>Ga0255348_1000017_pt1 | contig 105683 bp, 101 predicted proteins | sample CBST25v5metaG_FD_189945 | JGI IMG/M metagenome (GOLD analysis project Ga0255348, IMG submission 189945) | Peat soil microbial communities from Stordalen Mire, Sweden - C.B.S.T-25.v5 | ecosystem: Environmental > Terrestrial > Soil > Wetlands > Peat | place: Sweden: Norrbotten County, Stordalen... | reverse complement strand
TAGTACTAGAAACCGTCATGTACCGCAACTTTCTCGTCAACATCACGTGACCAAAATAACCACTCTCTTGTGTTTACAGGAACAACCCGGCTGTGTGTCAAGAAGTATTTTGTGGAAATCGCGGATCATAATCGACTTTTCACAATTATTTCCAATACAGCGGCTACCGTGGTCGCCGACACTGCCAGATGCCAAGTACAAGCGCAGCCAGGGCGATCTGCCAAAGTGCCATAGCCGAGCAAATGCCCGTGAGAATGTCGAAAACCAGAGACAACATGATAACGACGCCCAGGATGGCACCCACGCGCTTCATGGCATCGGCGGGTTTTACGATGCCGAGCATGATCCCAAATGCAGTCAGAATGAGCGCAATGATTGCGAGCGATCCCAACGCCACTGGTCCACGCGCACCATGGCTCGCGCGGCGGACATCAACGAGGCCAGTGTGCGGCGCATTTGGCACACCCACGGACCGAAACCGCATCGTATAGAAAGCTTCAAGGTCAGCAACGATCCGGATTTCGCCGCCAAACTGGAGGACGTTGTCGGCATATTTCTCAACCCGCCCGAGCACGCGCTGGTCCTGTCGGTCGACGAGAAGAGTCAAATTCAGGCGCTGGACCGCACCCAGTCCGGACTGCCCATGAAGAAGGGTCGCGGTGCCACCACGACCCACGACTACAAACGCAACAGAACAACCACGTTGTTTGCCGCGCTTAATACCGACACCGGCGAGGTCTACCACCTATGCCAGCAGCGCCACCGTCATCACGAATGGCTGAAGTTTCTGCGCCTGACCGATCAGACCGTGGCGAGCGAAAAGCAGATCCACATCATCTGCGACAACTATGCGACCCACAAACACGAACGTGTGCAACGCTGGATGGCTCGCCACAAGCACTTCCACGTGCATTTTACGCCCACTTCGGCATCGTGGCTGAACATGATCGAGCGCTTCCTCCGCGACCTGACCGAAAATCGCATCCGGCGTGGAGTCTTTCAATATCTTGAACACCTCATCGTGGCCATCGGCGACTACATCGACCGCCACAACGACAACCCAAAGCCCTTCATCTGGACCGCCAAGGCGAACGACATCCTCGAAAAAGTCACCCGTGCTCAAGCCGTACGAAATAAACGCCTATCCGTGTGACGCACTACACTAGCACCGCGGCGTCCCGGTTGAAGTTGAGGGCCGATTTTAGTACCTATCCATTGAAATTCTGCGCAGAACGGACAGAATATCAATGGATGGGGACTGAATGCCAATACTCTGATCTTATCTGGCAATATCAGGTTCTTGTGCTCTCGGAGTCTCGCGTTTATACAGCGGTCCGAATCGGTCATTGACTGGCTTTTCCAGATTCTGTTTGGAACCGAGATAGCGCTCCGTAGTTAAAACAGATGCATGGCCCAGCAGAAACTGAATTTGCTCAAGTTCCCCACCATTTGAGTGGCACAGCTTGGCGCAAGTGCGACGGAGATCGTGCGGCGCAATGTGCTCAAGGCCCAGACGCTTTGCGCATTCGCGCACAACGTACCAGACAACGTTCTCGGAAATTCCTCGACCCCAGCACGATCCGTGTCGGCTCACCGCGCGGAATATACGGCCGAGCTTCAGTTCCGCAGTGGCTAGCCATTGGTCCACTGAATCCTTTACCCATGCCGGCATCTGGACCGTTCGGACATGGCCGCCTTTTCCAACCAAATCGACGATTGCCCAATGTCCCTGACGAATCTGAATGTCGTCGATGTTTAAGGCTGCGAGTTCCGCTCGTCTCAATCCACAGCCAAGAAGAATGGAAATCATCGCAAAATCTCGCTTGTTTCTAAGCCCATCGCCGTTAGATTTGTCGACGAGTAATTGGGCTTGATCTATGTTCAACCAGTTTCCAGATCGCTGGCCCAGGTGTTTGACGCCCTTCACACGCCGGATGCCAGCCGCCAATTCAGGACTCAGCAGACCGGAGTCTGCCGCTTCATATGCAAGGCGCCGCACGGCAGCGAGCCTCTGGTTGATAGTTGCGGCTGCCAATCCAAGGCTCTCCAAATAGAGTCGAAATCTGAGCACAACGGTGCGATTAAGCGCCAAGCGTGGCTCCGAGCAGTACCAGGCGATAAACTGGTCCATCGCAAAGCGATAGTTGCGTCGTGATTGTGGAGAGCTCAGACTGTTGAGAACGGATGCTTTTGCGTGGTCGAGATCCGGCAGGCGGAGAACGATCTTCCGATAGTTGGGCTTTGACTTTTTTCTGCGCATACAAGCAGCCTCCTTGCCGCAAGTATGGCAGCCTTTTCATGGTCAATTCAGCGCAGGAACGGGCACAAGCATATTCTTGAGTCCAGATAGCCTAAACGAATCCAATCCAGAAATTAAAGCTGTCATCTGTTGGTAACAGCCCAATGCGCATTTCCAGGATCACGTCCGCCGCTCTACTACTTGATTTGAAGAGGGTAGTAATACGACGCCTGATCCTGCTCGTGGGTCGTCGAAAGAAAATAGGAACCCGGTCTGGACTTCCGCAAGTCTAGATCAACCGAGACCTCTTCCCGGTCGCCACTACCGATTGAGGTTGCGTTACCGTGGGCCAGTGGGTCATTGACCGTCTGATCGCGCGTGACAGCTACCGTGTATTGACCAGCTCTGCTGAAGCGGGGAAGGATGATCGTCACCTTGACCAAAGCGGCCGGCAACGACACCGATTCCAACGGACTGAGTTCGGCTGAGTTGGGTTGAGAACCCCGAAGCGTCCCGGCATCCGATAGGTCTACGGTCTCAGGAATTGCAGCCATATTGTCGGTCGGATGGGGCGTGTTCGTTCCGTGCCACGACACTACGGCGAATGCGGCGACAATCAAAAGACAACAGCCAACGGCGGCCGTGAACACCAGCCTTCGCCGGCGCGACTGATGTTGGGACCGCAGTTCGAGCAGTCTTCTCATGCAGACAGGACAATTCGCTGCATGATCCACTCTCGGATCCGACAGGGCGATCTGTTTGGATTGTTGGGCGACGCTTTCCAAGAACGCTTCATCAGGACAGGCACCGACAGGCGCAGTTCTCCCGTCGAGGACACGTTCCTGATGTTGCCTTGTGACCCATGCATCAAGGCGATCTTCCGCACGAGAGAACCAACGCAATTTCATCAACATTGAGACAATTCTCCAGGCTGGGAGAGATCATGGAGCAACGACTCCATCTCCCGGATATAGGCTCGCCGAACGGCGGTGTGGTCCATTTCTAGATCCTCAGCGATCTTCCGCCACGAATACCCCAGAGCGCGCCATTTTACAATCGACTGGGCGACGGGTGAGAACCGCTCCAACAACTCTCTCCCATAGACCCTCTGCTCTGCCTCCGGTTGACCAATATACAACTTTTCCATATCGATCAACGACCCATACGGAATCTCCAGACGCCGCTTTGCGGATTGCTGCTGCGCAAAGCGTTTAATGACGCTCTTGATGCGCGCCGTCAACTTCATCTCCGGGCACTCAGCGTGCCGGAGGATGTAGCTCGCCGCATTTTCTACCGCGTGATCCATGAGGTCATAAGCTGCAGTGAGATCGTAGAGATACGTCCAGGCGCAACGGATCGCAAAAGGCCATGCTGTCTTTGCAGCGGCCTCCAGTTTTTCATTTGAAGCCTGGCTTCCTGTCGAATGTGCCCAGCTCCATGTTGGCTCTTTCCAGTTGCTGCCTTGTGGCTGCATATGAGAGCGTCCGTCACACAGGGGGATAACCACTACACATCTTGAGATGTTTGGACCGGCGCCAGATTGTTACGGTAGCAAAAAAACTTCACGTGCCTGCCCCAAACACCCGACGAAAGTGCCTTTAGTAGTTACAGGGAAAGATGCGACAGAACGTCCAGTAGCAATCAAGACGTCGCTTCGCTGTTGAGCCACGGTGAAGCATGATCCAGATTCTTCCACAACAGGAGGCGCATTTCAAGTAGGAATCGATGAAGTTCGCCGCGGTTCGTTTGCGAACACGAGACGATGGCTGTCCGTTGGAGATAGAGACTTGCCAAGCTAACTGCAACTGCGGTGGCGTGGCGAATCTATGTAAGTGTTGCCTGCAATCAATCTGACTCAAGGAGAAAGAAGATAAGGCGGAGCATGACTCCGCATCTCGCTGTTCGCTATAGGAAAGATCAATAGGGATAGGGGTTTCTCTGCATCTCCCCACTGCCGAGGTGTCCCCATGACTGCTGAACACAGACCGAGGTCGTCTGATGTTTGGGGCCCAGATGCCACAGCTTTGGCAATCCAGGCCCGTGTGCTTTCAGGCCATAAACTCGACCAACTGGTTCGCCGATTGCAAAGGCAAACCGGCCGGTCCAGGGAGGCGTGCTGGCGATTTGTACTCCAGGCTGGTTTGAACAGTAGAGATGAGCACCGGCGCTGGACCGAAGAAGAAATCGAGTCACTACGCGAGCAACTGGCCTCGCATTCGGTAGAGGAGACCGCCAGCATTCTTGGTCGCAGCCCGAATGCCATTCGTTGCAAATTGCGCAGGCACGACTTGAAGGTCAAAGAAATTCGCTGCGACTGCTTTTCGGTCGAGGCGCTGGCGCGGACCCTTCACGTGAGAAAGTCCGAAATCCACGCCTGGATCGAAGCGGGCTGGCTGGAGGCAACCGCGAAACTCGCCGGCAAGCGACTTACGCACATCATCACGCCAGAGGCATTCCGCGCACTTTACACGCATCATCTGCGCGGTCTCTTGGAACAAAAGAGGGTTCCGAACGTCGCGCTGTTCGAGGCGTTCTATAACTACTGCTTCGTGCCGAAGCACACCATTGGTACGCAACTGCTGACCGTTCGCAGGGACAAACGAGAGCGGGAAGCATTCGCGGCAACAAAGGAAGGCAGCGAATTTGATGATGAGGAAGATGATAACGAAGGAGGATACCGGCTCAGTCTCGGTGGTGATGCGGAGTCTTCGGAGGATCCAAGCATCTGTGCGGAGTGACCGCCGTGAGCAATAGGCTGAGGAGATGAATCGGCACGGATCTGGATCAGAGTTTTGTCGCATTCGATCATCCGGTATGGTGATCTGCCATTCGCGTCTCCTCGATTTTGAACTGCACGATCAAATCTATTCCTCTGCAAGGTTGTCCGATGTGGCGTCATCGTCACCATCTGCTTCCTCGCTCTCAAAGAGAAACGGATTATCATCGTCATCGATTGAGATTTCGCAATCTTCGAAGCTATTGCCACATGAAGCCGAATCGGAATAGCCTTCGCACTCTCGCTCCATCCAGGAATCATCCCAACTGCCGTCGTAATCGGTCTGCTCTCCCGGCTGCGCTTCCCATGTCATGGTTGTGAATGAGTCGCTACCCACGCTTTCTGTGTACTCTGATCCTCCACACGAAAGTGCCAGCTGACCGTCGCCCGCAAAGAAATGCCAGATGGATGAGCTGCTGCAACCTTCCTGATTGATTCGGTGCGAGATTTCGATGGTTGCGCAGACTCCCTCGGTGACACGGGGAAGGCGAGTGAGAACGTGCTGCACCTTGGCGATGGTGACCAACTGCGCAGGGCGGATACTCTCGGATGCGGCCAATCTCTTCAGCAGGTGGCCAATGGCTGCAAGAACCTCCGTGTCTTTCTCATTCAACCGATATGTTTTGTTCATTTCGATGACTCCTGTGCTTCCAAAAATCTGTGGCGGGTGCGGTGACGATCCAAGTTTTGTTGGTGTTGCTAGGTGAGCGTGGCGAGAGGAGCCACCGCGTCGAGATTGAGAGCATCTACCGCCGCCGCAGACAACCGCGGCACTGCATCCCACATAAAAAGACACCGTAATGATCTGATATTTAGGTTAACTCTGTCAGGTCGTTCTCTGCAGGCAGGGAGAGAGCCTGCAGAACGAATAGAGTTCTTAGGGAGCGTAATCGGTGAGGCCGGTCGCGGTGGAGGCAGTGGCCGAGTCAGCGATCTGCCCGCGGCGGCCGAGTAGGGGGAATGCTCCCAAGCGGGACTCTAACGTCAAGGGATTGGGGTCGGGGATGTCATAGGTTTCCCACGAAGGGAGATGGACGTACATCCAGGACGGTGTATACCTGATCGTCCGCAGAGTGCAGACGGTTCGGGAACGCTCGGCAAACCGTTCGATCTGGTGATCGATCTGTGCGAGATACGCCGCCCGTTTGCCTTTGGGAATGTTCACTCTCCGGACAAAACTTACACATCATGTTCGATCTTCGAGATGAACTAGAAATCGGACACCTGTGGATAAAATTGCCAATGTGTGTCATATTCTAAGGAGAGATCGTCTTCTGGTTGCGCGGTCAGTCGGTTCTTGGCTGCGTTGGAGCTCACTGCATGTTACAGAATATGGAGGGGTTAATATGTTTGATGCGGTCCAGCTTGGCAACAACCTGCGCGCCGCTCGTGAGCGGCGCGGCTTGAGTCAACAGCAAGTTGCCGAGGCCATGAATCTTCCGCGTACCGCCGTCACCAATATTGAGTCAGGCAACCGGGAGGTTTCCACGCTCGAATTGACCCGATTGGCGGACCTCTATCACATCGCCCCGGCCTCGCTCCTGAGCCCCGAATTTTCCGAAGATGCTTCAGTGGTACTGTTGCGTGCGTTGCAGAAGGCCAGTATTTCCGAAGAGATTACGCAAGCAATTGAAGACGTGCGCGATCTTTGCCACGAAGGCGCTGCATTGCGCCGGATATTGGGTGGAGAGTTTGAGGAGAGTCTCCCGAATTGCAATTCACGGATTGGGTCTCCCAGTGAGGCAGTTCGCCAGGGCGATATCGTAGCGCGGGAAGAGCGCCGCCGCTTGGGCCTTGGAAATGCGCCGGTTGGAAATATCACCAGCCTTATTGGCGGACAGGGGGTTTGGGTCGCGGCGTGTAGCCTTCCCGACGATATGTCTGGCCTGTTCCTGAACGACAAGAGCGACGGACTTGCGATTCTGATCAACAGCAAGCACGCTGCTGTTCGCAGGCGGTTTTCCTATGCCCATGAATACGGGCATGCGCTATTCGACAGAGCCGAGCCCATGCGCCTGACCCAGCAGAGCAACGCAAGCGAACTTGTCGAAAAGCGAGCGAACGCCTTTGCTGCAGCATTTCTGATGCCCGCCGATGGCGTTGAAGATCAGTTGCGTCAGCTCGATAAGGGACGGCCAAGCCGCCAAGCGCAAATCGTATACGACGTAGCGACTGATCGTGAGAGCGAGGTTGAAATTCGCCCGCGCCCCGGATCGCAGTCCATTACGTATCAGGATGTTGCAATCATTGCCCGGAACTTTGGCGTCAGCTATGAAGCAGCGGTTTGGCGTTTGAAAAGCCTGGGGCATCTCGGCTCAGCTGACACCAAGACTCTCATTGAACGAAAGGACTCCGGGAAAAGCTTCATGAAGCTCCTAAAATTTCAGGAGTGGGATGAGCGCGAGATCCCTGCCGACGAGCGAGAGCAGGAATTGAGGAGCCAACTTGCATGGCTCGGAGTGGAAGCATATCGTCGGGAAGAGATCTCCCAAGGTCGGCTTCGTGAGCTTGCTGGCAAGCTTCAGGTAAATGCTGGTGAATTGATTGAACTCGCCGAGGTTGCTCGCGGCGTGTAACAGGAGAGAGGCGGATGACATCCGCAATCGTTGTGGCGGATACATCCGTCCTCATCAATTTTCTTTGCATCGACCGGATGGACCTCATCGGCCGTCATCCGCAGCGGTTTCTCGCGACGGATCATGTCGGGGCGGAGATTACCAGCAGTTATCCAGAGCAGCTGGCTCGTTATCAGGCTGCTGTAGCCTCAGGACAGATTGATACCTGTTCTGTCATTGACCCTGAAGAGTTGTCGCTATTTCTGCGATTGAAACCTGGAGAGATGCTCGGGGCCGGAGAGTGTTCGGCCATCGCTGTTGCCATCCGACGGCGATATCCCATTGCAATTGACGACAACCGAGCGGTCAAACGAGCTATCCGCGAGGTGGGAGCAAAACTTGAAGTCGTGCGAACTGCTGACGTCATGGTTCGACTCATCCGGGCGGGCATCCTCGATATAGCGACGGCTGACCGTATCAAGGACGACTGGGAACTTCATCACAGATTCAAGATTAAAACGGATTCGTTTCGTGATCTTCTTTGAATCCGCAGTACAGAAGCCCGGTATTCGTGCCATTCCAGAATGGATAGAACCGTTCTCGTTCGATGGCCTGCAGCCCGGATGGTCCTCGTGTGATACCTTTTGGAGCGATATGTTCTTAGCAGAGATTCGCATTCACAATTTCCGGTGTTTTGCCGATCTGACCGTCCAATTCCGGCCAGGCGTTAATGTTCTGTTGGGAGAGAACAACGGTGGCAAGACAACCGTGATCAAATCGCTCGGTCTCCTCCTGGACCAAAGGACTCGACGTCGGCCCACGTTCTTTGATTTTCACCATCCAGCAACGGACTGGACGATTCCGCCAGCCATCACTGTCTCTGCCACGTTTAGGTCGTCTGAAACAGACACCGTCGAGGATAAGGCGCTTGTGGCCACGTGGCTGACAAGACTTGATCCGCCCTGGGAAGCGCAACTCACCTACACGTTCAAACTCGAACCAGATCAGGATGCGAAGTGCAAGGAGGATCTCTCCAAGATTGGCAGAGGCGATTTCCAGGAGTATCGCCGCGTGGTGGAGTCCTACCTGGACAAATACATCACTAAAACCTACGGTGGGGCTATTGAGAATCAGATGGAGGCAGAACGCGACTCGATCGAGAAGATTACAATTCAGTCGCTTGATGCGCTCCGGGACGCCAGCAGAGAGCTTTTGACTGGAAGTGACCCACTGCTCAAAAGGTTGCTAAAACAAGTCCGCGACGAAGGAATGACAGCGGAGCAAAAGGAAGAAAGCGCAAAGGATTTACGCAGACTCACCAAATTGCTGGGAGAGCACATCCGCGGGCGTATTAGCCTCGAACCACTTTTGCAACTCGTGAAAGACACTGGCGCACTGGAGGGCGGAACGCCATATCTCGCAGACGACCTCAGCGAGGAAGACCTTTTATACGCACTTCGCCTCTACGTTGAAGCCAACGGCGTCAGAATCCCCGCAGAACTCAACGGTTTGGGGTACAACAACCTCATCTACATCAGCTTGGTCCTTGCAAGCTTGGACCACCAGGCAGACCCGGTCAGGCTTGGTACAAACGCGAGTATCTTTCCAATCCTCACCATCGAAGAGCCCGAAGCGCATCTTCACCCTGCGCTCCAGTACAAGCTCCTGAAGCACATTGAGAAGCGCGTGCGCGAGACCAAACGCAATCGTCAAGTCTTCATCACGACGCACTCTACGCACATTACGAGCGCCTCTCAACTCGACCAACTCATCGTCTTCGCGATTCACGACAAGACGGGCAGCTCAAATGTAGCGTACCCAGGCAAGTGTTTCACGAACGACGAGGAAGGTAAGACCTCGAAAGCGTACGTAGAGCGTTATCTGGACGCTACGAAGTCCAACCTCTTGTTCTCCAAAGGCATCATCCTCGTCGAGGGTATGGCCGAGCAACTGCTCCTTCCTGTTCTCGCTGAATATATTGATTGCCCACTTGAAGAACACCACGTCGCACTGATCCCTGTCGGAGGCCTGACGTTCAAGCACTTTCTACCTCTCTTTGGTGCTGGACTCCAGCCAGATCAGATGCCAAATGCACTTACTCGTCCCGTCACTTGCCTTATCGATGCCGATCCGACCAAGAAGATTACCGACAGCAAGGACAGATTTCAAAAGTGCTATCCGTACGAATTGAACGCAGACAAGGCCTATACGTATAAGCCGCTCTCGGATGCGATCGGGGCGCTTACGACTTTGTGTGCAAAGAGGGACAATATTATCTTGGCGCATGGCAAGAAGACTCTCGAATATGACCTTGTGCATGACAACTATGCTGTTGCGATGCTCATTACAAGCGCATGTACCCACAACGAGGCGCTGCGAACGCTTATGCGCGATCCGACAGCTACTCCCGACGAAATCGCAGAAACCATCACCAATGCGCGAATCGCCACGGAACATCTCGATGCGCAAGATCGAAATGCACACGTCGTTGCCACATGCTATCTCGCGAGCGTCGAGAACGCCAAAGGAGAACATGCATTCGCACTTTCCAAGGCACTAAAGGAGTCTAAAGGAGCATCAGCATCGCATGGCTTCACTGTCCCGAACGCAATAGCAAAAGCCATCCGGTGGGCCAGTAGGCAGCCCTTGCCAGCAATTCGAGAGGCACCGGCGAAGCCCGTATGACCGCAATCACATCAGATACGCTTTTGCTCAATACAGATCGGCACGCGCGTGTCGACGCCGGCCCTGGAGCTGGCAAAACATATTGGATTGCAGAGCACGTCAAGAACGTCCTCCAGCGGTCAAAGAAGATTCACTCATACGCCAGGATTGCTGTCATCTCTTACACAAACATTGCGGCTGATGAACTGCGGCAAAAGCTCGGTGGCGATGCAGCCAAGGCGGATATCGGGACGATCCATAATTTTCTCTACCGAAACGTGATCAAGCCCTACCTGCATCTTATTCGAGACAGTGATGGTCAGCCCCTGGTGAACACCACCCTTGTGGACGGTCATGATGAACACTTCGTGAGTCACAAAAAGACGGAGTCCTGGCTCACCGCCGTGAACTACCGGACAGTCCTTCGCGATCGCGATCAAATCGACGTGCTAAAAAGCACTCTCGCAACCGTGCATTGGAAACAAGACGACGAGCCCGCACTTTGGACTCTTGAAGTCAATCCTCCTGCATGGCTTGCGCGACAACTCTGGCGCCCAACGAAAGCTAAGCTCACCTCGGACAGTTTGCTCGTTTATAAAACACTCTACTGGGCTGAAGGTATCCTGGATCATGATGATGTCCTGTATTTCGCCAGCCGCATTCTTCACGAATACCCCATTGTTTCGTCATGTCTCAGTGCCCGCTACCCGTTCTTGTTCATCGACGAATTTCAGGATACGGTTCCCGCACAGACCAACATCGTCCGGCTTCTCGCAAAGCAGGGAACCACTATTGTGCTTATTGGGGATGCCGAACAGTCCATCTTCACATTCGCAGGAGCGCATCCTGAACACTTCCGCAACTTCAATCTCCCGGACCTCGACGAGTTCACCATCGAAGACAACCGACGCAGCACGGAGCGCATTGTCGCATTGCTAAATCACGTCAGATGCGACGAACTTGTCCAACGGGGCAAGCGCGCAACTGAGGGAGAGCCAGTGCTGTTGCTCATCGGGGAACCGGGCGATGCGGCGCAACAAGCAAGAGCGTTCCTTGCAAATGGAGAGTCGCTTCTGATCGTTGCTCGAAACGCCAGTATCGTTCAACAAACGCAAACAGCAACTATGGCAAGAACAACTGATCCATGGGACGCGATTGACAATGCAGACGGCGACCGTAAAATATTCCTTCATCAACTTCTCGCAGGAGTTGTTCTCGCGCGCAAACAGAAGTTCGGCAACGCCGTTGAAACCATCCTGCGTGGTATCCGGCACACAAAGGGCAATCTCAAGGAGCCACTCCAGAGCACAACACCACGATCTACCCAGCAACGGCGCGCTATTGCAATCAGTCTCCTCGAAGCCCTCATTGGGCTAGGTCCAGCGCTCGATTCGATGACCCTCTTTGCGGCATACGATCATTGCCGCAAAACCCTCATGAGTGAGTTCACAGGCCTCACGATCAAGCAAATCAAAGCAGGAAAGTTTCACGATGTTTCCGAAGCGCATAAATGCTGCGATCTCCTTCTAGCAGTCAGACTGACCGGCAACGAAGAAGTGCGAGATGCGAGAACCATACATCAAGCTAAAGGAACGGAACGAGGGAATGTCTTGGTGTGCCTGAACGGCCGCGATGAAGCCGAGACCCAGGAACATCTCAACCACATCCTCTACCCAGCAGCCACAAGTGACGAAGAACAGCGCATCACGTACGTCGGTATCAGTCGGGCTCGCGACCGTCTTTTCCTCACCACGCCGATCCTCACTGGGGAACAAAAACAACGAGCGCTGGAACTGGGGCTTCAGGTTGCATATGTCGAGAAGTGCTCGTAGAGAAAGGTGAGGGCCGGCGCAAGCACCGCAATCGTGATTTGGGAGCATGGCGGCATGGCTGGCGCGGACCTTCGTGTTTTTTGCGTGTCGACGGAATTCGTCTCGATGTTTTGCTGTGCTTCGTTTACGATTAGACAGCGGAGTGAATTCTGGCTGGATCAAACGCCGGAAGGGAGGTCTGGTTGACTATGCTCAAACTATGCTCGAACAACCCGTATAGGCCTCTACAGAACTCAATGAAACCTCACTCTATGTGCAGCGTAAGTTATTGGAAACAAAGAAAACATGGAGCTTGCGGAAATATCAATGCGGACTTAAAATCCGCAGGCCGCAAGGTCGTGGGGGTTCAAGTCCCCCTCCGGGCACCATAGAAAACAATAGATTAGAATCGAAATACCCCTCCAAGGAAAATCCAAAATAGTGCTGGTGCCACTTCTGGTGCCGCTTTGTTCCAAAGCTGCCAGTATCGCGATTAGAGGGTAAATCCCATGCCGAGAAAAGTGGTTCGCAAGGAACGGGGCGTCTTTGAAAAGGTGCCGGGCTGCGACATCTGGTGGATTCGCTTCAAGGTGGACGGCGTGGAGCATCTGCGCAACAAGAGTAGATGACATGACCAACGCCAATCGTCCGAACTTTGCCGGTTGAAATGTGCGTATTTTTTTCTGTTTCCTCATTCTCTACACCTTTCCCTCGACAATGATTCTCTTCTGCTCTCTGCCGTGAATCATCAGATACGCGGCAGGAACGAGGAAGACAGTTACGACAACGGACACACCAAGTCCGCCAATGATGGCCCGAGCCAATGGCGCATATTGTTCACTGCCCGACTCCATCTGCAAGGCCGGTCTCAATCGCGCCCGCATTCACGATGCGCTGGCCAACATCGTCGACTACGAAGGCGTAACGGGGCATATGGTCTTCGATCCCAACCAGAAGAACATTGCTCCGATGTATCTGGGCACGGTTCACAATGGAGCGATCACTTATCGCGTTGCGAGGATGGAGAAAGTAGCTTCTGATCAAAAGCTACCTGGCTCGCAAGGGGCATCAACCTCACAATAGTTATCTGTGGGCTGCGGTAAGAGCCACGGCTCCATACTTCGCTGTCGCGCCGACGACGGAACTTATGTCGTGAATGGCGAGCGCAGACCAGAGGCCAAACTGCGACTGCGTCATATGCAGCGCTGTCCCGATTGTGGGGAAGGTGAGCAATGCAACCGAGTTCAGCACAAAAACAGTTCCCAGCGAGACGGCAATCTCTTCCTGGCTCGCATTGGTGATGGGGGCAATCGCCGCGATGGCGCTGCCTCCGCAGATGGCCGTGCCGCACGAGATGAGATATGAGATCCTTTGCTTCACTTGCAAGAGTCTTCCCAGCCCCCAACCCAGGAGCAAGGCGATGCTGATGCTGCCCGCAGTATAGATAAACCCGGAGCGTCCGGCTTGCATAACCTGCTGCAAATCCATGCCAAATCCAAGGCCGACTACGGATGCCTGCAAGAGAAGTTTGGAGAGTTTCTTCGCCTCAACATGAAATGGATGAAGAAATGTGAACCCGTAGATGAGACCACCGGCCAGCGCCACCGGTGGTGTCACCAAACCGCTGGCGGCGAGAATCAACCCAATGAAGAAGATATTCTTGGACATAGAACAAGTGTCGCTAAGATATTCGCTTGTGTCCAAGCAGAAGTACTCATGGCACATAAGCGCTTCTTATGGGCTGTTTCAATTATGGACGTATGGCTCTTGCCAGCGTTCTCTGCGCGCCGGCACGAGCGATGAGAAACCTGCGGAACTGATAAGCCAAGCCTTGCGGCTCCGGACCCTTAATATACGTGACCAGAAACTCTCGCTTGATCTGGAGTCCTTCGATTGCAACTGCGATCGAAGAGCTGGATGCCAATATCTTCCTCAAGCGCCTTGATCTGGAGGCTTACCGCGGGTTGCGTCAAATACAACTCTTCCGCGGCCTTGCGGAAGCTGTGCTGCTCGGCTACAGTTCTGAAAACGACCAAGCGAAAATTGTCGAGACTCGCCATAGAACTATTAGATCATTGCTGCTCTTTGGTTCGATGGATTGTTAAGTAATTTCTTTTTGCATGGTTGCCGCTCGCTGACCCAGCCCGCTTATTGTGCGGGCCGAGCTTTCATCGCCTTCGGTTCCTGCAATGCCTTTCGCGCGCCGCGCACAAAGTGGGCCATCGATTTGGAGAGATTTTCCAAAACCGAAGCCCATTCTTCAAGGTGCTTTTCGCCTTGCTTGGTAATCTTGTATACCCGTCGCGCCGGACCGGAGTTGTTTGTTTCCCACTCGGAGCGGACATTCCCGTTCGTTTCCAGTTGCCGAAGAGTCCTGTAGAGAGCGGCTTTCTCGATCGTGGCATCGGTAAGAGCATGATCCTGCAACTGCGCGCAGAGGTCATAGCCGTAAGAATGGCCCTTCTGTTTCAGCAGCAGCAAGACAAGCGGCTCCACAAAGCGGTAAAGATTTCCCATGCCGCAGGAACAAGGATAATCCCGGCCATGGCGAGTACAAACCTTTTGGGTCACTTCCGTCCTCCTGACCGCCCGGCATCAAGGCAGGCCGACGGATTTACCCTATCACAGAATGCAAATAGATGCGAAATGCACCTGAAAGCGCTTCCCGCTCCTCGCCGGTGCGGGCATTCGACAGCTATATAGGTGTACAATACACCTAACAGAGGGAAGTTTTGGGTTGAGCGGATTCAGCGGCCCGCCGGGAGGGAATATCGATCGGGCCGTCGGCTCCGCATGATTCTACGTACATCTTGCCACGCATGAATAACAAGCTTGCTGAAGAAAGGAAATGCACACATGAAAATCGCCATTCCCGTCACGGGAGATAGCCTGAATCCACACTTTGGACACTGTGAGAAGTTCGCACTTGTTGACGTTGACCCCAAAACCAGAGAGGTACTTGCTACAACAGAAACTCCAGCTCCGGAACACCAGCCAGGACTGTTGCCGGTTTGGCTCAAGGAGCGCGGCGTGACCGTCGTCATCGCCGGAGGCATGGGAGCGCGTGCCCTCTCTCTCTTACAGGAGGCTTCGATTGAAGTCATCACGGGCGCGCCAGCTGAGAGCGTCGCGACTCTTGTTCGCAAATATCTGGATGGATCGCTGGTATCGGTCGAGCACCTCTGCGAGCACGTCTGCGCTCATTGAGTCTGCCGATTTAGCATAGGGTTTATGGAGTCAATATGGCGAAGAAACGTGTGGTTATCGTTGGAGGAGTGGCTGGCGGTGCTACCTGCGCCGCGCGTCTTCGGCGGCAGGACGAAGACGCGGAAATTCTTGTTTTGGAGCGCGGACCCTACGTCTCCTTTGCCAATTGCGGCTTGCCGTACTATGTCGGCAACGTGATTCAGGAAGAGTCCAAGCTCTTGCTGGCATGGCCATCCTTGTTCCGCGAGCGTTTCAACATTGAGGTGCGCACGCGGAACGAAGTACTCGCCATTGACCGGACAGCCTCTACTGTCTTGGTCCGTGATCTGGAGACAGGGCGTGAGTACAGTGAACCCTATGATGCACTGGTGCTGTCTCCGGGCGCATCGCCGATCCGCCCGCCGTGGCCGGGGATTGATCTGCCTGGAATCTTTACGCTACGCACGGTTCCTGACAGCAGGGAGATCCGGCACTGGATCGATGAGAAGAAGACGCGCAAAGCAGTTGTCGTGGGCGGCGGCTTCATTGGTCTTGAGATGGCGGAGAACCTTGTCCATCGCGGAATCGCGGTGACGATTGTCGAGTTGGCCAGTCAGGTGATGCCTCCGCTAGATCCCGAGATGGCCGAGTACGCCAAGCAGCGGTTGGAATCTCGCGGAGTAACACTTGCGCTGGCCGATGCAGTGTCAGAGTTTGGGCATGGCACTAACGGTAGTCTGATGGTGCATACGAAAAGCGGAAAGACTTACGAAGCGGACCTTGTAGTGCTGGCCATCGGAGTCCGTCCAGAGACAGCGCTCGCGCGAACGGCTGGTCTTGAATTGGGTGAACGGGGCGGCATCCGCGTTGATCGTCAAATGCGCACCAGTGATCCGCGCATCTGGGCAGTTGGAGATGCTGTTGAAGTTAGGAATCGTGTCACTGGCCAATGGGAACTGATCCCTCTTGCGGGGCCAGCCAATCGACAGGGGCGCGTGGCTGCCGATGCGATCTGCGGACGCGATGCGCATTTCGATGGCGTCCAGGCAACTGCGGTTTGCGGCTTCTTCGCAATGACCGTAGCGCTCACTGGTGCGACAGAAAAGTCTCTGCGCCGTGCCGGAATGGTGGACTTTGAAAGTATCTATCTGCACCCTGGCAATCACGTCGGTTATTATCCTGGTGCGCAAGCTATTCACATGAAACTGCTCTTTCGCAAATCAGATGGCCTTGTCTTAGGCGCGCAGGCCGTGGGTGAAGAAGGCGTCGCACGACGCATTGACGTGATCGCTACTGCAATTCAAATGAAAGCGACCGTCTTCGATCTGGAAGAGGATGAACTCTGCTATGCGCCTCAGTATGGTGCGGCGAAAGATCCAGTCAACATGGCGGGCATGATCGCAGCCAATGTGGTGCGCGGCGATGCGGAGATTGCGCCTTGGAATGAATTGAACTCCACGAAAGCTTTTCTCCTGGACGTGCGTCAGCCGAGCGAGTTTGACGCTGGATCGATTCCAGGGTCGGTTAATATTCCGTTGGGGCAACTGCGGTCGCGTCTTGGTGAGTTACCCACGGACAGAGAGATATGGATCAATTGCGGCGTTGGGCAGCGTGCATACTACGCTTGCCGTATCCTGTCTCAGCATGGTTTGCAAGCTCGCAATCTATCGGGGGGATACAGCACATATCGTGTTCTGCGTCCATAGGCGCAAGTGGTTGCTATATGGATTCGGCGCTCGGTACTTCCGAATGGCTTCGACTGCCGGATGGACAGGCCAGGGTTTCTTTACATTCATACATGGGGAAAGTAATGCTTCAAGAGATGACCGGAAACGAGCAAACAAATCGCATCGGCGCGCGCTCACAATCGTCGTGCTTTGCTTGCGGCTCCGACAATTCCCGTGGGCTGCGTCTCCATTTTCAGAGAAACGAAGATGGAGAGATGGCAGCCGAGTGGATTCCAGAATCAGAACTGGAAGGCTTTCGGGGCATTGTACATGGGGGAATCGTCAGCACGGTCCTGGATGAAGCTATGTCCAAAGCTGTAGCCGCGACGGGAGAAAAGGCTCTCACTGCTGAACTTCGCGTACGCTTTCGGCAACAAGTTCCCTCTGGATGTATCTCCCAAGTCAGGGGATGGATCGACAGCCAGAACAAACGCATGACGAAAACCGAGGCGGTGTTGACCTTATCCGATGGAACTGAACTGGCACACGGATGGGCGACTTTCCTCGCATTGAAGTATCCGGGAGACATCCAATCTTAGTGGGCAATTGTTCCCGAGAAGAGGATGATCTTGACATCCAAGCTGCCTACCGGATTGTTGCGCTTGAGACGAGAGAGTCTGTGCATTTGCTTTGTTTTTCTGAGTAGAGCATTTCGCCGCTCAGTGTGGTCTGGCGGCGTTTGGCGTGTTTGTGCAAATTTGACAATGGAGGGTTAGCACAATGATTTGGATCAAAGCTGAAACAATGAGTTGGATCATAGGTTTTGCGATAGTGGCAATTGCTGGAGGTGTGCTTTTGCACGGACAATCCGTTCAAATCTCACCGGAGGCCGCGCAGGCGTATCTCAAGAAAGGAGCATTGGTGATCGATGTGCGCACTTCTGCTGAATTCAGCGCGGGCCATCTGCAGAATGCGATCAACATTCCGCTTCAACAGATTGAATCCGGATCGCCTCTGCCCTTGAAGGACAAGAATCAGGTATTGTTGCTGCATTGCCAGGGCGGGATGCGAAGTGCCAAGGCGACGAAATTATTGAGTGGCATGGGGTACACCAATGTCTTCGATCTTGGGGCATACAGCAGAGCGGCACAAATCGTGGCCGGCAAGTAAGCAGTTTTCAACTTCCAGTTTAGTCTTCGAACCGCTGATTGGCAGATCGGCTATCAGCGGTTCGTGCTAAAGTTCGGCACGAGGTTGTTCTGTGCTTGTCATCCCCAGCAGCCGCAGGTATTCCTTGGTAAGGATGGCACGCAGGCGGAGTGAAACGGATGGATCGCACGGAATTGCCAACGAGCGACATTGATCGATAGCCGTGCGCAGCTTCCGAAGGAATGCAATGCAAGCTGGACACGCCTCGATATGCCCGCGCATTGCTTCGCAGGTTTTGGATTCAACTCGGCCATCCAGATACTCTGACAAATTCGCAAACAGTTCGCGGCACTCTGCCGAGCTTTGCTCATTATGAGCTTGGATGTCCTTGGACATTTTCTTCACTCGACTGCTGCTATCCGCCTTTTGGGGCGCAACCTCCAGCAGCTTGTTCATCTCTTTGCGTACCGAGAGACGCGCGCGATGCAGCCGAACCCGAACGGTCCCCTGTTGCAGGTTGAGTACCTGCGCAACCTGTTCGGTCGTCAGTTCCTCCATGTCGCAAAGCACAAGAACAATACGCAATTGCGCAGGAATCAGCAACACCGCCTGGTGTAACAGATGATCTTGCTCGGCATGAAGAATACGGTCTTCCGGACTCTCAGCCGTATCTTGCAACAACCGTCCTAATTCCGCTTCATTTGGCATCAACTCATCCAGGGAAAGAAGATGCCTGGAGGCATGGGTAGGTTTTCGACGCATACGCCAACAGCGGTTCTTGGTTACGGTATAGAGCCAGACGGCAAGGGCCTGCGGATCATGAATTTTGGCCAAGTGATCCAGCGATCGGAAGAGAACCTCCTGCGTAGTATCCTCTGCGTCTTCTGGATGCCCGCAGACCTTCATGCTGAAAGAATAGACCGTGTTCTGTAGCAAGCCGATTGCTTCTCCAATAGCTTCAGGAGTATTGCGGCGCAAGAGATCGGCGGCTTGAGTCAGTTCGGGGCGCATGGATTCAGTCTTTCGAGCTCCAGTTCAGTATATTCTTTCCATGCATTTATTCAGCGCAGGAATCTCCGTTTGAAGATGTGCATTTGGCAGGGCTGTTGACCATCAACGAAAGTCCTCGATGTTCATTGGGCACATCGCTTATCGGTGTCGCTGACTTTCATCGCTTCTTCAATCATCTGGATGCAGATCGGACAGATTTTCATCAACCATTCGTGTGATTGCGGCATCTCGCCTTCGGCGCCAGAAGCGATCCAGGCACGCAGCAAGGCAATCGCGAGGGCCGCTTCAGCTCCTGGTCGGCTGGCCTCCAACCGGTACATCTGCCGGTAGACTTCATCTTTGAGACGCTCGCTCCACTTGCATGGAGAACCGACCGTGCTTTTGCGCGGAGTCATAGCGATCTCTCTCCATGCATGGCTCCTTTCACGAGCCATGAGTATCTTCCTACATTGCACTGATTGACTTCGGCGAAGCCAGCGGAGTTTATGGAATGCACGGCATCAGCAGCACTGATTCGGTGATGGAGCGGAGGCCCGTGCTCTGGCTCAACATCCGGCCGCCAGTCGAGAACTGCGATGTGACCTCCAGGCTTCAATAGCCGCTTGGCCTCTCGCAGACAATCTATGCGCTCTGCTAGCTCATGCCACACTAACGCCAGAAAAACAAGATTGCACAATGCGTCTGGAAGTCCCGTTGAATCTGCATCTGCATTGATCGCACAGATGTTGGAGATGCCTCCCGTATCCAGCTTGAACTGTAGGCGCCCAAGCATTTCAGCCTGACAATCAATTGCATATACCAAGCCGAGAGGCCCTACTGCCTTTGCCAGGGGCAGAGAAAAGTATCCGGTTCCAGCGCCGATATCCGCGATCACATCACCGGGGCGTACCCCCAGGGCGTCAATCACCATTGCTGGCGAAAGCCAGAGTAAGCGCTGCGGATCGTCGAGCCTGTCTGCCTTCGATACATCCATCAGTCGATCATTCATATCATCCTCACTTGCCCGTGGGGCAGGCAGCATCCTTCATTCCCATGGCGCGAAAGATCGACATGGCAGGGCACCAGTTGGTGAAGGCAGACTGCATGAGGTTGAGCCCGACAAATGCCGTGAGCCAAAGCCAGTTCAACGAAAAGAAGTGGGCGAGTGCAAGTGAAAGCAGAATTATCAATCCTGCCACGAGTCGTACAGCGCGTTCAACGGTCATAGAGTTTCTCCTTCTGGGGTGTCAGGTTCACAGGCAATTACGGAGTCAGGACACTTGTGAACCATGTAATAGAGAATGGGAATCGTCGGCCACGACAGAAAGGTCGAAGCGACGGCTCCAGCAATCAGTGACAAGGCAAGCCCCTGAAAGATGGGATCAGAGAGAATCACGCTTGCGCCCACTACCACTGCTGCCGCAGTCAATAGCATCGGTCGGAAGCGCGTCGCTCCTGCGTCGATCACCGCTTCGGCAAGCGGCATTCCCTGGCGTATTCGCAACTCGATAAAGTCAACGAGAATGATCGAATTGCGCACGATGATGCCCGCGCCCGCGATGAAGCCGATCATCGAGGTCGCGGTGAAGAACGCCCCCAGCATCGCGTGCGCCGGCATGATGCCGACCAGCGTCAGAGGAATCGGCGCCATGATGATCAGCGGCACAATGAAGGATCGGAACCAGCCGACGACCAACACGTAAATTAGGACGAGCACGGCAGCGAAGGCCAGCCCCATATCGCGAAAGACCTCAATGGTGATCTGCCACTCGCCGTCCCACTTCATCGAGTAATGATCGGTGGACTCCGGCATCGCCGAGTTGTAGCGGGTCAGCGTATATCCGGCAGGCAGCGTGAGATGATCGAGAGCCTTGTTCATCTTCAGAATCGCATACACTGGACTCTCTTCCGCGCCTGCGACATCGCCAGTGACATAGACGACGCGATGCAGATTCTTGTGATAGATGCTCGGCTCGATGGTCTTGTTTTCGATGATCAAGAGTTCGCGCAGAGAGACCATGCTTCCATCCGCACCGGGCAAGCGGATACTCTCAACCCCCTGCTCCGAAGAGCGATCCGCGCGATCTAGTTCGACAATGGCAGGTACAGGCTCGCGCGCCGCCTGATCGTGCATTAGGCCGACCTGTGTTCCCGATAGGGCAAGCGCCAGCGCATGGGCTACATCGGAGACAGCGATGCCATGCTGCGCGGCCTTGACCTCATCCACGCGCATTATCAGCCTGGGTTGCGGATCTTCGACATACCAATCCGTATCGACGACTCCCGCAGTCTGCTGAAAGATCGTCTTGATCTGCTGCGCAACGCGTGTCTGTCCATCGAGATCTGGGCCGTAAACCTCGGCGACAAGCGTCTGAACGATCGGCGGTCCGGGCGGCACTTCGCTCACCTGAATGCGCGCGCCATATTGGTTGCCGATGGAGTCGAGCAGCGGGCGCAACCGTTTGGCGATCATATGGCTCTGGTCGTTGCGCTCTTTGGCGGGCAGCAGATTCACTTGAATGTCTGCCTGATTCGATTGGCGGCGCATATAGTAATGGCGCACCAGCCCGTTGAAGTTATACGGGCCGGAGGTGCCAGCATAGATTTGATAGTTGAGCACGTCGGGCTGGAGCCCGAGTTCACTGCCCAATGCCTGCGCAACGCGAGCCGTTTGTTCCAGCGGTGTGCCATCCGGCATATTGATGACCACTTGCAATTCGCTCTTGTTGTCGAAGGGCAGCATCTTCACGCGCACAAGTCCCAGCGGAACCAGCGCCACAGAGATCAGCAACAGAACGATCACACCGGCAAAGAAGAGAAAGCGATTGCGCGCCGATGTAATCAGCGGCGTCATCACCCGGCGATAGATGCGCGTGCGCCAGTTCTCGGTCTCCGGTTCCAGCAGCTTGGCTCCTTGCAGATGTTTGCCGAGCAAGCGCAGTGCAGCCCAGGGCGAAACGACAAAGGCCACCATCAGAGAGAAGAGCATCGCCGCCGAGGCGCCGACGGGAATGGGGCGCATATACGGTCCCATCAGGCCTCGCACAAAAGCCATGGGCAACACAGCGGCGATCACAGCGAAGGTAGCGAGGATGGTTGGATTGCCGACTTCGGCGACCGCCTCGACCGCAACTTCACTCATGGGTCTGCCATGATTATCCGGCAATCGGAAGTGACGCACCATATTTTCGACGACGACAATCGCATCGTCGACGAGTATGCCAATGCTGAAGATCAATGCAAAGAGAGTGACGCGATTGATGGTGTAGCCAAGCAAATAGAAGACCGACATGGTGAGCGCCAGCGTGACTGGAATCGCCAGCAGCACCACACCCGATTCGCGCCAGCCGAGAAAGAGCGCAACCAGCAGCGTGACGGAAAGCGTGGCCAGCAGCAGATGCTCCAGCAACTCATCCGACTTGGCCTTGGCCGTCTCGCCGTAGTTGCGTGTCGTCGTGATCGTCACATCCGTGGGGATGGTTACGCCTTGCATCCCATGCACGCGCTTCATTACGGCGTTGGAAATGTCTGTTGCATTGGTACCCTTGCGCTTGGCCACAGTGATGGTCACGGCAGAATACTGTTTCGGCGCCTGATGCGCACTTGCGCTTGCATTGGATGTTCCAAACAAAACATAGTCGGAAGGATCGGCAGGGCCATCGATGATCTGCTCGGCCACATCGCGCAGATAGACGGGACGGCCATGATCGACAGTAACTACAACTGCCTCCAAATCTTCACGTCGAGTAAATATATTTCCGGCATCAACGCGAATCTCGCTGTTGTTCTCTGCAAAGCTCCCGGCCTGCACACTGGCATTGGCGGCCTGTAGATGTCCGACGATGGCCATCGGCGACAGCCCATACGCATTCAACTTCGTGGTACTGAGCACGACACGCATGGTGCGCGGAAGCCCGCCAATGATCGCGGTCTCGGAGACATCGTTGACTTGCTGAATGCTATGCTGCAGCTCGTCCGCGATGGCGCGCAGCTGATAGCCGTTGTAGTGTTCTCCCCACAGCGTGAGCGAAAGAATGGGAACATCGTCGATGGATCGCGCTTTGATGATCGGCTGCGAAACTCCCGGCGGCATCCGGTCGAAGTTCGAGTAGAGCTTGCTGTAAACCTTGATCAGCGCGTCTTCCTGCGGAGTGCCAACGAGGAATCGCACGATCACCAGGCTCTGACCGGGCATTGATGTCGAGTAAACATATTCGACACCGGAGATCTGATGCACCAACTCTTCGATGGGCAGCGTGACGCGCTGCTCGACCTCAGCCGGAGATGCGCCGGGCATTGCAGTGGCGATGTCCAGCATGGGTACCAAAATCTGGGGCTCCTCTTCGCGAGGAATGATTACGACCGAAAAGATGCCGAGCGCCAGCGACGCGGCGATAAACAGCGGTGTCAGCTTGGAGTTGAGAAAGCTGTGTGCCAGTCGGCCAGCGATGCCAAGGTTAGGATGCATGGTTTCCTGGTTCATCATTGCGCCTCGATTCTCTTGCCCGCCAAGTCGCGGTCGCCGGGAAGATCAACCAGCTTTTCGTTGGCTGAAATTCCAGACAGCGCTTCAATCAACCCACCCTGCGCCGCGCCCAGCGTAATCGAACGCAGTTGAGCTATGCCGTTTGCGTCGAGAACATATACACAAGAAAGCGAGCCGCGAATGACCACCGCAGAGCGCGGAATCAGAATCGCCTGATGAGTACCGGTCGCAATCTGCGCGCTACCGTACATGCCAGCGTGCAGTTGCGTGGAAGGAGCAAGATCGATCTTGACCATAAAGCTGTGGCTTGCCGGATCGGCAGCGGGGACGATCTCTGCAACAGTGCCGGTGGCTGGTCCGTTGGGTGCGCCATCGATCATCACAGATAATGTCATTCCTTTGCGAACGCTTGCAATCGCCGACTCATCGACTGCGGCCTGAAGCTGCAATGAGCCCGCGCTCTCGATTTGCAGCAAAGGCACTCCAGGCGCGGCCATCGTTCCCGGATCGGCCATGCGCGTCGTTACCACGCCCGCGAAGGGCGCGTTCAAACGCGTATAGCCCAGCATGGCGCGAGCGCCGCTCTCTTGCGCTTTGGCCGCATCGCGTTGCGCGCGCACTGCATCCACGCCGGCAGCGGCTGCTTCGGCCCGCCGCGTCACCTCATCCATCTCCTGCGGGCTGACGCTCTTCTCCGCTTGCAACTGCTTGTAACGAGCCAGCGTGCTGGCGGCGAGTGCGGATTGCGTTTGCGCCACGGTCTCCTGGCTCTCGATTGCCTTCACACCGGCCTGCGCCTGCTCCGCGGAAGCGCGCAATGTCGCAGCGTCGAGTGCAACCAGCGCCTGCCCCGCACGCACACTGTCTCCTTCGCGCACAAAGACTTGCTCAATGCGTCCCATCACTTGCGCCGAGATCGTTGCCGATTCCCGCGCGCGCAGAGTCCCTGTTGCGCGCAGAGTCAGTGGCACCTCTTGCTGATGGCTCTCGACAACCCTCGCCTGCATCGTTTGCACGAGCGCTGGCGTTGGGGATTCATCCGAGTGGCAACCGGCAATCGTCGCCGAAGAGACGGCCAAGATACATCCAAAGAATAGTACTTTCATTGCAATTCCTCCGCCGCATCGGGAGTCAGTGTCCCTGTTGCGTAAAGCAGTTCAGCGTACGCCGCAGCATTTCCATAAACCGAATGCCAGTAGTTGGATTGGCTCTCTCTCGATGCGTCTTCGCCGCGCAGCAAATCTGTGATGGTTGCAAGGCCTGCCGTGTAGCGATTGCGCAAGATGCGCAGGCTCTCAGCCGATTGATCCATCGCGGCCCGCGCCGTCTCCATTTGCAACTCCGCGGTCTTGCGGTGAATGTGCGCTTGACTCACCGCGAGGCGAACCTGCTGCTGATAACTCGCCAACTGCGCATCAACGCGCTGCTTCGTCGCGGTTTCTCGCGCCAGTTCAGCGCGCTTGCCGAAGGGCAGAATGTCGATGCCGATCTGTATTCCGGCAACCCAATTATTCCCGCCTGAGCTGGTGAATGAGCCGCGATCCTCTTCCCAGTTTCCATAGGCGCTCACGTGCGGGCCAAAGCTGGACCGCGCCGCTCCCACCGCCGTAGCCTGCGCTGATTGCGCGTCTCTCAAGGCACTAAGGTCAGGCCGCGCTTTTGTGGCTGTAGCCAACTCCTGATCGAGCGCCTGAGAAGAAAATGTGTGCGGTTCAATAGGACGCAACGTTGACCTTTGCAGATCGGGAGCGCCCATCGCCATGCTCAGTTGCGCCCACGCCAACTCCAGATCGCCCTGCGCGGCAAACAACTCCTGCTTGCGCGCCGCCGCGTTTACCTCTGCCGACATGCGATCCGACTCGACCGCAAGTCCAGCCTTGACATGATCCGCGACCGTGCTTAGCAAGGCCGCTGCCGTCTCTTGTTCATGCTGGGCAACGTCTGTCTCCCGCTCCGCAAAGAGGACGGATTCATACCCTTGCACCACGTTGAGAATAATCTTCTGGTCCACAGCTTTGGCGCTCGACTCCGAACTCTTGCGCATCCAGTTTGCGCCGCGAATCGCCTTCTCCGTGCGAAACGAGTCGAAGGCCATCCACGAGCCGGAGAAGCGCGAGGAGAAGTTTCCAATCGGCTGCGGCCGGTTCAGATCATTCAGCGCAAAGTCCGCTTGCGTAAACTGGCGCTGGCGCAGCCTCATCCCAAAGGCGTAGACGGGATCGTCTCCACGCGAAATATCTTCTGTGAAGTTGAGCTGCGGCAGCAGGGACGTGCGCGCCAGACGGGACGAAGCATCGGCGGCTTTTTCGTCGGCACCGGCAACCGCCGCCTCTGGGTTTTGCCCCAGTGCTCGGTCAATGGCTTGCCGAAGCGTCATTTCCGCTGTTTGCGCTCCGGCTCCGGCACTCCAGATACAGCAGAAGATCAAGAGCCATTTGGCTGGTTTTCGGTTCAGCTTCATCGTTTGCACTGTCCTTTTTTGTGCGTTCACATGAATAAAGTCACGAACTGGGCGTTTCGTTACAAGATTCGCGAATTTATTTTTGCAACCTCGCTCATTCATCGAATCGTTGTACTTGCCAAGTTGGTCTGACAGGGCATTTGCGCGATCAAAGCCGTCAGATCGTTGCCGTTCGCCCTCATTTTCACCGGCCTGATTCGTTCATAAGCTCACTCCAAATGGTTTACGAGGATATGGTACGCTTGGCTAGTAGTAAAGTGCACCTATAATTCGGGCAGTGTCTTGAATGGTTCCGATTCTGGGATGCGCCGCAAACACACGCGACAGCGGGAGCCTTTCGAGTGGCCCTCGAAGAGCGCCTCAGGCGGAGATCGTAGGATGTCGATGCGCCTTCGCAAATGGTTCAAGACGCAATATCTTGGCCTCCGCCCATCCCCAGTGCGTTCATAATAGTAGACGTATTAAGATAAAGCGTTCATAATTATGAATGTAAGGAATGGTGATAATGTTCATGGATGCTCTACCGATCCCCGTGAAAAGTGCCTTGCGCAAACTCGGAGCTGACATCAAGGATGCTCGATTGAGGCGCCGCATTCCAGTAGCGGTCATGGCCCAGCGCGCCTTCATCTCCCGTACCACCTTGGTGAAGGCAGAAAAGGGAGATCCTGGTGTTGCGATGGGCACCTATGCTGCCATCCTGTTTGCGCTGGGGATGATCGATAAGCTCCGCGAACTCGCCAGCGCGAAATCGGATGAGATCGGCCTTGCGCTCGAAGAAGAGAGGTTGCCCAAGAGGATTGATCTTGGTCCTCGGCGCAGGAAGAAAACCCAACCAGAAAGCGAACAAGCGAGGCCGTAAATGGATCAGCAAATCTTCGTCTACGTTGACCTCGACGGCACGTCGCATCTGGTTGGCCGGTTGTGGCTGCACAATCGCAAGCGCGTTGAGAGCGCCACCTTTCGCTATGACGAAGAGTGGCTGCGGAACCCGGCGCGGTTTCCTCTGGAGCCTGCGCTTCAGATGGACGCCGCGCCGCACCACACTGCGGCGGGCAAGAGTCTCTTCGGAGCGATTGGCGATTCGGCTCCTGATCGCTGGGGACGAGCCTTGACGATGCGCTCCGAGGCTAGGCGTATTCTTATTTCCCGCACCGTTCCGGCATCGAAAAGATCATGGAACCAATAGAGCATTTTCGCTTCACTTGTTGACATTACGAGCGCATCGAAGGTGGCTTTTTCTTGAGGAAAAAGCCACTTTACTGCAAGGATTCTGTATACACCAGAAGCGAAAATGCTGTAATGAATTCCTCGCAGACAAAAGGCGATCGTTGGCCGGACAAATTCCCCACCCAAAAATCTTCGAGCGGGGAACCTGCCGGAGGCATTGTTCTGACTGTGAAGTCTGACTCAAGCAGCCATTCAGGCCAGCGCCACTGGGTGAATTGACCGGAGCTTTCTTAATGCGAGTCTCTGTCGTGATCGTTGTCCCCTGCGCTCTGCGAGGCTTTCCGCGCTCGGGACTGATCGTCACGGTGTCTGGTTGCAGTGTGGTTGAGGATGGTGCTGGGGCTGGCGCTGAAGTAGCCTTTTGGGGCTGGGGTGCGCTCGCTTCGGGGGCGGTTGGAGCAATTACGGACAGGCTCATGGATCATCTCTACATTCTCTATCGGCCACTCGGTCTAACGATCAAGCGTTATAGAGATGAAGTTTACGTCATCCAGTTTTAATAACTGTAGAGAGCAACTGTTCCCATCAGCATCGGCAGGGCTGTCACCTCAGTTGCCAGGTTGAGATCGATTGGAATATCTGAACCGAACCACGCAATTTCCATCGGTGGGATTCCGTTTGGATTGATAAGAGTGCCGCCATAGATCTTTCGGAAGAGATATGCAACCATGCAACCGATCATGGGAATGCCGGCCAGGATTGCAGCCAGATAAAAGCGCTGATTGGGAAGTGGGCCGGGCCTGAGGATGAGCGCAACTTCCAGCAAAGACAGCATTGCATAACTGACAACCTGCCAGACCAGATAAAAGCGTGCATGTCCCGGCCATTGTGGATTGGCTGCATGAGAGCGATTGAGATCGACGACCAGTGACCCAACTCCTTGCGCACCGCAGAGCAGAGCAAGCAAGAATCGAGCCATTGCAGAATGGGTCATGTAATACCTCGAGCCAATTGGCGCGCTCAGTGCGCGCTATGGAATGGCGTCATCACTCCATTCGTTTGATCGTGAGCAAGCAGAGGAAGCGTAACTTCGATGCGCGCTCCGCCCTGTGCGCGATTGAGAGCCCTTGCCGTGCCGCCGTGCGCACGCGCCACGGCATCGACGAAGGCCAAACCAAGGCCGTGGCCATGCGACTCTCTTCCCCTAACTCTGCGCTCGAACAGATGTGGCAACACCTCCAGATCGAAGCCCGGCCCGTCATCTTCCAGGATCAAGGAAGCGCCGCCGCTGTTGGCCTTCAGTAGCAGGTTGATTGTGCTGGCCGCGGGCAGGTGCTTTAGCTCATTGTCGAAGAGATTGGCGATCATGCGATGAATCATCGCCTCGTCGGCCTCAATGATGAGCGGCCCACCGGATTGCAGTCTGATCTGCAAACCCCTTTCCGACATTGATGGCTCGTAGAGATCGATCATGATTCTGAGCAGCTCGTCGAGATCGATCCTGCTGCGCGAGAGGCGCAGTGCATCGGCCTTGGACTCGGCCACATCCAGCGATTTGTTCAAAAACTCTGTCAGCCGGTCCAACTCCTCAATAACCGCGACGATGGGCTCGACCTGATCGACAGAGGAACCGGCAGACAGGGAGACTTCCAGCTTGCCGCGAATTGCCGTCAATGGGCTGCGCAGATCGTGTGCCAGCGAATCGGTGATGGTATGCAACTGGTGCATCGAATTCTCGATACGGTCGAGCATATGGTTCAAAGTCATGGCCAGGCTGCCAATCTCATCCCGGCGCGCGCTGGTCGGCACCCGCGCACTCAAATCGGAATGTCCGATTCTGGAGGCCGCATCGGTAATTCGCCGGACAAGACTCAACATACGATGTGTGGTGAAGAAGACAATACCGAAGCCGAGAAGTACGAGTAACAGCCACAACAGGATGAATCTGGCGCGGAGGTTTCCGAGCACCCGCAGCTGATCCCGCTCCGACAAGCCGAGATAGATATAACTTCCGTCGTAGATGCGCGTGGCAGCGACGCGAAAGGGAACCCCGAAACCCGGAATGCGCAGGTCCATCGGAGTGCCTGGAAGAATTCTGTTCGCTTGAATTGACTTCAGATTCGTCAGGCCCCTTCCTGCTCCAACCCAAAGCATGAGTGCTCCATCGCCGCTGGTCTGAAGGAAGAAAACCGAATCGTTAGAGGCGCCGGCCGATGAGTCTCTGTTCGGCACTTCCTTGCTTGCCAACTCGGCCACCTCACCAACCACGCGGTCGTAGAGAGCGTTCTTGGGCGTCTGCTCGGCCACATCGCCCAGCACTTCGACCTCTCCCGAGAGCCAGGCATCGCTGCGCCGCTGAATGTCGTCGGCGACAAACTGGTGCAGGAAGACAAAGACCAGCAGCGTGCCGCAGGCAAAGGCCAGGGTCGCCCACAGCGAGATGCGCCAGGCTGCGCTATGCAGGATGGGTTCAGCGGTCCTTGAGGACATAGCCCACCCCTCGCAGAGTGCGAATCAACGGCTTCTGCCCTGGGCTATCGACCTTGCCGCGCAGCCGGTAAATGTGAACATCCACGACGTTGGTGTCCGGCTGAATGCGCATGCCCCAGACCTTGTCGAGAATCATCGAGCGAGTCACAACGCGGCCGGCGTTGCGGCAGAGGTATTCGAGCAACACAAACTCCTGCTGCGTAAGCTGCAATATCTGCCCGCACCGGGTAGCCTCGCGGCGCAACAGATCCAGTTCAAGATCAAGAACGCTCAGACGGGTCGCCTCACTCGCCGGCGGACTGTTGCGCCTGAGCAGATTACGCAGCCGAGCGAGCAACTCGGCGAGGGCAAAGGGCTTGGTCAGGTAATCGTCTCCGCCCTGCTCCAGGCCGCGGACCCGGTCATCGACACTGCGTCGCGCCGAGAGAATCAGCACTGGGGCGCGAACTCCCAACTGCCGCAATTTAAGGATCAGGCTGATGCCGTCCTGGTCAGGCAGCCCAAGGTCAACGATGAGAATGTCGAAGGGAGCATCCATGGCAAGCTTCTCGGCCGTCTTGCCGTCCATTGCCGCTTCCACTTCAAAGCCCGCCTCTTCCAGAGAAGTGCGCAGGAAGCGTTGTATATCGATTTCGTCCTCAACGAGCAAGAGCCGCATGAGAAGATATTAGTGCATTTCGCAATGTATTTCACGGAATGGTCCCAAAAATGAAATCAAAGGCAGAGGGGGCTGAAGTAATACGCGAATGAACAGATTGTCATGCCGGCGTCGGCTCACTGTCATGCATTTCCGCTAGTATCATCCATAGGCAGAATATTCAATTCCCCACGATGAACAAATCTTCATGAAGCCAGGCGGGATTTGCCGCTCTCCAATCGGTAAGCGAATCCGTCTCAATCATGAATTGCCGTTGAGTCAGCCGCGCGGGAGCATCCTCTTGTTGAATCTCCCGCGCATCAATCAGGCCGCCAAAAAGGAAACAAAGAGAACCTGGAGATGAACGTGCAAAGCGCCTGGATGAACAGCTTGAGCAATACGCCCATTGCCGATGCCTTCAGTGCGGGCATTCCTTTGCCCTCCACGCTTGATCCGCTTTTTGAGGAAGCGCTGCGCCATGTACTCGACCACCCCGGCAGCCTCATCCGCCCACGCATGGTTCAACTGGTTGCCTCGGTCTACGGGATGGAGCCGGAGGCGGCACGCGATCTGGCCATTGCGCTCGAATACTTTCACACTGCCTCGCTAATCTTCGACGATCTTCCCTGCATGGACAATGCCATGGAACGGCGCGGAGTTCCATGTGTTCATTTCGAATTCGGCGAGTCATCGGCTATTCTTACCGCGCTGGCGCTCATCAATCGCGCGTATGCATTGTGCTGGCGGGTGGCCGCTCTGGCTCCGCGTGATTCCCAGTCGCGCGCCATGGCCTACATCGAGCAGCTCCTTGGCGTGAATGGGCTGCTCAACGGTCAAAGCCTTGATCTGCATTACGCAACCCTGCCCCACACGCGCGAGACGACGGAAACCATTGCGCGCGGCAAGACGGTTTCATTGATACGGATCACGCTGGTTCTTCCGGCGATACTGGGTGGGGCTTCCGAACGGGAGCTTCAACTGTTTGAGCGCATCGCTCTTCACTGGGGACTTGCGTATCAGATGGTGGACGACCTGAAGGATTTGCTGGACAGCCAGGCCAAATCCGGAAAGACCGTGGCCCGCGACCTGCTTCTCGACCGGCCCAACTCCTCCTCTGTGCTGGGCATACCCGCCTCTGTTCAGCGCCTCACCCGCTTCATCGAATTGGGAGACAGATCGCTTGCACTTCTGTTGCAATTAAGGATCGGCTTTTCCTTCCTGGGAAAACTTCGCGGCGGCCTGGAAGAGGAGCTTGCCCGGGTGACGGGCAATCACTGCGATATCTCCGCGGGAGTCCGGCCGTGATCTTCCTCAAACTGATCGTGACCAATCTGCTTCGGCATCGCATCCGCTCGCTCATCAGCATTGCCGGCATCGCCTTCAGCGTTGCGGCCATGCTCACCGTGGTTACCATTCTGCAAGGAGCCATCGGAATGTTTTCCGGCATCCTTTCGAGCAATAGCGAGATCATCGTCTTTGAGCGCAATGTCTCCGATCTCTTCTTCAGCAATGTTCCCACCGGTGCATTGAATGAAATTGCGCAATGGCCGATGGTGGATCATGCCGATCCGGTGCTCTTCGGCATTGTCTCCAGCGCGGATCATCCAATTATCACGTGCTTCGGCGTGACCGCTGCCGACGCGCGCATCCGTAAAGCCAATTGGATAACAGGTGAGCGTCTGACCTTTGCGCAGCACACGGATGACGTGGTTCTAGGTGAGAGAGCCGCAGAGTATTTGAGCGCAAAACTCGGTGATCAAGTGCCTATCGGCCACGGCCTTTTTCACGTCATTGGAATCATAAAAACCTCTAACGGCTTTGAAGACGGCGGCGTCTTTATGCCGCTCAGCGCGGCGCAGAGCTTCTTTCACAAGGAGGGAAGTTCTTCGGTGATCACCATCAAGCTGCGCAACAAGGACGATGCGTCCTCATTTAAGTCTGAGGTTAAAACCACATTCCCCAACCTTATTGCACTGGAAGACAGTGAGTTCACGCGCTCCTATTCGCAGTTCAAGATTCTCAAAGCCACGGCCTGGGCAGTGGGAGGATGCGGTCTTTTGCTGGGTGGATTCGGCGTTGCCAATACCATGATCATGTCGGTCTTCACGCGCATCCGCGAGATCGCCATTCTGCGTGTCAACGGCTTCTCCGGCCTGCAGATTGCAGCGATGATCTTTGGTGAGTCGGCAGCCGTTTCTCTGACTGGTGCTGTCTTTGGGCTGCTAACCGGAAGCTGTCTGCTCTATGCGCTCAAGCTGGTTCCCGCGCTGCACGGTTATGTGGACGTAACGCTGCAACCTGTCGTAATGCTCATCGTAATTCTGCTGGCTTTGGTCACCGGTATTGCGGGCGCGCTGTACCCGGCAGCCTATGCCATGCGCATCCGGGCGGTGGAGGCGCTGCGCTTCGAATGAACTCATTGACGACACAAACATATACCGAGCCTCGCATCGTTCTTCGCGCAGAAGGCGTATGGAAGTGCTATGACGATGGAGCGATCTCCGTTCTAAAGGGCGTGGCCTTCGAGATTGTCGAAGGTCAGACAGTAGCGCTCTGCGGACCTTCGGGCTGCGGCAAGAGCACGTTGTTGCATCTATTCGGCGGTTTGGATTTTCCTGAGCGCGGGCGGGTATCGGTAAACGGCGTGGAGGTCAATCGCTATCGCAATCTGTTGCGCCTTCTGCGCCACGAGGTGGGCTTCGTCTTTCAGCTTCACAACCTCATTCCCGATTTGACGCTGGAGGAAAACTGCCTTATTCCCACGGTAGCCGCGGGTATTGACCGCAGCATCGCGCGGACGCGGCTTTATCAGATGGCGGAACGCACCGGCCTTACGCATCGCCTCGGTCATCGCATTCAAAAACTCTCCGGAGGCGAGCGTCAGCGCACGGCTCTCTGCCGCGCGCTGATGAACCGGCCAAAGATTCTGCTGGCCGATGAGCCGACCGGCTCACTCGATGAACAATCGAGCGCCGCGGTCTTTGAACTGCTGCTAGAGGTTGTCGCCACGGAGGGCGTGACGCTGTTGATGGCTACACATGATCGCACTCTCGCCGCACGCTGCGACCGGCTGCTAGAGATGCACGATGGGAGGATTCATGAACCAGTATCCGCCTGATGCTTCCATCTACTCCGGCAGCGCTCCGCAGCCCATTGCCTGTGCTGCATGGCACAGTCTCTTCTGGCTGGTCTGCGCCAACTGCGTAGGAGTTCTGCTCTCGATTCTGCTGCTCTTTCCCGCCATCAATCCTATTCTAGGCGAATGGACCTACGGCCGCTGGATCATGGTGCACATGAATCTTGAACTCTACGGCTGGACTAGCCTTCCACTGGCTGGTTTTCTCTTCAAGGCCTACGGCGCAGAGCGCGGGCCACTGGCGCCATGGTGCAGACCGGTGCTTTGGGCGTGGTCCGCAGCGCTCGGGGTTGGAGCATATTCATGGCTCTCCGGCCACTCCAGCGGCAAGCTCTTTCTGGATTGGTCCGGCTATGCGCGCGTTCTTTTTCCGCTGGCGATGTTAGTTCTCTGGCTATTGCTCGCCATCGCATTTGTCTGTGAATGGAAGCCGGCAAACCTCTTTACGCGCTGTGTAATGATTGCAGCGTTAATTCTGTTGTTGATAGTTCCCTTTGTCATGTTCGTTGCATCCAGTCCCAACTATTATCCTGCCATCAATCCCGACACCGGCGGTCCCACCGGCGCCAGTCAGCTTGAGTCATCACTGATGATTGTCGCCATTCTACTCATGCTTCCTTTTGGACTCACGCAGCGCAAGACGGGCCATTCGCGGATCATTGCAACGGCCTGGGCAATCATGCTCGCGGAGTCCCTCCTCTGCGCTGCACTTGGCCGCGGCGACACCAGTCATCATCTTCCCACGCAATTCCTCTCGCTGGGCAGCCTTCTCGTTTGGATTCCGCTCACACCCGCCTATTATGCTGCCTTCCAATGGAATCCAAACACTCGCCGCTGGCGCATCGCATTTTTGTGGTGGTGGTCGGTCCTGGTTCTCACAGGTTGGATATTCTTTCTTCCCGGTGTTCTCGATCATTTCAAATTCACTGACGGTCTAGTCGGTCACTCCTTGCTGGCGATGGCCGGCTTTACTTCGAGCCTGCTGATCTTCGTTCTGGTTCAACTTCTCGGCGAAGGAGGCTGGATCTTCAATCGCACGCGCTCATTTTATGGATGGAATATTGCCGTCGCTGCGTACGTCTCGCTGATGATGGCAGCTGGCTGGCGCGAGGGCTTCGATCCCACCTTCACCATCATCCCCGGAGCAGTGCGCAATGCAATTTATTTCCTTCGTCTAGTCGTTGGAATCGTAATGCTTGCTTCATCTCTTGACTGGTTCATCGACGCGACAACACTGCATCGCGCGCCCGTCCGAATTCACGCGACACAGGAGGTGACTGCATGAACCGGCGCATTCTCATCGGCTATCAGCTATTGATTGGTCTTTCCGATACTCTGACCGGCGCTCTGCTCATCATTGCGCCAGAATCCGCACTAGTTCTCATGCGCCTACACCCGCCCGCCGATGCATTGCCGTTCCTTTCATTCATCGGCGCGTTTGTTTTCTCTGTTGGCCTCGCCTGTCTGTATGGCGCACTCGTTACGATTCGCCATGGAAGTCCCTGCAAGGTTGAAGTCGTCTGGCTGCTCACGGCAATAACTCGCGCAAGTGTGGCCAGCTTTGTTGCCGCGCAGATTCTGACGCGCACGCTCGAAGCAGGCTGGCTGACCGTTGTCATCTCCGATGGCGCCTGTGTTCTGATCCAGGCGATAGGTCTTCGCAAGGGATGGTTGGCCAATGTCGCGCGGTAACTGGCGCCAATCCGGATGGCAGGGCGCAAGCCTTGTCGCCATAACCTATGTTTACTTTTTGATCTTCGCGCAATATGCCTTTCTCGCGAGGTTGAAAACTCTAGGCGTGGCGGGCTCACACTTGACTGCTGTTATGGCTGCCATGGCCACCGGCGGAATCCTTTTTAGCTTACTTGCACCGCGACTGAGCTTCTGGCCTTCGCCCAATTTGCGGCTTCGCTTGGCACTAGCGGCTTGCTCCGCAGCAGCCTTTCTCGCTCTTGTTCCACTTTCGCTCGCACTAAGCATTGCTCTCTCGTTTTTGATTGGCGCGGGCCTGGGTCTGCTCACCGTCACACTCGTCACGCATCTTCGTCAATGGACCGGCAACCGCAATCCGCTTCTGCTTGTAGGCCTGGGCACTGGCACGGGCTATTTTATCTGCAACCTTCCCTGCTTTTTTGCGGCTTCGGCTGAAGCGCAGTCCGCAATCGCAGGAGTGCTGTGCCTTACCGGAATCATCCTCACGTGGTTGCCCACGCCGGCGACATCCGATGAGACAATAAGTTTGTCCCGATCGACGATTCCGTTCTTTCGTGTGCTGGCCTGTTTTACAGCTCTCGTATGGCTGGACTCCGCCGCCTTCTTCATTATCCAAAACAATCAGGAATTGAAGGCCGGCACATGGGAGGGATCGACTCACCTTTGGGCTAACGGGACGCTTCATCTTTTGGTGGCGCTGGTAACTGTGTGGCTTCTTCGAACCAGAGGAATCCGGTTTGTTTACTCTTCTTCATTTCTGGCGCTGGCCATCGCCTGCGAGCTACTGCTTGATCCGCACCGTGTCGCGCTAGCTTCGATCTTCTATCCCGTCGGAGTCTCGCTCTACTCGGTCGCATTGGTGGCTTATCCAGCTCTGCTCTCTCCCGTTTCATCCATTGCCCAGCGTGGCCGTCAAGCTGGCTGGCTCTACGCCATCGCCGGTTGGTCGGGCTCCGCGATGGGCATCGGTATGGGCCAGAATCTCGGACACGTTCCGCCCCTGTTTGTACTGGGCGCCGGAGCAGTCATTTTGCTGGCGTGGCCACCGCCCTTCTTCGCCCAGCGCAAGCGCGAACTCGCACTGACCCTCGCGACACTTCTAGTGGCTTTTGCACTGCGTTGCATTCTGCAAGCCAAGGCCGCACCCGAGCAATTCACTTCCATCGAGCGCGGCAGGCAAGTCTATGTCTCTGAAGGTTGCATCAACTGCCACACACAATATGTACGTCCGAATTCGCCGGATGTTTTAATGTGGGGCCCTGTCGAGCCTCTTCAGGAGCTCCGCCGCGAATGCCCGCCGCTGATTGGGAACCGCCGTCAAGGGCCTGACCTTGCCACGGTCGGGGGACGCCGCTCGACGCTCTGGCTTAAGGCGCATTTCTACAATCCTTCCGAAGTCAGCGGTGCCTCCATCATGCCTTCTTTTGCTTTTTTATTTCGCGATCAACGCGGCGACGATCTTGTAAGTTACCTTGAAAGTCTGCAAGGAAGCGGAGAGCCGCAGCATCCGATTGAGGGAGATAACTGGCAATTGTCCGCTTCTTCTATATCAAATGCCAACTTCGGGGACGGCGAACGAAGCTTCCGGCGCTACTGCTCAACCTGCCACGACGCGGGCGGGCAAACGCGCTGGGCAGTACGTTTCAAGCGGCTTCCCCCAGATCTTACGGTTGGACCTTTCTTTCATCTTCCGACTTCGGATGATCCTCTGCAGCGAAGGAATCGCCTGGCGCGGATCGCCAAATTCGGAATTTACAAAACCGATATGCCCGGTCATGAATATCTGTCCGACACGGAAATTGCATCCCTCTCTCTTTGGTTGTCACAGCAGATCGGGCAATCAATTCAAAACCCTTAAGAACATCATTTTCAAAGGAGGAAAAACATGAAGCCCAATGCTCAATCACTCATTCTTGCGCTCACGCTTGTTTTCACCCCGGCTGTCTTCGCACAGCAACAAACCTTCGCCGTGAATCCGAATGCCAGTAAAGTGTCCTTCTCTCTTGGCGGAAATGCGCACCATGTGGATGGAACCTTCCACGTGCAAAGCGGTTCGATTGGTTTTGACCGAAGCGCGCAGAACATCTCAGGAGTGGTAGTTGTCGCGGCTGGCAGTGGCGATAGCGGAGAGCCGAGCCGCGACAAGAAGATGAACTCCGACGTCCTCGATGTGGCGCACTTTGCCGAAATCACTTTTGCGCCCAAGAGCTTTCAGGGAACGATTGCGGCATCGGGCGATTCGACCATTCAGGTTTCCGGCCTCTTCACCCTCTGCGGCACTCCGCATGAACTGACCGTGCCCATACAGATTCACATCGATGGAACATCTCTCACGGGCAAAACGCATTTCACAGTTCCATACGTTCAATGGGGACTGAAAGATCCGAGCATCTTTATCCTGAAGGTTGCCAAAGTGGTTGATATCGACCTGACGCTTGTGGGAACGCTGTCTCCTGCAAAATAACGAGAAGATGAAGAATATTCAGACTCCCGGCATCCTTCGCGCCGAACGGAACCAAACCAAGTGGCGAGAAATTGCCGGGAGCCGCTGGCTAAAATTGTTTTTATTAAGTGTGGCGAAGCGCTGGATCATCGAGAAAGTGCTGCGTAGCCGCGAGAGTTTGAAATAAGAGAATTATCTAAAGGGTGAGGAGATCCCCCGGCTCCGCCGGGGATACTTGCAGCCTCCAGCGACTGGCAAGTTGCTCCGCTATTCATCGATTGAACGCCGAAACGCGCTTGGACACGTGCAAAGATAACGCGCAGCTGCATTGTGCAGTTCACTACGTGAGCTGCAGTAGCGGTACACCGGTCAGTTCTGCTAGGGAACCTCTGATCAAAGTGCTTATTGAGCATGCATTCCCTCGGGGGCTAAAGCCCAACATTGATTTTGCTGGATTTATGTACGGGCTAAAGCCCGTACCCTTCAAAATTTCGACTTAATCAGAGGTTCCCTGGATTACGGTCAGTTCCCCGTATTTATTACAGGCATACAGTGTTCTCCAAAAACTTAAATTCCGCTGCCGGCAAAGGTGTGGGGGTTCAAGCAGCTCCCTCTGGGTATCATAGAATCCAGGGATAACGAGGGAATGGAAGCAGAGACGGTGGAAGAGAGCGAACGGCTGGTGCGGGCCATTGCCTCGGGAGATCGAGAGGCCGAGCGGCTTTTCGTTTCGCTCTATCTTCCCAAGGTCAAGCTGGTGCTGAAGGCGCGCACCAGAGGCGCGGAGTATGCCGCCGATCTGCTGCAGGATGTGATGATGGAGGCGCTCTGTGCGCTGCGCGGCGGACAGCTTCGCGAGGCGGCCAAGCTGCCGGCCTTTGTGCTGGGGATCGCGCGCAACCTGCTCAACAATCATTTCAGAAGCATGGCACGGCAGCCGGCGCCTTTGGAAGCGCCGGATGAGCTGCTGGACCCGGTCGACGCGGCCGAGGCGCTTGCCGAACGGCAGGAGCATGCGCTGGTGCAGCGGGCGATTGCCGGCCTGGAAGCGATCGACCAATCGATTCTGCAGCTGACGTTTTCCGAAGGGATGAAGCCGGGAGCGATTGCCGAGCGGCTGCGGCTAAATCCGGAGGTTGTCCGGCAGCGAAAGCTGCGCGCGACTAAAAAACTGATCGATTTTGTTTCCAGGCTGTCACAAAAATGACTCTCCGCCCACATCAAGGAAAGGGTTGTGTGATGAAACACTGTGATGGAACTCCGGCAAAGCGGAACGGCTTGCAGTATATGGAGGGCACTTTGCCCACCGTCGAAGCCGATCGCCTGGAAGAGCACTACTTCAGTTGTCCGGCCTGCTTGCGGGTGATGCGGACACTCGATGCAGCGGCGGAGGAGTTTGCCCAGATGCCGGCGGTTGCGATTCCGGAGCGGCGGTGGAGTTTGATTCGCTGGCCCGTGCCGGCCTGGAGCATGGCAGCCGTCGCCGCGCTGCTCGTGATGGGAGTCCTCACCTACAAAAGATTTCAGGCCGGTCCGCCGCAACCGGCTGTCGCCCGGAACCAGGCGGCGCAGCCAGTGCAGGCTCCGGCGCCCACGCTCCCGGCGGCTGCACCGGAACCATCGCAGGCCTCGTCGCCGGTTCGTCTGGCGCAGTTGGCCGATCTCGCGCTGCCGCCGTATATGACGCCGGCCTTGCGCGGCGAGCGGCAGGATGCGCGCTTTGCGGCGGGGATGAAGAAGTATGCCGAGGGCAACTGCAAGGGCGCGATTCAGGCTCTGACGCAGTTGCCCGCCGAGGATGCCGCGCACGCCGCGGCATTTTATGCGGGCGCTTGCCAGATGCATCTGGGCGATTACGCCGCTGCTCAAGCGCTGCTACGCACGGTTGCGGATGCGCAGAACGCGCCCCGGCAGGAGGCAGCGCTTTACTTGCTGGCGCAGGTGTCGCTGGCCGAAGACGATGCGGTTGCGGCCGATGGCTATCTCAATCGCACCATTAAATTAGAAGGGGATCTGGAAGCGCGCGCGCAAGCGGAACTTGAGCGCATTGACGCATTGGAGAAGAAGAAGGCTGCGACTGCTCACAAACTATCCCATTTGAATTGATCGCGAATTGCTTCGCCTGCAATGCGGATTCAGTGAATTAGTTCGCGCGAATGAGGTGCCGACGTGCCACTCTCGATGAACAAAGCGCTTCTCTCGCCGCTCTTTGCGCTGCTCAGCGTGGCGGGCAACGCGCAGCAGGCAGCGGCTCCAGCGCTTGCGCCTGGCAAGTGGCTGCAAGCGGCGCGGGCCAGATTGCAAGTTGCCGAGGCCAGGCATCCCGGCAACAGCGTCGAGCGAGCAGGCGCACTCAACGATGTGGTGAAAGCTGAGATCACGGCCGAGGGGCCGACGGCCGAAGTGCGGGCCGATGCCAAGCAGGCGATGAGTGTCGCCGAGGCGGCGACCGGCAGGCAGGGCGAGATCTACTCGAGTGCGTTGCTGAATCAAGCCAATCTTCTGATCATGCTGGATCGTCCCGCAGAGGCGCGGCCACTGGCCCAGCGAGTCTTCAATTTCGCCAAAGAAGAGCTGCCCGGTTCCTTGCTCTTCCAACAATCGTCCTTTGTGCTGTTTTATTCCTGCGACAAGCTGGGAGATCTGGAGTGCGCCGAGCGCACTGAAGATGAGGCCATCTGGATCGATCGCCGGGCAGGCGCGAAGAGCGAAGGGGATCTGGCGCAGAAGCTCGCCTCCCGTGCCTGTCTGGAGCTGCGCATGAAAGACAAGGCCGCGGCTGAGAAAGACATCACTGAAGCTTTGGCGATTGCCGCGCGGTTCAAGGAGACCGATCCGGTATTGGGACTGGTGGAGCAGAAGGCGGGAGAGTACTACACGAACACGCAAGAATTCTCCAAGGCCATTACGCACTTCACGCACGCGCTGGAGATTACCGGCCAGGATTATGAGCCGGAGTTTCACCAGTTCGGCCTGATTCGCATGAATCTGGCCACGGCCAATAGCCGCAGCGGAGATTTCGCTCAGGCCTGGAAGAACTACGAGAGCGCAATCTACGGCAAGAGCGCCGATTTCTATTCGCATATCATCGCTCATGCGCAGTTCGCGCGTTCGCTGGCCGCGGGCGGAGATGCGCGGCGCGCAATCGACGAGGGACTGCGATCGGCCGAGATGACGCGCGCAAGCTTTGTGCTGCAGGCGCGCGTGCTGGCTGAGCGCCAGGCGCTGCGCTTCTATGAGCAGCGCGCGCGCGGACTGGATATTGCGCTCTCCGTTTTAACCAGCCATGCGGAGTTGCAGGCGGCGAATACAGAGAGGGTCTATCAGGAGACGGTGCGCTCGCGCGCGCTGGTGGCCGACGAGATGGCGCGTCGCCAAAAGAATCTGAATGCGACCAACGATCCGGAGATTGCGCGGCTGCTGAAGGAGATGGATCGGGAGCGCAGCGCTCTGCTGTCGATTGAAGAATTGAATCAGGAGAACGGCGAGGCGATTCGCCAGGCCACGCAGCAGATGGAAGCGACAGAGAGCGATCTGGCCGTGCGCAGCGCCGAGTTGCGCAACGACGAGCGGGTGAGCGCGGTGCGCCTGGAGGAACTGCGGGGCAGCCTGCCCAAGGATTCCGTCCTTATCTCCTATGTGGCCTACCGGCGTTTTGCCGTCGATCAAGTGGAGCCGGCCAACCGCGCGGCTCCAGCGTACATGGCCTTCGTGCTCAAGCCGGACTCCGATACGATTCGCGTCTTCGATCTGGGCAAGGCCTGGCCGATCGATCAACTGGTGACGCGGGCCCGCGCCAGCGCCGATGCCGAGGCGCACGCGGGCGGATACGACGCCAAGCGCAATGAACGCGCATGGCGCGATGCCGGCGAGGAGTTGCGTAAGCGGGTCTGGGATCCCGTGCGCACTGAAGTGGGCAGCGCCAAACTGGCGCTGGTGGTTCCGGATGGGATGCTGAACCTGATTCCCTTCGGCGCTCTGCCCGAGGGCGATGGCTATCTGGTGGAGCAGTCGCCGGTCATCCATCTGCTCTCCAGCGAGCGCGATCTGCTGCCGGCCGAGAGCGTGCATTCGAACTCCGGTCTGGTGATCTTCGGCAATCCTGCCTTTGCAGGCGCGGGGAATGAAACGCTGGTGGCCAGCCTGCGCGAGGCCGACCTGCCCTGCGACGGAATGAGCGAGGAGGATTTTCCGCCGCTGCCGGGAACGGCGCTCGAGGCCGCCGACATTCGCGCCGCATGGAAGCGCTGGAACGGCCATGAGTCATCGACGCTGGAGACGGGCGCGAAGGCAACGCGCGCGCAGTTTTTTGCGGACGCTCCGCACAGCCGCATTCTGCATATCGCCACACACGCCTTTCTTCTTGGCAGCCGCTGCGGAAGCGGCAATCCGCTGCTGCGCTCCGGGCTGGTCTTTGCGCGCGATGGATCGGCGCCGCAATCCTCGATTCTTACCGCGCAACAGATTGCCTCAATGGATCTGAATGGCGTGGACTGGGCAGTGCTGTCGGCCTGCAACACGGGCAACGGCGAATTGCAGGATGGCGAAGGCGTGCTGGGCCTGGAGCGCGCCTTCCGCGTGGCCGGCGCGCGCAGCGTGGTCATGTCGCTGTGGCCCGTCGACGATACTTTCTCCCGCCAATTCATGCATGAACTCTATCTCCAGCGATTGAGCCTCCACGCCTCGACCGCCGACGCGGTGTGGAATGCGGACCGCAAGTTGCTGCTCGCCCGCCGCGCCGCCGGGCAGAGCACCCATCCCTGGTACTGGGCCGGATTCCTGGCCTCGGGCGGCTGGCAGTAAGTCAGATTTTTTCCGCTTGCTGTCACAAAATCCGCTTCCCGCGCCACATCCCATTGAAGGCAAATCAATACTCTGGAGCTTCCATGTTCTCAAAGACCTCTTTCCTCCCCGGCATTTGCATTGCGGCGGCGCTGACCATCTCCGGCTGCAACGGCGGTTCGTCTACGCCGCCCAGCGTTTCCATCAACGCTTCGGCCACTACAGTGGATGCGGTGGATGCCGTGACACTGACGGCCACCGTCACCAACGACACCAACAACGCCGGAGTGACATGGGCCGTCAGCGGCGGCGGCACGCTCTCCAACACCAGCACCAGCGCGGCCACTTATACGGCGCCCGCCGCCACCAGCACCGCGCAGACGGTCAAGGTGACGGCAACTTCCGTCGCGGATAACGCCGTATCGAACTCCATCACGCTCACCATTCCGGCTCAGTTGGCCGTCACCACCACCAACGCGCAGTTGACGGGCTCCGCTGGAACGGCGTTCTCCGTGCAGTTGACCGCGACGGGCGGCATCGCTCCTTACAAATGGAGTGTGGCCTCCAGTTCCTTGCTGCGCAGCGGATGGACGCTCTCTTCGACGGGCTTGTTAACGGGGCCGGCAATCCCCTCCTGGTCGGGAGCATTCGATTTTACCGTCGATGTGGCCGACTCCGGAGCCTCCACCCCGCTCAGTTCGAGCGCGCCGTTGACGGTGGTGAGCGCACCTGCCACCAGCAACGCGCACACGAGCTACGTCAGCGGCACCTGGGTTTGCAGCATCGGCGGGGCCTTCGACAAGGACGGCGCGCGCTGGGCAGCTCTCACCAGCTTCCAGACCGACGGCGACGGCAATATCACCGGCGGTGCGATCGATGAGAATAGCCGCGATTTCACGGCTGCACTGTCGGGCACAATCACCGGAGCTTATTCAATCTATTCCGACAACAACGGCGTGCTGACGACCAATGTCGCCTGGAGCAATCACACAGCCAGCAGCAACAGCTTTGCCATCGCGCTGAACGATCTTGCCGGACCCTCGGCCACGCGCGCCCGTCTGGTCGAGATTGACGACGTCGGCGCATCGCCCTCGGGGCGGCATGGCTCGGGCATCTGCTATCCGGCCACCACCAGCGCCTTTGTCGACTCGACCCTCAACGGAAACTTCATCTACAACATGGATGGCGAAACCTCGACCGGCGCTCCGCAGGCGCACGTGGGCCGCTTCACCGCATCGAATGGACAGATTACGGCTGGCGTTTCCGACGGCATCATCCTGCCCACAACCACCGACGACAGTTATACCTTCACGGGCAGTTACTCGACGCCCGACAGCACCACCGGGCGCTACACGGTGACATTGAATCCATCCAATAGCTCGACGACAACCGAAGGCGTCGGATACATTGTCAACGCAACCCTGATCTACCGGCTGACAACTCTTGCCAATGGCGGTCTGGTCACCGGCGAAGATAATTCGCAGAACGGGAGTTCCTTTACCGATGCCAGCCTGAATGGAGCGATCGTCTCCTACGGAAGCGGGCGCGCATACTCTGGCGGCAGCATTTCGAGTTATGACGCATGGGTCGATCAGGGAAGCGCCGACGGCAGTGGTAACTTCACCATCAACCAGAGTTACACCAATGCCGGCGGCTCGTATACCAGCGGCGCGGAAAATAGCCAGAAAGTTACCGTCACCTTCGATCAAAACAACCTCGGCCGCGCCACCTTTACCCCGGTCGGCGGCGGGTTGGGCTATCTCTACTTCAACGGAAACAACAACGCCAACCTGCTTGTCTACGACTCCACTGCAGGTTATCTGGAGACAGGATACTTCAACGCGCAAACGCAAACCACCTTTACCGATGCGGCGGTTGCGGGCAATTACCTCTACGGCGAGGGATCTGTCGCGGCGCCCGGTGTGACAAGCGAAGGCGAGTTCAACCTGGCAAGCAATGGCACTATCACCGGCGGCCTTTCGAGCGGCGGCGATAACTATGCCGCCTTTGATCAGCCGCAACCGCTCAACTATCAGTGGGACTCGTCGGCTACCGGCTACGGCGGTTTGCTGATCGGCAGCGGCAGCAGCGAAGACAGTTGCGTTATCAACAGCTCCACGAGAGTCGTCTGCATTGTGAACACTTCGCCGCAGGCTGCCAGCTTCATCCTGCTTCAATAGTAACTTCGCGGGATGATTTCCCAAGGGGCGGCCGTTCGATTCGCCGCCCTTTCGGAATATAGAATGATTATGTTCAACCCTCATTTTCAAATGCAGAATCATACAATTGCAACCAGGCTATTTGTGCCGAATTTTGGGAGAATATCAATCATGTTGCGAGTGAATTCCAACCAAATGTCTTACGGATTGTTATTGATCCTTGGTGTTTTGCTTGTTGCGGCTCCGGCCATTCCGTTGTTTTCCCAGGAGGCAAAACTGCAGAAGCTCACCTGGGGCAACCCCGATCAGCCGTGGGGCGTGCGGCGTCCGGTGACTGATGCCGATCGCAAGGCGATTGCGAGCTATCGTTCCGCAGAGAGCGGAGCGGACTTTGCCAGTAACTTTGACGATCCGCAGGAGCTGAGCACGGATTGGCTGCTTCAATCCGACGATTACTTGCAGTCCTGCCGCCGACCGGAGAATGTTGTGGCCACCCCTGGCGGTCTCGAACTGCGCACGCGCATCGCCACCGGCTGCAAGGCCAAATGGTCCACCGGATCGATCATCAGCAAGCAGCATTATGGCTATGGCTTCTATGAGGCTACAATCAAGACCGCCGATATCGACGGACTGAACAATGCCTTCTGGCTGGTCACCGAAGATCATTTCGAAATTGATATTGCCGAGTTGCATTATCCCAACATCAACCGCATGACGCTGCACAACAATAACAAGATCAATGGAAGTTATCCGCCTGCCGTTGGATTCGACAGCCGTTTCAGCCATTATTTCTTCAGCCAATTTCACGAGATTGGCGTTCTGTGGACGCCGACCGATATTGTTTTCGAGGTGGACGGCGAGCCTGTGGCTGCGATTCGCACCAGTAACTCCATTCACGGAAAGACCGATATCCGCTTTTCAACGGCGTTGATGGATTATGCGGGCAAGGTTCCAGAGCATCCTGAGGGCCATCACATGTATGTGAAGTCGCTGCGCGTGCTACCGCTGCGCTAGAGGAGAATCGATCGTGTTATAGAAGACGCCTGACTCCAACGATATGCCGAAACTGAAAGGAATGATCGTGACAAAGAAGAGTTTGTATTTATGCGTCTTTGGATTGCTGACCTTATGTTTGAATGAGCGCATGGCAATGGCTCAGGCCGAGTCTGCGGCGGCAACCGCTCCGATCTGCCATGAGTGCATCAGCATTCGTGTGGGAGTGCCTATGATCGAACAAGGCCCTGCCGGCACGATAGCCGACGACAAGTTCACAGAGATTCAACTTCCCAACGGTCTATTTCGAGGGTTCACCGCGGCTGGAGAAACATTCGCCATTGAAGGGCATTCTCCGGAAGATATGCGCGGCCCATTGCACAAGGTGCTTGGCCGGGGCACGGCCGGCACATACGACTCCTGCGGGCAATGGCTGCAACACGCCGAGCTTGCGGGCAAGACAGTTTTAGGCTGGGTGCACAACGAGAGTGATTGCAACTATCAGATCGGCCAGACGCATATGTCGGAGTCACTTTCTGTCTCCAACGATTACGGCTTGACCTGGACCAACCTTGGACTCATCATCAGAGGCACCGATCCGCCCGCTGTGCATAGAATGACTGGAGAAGGCGGCTGCACCGCTGTCAACGGCCAGACGGATATTACTATGCCTATTGCACACGTCCAAAGGACCGAGCATACATCGTGGCGCGCGCGCCGGTATCCGACCCTCGGCCCGGCAATTGGATGAAGTACTTTCAGGGCAGGTGGGAGCAGCCGGGAATCGGCGGCGACGCAACGCCAATCAATCGGGCTATGCCGTCTCCCGATGGACTACGACCGGTGAGACTTTGTTGCCGGGTTGAACGCATGGTGGAATGGGAGTTCGCTTTTCCAGCGACCGCATGAACTTCTTCGCTCTTCAAGAGCCGATACTGGTACTCGATAACGGCAGTTGGGGACGCCCCGATCCAACCGAGCTGGTTTCCTATCAGGCCATGATCGATGCCGCTACCGGGAGCGATCAATTGTCAAACTCCTGGTTGCTTACCTATATGTATATTCAGCCCAATGAAGGCTTCGATAAGCGCTATCTGATCTTTCGTGATGTGAGCGTGTCGATTTCCAGCAAGCCGATAACTCCGCAAGTCGGGGTAATGCTGGCGCGCTGGTATAACTCGTCGCTGCATGACCGCTGGTCAACTACTGCGCCGGCGCCGCCAGCAAACGGCAGCAGCTACAAACTTGAAGCTACCTCGGGATACCTGATGACGATTGCGAATGCAGGCGGCAAAGCAACCGTCGAGTTGGAGGATTGCGTCAGCCAATGGCCCGGTCATCCCGATCATATGATCGAAACGAGAGCCGCTTGCGAATCCGGTCACTATCAGCGTTTGCGGACGGCGGGCTGGGTCTACGCGCAACCACAGATCGATACGCTTCCGCTCTATCGCTGCTACAACGCGCAGGATCGATCGCACTTTACGTCGAACCAGGCGGACTGCGAGAAGCTCGGCGCGATGGAACGACTGCTGGGCTACGCGCTCGCGAACTAACTTCAACCAGCGGTCAAAGCTCAGTTGCGCGTCTTGGCCATCTCCGGTCCGAGAAAATCCTCCACCGTCCAGCCTTCCATCAGCTCCTGGAAGTGGCCGGTCAACTGGCCGGGCTTGCCGGAGATGGCCTCGGCCTTCAGATAGTTCTCCATCAGGCCCGCGCGCAGCAGCTCGAAGGCCTCTTCCGGCGTGTCGGCAAACTGAAAGAGCTCGAGGTCCTTGGGTGAGATGGCGCCGGTATCCACCAGCACATCCAGATTGAAGACCTTCTTCCAATACTCCGAGCCATAGATGACTACGGTGATCTTCTTGGCCAGCTTCTGGGTCTGCGCCAGCGTGAGTATCTCGAACATCTCGTCCAGCGTGCCGAAGCCTCCGGGAAAGACCACCAGCGCCTTGGAGAGATAGGCAAACCATAACTTGCGCATGAAGAAGTAATGGAACTCGAAGTTGAGCGCGGGCGTGATGTACGGGTTGGGATGCTGCTCAAAGGGCAATAGGATATTCATGCCGATCGTCTTGCCGCCGGCCTCATGAGCGCCGCGATTGGCCGCCTCCATGATGCCCGGACCGCCGCCCGATGTGACCACAAAGCGATGACGCCGCGAGCCTAGCTGCATCGCCCACTTGGTCAGCATACTTGAGAGCTGCCGCGCATCCTCGTAGTAGCGGGCCATCTTCACCGCCGATTCGGCGCGCTTCAGTTGCAGCTCGGTCGCCTTGCCCTCGGCGATCTCCGCCGCGTTGGCCGGCTGCTCGTGGCTGGGCGCAGGTTTGCGCGAGCCGGTGTTCTCCAGCAGTTCCAACTCGGGATCGGCCTCCTCGTGCCCGCGAAAGCGCGCCGAGCCGAAGAAGACCACCGTGTCCTGAATCTGCTCGCGCCGCAAGCGCGCCAACGGCTCCAGATACTCGCTGACAATGCGGATCACGCGCCCGTCGGCGCTGTTCAAGAACTTCTCGTTCTCGTAAGCCAGCGGCGCGGTCTTCATTGGCGCAGGCTCCGCTTTGCCCGCAGCGACCGGCGCCGGTGAGTGTTGCTCGGTTTTCTTTTTCTTTTCGTTCATCTTATCCAATCCTATGGTCCAGCAAATCGTGCAGGGCGATCCAAAGATTCAAGACGCCCAGCCCGGAGACCATGCCCCGCACCGCGCCCATCGCCGCGTAATGTCCGAGCGCGGGAAAGTGAAGAAACAAGGGGTTCATATCCCAGATCTCATTCAGCCGCGGCAGATAGTAAAGCAGCGTGGGATAGTCGGCCAGCAGACGGCCCGACCAGGGAGCATAGCAGATCACCAGCCCGACAAAGACGCGCACCAGCACGCGCAGCAGCAGCTCGGCCGTCACCAGCCAACGCGGAATCCGTTGCGGCGCGTGGCGCTGAGCCCTCGCCTCCGGGTGAGCAAACAACCGGCCCTGCTCCGCGCCCGGCAAGGATGCCGCGCCCGGCAGTGGAGGGTTCGAGTTCTCATCCGGCTGCTTGGTCATGCGTGGCCTGCGTCCGCTGCCTCCGACGGCGGGCGCTCTGCGCCAGGGGCGCGGCTCCGCTGATCGGAAAGACTTTGGACTCCGTACTCAAACGGTAACACAGCCGCCGCTTGGCGGAGGACAGGCGCGCGCCTCAGTTTCGGGCTGCGCCAAGGGCCGCGCCGGATAGCTTTTGCAGGTGAATTCGGCAACGTCGCTTTTGGCGGAGTCGTTTTCCTGCATTCGTGCTGAAAAGACAGATTTGTAGTAACATAATTGTATGAAGATATGCTTTGAGTGGGATCCCGCCAAAGCATCCGCCAATCTGCGCAAGCACGGCGTGAGTTTTGCGACAGCCACGCGCGTCTTCACGGATCCCTATGCTCTCTTTGAGCAGGACCGCATGGTGGACGGAGAATGCCGTTGGCAAGCTATTGGAGTCGTAGACGGATTGCTGATGCTGATGGCAGCTCATACGGTGCGGGAGCTGGACGGCGTTGAACTCATCCGCATCATCTTGGCGCGGCGCGCCAACCGTCAGGAAAGGAGGCGTTATGAAGAAGAAATTGGTTCAATATGAGATCGACTTGGCCCATCCGCCCGCACTGACAGAGGCACAGAAGGCGGAGATCGCCTTGCTCAAGGCCGCCCCGGAGAGCGCGATCGACTACTCGGAGATTCCCCCGCTGGACGACGCCTTCTGGAAGAATGCGGTACGCAATCCCTACTACCGGCCCACCAAGACTTCCACAACCGTGCGTATCGACTCGGATGTGCTGCTGTGGCTGCGCGCGCAGGGCAGGGGCTACCAGTCGCGCATCAACGCCCTGCTGCGGCGCGAGATGCTGGGAGCATTGCAGGCAGCGAGCGCGAACGCATCTAGAACCAAATCTTAGGGCAAAGCGCAGTTGGTCCACGATCCTCATTGCGCCTCACCGGGATCCGTTCTGTAGCTTCCGTAGTCGATCGTGAAGATCGCCGTGCCGCCCAGTCGCACGCTGGTCTCGCTGCGGTTGCGCGCGGGCAGCCAGAAGCCGTTGGTCCGCGCGCAGTATTGCTTGATCTGTGTACGCGCAATCCAGATCGAGGGGCTTTTGGCCGGCTCCGCCTCCACCTTCACCAGCGCGAACTCCGCGGCGTCCACCCAGATTCGGCCGCGGATGAGATACTTGCTGGGCACAATCGGCTCCACATCCATAATGTAGGCCGCGCGCCCCTCCAGCAGCTCGCTCCCCGCCAGGCGAAAGCGATAATTGGCCGCTGTCAGAGCCGTCGCCGCCTTGTCCTGGGAGGCCTCCTTTTCGCTTGTGACCGCCCGCTTCAGCACCTTCTCGACGAGAAACTTCGGCCCGCTCGCGCTCACAATGCGAAAGCTCTTGCCCGTCGCCGCGTCGTAGTAGTAGTCGACCTCCATGCGCGCCGAAACCACCGCCGAAAAGCCCCGGTACTCGACCCGATAGATGCGCGTTGCCTGCGCACTCTTGAGCGTCGCCGTCCGGGTCTGATTGTGACTCGCTAACGCGGCGACAATCTGCTCGGCGGTCAAGGGGGTGGGCGTCTGCGCCGTTGCCGGCCAGACCGCTGCCGCCAGCAACATTACGAAGACGGACAAAATCAGCCCGCGAGGGTAGGACATGAATGCATCATACTTGTCCTATACAAATCTGGTGTAAACGCGCAGGCGCGGAATCCATTTGTACACGCAGCGGCGGTCGGTTGCGGCACTCAAACAAGGATGATTTTTGCCTATCGTTGTGCCGACCACTCCAGATGGCCGGGGTCAGGATTGCGCCAGAGCGGCCAGCCGATCCGCGATGCGCTGGGCGGCCTCGGGTTGAGCCTGCGTTCGGGCGGCTGTGGCCATCGCGGCCAGATGTGCCGGATTGGCAAGCAGGCCGGTGAGCGCGCCGAGCAGCCGGCCGGGTGAGTCCAGTTCGGATTCATCGAGCATGAGCGCCGCACCGGACTTCACCATCTCCTCGGCGTTGCGCCGCTGATGGTCGTCGGCGGCGGCGGCAAAGGGAACCAACAGGGCGGGCTTTTGGGCGGCGGCCAGCTCGGCCACGGTCGATGCGCCGCTGCGCGCCATCACCAGCGTCGAGCGGGCAAACTGTGCGGGCATATCGTCGAGAAATGCCCGCACCTGCCAGCGACTGGGATCGGCTCCGCTCGCGGCAAAGGCAGCCTCTGTCGCTTCAAAGTGCCGCGCGCCGCTCTGGTGCAGCACCGTCAATCCGGGCACTGCGTGCAGCAGTCCATTCAGTATCTTTGGCAGATTGTCATTGAAAATGCGCGCGCCCTGCGAGCCGCCAAAGATCAATAGATGCGGCGCGGCTCCGGCGGCGGGCGGGGCGAGCGCGAAGAACTCCGGGCGGACGGGGATGCCTGTGACCTCGGCGTTGGCGAACCACTTGGCCGCCGCTGCAAAATTCACCGCCGCGGCCTGGACGCGCTTGCCCACCAGACGATTGGCGAGGCCGGGCATGGCGTTGGGCTCGAAGGCCATCGCGGGGATTTTGAGTTGCAGCGCCGCGGCCATCGCCGGGCCGGAGGCGTAGCCGCCCACGCCGAAGACGACATTGGGTTTGAAGTCGCGAATCAATTTGCGGCAGGCGAAGACGGCGCGCGGCAGATCCATCAGCGTGCGCAGGCGTGTGACGAGCGAGACGTTCTTGAGCTGGCCGACCTCTACGAGTTTCAGATGGAAGCCGGCCTCGGGAACCAGACGCGATTCCATCCCGCGCGCCGTGCCGACGAAGAGAACCTCGGCTGAGTGGCGGGCGACGAGCGAGCGCGCCACGGCCAGAGCCGGGATGATGTGGCCTCCGGTGCCGCCGCCGGCAATCAGTACGCGCAGTTGGGACACATCAGCGCCTTTCCAGTGATAAACCACTCCAGTCTAGGATAATCGTTCGTGCGAGGAGCGGACGTCCTGCAAGGAGAGAAGAATGGCTGTTCCCCTGGCGCCGGCCGCAGGATTCATGGAACAAAGGCCGGGATTGAGGCGTATAACGGGGAAAGAGGGCAAGACGATGGCGAGAATCTCGATGCGGTGGGCGGCGCTGGCGGCTTTGGCGCTGGCGATGGGCGTGACGGGCTGCATGGTCCATGTGGACAAGGACGCCAACGGCAAGGACAAGCACGTGCGCGTGGATACGCCCTTCGGCGGCGTCCATGTGAATACCAACCAGACGACGGCCTCCGATCTGGGCCTGCCCGTTTATCCGGGCGCGAAGCTGGGCAAGGGCAACGACGACAACCAGTCGGCGGATGTGCATCTGGGCTTTGGCGAGTGGGAGCTGCACGTGCGCACGGTCTCCTACGAGTCTTCCGACTCGCAGCAGAAGGTGACGGAGTTTTACAAGAAGGCCCTGGGCCGCTACGGCGATGTGATCACCTGCCAGTGGAATCAACCGGTGGGCACGCCCACGGCCACACACGAGGGGCTCACCTGCAACGACGACGACAAGAACAGCAAGGTGCATATCGGCAACCAGAACAGCGGCATTGATAAGGGCAGCCTGGAGCTGAAGGCCGGATCGAAGCGCCACCAGCACATTGTGGGCTTTGAGGAGAACAGCAATGGGCAGACGCGCTTCTCGCTGGTGGCGCTGGACCTGCCGTCCGAGGTGGAGTCCGGCTCGGGCAAGAGCGACTAGTATTCAGAGCGCATGGTTTGATAATCCCTACTGAACAAGCGCGGGCGGGGACGCCCACACTACAGCCGACCGGGAGGTCGGCGCTACAGTTTTCTGTCGCACGAAAAGGCACAACAAAACCCCGTCCGGAGTGGACGGGGTTTTTCGTCGATCCCGAAATTTTTCGCTCAATGCACCTCAGTCAAGCCTGCAAGGGCTCGCCGGGCTTATGCCTTGGCGATCTTTCCGTCCTTGATGCAGCCGGTGCAGACGCGGATGCGCTTGGCCTGGCCGTTCACCAACGCCTTGACCGCCTGGAGGTTAACGCTCCAGCGGCGGCGTGTGATGTTGTGAGCGTGAGAGATGTTATTGCCGAACTGCGGACCTTTCCCGCAGATGTCGCATACCTGTGCCATGAGAATACTCCAGAGATGAATCTTTCGCGCCGCCGGTTGTGGCTTGCCGAATCTTTATTATACCCGGAATGGGGGCGCGAGCCAAGGTAGCCGCCGCTGGAGTGCGGGGTTACCGTCCTCTCTTCTTCGCCGTCTTTGCGGATTTGGGCTGGGATTCGGGCAGATGGCTGATGGGGATCGGCCCCAGGTCGGCTCCAATGCGCTTGGCGCGCGTGTCGTCCATCTCGAAGGTGATCGTCCGCGGCGCAAGTGGCCGAGTGATGCCGGTTGCGGCATCGGCGGTCAGGTTGCTGCCGCTGGGGATCTCGAAGCTGAAGACGGGCGGCTTGCCGCCGGCGGCGGCGGTGACGCGCACCGGCAAGTAGCCCTGGATGGGATGCAGGCGGAAGGCCGTCTCATAGCGGTGATGGCGCGTGCTCCAGGTGAAGACGCGCACCTGGTCGAAGTCAAAGGGCAGGCCGGACTGGGGCGGCGCCAGCACGGTCACATACTGCGGAACCATGTGGTCGGGCGACGCGGCCTCGGCGTCGAAGATCTTGTTGAAGACGTAGGCGCCGACGTAGCGCTGGCCCTCGGCGTAGGTGGCGATCTCGTCCGGCACATCCACGTCGAGTCGGCCGGCCAGCAGCCATCCCGCGCGGCCCTGGCTATCGCGCACCAGCCACCAATCCTCCAGAGCCGGCGGCGCGGGCTCTGGCAGGTTGGGAGCGGGCGCGGCGGGCCTGGCGGCGGGCGCGATGGGCGGCTTCGGCTTGGGAGCCAGCGCCGCGCCGGCAACAACCTTGGCCACCGAGGCGCGCTCCAGCAGTTGCACCTTGGCGTTGGCCGCCAGCAGATAGAAGCGCTCCGCGTCGCGCCCCGGCGTCAGGTGCAGGTAGATGTCGTCGCGCACAACGCCGCTGGCGATGACCGGATCGTCCCGGTGCTGAATGCCGAGCTGCTCGAAGGCCTGAAAGGCTTTTTCGTCGATCACGGCCCGCTCCTCGATCCAGCCGATCTCGTTCTTCTCGGTCTTCACGTGGAGGAAGCGGCGGTTGCGCTCGATCACCTCGAGCGGCTGGCCGTTGACCACCTCGGCCACCCGATTGGAGACGGCGGCGACGCGGTCGTGCAGGTACATCTGGCGCGCGCTGAGGTAGACCTTGTCGTGATGCTCGTGGCGGAAGCGGCTGCAGCCGGAGGAAAAAGCAACAAGGCATACCAGCAGCACTGCCGGAAGGAGTGCCTTCGAGCGCCGCGCGAAAGAAGCGTCAGAGATGGGTGCGAGCGTAAACACAGCCTGTGGCGATCACTATGAGGATAGCAGAACAATGGACAGTAGACAGTAGACAGTGGTCAGCCCTTGGTTCCGGAAATTTACTGACCACTGTTTACTGTCCACTGCTACGGCACCGCGACGATGGCGATCGGAGCGCTTGGAATGGTTGTACTCGTAACTGGCGAGGAGCCCAAAGCTCCGGAAGAGGAGGTGAAGGAGTAGCCATCAAACAGTGTTCCGCTCGTACTGACCGCCATTACGTAGCTTCCGGTGCTGTCCTCGGCCAGACCTTGCGGTTCCGTACCTGTTGTATCCGTGCCGGAAAGCGCCGTCAACCCGGAACCAGAGACCGAATAGCCAGCGATTGCGCCAGCGCCGGATGATTGATTACTGGCAACATACAGATAATTTCCCGATGCCATGGGCAGAATAGAATTCGGTCCTGTCCCGAGCGGCGCGTAGGGCGTTGAGCTAGAAGCTGTGCCAGTGTATGAGATTTCATTCATGGTTGAACCGGTGGAATAGACGCGCAAGGCTCCTGAGTTGGTCGAGGGACTGAAGGCATTCGTTTCGCCGATATACAGAAAACGGTTTGTTGGATCGATCGCCACTGCGATTGCCGCGGCTTTCGAACCGCCGTAGGGAGTGATCGTTGGGTTATGGGAAGCGCCCCAAGTGTATGCAGTTCCGATTGGAGCGGCATCGCCGGAATTGAATGGAAATACCTGTGTGCCATTAGTCTTAAGCGCAACGGCAACGATCGGGTTCGTTGAACCGCTCGGTGAAATGGTAATGCCACCAGGTTGAACCGATTGGCTGGCCAACGACATATTCGCTTGTATATTGCGTGACGTGTCGTAGGTGCCAGAGCTTGTGATGGGGAATGCATAGAGTAATCCCGAATACGAGGCATCCAGCAACCATGTACCCGATGGATCGACTTGAAGAGCGCCGACGCCGGAGATATCGGTAAACGCAGAAATCTGACTTTCTTGAGTCAGTGCGCCGGTATTGGAGATCTGGTAGGGCGTGATATACCCATCCGCAGCTACCCAGAGATAGTTGCCGGAGATGGCCATGGCGGAGGCGCCAGACAACGTAAAGGAGCTGCCGCTGATTGCGGTCAGCGTGCCATTTTGAATCGAATAACCGGCAAGCGATGTTTCAGATAGGATATAAAAATTTCCGCTGCTGCTGGATGTGCTGCTGCACGTTCCCGTGCCCACCTCGACGCAAACCACGGTCGTCTCGGCCGAAGAGCCGGAGACGCCGGTCACGGTAATGTCGTAAGCTCCGGTGGGCGTGCTGCTGGAAGTGTCCACGGTCATCGTCGAGGTTCCCGGCGTGGTGCCGGTGATCGACACCGATGAAGTAGAGAAGCTGCACGTCGGGTCGGTCGAACTGGTTGCGCCCGCCGCCGGGGTGGTCACGGCGCAGGTCAGCGTAACTGAGCCGGTGAAGCTGTTGGCGGGCGTCACAGTGACGGTCACGCTGCCGCTCGAGTTTTGGGGCACAGTGATGGAGCCGCTGTTCAAGAGCGAGAAGCTGGTGTTGCCGCCCGGCGCCTCCCAGAAATCTCCGCAACCGGAGAGAAACGCCGCCACCGCCAATAGTCCCGCCCAACGTCCGATCTTCATAGCCGCTCCTTGATTGCCGATCCTTCAGCGATTGCCGTTCCTTCAGCACTGCCGTCTCACTGGAACCCATCTCTAGCCTACCGCTTGCCTGCGCAGTCTGTCTTGCGGGCCGCAAGAAAGCCGAGCACCACTCCCGGCACACCGCTCCCGACACACTGACAGACGCGCACGGATGGGATTTCGCTTGCCGGAGGATGTATATTGTCTGCCCACTAAAGAATTCATCTAGCGGGACGAGTTTGTATCATGAATGTAATGGGGATGTGAAAGGAAATTCATGGCAATCACGGTAGTGGGCAGTGTGGCCTTCGATACAATTGAAACCCCGGCAGGCAGGCGCGAGCGCTGCCTGGGCGGCGCGGCAACCTATTTCTCGCTTTCGGCCAGCTATTTTACCGATGTGCGCGTGATCGCCGTCGTCGGCGAGGACTTCGGCAAGCGGCAGGAGGCGGTCTTTGAGGCGCGCAAGATCGATACGCGCGGCATCGAGCACACCGCGGGCAAGAGCTTCTTCTGGGAGGGCTCGTACCTGGAAAACCTGAACGAGGCCAAGACGCACGCGACCGAGCTGAATGTCTTTGGCAGCTTCGAGCCGAAGATTCCAGCGGCCTACGGCGACTCCGAGTTTCTCTTTCTGGCCAATATCGATCCGGTCTTGCAGCGGCGGGTGCGCGAGGCTATGCCGCAGGTGAAGCTGGTGGCCGGCGACACGATGAACTACTGGATCAAGGATCATCGCCCGGCGCTGCTGGAAGTTTTGAAGGGCCTCGACATTCTGCTCATCAACGACACCGAAACGAAGATGCTGGCCGCGAACAACAATCTCTTGCAGGCGGCGCGCGCCGTGCTCGCGCTGGGGCCAAAGTCGCTGGTGGTCAAGCACGGCGAGTATGGAGCAACACTGTTTCACGGCGCATCGATCTTTAAGGCTCCAGCGCTGCCTCTGGAAGAGGTCGTCGATCCAACCGGCGCGGGCGACAGCTTTGCCGGCGGCTTCTTCGGCTATCTGGCCTCGCAGCCGGAACAGACGCCCGCGGCCTATCGCCGTGCGATCTTTTACGGCAGCGTGATGGGCTCCTTCGCCTGCGAGCGCTTCGGCACGGAGCGGATGCAGCAGCTCACGCGCGCGGAGATCGACTCGCGCTTCAACCTCTTTCGCGAGCTGACGCACCTTGACTAAGCCGTCCATCTCGCGCACCGTCTCGAGTACGGAACGGCTGATCGTCGCGGCCTGTTGCGCCGCGGCCTCGCTGCTCGTGCTCGATTGGAGCGCTCGCAGCGGCTCGATGCTCAACTACGGAGACGCCATCGCGCATCTGCACATTGCGCGGCGGGTCTTCGATGCGCGTCTGCCGCGCCTGACCGAGCTGGGCTCGGTCTGGCTGCCGCTGCCGCACATTCTCATGCTGCCCTTTGTGCAGGTCTACAGTTGGTGGGCCAATGGGCTGGCCGGCGCCATTCCCTCGGCACTGGCTTACATCGCCGCCTGCGTGGGCATCTACCGGCTGGCGCGCCATTGGCTGCAACCGCTTCCATCCGCGCTGGCGCTCACCTTTTTCGCGCTCAACCCCAACCTGCTCTATCTGCAAACCACGGCGATGACCGAGCCGCTTTTTGTCTGCGAGATGGTCTGGGTGGCCGTCTGGCTGGTCCAGTGGCGCGCCAGTCTGGATGCCGACCAAAAAAAACTTCGCCGCACGCAAGCTCTGATCGCCGCCCTGCTCGTCGCCGCCATCTTCACGCGCTACGACGGCTGGATCATGGCGCTGGTGGCCTGGAGCGCGATGGGCGCCGCGCTGCTCCGCCGCGGACGCCTGCGCTCGCCCGGCTTCTGGATCGCGAGCGTGCTGATCGTCGCCGCGCCGATAGCCTGGTTCGTTTACAACTCGATAGGCTTCGGCGATTGGCTCTACTTTGCGCGCGGGCCTTACTCGGCCAAGGCCATCGAGATTCGCACGACCGTGGCCGGCGCGGGTCCGCCGCATCCCGGCTGGCACAATCCGTGGGTCTCGCTGCTCTTTTATGGGAAGGTCGCCGAGATGGACTCAGCCGCCGCCGCATGGGGCAACGTGCTGCTGCTTCTGAGCGCGTTGGGAACGGCGTGGGCATGGACAGTCGAGCGCAAGCGCGCCTTTACGTGGGCGTTGCTGCTCTGGCTTCCGCTGCCGTTTTACGCTTACTCGGTCGCCTATAGTTCGGTGCCCATCTTCCTGCCGCCCTGGTGGCCGCACTCCTGGTACAACACCCGCTACGGCGTGGAGATGCTGCCAGCCTTTGCGCTGGGGCTGGGCTTTGCCGCGCACGCGGCGCTCACCTCACTCCGTCATTACAAGCCGCGCTGGCAGCCGATCACGGCGGGCGCGTTGTTTGCCATCCTCTTGCTCAATGCTGTTCAAATGATCTGCGAGCATCCGCTGACCTATGTCGAGGGAGTCAAGAATATTGAGGCGCGCCGCGCGTACGACAACCTGGTTCCTCCCATCTTGCGCGGGCTGCTCATCGACCGTCCCAATGCCACGGTGCTGATGGAGACCTCGGTCTATCCGGAGCTTGTCGCCTTCACCGGCATTCCGCTCAGCCAGACGATCAACGAGAGCGACCTCACCATCTACAGCGACGCCCTGGCCGCGCCCGCCGCGCACGCCGCAATCGTCATCGCCTTCGACGGCGACCCGATCGATCGCGCGGTCAAGGCTCATCCTGAGGGGTTGCGCGAGATCGAGCGATTTCACACCACCGGCCAGCCGGCGGGAACGATTTATCTTTCGGATACGGATCGTAGTGCCGAGGCAAGCCCGCGGCCCTAATGCGGTGATAGCATCGTGCAAGGAATGACCATGACACTGGCACATTACGCGCAACCCTTCGACTTCGACCGCCTGCAGCAGATGGTGGTGGTCAACGGCGCCATCGGACGCCTGCTGATGGCCTGCCTGCTGGGCGGCCTCGTCGGCATGGACCGCGAGTTCAACCGCAAATCCGCCGGCGTGCGCACCAACCTGCTCATCTGCATGGGCTGCGCGTTCTTCAAGCTGCTCTCGGCGGTGCTGGCCGGCGACGCCAATCCCGACAAGGGCCGCGTCGCATCGAATATTGTGCAGGGCATCGGCTTCCTCGGCGCGGGTCTGATCCTGCACAACCGCAACCGCGTCAGCGGCCTCACCAGCGCGGCCAGCGTCTTCGTCGTCGCCTCCATCGGCATGGCCTGCGGCGCGGGCCTCTATGCGGCGGCGGCCGTCGCCACGGTCATCGTCATCACTTCGCTCGAGGTCGTCGGCTTCCTTGAACGCCGCGCCAACCTCAAGGTCTATTCGATGGTCTATGAGGCGCGCGGCGCCGATCAGACGCTGATGCTCAACTCCATTCTCAGCGTTCTGGACAGCCAGAATCTGCGGCTCTCGGGCGTCGAGTCCAACCCAATCGGCGATCTCCAGCGCGTCAGTTTTCCCCTGACCACATCCAAGCGAATGCACGCGCGCCTGAACTCCAAACTGCTTGCCGAGCCTGGAATCGCAGCGATCCATACATTCATTGATCCGGAGGAAGATTGATTCCCTTTTCGAAAGCGCACGCCTGCGGCAACGACTTTTTGATTGTCACTGAAGAGGCCGCGGCCCATTGCGATTGGGCTGAATTGACTCGCCGCTTGTGCGCGCGGAATACCGGCATCGGCGCCGACGGCATCGAGTTCTTTCGCTGGACAGGGGAGTGCGCGGGGCGCATCCGCCTGCACAACGCCGACGGCTCCATCGCCGAGATCAGCGGCAACGGCACGCGCTGCGTGGCCGCGTGGATGGCGCGTGAGCGCGGCTTCCAGCCGGGCGACGCGGTCACAATTGCCACCGACGCGGGTGAGCGCGTATGCAAGATCGATGCGCTGCGGACGGAGGGCGAATACACCGTCGAAGTGACCGCCGGAATGGGCATTCCATCCTTCAGTCGGCGCGTGGTCGCGCTGGCCAACGGCGTCTCGGTCGACGGCATTGAAGTCTCCACCGGCAATCCGCATTTTGTCATCGTAGTAAACGACGAAGACTTTGCCATTCACGGATATAAATGGCAAACACTCGGTGAGAAGATCTGCTTTCATTCCGATTTTCCTCACCAAACCAATGTGGAATTCCTGCGAAAAATCAGCGACAGTGCGATCGAAATCCGCATCTTCGAGCGCGGCGTCGGGCCAACCACCTCCTCCGGCACAGGCTCGAGCGCCACGGCAACCGCGGCCATCGCCTTCAACAGTTGCCAGTCGCCACTCACCGTCGTCGCTCCCGGCGGCGCGCAGACCATTGCATGGCGCGGGCCTGGGACCGAGCTGTATCTGACTGGTCCAGCATCGCTGATCGCCCGCGGCGAAGCCTATTGAAGGCCCGCATCGTCGCAGCAGGTTAGGCTATAGATATGTCGAGTTTGTTGAAAGTTCCAGCAGTTCCATCCAACGCCCATGTGGCCGTCGTCTCACCGGCCTCCACACCGCAGCCGGAGCGCGTCGAGCGCGGCCTGAATGCGCTCGGCGCGCTGGGCTACGAGCCGGAGAAAGCTGAGCATATTCTTGCGCGCGGGCCACTCTACTTTGCCGGCACACCTGCAATGCGCCTCAGCGATCTGCATCACGCCTTTGCCGACGATCAGGTGCGCGCCATCTTCACAACGCGCGGAGGCTACGGATCGAATTACCTGCTGGAAGAGATGGACCTCGATCTAATCGGCGAGTCGCCCAAGCCCTTCATCGGCTACAGCGATCTGACCGCGCTGCACCTCTGGATGCTCGATCAGATTCATCTGCCGGCCTTTCACGGCCCCATGCTCTCGGCCGATTTCGCGCGTGAGGACGGCGTGCATCTGCCCAGCCTGCAAGCGGCGCTTGCGGGAAAGCCGTACACTCTGGGAACGCAAGAGGGCCTGCGGCCCCTGCATCCGGGCCGCGCGCGCGGCACGCTCTACGGCGGCTGCCTCAGCATTATCGTCGCCCTGCTGGGCACGCCTTACGAGCCGCAGACCGAGGGCAAGCTGCTCTTCCTCGAGGATGTGAACGCCAAGCCCTACCAGATCGACCGCATGCTCTGGCAACTCGGCCAGGCGGGCAAGCTGGAGGGCGTGCGCGGCATCGTCTTCGGCGAGATGCTCGATTGCACCTCGCCCGGCGCGCCGCCCGAGCTGCTCGATCAAGTGATTCTGCGCGCCCTGGAGGAGTTCAAAGGCCCCATCGCCATCGGCCTGCGCTCCGGCCATGTCTCGCGCTCCAACGTTACGCTCACCTTCGGCGTGGACTCCGAGCTGCTGGTGCAGAAGGAAGCGCAACTGCACTTGATCGAACCGGCGGTGGTGAAATGAGGGAACAGGGAACAGAGATCAGGGATCAGGGAAGGCCGCGCCACATTCATTTGAGCGGCATCTGCGGTACGGCGATGGCCTCGCTCGCCGGCCTCTTGCAGTTGCAGGGCCACCGCATCACCGGCTCCGACAAGGCCGCCTATCCGCCGATGAGCGATCAGTTGCGCGCGATGGGCATCGATGTGATGGAGCCTTATGCGGAAGCGAATCTCTCGCCCGCGCCCGATCTGGTCGTCATCGGCAACGCGCTCTCGCGCGGCAATCCGGAGATCGAGCGTGTGCTCGACGAGCGCATTCCCTTCACCTCGATGGCCGCGCTCTTGCACGAGGAGTTTCTCGCGGGACGTGAGCCGCTGGTGGTCGCCGGCACGCACGGCAAGACGACAACCACTTCGATGCTGGCCTGGATCTATCAGGTGGCCGCGCGCGAAAACCCGCTGCTGGAGCCGTCGTTTCTCATCGGCGGCGTGGCGGAGAACTTCGGCACGAGCTATCAGTTGCGCCCCACCCGCCCCTTCATCATCGAGGGCGACGAGTACGACACGGCCTTCTTCGACAAAGGCCCCAAGTTTCTCCACTACTTTCCCGACGGGTTGATTCTGACGCACGTCGAGTTCGATCACGCCGACATCTACGCCGATCTCGAAGCCGTCAAGACTGCCTTCAAGCGGCTGGTGAATCTGGTTCCCCGGCGCGGCCTGATCGTCGCCTACGACAACAGTGACAATGTGACTGAATGCGTTTCCCGCGCCTTCTGCCGCGTCGAGCGCTATGGCTTCGGCGAAAACTCCGACTGGCAGCTCCGCAATCTGCGCCACTCGGACGGCCTCACGCGCTGGGAGCTTTGGCGCGGGGGCGCGCTGTGGGCTGAGCTGGCGATGCGCATGGCCGGCGAGCACAACGCACTGAATGCGACGGCCGCGGCGGCGCTGGCCTTCGGGCACGGCGTCGGCAAAGAGGCGATCGTCGAGGCGCTGGCCACATTCAAGAGCGTCAAGCGGCGGATGGAAGTGCGCGCTGAAATCAACGGCATCACCATCATCGAAGACTTTGCCCATCATCCGACGGCGATTCGCGAGACGCTGCGGGCACTCCGTGCCGTTTTTCCCACCGCACGACTTTGGGCAATCTTGGAGCCGCGCTCCAACACGCTGCGCCGCAAGGTGCTCGAAGCCGACCTGATCGCGAGCCTGCGCTTGGCCGACCGCGTCGTGCTGGCCGGCGTCTATCAGCAGCAGCGCATTCCCGACGCCGAGCGGCTGCATCCGGAAGAGGTCGTCCGCGCGCTCAATGCCGCCGGAACCGAGGCCGAACTCTGCGCGGATGTCGAGGCCATCGTCGGCAGTGTTGCGCCACAACTCAACTCCGGCGATGTGGTGGCGATCCTCTCCAATGGCGGATTCGACGGCATCTACGAGAAGCTGCCCGCGCGGCTCAGAGAGATTCAATCATGATTTTTTTTCTCCTCTTCATGGCGACGATGGTCGTCACCGGCATTCCGACGGCGCTGCTCTTCATTCCCTGGTGCGCGCTGACCGGCAACGTGCTGCCGCTCTACAAGGGCACGCGCTTCATGCTCTCGTCGAGTTGCTGGATGGCGGGCGTGCGTTTTCACGTCGTGGGCCGCGAGCGCATTCCCCGCGACCGCGCGTGCATCTTCATGTCCAACCACGTCTCCAACCTCGATCCACCGGCGCTCGTCTCGCTGATCCCGGGGCGTACCTCGGCCTTCATGAAGCGCTCGCTGATGGAGCTGCCGATTCTGGGCACGGGCTTTCGCCAGGGCGATTTCATTGCCGTGGACCGCAGCGGCAGCCCGGTCGATGCCGAGAGAAGCGTCAGCGCGGCCAAGCAGGTGCTGGCCAAGGGCGTGCACATGACCACATTCGTCGAGGGCACGCGCTCGCGCGACGGTCGCCTGCTGCCCTTCAAGAAAGGCCCGTTCTTTCTGGCGATGGGCTCCGGCGCGCCCTGCATTCCTGTCTCAATCTACGGCACGGAGAGGATCCAGGGAAAGGGCAGTCTGCGCATCAAGCCCGGCACGGCAACTGTGATCTTCCATCCGCCGATTGATCCGGCTGGCTTTGCCACGCGCGAGGAGCTGATGGATGCTGTGCGTGCGGCGATCGCCTCGGGGCTTCCGGAGTGGATGCGGGGGAGTGAGAGCAAATGATCATCTCGCTGCTCGTCTTTGTTGTGATTCTCGTGCTGAGCATTCCCTCGGCAATCCTCTTCATTCCGTTGACGGTGCTGACCGGCAAGATCGAGCCGCTGTACTCGGTGGTCTGCTTCATCGTGCGCGCCGGATATGCCACAGCCGGCATCCGAGTGATTGTTGAAGGACGAGAGCTGGTTCCGGCCGACCGCGCGTGCATCTTCATGGCCAACCACGTCTCCAACCTCGATCCGCCGGCGCTGATCGGCTGCATTCCCGGCCACACCGCGGCCTTCGCCAAGCGTTCGGTCTTCAAGATTCCCGCCTTCGGCTACTGCCTCAAGCTCGGCCAGTTCATCCCCGTCGACCGCTCGGGCGATGCGGCCAGCGCCAAGCAGAGTGTGGCCGCGGCTCAGCGCGTGCTCGAGAGCGGCACCCACATCACCACCTTTGTCGAGGGCACGCGCTCGCGCGACGGGCGCATGCTGCCCTTCAAAAAGGGGCCGTTCTATCTGGCCCAGCAGAGCGGCGCGCCCTGCATTCCGGTTTCGATTTACGGGACGGAGCACCTGATGAGCAAAGGCAGTTTCGCCATCAAGCCCGGTGAGGCGCACTTCGTCTTCCACGCGCCGGTCTTTCCCGGCGACTATGAAACGCGCGAGGAGCTGATGCAGGCTGTGCGCTCGTCGATAGCCGGCGGGCTGCCGGAGTGGATGCGGAACTAAACTAGGGCTGCACCACGGCGTTATAGCCGTCGTTGAGGAGCTTTTGGCGCGCCGCCTCGGCCTCCTGGCTGCTCGCGTACGGGCCCACGGAGACGTGCAACTGGCCGTCGGCACTCTGCTGGCTCACCGTGACCGCGTATCCGCGCTTGCGCAGCGCGGCGGCCAGCACATCCGCATCCTCCTGCGCGGAGACCGTGGCAATCTGCACCATCAGCGCTGAGGCGGGCGCGGGTGTTGACGCGACGGCAGAGGAATCCGGTTGCGCGGGCGGTTGGGCGATGGTGGGGGCGGCTGCTGGAGCGCTCTCGGGCTTGGCTTGCTGGCCGGCGGCATCAGTTGAGGCCGGAGCGTCGGCCGGTTGCGTGGCCACCGCTGCGTGGCCGCCGCGGTTACCAACCCAGAAGCCTGCCAGGAAGCAGAGTCCGCAGACGAGCAGAAGGCCAAGAAACAGGCCTGTCAGCAGCATCGGTCCCAGCGTCAGCTCCCTGTCGCGCCCTTTGCCAGAGGGCGGAAGTTCGTCTTCTTCATGCACTTCGACCATTGTTTGCTCACCGGCTCCCCACGCAATTATCTTCGCATCTTCCCCCAAGCCGCCGCGAAGTTTTTCTCCGCCAAAAAATATTGTGGATTTTTCTCCGAAGTTGAAACCATTTTCAACCCTCGTGCATCCATATAGACAACTAGCAGAGGCTTCCACGTAACTTCCCCGCCAGGAAAGGCACCACTCCTTCTTGAAGGTCTGGTATAGACCTCTTCTCCAATTCTCCCCCCTTGCCTCCCTCCTAATCAAAGCCTCTCGAGCGGGCCTGCCGGAAGGCGGGCCCATCTGCTCCCCCTCACCGCCCGGATAAAATAGTATCCAGATGCGCTCCTCCTCCCCGCCCAAACCGCCTCTCGACAAGCAGATTCAGGCAATCGACGCGCTCTATCGCCAAGCGGGCCTCGTGCGCAGCCTGCGCGCCGGCTCCGGCGGCGTCACTCACCGTATGAGGGTTGCCCGCGCCGAGCGGCCGCAGTTGACCGCCGCGCCCGTGCCCCTGCGCGTCGCAAACGGCGTCGAGTGGCTGCCGGTCCCGGGCTGGCAGAGGCTCGACTGGCTCTGGAACGGCTTCAGCACCCGCCGCGGCGGCCTGAGCCGGGCCTACTGCGCTGAAGGCGCGCCGGGCGAACTGAATCTCGGCTTTACCGCCGAGGATGAGCGCGCAACGGTCTGCGAGAATCGCCGCCTGCTGGCCGAGGCCGTCAGCGGCAGCGCCCAGACGCCACTGATCGCCCTCAAGCAGATCCACTCGAATCTGGTTCGCGTTGCCAGCGCCACTGACGCCGCCCGCGCGCAACCGTATCGGGCCGACGGCTTGATGACCAACGAGCCCGGCCTGCTGCTCGCCATTCAGACGGCCGACTGCATTCCGGTGCTCGTCGCCGACCGCAAGCGTCGCGCGGTGGCCGCCTTCCATGCCGGCTGGCGCGGCACGGCGGCGCGCATTGTCGAGAGCGGCGTGGGGCGCATGCGGCTTCAGTTCGGCTCGCGCCCCGAGGATCTCATCGCCGCCATCGGTCCCGGCATCGGCCCCTGCTGTTATGCGGTCGGCGAAGAGATGCTCTCCGAGTTCGAATCGCAATTCACCTATGCGCGCGAGCTCTTCTGCGAGGTAGACGATGCGGACGAGGTGCGCCGCAAGTACCCCATGCTCTTTCTCACGCAGCGCGCGCCGGGCCACTCGCCCATCGGCCCCAGCCTGCATCTTGATTTAGTCGAAGCCAATCGCCGCCAGTTGCTCTCGGCCGGCCTCAAGCCCCGCGCCATTCAAACGGTCGGCGGCTGCACCAGTTGCCAGCGACCGCTCTTCTTCTCGCATCGCGCCGCGCAGGGCCGCGCCGGCCGCATGATGAGCGTGATCGGCATCCGGCCCTAGCGGACAACTGCTACGATGGAAGTATCTTTCATCCATCGTTGAAGGAAGCACCCGCCCATGATTGCACTCGCGTCCAAAGGAAGATCATGGATTCCGCAACCCTTGCGGCGCGGCGCGGCGATCCTGCTGGGCGCGCTCTTCATCTCCTGGCCCGCCTTTTATAACGGCTTTCCCCTGCTCTATCCCGATTCCATCTCCTATCTCGACGATGGGCGGCTGGTGGCGCGCGCTCTCTTTCTTCACCGCCTCGCGGGCTACTACGGCGGGCGCTCATTCATCTACTGCCTGGGCATTCTGCCCTTTCATTGGAACCAAACCGCCTGGCCGGTTGTGGCCTTGCAATGCCTGCTGACGGCCTGGATTCTCTTTCTGGTAGTGCGTTCCATCGCGCCGCGCCGTCCAGTGCTTCCCTACCTCGTGATCGTTCTGACTTTGAGTGCGCTGACCGGCATGAGCTGGTATGCGGCGATGGTCATGCCGGATATCTTTGGCCCGCTGCTTTATCTCGCCGTCTATCTGCTGGTCTTTGCCCGCGACTCGCTCACCCGCGCTGAGCGCTGGTCGCTCTACCTCTTCGCCTGGTGGGCCGTTGCCGCTCATGCCACGCACATGATGCTCGGCTGCGCATTGTGCCTGCTGCTGCTTGTTACGCTGCTCATCACGCGCCGCACTCTGCGCCCCATCGCTGAATTTGCGGCCATCCTTGCCCTGGCCGCCGCGGCGCAACTGGCGCTGCACGGCTATCTCTACGGCAAGCCCTCGCTCTTCGGCAAGCACCCGCCCTTCCTCACCGCACGCATCATCGCCGACGGCCCCGGACGCTGGTATCTTCAGGAGCATTGCGCGCAGTTGCCGTGGGTGATCTGCAAGCATCTCGATCATCTTCCCGACGATGCAGACACATTTCTCTGGGCGCCGGACGGCATCTGGCAGACCAACTCCAAGAGCGAGAACCAGTTGCTGGCCGAGCAGGAGATGCCCTTTGTTCTGGCCACCTTGCGCGCCTACCCCCTCGCGCAGCTTGAGCGCTCCACCGAGAGTTTTGCCCAGCAGTTGGTCACCTTCGGCTATGACGATCTGGACGCCAACGACTGGGTGCTCGCACAGTTTCCCGCTGTTCTGCCGCGCGCGCTGGGAAGCTATCAGCGCAGCCGTCAGGCCCGCAACCAGCTTCCTCTGGATTCGTTGGATGCACTGCAAAACTGGACTGTGGCGCTTTCGCTTGCCGCCTTCGCACTGCTGGCGCCCTTCCTCCGGCGCCTGCGCAGTCCGCGCCTGGCGGGGTTGAGCCTGATCGTCGTCTCCATGACGCTGGCCAATGCGTGGATCACGGCGACGCTCTCGATGGTCGAGGATCGCCTCCAGTGCCGCGTCGTCTGGCTGCTTCCGCTGCTGGCGGCGCTCTCGGCGCTGGCCTGGATCGAGAGCCGCCGGGGAAGTGCGATCAGGCCCTAGCTCAGGAGGCCGCGGCTGCTGCCTTGGGGTTCACCAGGTCGCGCAGTTCCTTCGACGGCTTGAAGTAGGGCACCTTCTTGGCTGGAACCTCCACGCGCTCGCCGCTCTTGGGGTTGCGGCCGATGCGCGGATTCCTCTGGCGAATGCGGAAGGAGCCGAAGCCGCGAATCTCGATCTTGTCTCCGCTCTTGAGCGCGCCGATCACCGCGTCGAAGATCGTCTCCACGATCACTTCTCCGTCGCGCCGCGTCAGGTCGCCCGCCGACGTCACCTTCTCCACCAGGTCTGCCTTTGTCATTTTTCTATAAGCCTCCGCAAACAGAATAACCGGATTCTCCCCTTTCTGGCATCAAAATCCGCATCTTGAGAGCATTTTCGGTCCATTCTCTTCAATAGTTTGGCGGAAGCACTTGATCCGTCCGCCAATCTTGGCGCAATCCCGCCCGCGGCATTTATCATCTCCAAAGCATTCCTCGCGCCTTCCAGCCCACCGGAGCGGGGAGCGGGAGTGATTACGAGCGAAAGCAGCCTCAACACCGTGCCCCGGTACAGCATCGTGATTCCGGCCTACAACGAGGGTGCCCGCCTGCCGCAAACGCTGGCCTCCGTCTTCGGCTGCATCCGCGCGCGCGGCTGGGATGCGGAGGTCATCGTCGTCAACGACGGCTCGACCGACGCGACCGCCGAGGTGGTGCGCGAGCTTGCCCGCAGCGCGCCTGAACTCCGTCTGATCGAGAACCCCGGAAATCGCGGCAAGGGCTACAGCGTGCGCACGGGAATGCTGGCCGCGCGCGGCGAAGTGGCCCTCTTCACCGACGCCGATCTTTCCTCGCCCATCGAGGAGGCCGAGCGCCTCTTTGCCGCCATCGCGCAGGGCGCGCAGATTGCCATCGGCTCTCGCTGGCTGGACGCGAGCCGCCAGAGCCATCGCCAGCCGCTCTACCGCCAGTTCTTCGGCCGCTGCTTCAACGCCGTCACCCGCGCCGTGATGCGCTTGCCCTTCGCCGATACGCAGTGCGGCTTCAAGGCCTTCACGCGAGAGGCCGCGCAGACCGTCTTCCCGTTGCAGACCATCGAGCGCTGGGGCTTCGATCCGGAGATTCTGCTGATCGCCCTGCGCCAGGGCCTGCGCATCACCGAGGTGCCGGTCAGTTGGGCCCACGACGAGCGCACCCGCTTGAGCTACCTGCGCGACGGCCTGCGCATGCTTGAGGAGATCGCCCAGATCCGCTGGAACACCCTGCTCGGCCGCTACAACTAATTCGGTTCTCCATTCATCTCTTCGTGCCTCACGCGCCTGCCATCCATTAATCTGGAAGCATGGAACGAATCTGCACTCACTGCCACGCCCAGCTCGCCGCCCAGACCAAGGCCGACTGGTGCCCGGTCTGCGGCGGCGCATTGATCGAGCGCGCCGAACTTCCATCCGCTCCGCCGCACGAACAGCCCCAGCCGCCAGAGGTCGATCATCGCGGCATCCTCCTGCCCCGCCGTCACGCGCTCGGCGGAATCATCACGCCGCAGTGATGATCAATTGCACGGTTGGCTGTATTGACAGTTTTCCGGCTTCGCAGTGCTGCCGGAGGATTCCCAATCATGGTCTCGAAAAACCGACCAGTGATTTCGAGCTTTCCGGCAACGGCAACCGCCCGCAAAGCGGGAAGCACTTTCAGGCGAGCGCGCATTCCCAGGCGGTCGGAATACCGCAGCAGCTTTTCGATGCTGACCTGATTGATCTTTCCCTGTAGCCAATGGAGGAAGAGCGGGATTTCAGGCCAAAAAATCACCCCTCCACCGTTCGCTTCAACTGGCCGCAGGCGGCGTAGATCTCGCGGCCTCTGGGCTTGCGAACGTAAGCCGGTATTCCTGCATCGGCCAGCGCCCGCCTGAATGCCTCGACGGCCTCCGGTTGCGGCGTCGCATAATTGATGCCGGGTCCGGGATTCCAGGCAATCAGATTCACCTTGGCGGGCAAACCGCTGCGGCGCAACAGCCGCGCTACTTCGGCGGCGTCCTGAGGACGGTCGTTGACGCCGCCCAGCAGGACATACTCGAATGTAATCCGCTCGCGCGGGCGAAGTTGCACCCTGCGCACCGCGTCCATCACCACCGTGATCGGCCACTTGCGATTGACCGGCATGATCTGGTCGCGAATGCTGTCGTTGGGCGCATTGAGGCTGATGGCCAGCTTGGGGCGGAATTCTGTATCTTCCGCAGCAAAGCGCTCGATGCCGGGGACGATGCCCGAGGTCGAGACGGTCATGCGCCGCGGGCTCAGACCCACCTCGCTGACCAGCAGCCGCACCGCGCCGATGAAGCCGTCGTAGTTCAGGAAGGGCTCGCCCATGCCCATGAAGACGAGATTCACGCGGTTGCGGCCCACCTCGACCGCGTGACGCTCGAAGATGGCCAGCACTTGTCCCGCGATCTCGCCCGCCGTCAGGTTGCGTTGCAGGCCGAGCCGCGCGGTGAGGCAGAACTGGCAGTTGACGGCGCAGCCGACCTGGCTGGAGACGCAGATGGTCGAACGGCGGGCCTCATCATAAACCTTACTAACCGCAGGTCCTTCGACTCGCTTCGCTCGCTCAGGATGACAGTCAATAATTGGCGCTCGCTCAGGATGACAGTCGATTATCGACTCTCGCTCGGGAGAACAGTCATCGAGAGAGTCCGCAGACTCAGCGTTGCTGCCGTCGCCGGATTCGCCGCCGTCGCCCTCGGGCATCCAGACGGCCTCCGTGGTCAGGCCATCGGCCTGCTGAATCAGGTAGCGCTCGGTTCCGTCGATGGATTGGAAGCGCTGCGCAATGGCTGGCCGGGCGATCTGCCAGCCGTCATCCACCAGCCTCTGGCGCAGGGCCTTGGGCAGCGTCGAGATCTCGTCAATCTCCGCAATGCGCTGGCAATAGATCGCCTCCGCCAATTGGCGGCCACGAAAGGCCGGCTCGCCCGCCTCGACCATCAACGCCGTCAGAGCCTCGGCGTCGAGGCCGAAGAGCTGCTTGCGAGCCGGCGGTCTGCCGTTGCCTGTCGGGACGAGTTGGCTGAGAGTCTCTTTCATACCTGAGGCCAGCATAGAGCATCCTCCCTTCGGGCCGCATTCGTTCGGAAGATAGCGACGAGTCTGCGGCATGATTCTTCCATTTTCTGTTGGTAAAAAAAGCGCATCAAAGCGGCCACTTCTGGCCGGAAGTGGCCACCTTTTGGCCAAAAAGCGGGCAAAATCGACGGTTTAATGTTACTGATTAGTTAACAATGGAAAACTGTATGTGATTGATTAATTGATTGTTACTTCACTTTTCCATGAAAAATACGGCCGGAATGGCATAGGGGGGGGTGGGGGTATGACAAAAAACAGGGACCAAGGGACAGAGGGACTGAGGGACTGAGGGACTGAGGGACTGGAAGCGCGCTGCGGCTGATGTTGGTGTTCATAGACTGATTGTGCGCCGGGCGAGTGAAATGATCTGCAAGGAGAGAGGGATTGCCCCCGAAGAAAGCTGCATCGCACTGCGCGGAAGGCCGCATGGTGCCGCTTGTGAGGAGATTCGCTACAATCGAAGAACTGATGACGATGACGACCGAACGAAATCTTCGCCGCACCGTATTGCCGAACGGCCTGATCGTGCTGACCGAGCGCATGGAGTATATGCGTTCGGTGGCGATGGGGGTGTGGATCAAATCCGGTTCGCGCTGCGAGGCCGCGACGAACAACGGCATCTCGCACTTTGTGGAGCACATGCTCTTCAAGGGCACGCGCTCGCGCACGGCGCAGCACATTGCCCGCGAGATGGATTCGATCGGCGGTAACCTGGACGCCTTCACCGGCAAGGAGACGATCTGCTTCAACGTCAAATCTCTTGCCGAGCACGTGCCCATCGCCCTCGACGTGCTGACCGATCTGGTGCTGAATCCGGTCTTTGCCGCCGGGGACATTGAGCGCGAGCGCGGAGTGATTCTGGAGGAGATCAAGATCGACGAGGACAACCCGGATGTGCTGGTGCATGAGCTTTTCACGCAGGCCTTCTGGAAGGATCATCCGCTGGGCTGGCCGATTCTGGGCACCAAGGCCACGGTCGGCGGACTGGACCGGCAAAGCCTGATGGGCTATCACGCCGACCGCTTTCACGGCGGCAACATGATCTTCTCGGCGGCGGGCAATCTGGAGCACGACAGCTTTGTCGAGGAGATAGCGGGCAAGTTTGCCACGCTTCCCTCGGGCGCAACCTTGCATGAGCTGCCCGCACCGGAGGCTCGAGCGCGCATCGTCGAGCGCAATAAAAAATCGCTGGAGCAGGTGCAGATCTGCCTGGGCGTTCCCTCGCCGCCGATCACCGACGAGAACCGCTACGCCACGCTGATTCTGAATACCGTGCTGGGCGGCGGCATGAGCTCGCGCCTCTTCCAAACGATCCGCGAGGAGCGGGGCATGGCTTATTCGATCTACTCCGACCTGAGCCCCTACCGCGATACGGGAACGCTGTGCGTCTATGCGGGCACCTCGGCGGGCAAGGCGCTGGAGGTGGTGGGGCTGATCATGGCCGAGTTCTGCAAGCTGAAGCAGGAGCCGCTGAGCGCCGAGGAGTTGACGCGCGCCAAGGATCAGGTGAAGGGCAATATCCTGATGGGCCTGGAGAGCTCGAATGCGCGCATGGCCAACCTGGCGCGCCAGGAGATGTACTTCCACGAGTTCATCACGGTGGAGGAGATCATCGCGCGCATTAATGATGTGAGGGCAGATCAGGTGCAGCGCATGGCCCAGCGGCTCTTCGCGCCGGAGCGCATCGCCGTGACGCTGCTGGGGCGGCTGAACGGCGTGAAGCTGGAGCGGGCCAGGCTGGAGTGCTGAGAGGCAGCCGTCAGCTTTCAGCTCTCAGCCGTCAGCTTTCAGCCAAAGACGTTAAGACGAATTGCGATCTTCACGGCTGAGAGCTGATAGCTGAAAGCTGACGGCTGTCTTCGAGCGTTCCATTTCCCTTTCCCGTCCATACGTTGTAGGATTTTTATCGGGTGGGCGGGGTGCTTTTTCCGCTCGCAAAGGAATGGAAATCATATGCATTGTACGAACTGGAAGTTGCGCCGCCGCCGCGCCGTTGAGCCCAACGGCTTTACCTTGATGGAGTTGCTGATCGTCATGGCGATCGTCGTGATCCTGACGCTGCTGGCGATTCCCACGGTCAGCTCCTTCCGCAAAAGCGGCAACAAGCTGTCGGCCAGAAAGTCGGTCCTGGCGATCCAGATGGCGGAGAATATGTACGCGCAGAATTACCCGACAGCCGGATATACCTGCTCGCTGGCCGCTCTGGGCGGCGATCCAAGCGCCGGCGCGCCTACGCCAGCTGCCGCGCAACTGCTGAAGAGCGATCTGACCTCGGGCTTCAAGGACGGCTATATCTTCAATGTGACCAATTGCACCAAGGTGACGGCCGGGGGCAGCGACCGCATCACAAGCTACTCGATTACCGCCGTGCCGCAGACGGTGGGCAAGACCGGCGATATCGGCTTCTGCGCCGACGACGCGGCCATCAAGATCGATCCGACGGGCGGAACGAATTGCACACAGTTGGATCAGTAATGATGAAGATCAATCTGCGGCACGGCGGCTGGCTTCTGGCCGCCGCTTTGCTGTCGGCTGGCCTTTGCGGCGCGCAGCAGCCTTCGCCGTCCGCGCACGAGATCGCGCAGCGCGTGGATCGCCACTACAACCAGTTGCGCTCGCTCAAGGCGGATTTCACCGAGAGCTACGAGGGCATGGGGATGCAGCGCACGGAGCGCGGCACGCTGCTGCTGGCCAAACCTGGGCAGATGCGCTGGACCTACAGCGAGCCCGCCGGCAAGCTCTTCGTCCTCGATGGCCGCTACGCTTGGTTCTACGCGCGCGGCGACTCACAGGTCCAGCGCATCCCGGCCAAGGAACTGGACGACCTGCGCTCGCCGCTGCGCTTTCTGCTGGGGCATACGGAGCTGGAGAAGGAGTTGACGGGCCTGCGGCTGGCGTTGGCCTCCGGCGGCCAGTTCACGCTCACCGGTCAGCCCAAAGGGCAAGAGAAGCGCGTGGCGCGGCTCACGCTGAGCGTGACGGCGGAGGGCGCCATCACCGGAATCGAATTGGAAGAAACCGACGGCGCGCTGACCCGCTTCAGCTTTTCGGGAGAGCAATCCAATCTGCCGATACCTGCCGAGAACTTTCGCTTTACGCCGCCCAAGGGCGTGCCGGTGGTGGATGCGCTGCCGCCGGTGTAGAACGAGGGACTGAGGGACTGAGGGACTAAGGGACTGAGGGACTAAGGGACTGAGGGACTGAGGGGACTAAGGGACTGAGGGGACTGAGGGACTGAGGGGACTAAGGGACTGAGGGGACTAAGGGACTAAGGGACTAAGGGACTAAGGGACTGAGGGACTGAGGGACTGAGGGACTGAGGGACTGAGGGACTGAGGGACTGAGGGACTGAGGGACTGAGGGAATTATTGGCATCTTGGGTCGTTTGTCAAGAGGTTTTCTATCTCGAACGTGACGCAAATCTGAAACGGATGAGCCCCGCTTTGTTGGCGGGGCTCATCCGTTGTAATCCATCAAAGTCCGGCAGTGGGATGAGACTGATTTTCGTCCCTTAGTCCCTAGTCCCTTAGTCCCTGCCTTTAGAACGCGGCCACGGTCTGACGCAGGCTGTAGGAGCTGAGCGTCTTGATGTAGTTGCCGCGGTCGAAGGGCGAGGTGTCGGGAACCGAGCGGCGGCTGAGGCAGCCACGCGTCTCCCACAGCGATGTGTACTCGCGCTTGCCCAGCCAGTAATGCATATCGGCGAGCACTCTCTTGATGTGCTCGATGCCGTGAATGTGCAGCGCGGAGGCCATCATGGTGATGCCGGCACCGGCCATGATGCCCTTCAGGACGTCTTCAGCGGAGTGAATGCCGCCGGAGAGAGCCAGATCGGCCTTCATGTTGCCGTAGAGGATGGCCGCCCAGTGGAGGCGGGGCAGCAACTCGGAGGGCGTGGAGAAGTGCAGCGTGGGCCGGACTTCCAGGGTCTCGATGTCGAAGTCGGGCTGATAGAAGCGGTTGAAGAGGACGACGCCCTTTGCGCCCGCATCCTCCAACTGGGAGACCAGGTGGGGAATGCTGGTGAAGGAGCGCGAGAGCTTGACCGAGACCGGCACTTTGACCGCGGAGGTGACGGCCTTGACCAGCTCGAGCAACTGCCCTTCGAGCAGCGCCGAGGTCATGCTCTTGTCGGTGGCCAGCGCGTAGGTGTTCAGCTCGATGGCGTCGGCTCCGGCCTGCTCCATATCCTTGGCAAAGCGCACCCAGCCGCCGGTGGTGGCGCCGTTGAGGCTGGCCAGGATGGGAATCTTCACCGACTCCTTGCACTTGCGCAGGTGTTCAAGATAAACCTCCTGCGTCATGCGGTAGTCGTCGAGATCGGGCAGATAGCCGAGCGACTCGGCAAAGGAGTCCGTGCCGCGCGAGAGGTCGTCGTCGAGCGTCTTCGACTCCAGAGCCAACTGCTCTTCGAAGAGCGAGTGAAGGACGATGGCCGAAGCTCCCGCCTCTTCCATGCGCATGACGTTGTCGATGTTTTCCGACAACGGCGTGGCGGAGACGACAATGGGACCGTTCAGCTTCAATCCGAGATATTGCGTGGAAAAATCAATCATTCTGCACCTCCGGCAGCCGTGGCCGCCAGCTTTTCATCCTTCTTGTCTGCGGGCTTCTCCGGCGGAGCGATATTGGGCGTCTCGCCGCGTCCGGGCATTGCCGCCCGTGCGGAGTAAACGCGCCACTGGCGCTCCACATCGTCCTGCGCCTCGACCAGCAGCTCGGCCGCCAGATCGGGATTGCTGCGCGCCAGCATCGTGTAACGCGCCTCGCGGTAAGTGTACTCCTTGAGGCGGATCGCGGGCGCCTTGGAATCGAGCTGGAAGGGATTCTTGCCCTCCTCGCGCAACTCGGGGTTGTAGCGCATCAGCGGCCAGTAGCCGGACTGGACAGCGAGTTTTTGCTGCTCCAGCCCATGCACCAGATCGTAGCCGTGCGCGATGCAGCTGGCATAAGCAATGATAATCGATGGACCGTCGTGCGCCTCGGCCTCCTGGAAGGCCTTGGCCACATGGCTGTCGTTGCCGCCCAGAGCGACGCGCGCTACATAGACCGAGCCGTAGCTGACGGCCTCCATCGCCAGATCCTTCTTGCTGTTCTTCTTGCCGCTGGCGGCAAACTTGGCCACCGCGCCGCGCGGCGTCGCCTTGGACATCTGTCCGCCGGTATTCGAGTAGACCTCGGTGTCCAGCACCAGCACGTTGATGTTCTTGCCCGAGCCGAGAACGTGATCCAGGCCGCCGAAGCCGATGTCGTAGGCCCAGCCGTCGCCGCCCAGAATCCAGACGCTCTTCCTGACCAGCGAGTCGGCGATGGCCAGCAGGTTGTGCGCATCCGAGGATGCGCTTGCGGCCAGTTTGGCGCGGAGCGTCTTGACCCGCTCGCGCTGCTCTTCAATCTGGGTCTCGGTCTTCTGCTCGGCGGTGAGCAGCGCCGTGGCCAGATCGTCGCCGATCTCGGCCGAGAGGCGCTTGACCAGCAACTCGGCAAACTCCTTCTGCTGATCGAGCGCGATTCTCATGCCGAAGCCGAACTCGGCGTTGTCCTCGAAGAGCGAGTTGGCCCAGGTCGGCCCGCGTCCCGCGCTGTTGGAGGAGTAAGGGGTGGTGGGCAGGTTGCCGCCGTAGATCGACGAGCAGCCGGTGGCGTTGGCCACATAGAGCCGGTCGCCAAAGAGTTGCGTGAGCAGCTTGACGTAGGCCGTCTCGCCGCAGCCGGCGCAGGCGCCGGAGAACTCAAAGAGCGGCTGCAACAGTTGCAGATCCTTCACCTGAGAGTGCGAGAGCTTGGAGCGGTCGACCTCGGGCAGCGAGAGGAAGAACTCCCAGTTGGCGCGCTCGGCAAAGCGAATCTCCGGCTGAGAGGCCATGTTGATGGCCTTTCGGCTGGCGTCGCTCTTGCTTTTGACCGGGCAGATCTCGACGCAGACGCCGCAGCCGGTGCAATCTTCAGGAGCAATCTGCAGCGTGTAGCGATCAGCTTCCATGCCCTTCCACTTGGGTTTGGCCCACTGGAAGCTCGAGGGAGCGCCGGCCGCCGCCTCGGGCGAGTAGACCTTGGCGCGAATCACCGCGTGCGGGCAGACCATGGCGCACTTGCCGCACTGGATGCAGAGATCCTTGTCCCAGACGGGAATGAACTGCGCGATATTGCGCTTCTCGTACTGCGAGGTCGCGGTGGGGAAGGCCCCGCCGGCGGGGATAGCGCTGACCGGCAGCAGGTCGCCCTTGCCGCCGGCAATCTGGCCGAGCACGGTGCGCACAAACTCAGGCGCGCGGCTGTCCATTGATGGAATCAGATCGAAGTCGGAGTTCGCGGCTGAGCTCAGTTCGACCTTCTCCAGATGCGCCAGCGCGGCATCGACGGCGTCGAAGTTCTTCTGCACCACGGCCTCGCCGCGCTTGCCGTAGGTCTTCTTGATGGCCTTCTTGATCTGCGCAATCGCATCCTCGCGCGGCAGCACGCCGCTGATGGCGAAGAAGCAGGCCTGCATGATGGTGTTGATGCGCGTGCCCATGCCGGTCTTGCGCGCCACTTCGTTGCCATCGATGACGTAAAACTCGATCTTTTTGCGCAGAATCTCCTGCTGCGTGGTCTTGGGCAGATGCTGCCAGACCTCGCTGGCCGGATAGGGCGAGTTGAGCAGGAAGACCGCACCCGGCATCGCCGCCTCGACCACGTCCATCTTCTCCAGGAAGCTGAAGTTGTGGCAGGCGACAAAGCTGGCGCGGGTAATGAGATAGGTCGAGCGGATCGGGTTCGGGCCGAAGCGCAGGTGCGAGGTGGTCATTGAGCCGGACTTCTTCGAGTCGTAGACAAAGTAGCCCTGCGCGTAGTTCGGTGTCTGGTCGCCGATGATCTTGATCGAGTTCTTGTTCGCGCCCACGGTGCCGTCCGAGCCCAGTCCGTAGAAGAGCGCGCGCACGGTCTGCGGGTCTTCAGTGGAGAAGTTGGGATCGTAGCTCAGGCTGGAGTGCGAGACGTCGTCGTCAATACCAATCGTAAAGTGGTTCTTCGGAGCCGGCTTCGACAGTTCGTCGAAGATGCCCTTGACCATCGCGGGGGTGAACTCCTTGGAGGAAAGCCCGTAGCGTCCGCCCACAACCGTCGGCTTGGCGAAGGGCAGCGCGGCCTCGTTCTCGGCCAGCACGGTAACGATGTCCATGTAGAGCGGCTCGCCGGTGGCGCCCGGCTCCTTGCAGCGGTCGAGAACGGCGATCGACTTGACGGTCGCCGGCAGCGACTTCAGGAAGGCGCTTGAATCGAAGGGCCGATAGAGGCGAACCTTGACCATGCCGACCTTTTCGCCCTGTTTGGCCATCAGGTCAACGGCCTCTTCGGCAGCCTCGGCTCCGGAACCCATCAGCACAATCACGCGCTCGGCATCGGGTGCGCCGTAGTAATCGAAGAGGCGATAGGCGCGTCCAGTCTGCTTGGCAAAGCGATCCATCACGTTTTGCACGACGCCCGGAACGGCGGCGTGGTAGGGCGTGCAGGCCTCGCGCGCCTGGAAGAAGACGTCGGGATTCTGCGCCGTGCCGCGGATGATCGGGCGATCCGGGCTGAGCGCCCTCTGGCGATATTCGATGATGAACTTGTCGTCCACCAGCGCGCGGATCGTCTCGTCGCTGATGGGGATGATCTTGCCCACCTCGTGCGAGGTGCGGAAGCCGTCGAAGAAGTGGATGAAGGGGATTCGCGATTCGAGCGTGGCGATCTGCGCTACCAGGGCCATGTCGGCCACTTCCTGGACGGAGTTCGAGGCCAGCATCGCCCAGCCGGTCATGGCGCAGGCCATCACGTCCGAGTGATCGCCGAAGATCGACAGCGCATGGGTGGCCAGCGTGCGGGCAGTTACGTGCATCGTCGCCGGGGTGAGCTCACCGGCGATCTTGAACATGTTGGGAATCATCAGCAGCAGGCCCTGCGAGGCGGTAAAGGTGGTGCCAAAGGCCCCGGCCTGCAATGCGCCGTGCAAGGCGCCGGCCGCTCCGCCTTCACTCTGCAGCTCTTCGACGATGGGCAACGCGCCCCAGATGTTTTTCTTTCCCTCCGAGCGCCACTGATCGGCCCACTCGGCCATCGGCGACGAGGGGGTGATGGGGTAGATGGCGACAACTTCGGTGAGTCGATAGGCTACTGAGGCCGCGGCCTCGTTCCCATCCAGAATGACCATGTTTTTTTCACTCATTACGCAAATCCTCATAGTGCGGCAGGCGAAAAAAGGCCGCTCCATCAGTCTCTTCTCTGGTGGTAGGAGTTGCTGTGATGCAAAGCACATGACGGGGGTGAAATCCCGCATCGTGCGATTAAATTCTTATAATGGAGGGCGTCGCCGCTTCCCTTAGGCCGCTTTGAAGACCAACTTTGAGCTGCGTTGCCCGTAGTGAATCTGTGATGGATAGCAGTCAGAGTGATGTGTCCGGAGGGACGGCGCGAAATTACCGCGCGTGCGCGATCATTTCCGATCCTACCCCTGCAATTGGCGCGGAATGAATTGTCGTATCAGGCGCTCGTATCCAGCCCAACCGCCTCGGCCAGGCGAGCCTGCCGTTCGTCGAATGTCCAGAAGCGCTTAGCCCGCAGCTCCAGCGCGCAGGCCACGTGCAGCGAGTCCAGCGCACGCACGCCGAGCGTGGCGCCGTGCTTTCTTGCCAGATCAATGCTGGTATCCCATGCTTGATGCGGAAACTCAACAGGAGTCCACAGGCCAGAGAGGTAGTCGTGCTGGAATTCACTCCATACCTTCTGCGCTTCAACGAGAGTGAGACGTTTCAGAAAGACCTGTTGATGGATGGCATTTGCCAGTTCCGCTTGATTGAAGGGCGTAATCCAGATGGAGAAGCCAAGAATCATGCGCTGGTCTACGCGCGCTGAATGCGCATCCGTGATGTAGCTCGAAACCAGAACGCTCGAATCGACGTAGGCGTTCAATAGCGGCTGTTCTCCCGGTCGGCAATCAAATCGGCAACCGGAGTCAACACGCGGTCGCCAAAGATGGCGCGGCGGCGCGCGGCGAAGTCCGGCCACTCGACGGGGCTCGGCTTCGGCGGAGTTCGCGGCACCAGATCGCCGATTACGACATTCCGCTCGCGGAGTTCAATCTGCACACCGGCCTTGAGCCAGGCTTTGACCTGTCGAGTGTCGCGGAGCTGCCGTAAAGTAATGCTCTGCATACTCTAAAATGTGACACATTATGTGACACATTGTCAAGAGGCTCTGCATCCAACCAGCGATCAATTGAAGATCGGTGGGACAATTTGACGAAAGCTTTCGTCTCTATCCTGTAGTGGTGTGGTAAAAGGAGCTGTTTTGACCCAATCTATGCTCAACCGAATCGCTGTGTCTCTCTTTTTGTGCCTTGTGTCGGCCCCAAGCCTCTTCGGCGCCGGTTTTCTTATGCAGGTGAACGACAAGAATTACCTTGATACGCAAGGTTTTAGCGTCTTTCTTTACAACAGCACCTACCATCCGGTCTTTGTAGACCAGAAGAATACGGCCATGGAGATGATTTTCCACGGCCAGCGGATCGCCACCAACGGCGATGTGCGGCTGATGCCGACGCCCGAGCAGTGGGACCTGGTGGCCACACTCAAAGCGCGCCACGCCGACAGGCAGAACAACCGGCTCACCGCCGACCTTGCCTTTCCTGCCTTTGATTTGAGCTACACGGTTGAAGTCACCGCGGAGCCGGGCGGCGTGCGGGTGAGCATCAATCTCGACAAGCCGCTGCCGCAGAAGCTGGCCGGGCGGGCGGGCTTCAACCTGGAGTTCCTGCCCTCGATCTACATGGGCAAGGCATATCTGGTGGACGGCGCCCGGGCCGGCATCTTCCCACGCACGCCGAACGATCCGATGGTCAAGGTATTGCCTTTGGCCGACGAGCCGAAGAAGGCCTACTACCTGGAGGATTGGGATAAGGCCAAGGGATACACCGAGCCGCTGCCCTTTGCCCAGGGCAAGAGCATCACGCTGGGCGTCGACGACGCGCTGGCCCGGATTAATGTCATCTCAGATACCGCCGATCTCATGCTCTTCGATGGACGCAACCGTGCGCAGAACGGCTGGTTCGTCTTGCGTTCGCTGATCCCCGCGGGCAAGACCACCGGGGCCATCGTATGGCACATCCGCCCGGACGTGATTCCGAACTGGACACGCCCGCCGATGATCGCGCACAGCCAGGTGGGTTATGCTCCCGGCTTCTCCAAGGTTGCGGTGATCGAACTCGATCCGAAGTACGACGCTCCGAAGACGGCCAAAGTGCTGCGCCTGACGGAGAATGGATCGTACCAGAAGGTCTTCGAGGGGCCGATCACGCCTGCCACACCCTGGCTGCGTTCCGTCTATTCCAAGTTTGACTTTACTCCGGTCACCGAGCCCGGACTTTATCTCATCGAGTACGCCGATCAGCGCACCGCGCCCTTCCCCATCTCCAAGGATGTTTACGCGAAGATCTGGCAGGACAGCCTGGACCATCATCTGGCCGAGCAGATGGATCACGTCTCCGTTCGCGAGGGCTACCGCGTCTGGCATGGAGCATCGCACTTGGATGATGGCCGCATGGCGCCCGTGGTCGGCGAGCAATTCGACGGCTGGAACCAGGCCACGGCCACCGACGGCAAATACAAAGGCGGCGATCACATTCCCGGAATGAATGTGGGCGGCTGGTACGATGCCGGCGACTTCGACCTCGAGGAGCCCGCGCAACTGAGCGTGATTCAGAGTCTGGCGCTGGCCTATCGCGAGTTCCATCTCAACTACGACGAGCTAACGGTGGATGAAGCCGCCCGACAGGTTGAGATGCACCGTCCCGATGGCGTGCCGGATACGGTCGAGCAAGTCAAACACGGCGCGCTGTACATTCTGGCGCAGTTTCACAATATCGGTCACGCGATCCGCGGCACGCACGAACCGGATCTGCGGCAATATACGCACCTGGGCGACGGAGCCTCGAAGACCGACGGCCGCATCTACGACCCGAAGCTTGGTCCGAACGAAGTGAAGGGCGACTACTCCGGCCGACCGGACGATCGCTGGATCTTCACCTCAAACAATCCGTTCTTCCAATGGAATGCCATCGCCGCGCTGGCTGCGGCCTCCGATACGCTGAAGGGCTGGGATGACGCAATGGCGAAGGATTGCCTTGAAACAGCAATCAAGGCATGGAACGACGAGAAGGCTTACCCGACGCTTCCGGCGGGCCGCGCCTTCGACGACGATGCTCCGGATGGCGAGCTTCCAGGCGGCGTGCTGGCCGCCTCGCAGGGCGTTGTATCGGGTCGCCATAGTAGAAGCGCCGTCTCGGGTGCTCCGGCAACTTCCGCCTCGACGGATGTACCGGCAGCTCCGCCGGCCCACTTCGACCGTGCCGGATTTGCAGCCTCAATGGACTGGACCGCGGCACTGGAACTGACCATCGCGACAAATGGCGCAGAGCCTTACAAATCGCGTCTTCAGGAGTTGTTCCCTCAGGTCATCACGCCGCAGCAGATGGACTTCCGCGGCTGGACGGCGGTCCGGGCATTGCCTTATCTGGACCCAAGTGCGAAGGAGCAAATGCGCGCAGCGGTGAAGAGTTACATGGCGAGCCTGGACAAGCAGTTGGACGCGACGCCCTTCGGCGTGCCGCCGAGCCTCGGCACTTGGGGCGGATCGGGCGCAGTGGTGGAGATGGCCATCCGAATGTACTTTCTGCATCGGGCATTTCCCGATCTCGTGGGCCCGGAGTACACCCTGCGCGCCGTCAACTACATCCTCGGCACGCATCCGGTCTCCAGCACATCGTATGTTGCGGGCGTCGGTACGGTCTCGAAGACCAAGACCTACAGCAACAACCGCGGCGACAACTCCTATATTCCGGGCGCGGTGATTCCTGGATATGTCATCATCAAGCCGGATTTTCCCGAGTGCATCGACGACTTCGGATTTCTCTGGTTCGAGGATGAAGCCGTCGTGGCTGGGTCGGCCAACTGGGTTGTAGCCGGCAACGCAGCGGACGCCGTCAGCAGAGAAGTGAAAGAAGGACGGTAGTAGGCAACGTCCGCCGGACTCATTGTATTGCCTGGCTATTCGTATCGCAGCGCCTCAGCCGGCAAAATGCTCGCCGCGGCCGACGAGGGATACAGCGTCGCCACGAGCGACATTCCAATCGAGACGATGGAAACAATCAGGCCATCGAGAGGGCGCGGCGCAAAGGGCAGCGTGTCGATCGAGTAGACCGCTGCGGACAAGTGAATGAAGTGATAGTGCCCGCCGGCCCAGGCGGCCGTGTAGCCGAGCGCCAGGCCCAGCGCCGTGCCGATCACGCTGATGAGCAGGCCTTGCAGCAGAAAGATCCGCCGGACTTGCCCAGGCTGCACGCCGAAGCTCATCATCACGGCGATGTCGCGCGTCTTCTCCATCACCATCATGGTCAGCGCGATGAGAATGTTGAGCGCGGCCACAATCACAATCAGAGCGATGATGATGAAGGTGACCACCTGTTCCAGCTTGAGCGCGCGGAAGAGCTCGCGGTTGGTCTCCATCCAGTTGGTGGTCATGAAGCCCTTGCCCGCTGCCAGCTCCAGCGCGTGGCCGATCTCCGGCGCGCGCTCCATATCGTCCACCTTGAAGCTGACGACCGACAGCAGATCGGGCTCGCTGAAGAGCTGCTGCGCGTCGGTCAATCGCATGAAGGCCATCGCCGCGTCGTACTGATAAAACCCTGAATGGAAGATGGCCACGACGCGAAAGCGCTGGTACTTGGGCGCCAGGCCGAGCGGCGTCAGCTCGCCCTGCGGACTTGTGACCAGCACGGTGTCGCCCACCTGCGCGCCGATCGTCTCAGCCATCTCGTTGCCGAGGACCAGCGGCGGATAGAGCGCGTCAATATTGGGATGGGATGGTTTGGGTTGAGCCGCCGCCGGCTCCAGTTCGCCGGCCGAGCCGGTGGTGATGGTGCCGAGCAGACTGCTGACCGTGCGCTCGTCGGCGGGAACGATGCCTTTGATCAGCGCAAAGCCGGCGCGCGGGCCGCGCGAGACCAGCACCTGTCCATAGATGCCCGGAGCCGCGGCGGTGACGTGGGGCACGCGACGCAGACGCTCGACCAGCGGCTGCCAGTTGCGGATGCCGTCCGAGGCCACGCGCATCAATTCCACGTGAGCGCTGGCGCCCAGCAGGCGCTCCTGCAAGTCGCTGCGCATTCCGTTGGTGATGGCCAGCGCGATAATCAGCGCGGCCACGCCCGCCGCCACGCCCGCAATGGAGATCGCCGTCACCACGCCCACCACGGCCTGTCGCCGCTTGGCCCTCAAGTACCGCGCCGCAATGTAAAGCTCGAATCGCATCAGTACTATCTTACGACTGTGAGCTTGCTGCCTCAGCTTACGAATGAGAGCGGCTTATCTTTCTTCGTAGCCGTAGGAACAGTTCAATCACAGCAAAGTAGACAAGACTGTTGACGACGATACCCAGTATTGTCCCAGCAATTTCTTCCGTGTTGGTTCCACCGCAGATACCGCCAGCAATCAAAAGATAACAAGCCATGCCTGGAAACAATGGATAAAACAGCCATTGGGAGGTGGTTTTCATCAGGAGGATCGTCAAAAGTGAGACGGAGACAACGGAAATTATCCCCACCCATATCATTTCTTTTTTTCGCATATTACTCCGATCAATGAGCCGCAATCACAGTCTTGGCTACGCCGATGTTCTCGTAGCGGTCGTAGACGCGCACCGTAATCAGATGCTCGGCAACTTTATTCTCCACCGGCAAGGGAATCTGCAGGTCGTAGTCTTCGCGGCGCGCGTCCGAGAGCCCGCCGACCGGCTGGATGAACTGCCAGGGACCGGTATCGAGCGAGTATTCAGCGCGGGCGATGGGCGAAGAAGCGTCCTCGGCGTCGAATGTGACGTTGATTTGGCTTCTGCAGGAGGGGGCTTTGCAATCCGCTGCAGCCGCCTTCAGCCTGCTCACCACGGGCGGTGTCGTGTCCACCTCGAAGCGCTCGCTCGTCTTCTCGCCGCTCAGCGCCTCGCCGGGCGTGTGCGAGGGCGCGTCGCTGGCGACGACTTTGATGCGATAGCCACCATCGGGAATGAGCGCCGCGTCAAAGCTGTAAACCTTGTCGGTAATCTCCGTCTTCAGTGGCCGCCAGACCGTCTCGCCGTCGCCGCGCAGAAAAAGGCTGTAACTCAGCTCGTCGCCGTTGTCGTCGTGCGCCGCCCAGCGCACGGTGATCGCCATGCGATCCTTTGCGGCCTGCAACGGCCCCGCTCCCGCGTCAAAGCTGATGCCCGCATTCTGGCTCGCCGAAGGAAATGCGATGTTGACCGTGGGCGGCGGCGCGCCATTGTTCTGCGTGCTCCAGCGTGCGCCCGGCACGACAACCAGATCGTCCACCACCGGCGCGGCATTCACCGGCAGATAGTTGACGGCGACGCTGCCCAGCCTTCCATGCGCGCCGAGCACGGCCTTCCATTGCAGGTAGCGTCCGGCAGGCGAGGCCACCGCGCCATCTTTGAGCGGCTGCCACTCCGACCATCCACGCACCGGCTGCTCAACGTTGCCCGAGCGCGTGAGCAAATCAAAATTCGCCGAGCCCGGCTCGACCTCGACGCGTCCAAAGCGCGCCATCGCGCCTGTGTCCAGCACATCGCTCGCGTACTCGTGCTTCTCTGATCCGCCCAACAAAACCAGCTTGCCCGTGTTGCCGGTGCCGATGTAGAGTGCGTCCCCTTCTTTTTCGACATGGAGAGTTGCGAGACTCAAGCCTTGCTGCGCCTCCAGGTGCGCGATGTCTGCGAAGCTGCCGTCCTCATGAATACAGAAGATGCGCCCGCGATTGCCGGTGAGCGCGATCAAGTCGTTACCCCACATCGCCAGCGCATAGACAATCTCATCCTTGCCGCTCCACAGCTTGCGCGGCGCTTGTCCCTCGGCTATCGCGTAAATCTCGCTTCCTTCGGGCACCGAGGCGCTCAAGTTCGCCGCCTGCATCGAGCCCGGCTGCACAATCGTCATTGTCATCGAGCCCGTTCCCTGCACCGGCAACGCGGGCAGCGGATTGCGACTCTTGTCGCCCACGCTGGCCGCGTATATCGTGCCGTTCCCGCCCATGGCCACCGCGGTAATCTCGCGGCGCGGCGCTTCAAAGAGCACGTAGCCCTTGCCGTCTGGCCCGATGCGATAGACCAGCCCGCTGCCATCCGAACCGGCAATCAGATTGCCCATCGCATCCCACGCCAGTGAGCGGATATGCTCCTCATCACTCTTGAAAAACGCCTCCGGCTTCGCGCCCGGCTTGCTCGCATCCACGCGATAGATAACTCCCGGAGCGCCGGTGGCAATATACAACCGACCAGCCGCGTCAAAGCTCAGCTCCCAGATGTAATGCGACTTCTTCTCGCCCTTGTTCTCCGATGCCGGATCGTCAAAGACGGCCGCATCGAAGACAACCGTGGCGCTGCCGTCGTCCTGCTTGGCGGTCGCATTGGGATTCAGCTTGTAGACTTTTCCGCTGGGCAGCGTTGCCGCGTAGAGCGCGCCATCCGGGCCGAGGCGGACAACTTGCACGGAGAGGTCTTTCGTTTCAAAGAGTGTGAACGCCTTGCCATCCGCGCCGATGCGCAGCACCGTCGCCGGCGAAGCGGTTCCCACATATGCCACGCCGGCTTTGTCCACCGCGACCGACCAGACATAGCTCGATGGCGTGGTGGCCAATTCTTTCAAGCTCGGCCCCTCGGTCAGATGGCCGTCGCTCGCGATCGCGACGCCCTGCGGCGTGCCCTTTTCAAACTCCTCCAGGCGCGACTGCGTCCACAGGTGCGTGCCCTGGGAAAAAGCGAGCGGTGATGGGGCAATTGCAATCGCGGCCACAACCGGAGCGGCGAGTCGGCAAGCAATGAAGGAGCGGCGAAGTGTACGAAAGAAGAGAAGCATTCTGCGCTGAGTTTACTAAAGTTGGCTGAAAATAGGCATATTACCGATAGAGGGTACGAGTGGTGCGGGGCTACCGAGCCAACGAACACGGCACCCGAAAGACCAATCTTGACGTGGCGCGTCATTTTTGCGATAGTAGCTCATGGTTTGGTTGGTGCAACCGGTTGCTCCGCCCAAATACCGCGACCTGCGCCCGGAGCGATTTGCGGCGGGCGAGCGCGTCCGGGAGTTTCAAGCGTTCAAAGAGCAGGCGGAGCGGCGTCTGGATATTCTGGAGACGGCGGTCAACCGCAGCGACCTGATGCTCTTGTCGAGCAATCGCTTCGAAGCGCTGGGCGGCGACCGAAAAGGACAGTTCAGCATTCGCATCAACCAGCAGTGGCGTGTGTGTTTTGAGTGGCCGGAAGAGATCGACCGGCCTTGCAACATCGAGATTTGCGATTACCATTCGTGAGGAGGCAGCTATGGCGCGCGATCCCATCCATCCGGGCAGGTTTCTGGCCGACGAACTCGATGATCTGGGCATGAGCGTTCCCGAAGCAGCCGCGGTCTTGCACGTTCCGGCCAACCGGATTTATCAGCTTCTGAAGGGGCAGCGAGCCTTGACCGCCGATACAGCTTTGCGTTTAAGCCAGTGGCTTGGCACCTCTGCGGAGATGTGGCTCAATCTGCAAAAGCTCTACGAGTTACGCCTTGCCGAACAAAAGACCGGCAAGAAGATCAAGAGCACGATTACTCGCCGAGAGGCTGCGCAGGCGGCTTAGGGATTATCCCCTATTCGATAATGCTGGCATTGAAAGATTCCACTTCTGTTGCCATAGTCGTGGATCAACCACAGAATAATCCTGTAATCCGCGTAGACAGCAATGGAATGGTATATGCTTTACGTTCGGGGAAAGCTAGGATTACCGTGAGTTTCGCAGGACTGGAAGACACTGTCGATGTCGCTGTGCGGACAACACCGTTGGCCCGTTGAGGTTTGCTTTTCTATCAGCAAGCGGTTTGGAAATTGATTGGAGGTAACAATGTTACAAGGTTTGGATACGGTACTCGCGGTACTACTCATCACATTGGGTGCGCCGCTGGTGGGACTCATACCTGTTCTGATTGGATGGAGCAGAATCACCGCCCAGTGGAATAGTTCTGAACAACGTACTTTTCCCAAGGCATTATCGGCACTGACAGCTTCTATTTGCATCTGCCCAATTGGTCTCTTTTTCGAGAGCATTTATGAACGGTTGGCTGATAGGTTGTTTGGTCTTGTCGATGTTTTACCTATACCATTGACTATATTTATATTGGTTGGATCTCTTTTGGATTTTGCAGCCATTTATATGTTAAGCGAAAGAAATGCGGCGCGCGTTCCTGTTCTTATTGGTTCCGTCGCAGTGGCAGTAGTAAATATCGTAGGTTTTGCATTGTTCTTTGCTAGTTCTCGGGGTATTTCAATGTGGACCAATTGAATGAATTAACCTGTCGTCGGGGGTGGAGGTTGGCAACGGAGAGGCCAAGATCGTCGAAGATCAAGGCTTGACCAAAATGATCGAAGTGGTTCCGTTGCAGGTCGGAACAGTACAATTGAATGTGCTAGTTTCTTTTGTGGATGGCGGGTTAAGTACGAAGACTCTGCAACTGGACGTTGTGCCGGGCTACACGGGCGTGAAGACTTTCCACCTTGATCAAGGATTTTCCACTATTCCCCTGGAATTGACGGACAGTCCAGCAGCTCGCCAGCATTGGATGTATCCGGAGGTAAAGTACGACCAGTTAGATTATTCGGTCAAGCTGAGAGATTCCAGTTCAGTAACCATAGTCGTGGATCAGCCTGAGGATAATCCCGTGATTCAGTTGGACAGCAATGGAATGGTTATTGTGGTCTCCCACCCTTGCCGCATAGAACGCGTCAAGGATGGGGCACCCGCGAATGTTACAGAAATGCGGGGCTTATCTGCACGACTCTGCGCCGCCAAATTTGTTGTGGCCAGTGATAGTACGATTCCGATGATGATATTTCTCACAGCAATCACATTACACTTCTCTGGCTGAATCGAAAACTCAATGCCGGAAGTGCCTCATGCCGGTAAAGACCATGGCCATGCCTAGGCGGTCTGCGGCGGCGATGACGTCTTCGTCGTGGATGGAGCCGCCGGGCTGGATGACGGCGGTTGCGCCTGCTGCGGCAATGGCTTCCAGGCCGTCGGGGAAGGGAAAGAAGGCGTCGGAGGCGGCGACGCAGCCCTTGAGCGGCAGGATGGCCTTCATCGCGCCGAACTTGGCCGCATCCACGCGGCTCATCTGCCCTGCGCCCACGCCCAGAGTTTGGCCGTCGCGCGCATAGACGATGGCGTTCGACTTGACGTGCTTGCAAACCCGCCACGCGAAGAGCAAACTGCGCAGCTCCTCGGCCGTCGGCGGCCGCCAGGTGACGATCTTCAATCCGGGATCGAGCGCCGTCGAGTCGATGCGGCCCGTGTCGGCGTCCTGCAATAACAATCCGCCCGACACATTCTTGACGACCGGCTTCGGCGGCGCGGCGTGAACCTCGACCAGGCGGAGATTCTTCTTGGTGCTGAAGCGCTCGCGAGCCTCGGGCGTGAAGCTGGGCGCGGCGATCGCCTCGACAAAGAGCTTGGCGATCTCCTCGGCTGCGGCCAGGTCCACCTCGCGATTGATGCCGATGACGCCGCCGTAGGCCGAGACCGGATCGCAGGCCAGAGCCTTGGTGTAAGCCTCGACGATTGTCGCGCCGGTGGCCGCGCCGCAGGGGTTGGTGTGCTTCATGATGACCACCGCCGCCGGGTCATTCTCGCCGATTGGAAACTCCTGCGCCAGCTCCCAGCAGGCGTCCAGATCGACGATGTTGTTGTAGCTGAGTTCCTTGCCCTGCAACTGCCGAGCGCCGGCGATGCCGAGGCCCGTTCCGTCGGAGTAGAGTGCGGCCCTTTGGTGAGGATTCTCGCCGTAGCGGAGCGATTGCGCCAGCGGCAGATTGACGCGCAAAGTGCTGGGCAGGCTGCTGGCGTCGGGCGAAGCCGGCGCGGTAGGCTCGGGAGCTTCGGCAATCCGGTCCAGCGTATTGGCGATGGCGGTGTCATAGGCCGCCGTCAACCCGAAGGCCTGGCGCGCCAGCTTCCATCGCGTCTCACGGCACAGCGCACCGCTGTTCGCCTTCAACTCTTCGATCAGCGCAGGATAGTCAGAGACGCGCGTGACGATGGCCACATCCTCGAAGTTCTTGGCCGCCGAGCGCACCATCGACGGGCCGCCGATGTCGATGTTCTCGATCAAATGTCCAAAAGTAACGCCGGGTTGCGCAGCCGTCTTCTCGAAGGCGTAGAGGTTGACGACGACCATGTCGATCGGATCGATGCAGTGCGCGGCGACGGCGGCCTGATGCTCGGGGTTGTCGCGGATGAAGAGCAGTCCGCCGTGGACCTTGGGGTGCAGGGTCTTGACGCGCCCATCGAGCATCTCCGGAAATCCTGTCAGCTCGCTGATGTCCTTGACGGCAAGGCCTGCCTCGCGCAGCGCGCGCGCCGTGCCGCCGGTCGAGACCAGCTCGACGCCGAAGCCAGCCAGAGCCTGGGCAAACTCCACCAGGCCGCTCTTGTCGGTCACACTCAGCAACGCCCGCTGTATCCGTTTTTCCGCACTCACAGTCGCACACCTCGATCCCGCAATGGGCTGATGATTCAAGAATACGGGATTTGCGCGCGCCGATAGATTCTTTTCGCGTGGAAATCCCAGCCGAAATCGCCTCCCGGCGCAGTCGGCTGCCGAACCGGATTGCGGGATGGAACTCTTTGATTGTGTACAGGAGCGCGCAGCGGGCGGCAAAGCAGCGGAAAATGCAGTAAAGTTGAAGCATGGAAACTTCTTCCCCTGCAATTGAACCGGAGTTTCTCAACCCCGAGGCGGAGTTCCGTCAGCCGCCCGCGCCCGAGCGCCGTCCGCGTTCCTCGTGGTCCTATGCGCCGGCGACCTACGTGCTGGTGGGCATCAACTGCCTGGTCTTTCTTGTGATGGTGGCGCGCGGGGTCAGCCCGTGGAATCCCACCTCCGATCAACTGATGTTCTGGGGCGCTGACAACGCCGGCGCGGTGCTGATCCAGGGCCAGTGGTGGCGGATAGTCAGCGCAATGTTCGTCCATGTGGGGATTCTGCATCTGGCCACGAATATGTGGTGCCTGTGGAATCTCGGCTTGCTGGCCGAGCCGCTGATGGGGTCGGCGGGCCTGCTGTCGGTGTATCTTCTGACCGGCGCGGCGGGCAACCTGCTGTCTACACTGAGAAACTGGCGCGTAGCCTTTCCTTATCTGATGGGGCTGGTGGATAAGGTTCACGGGCCCATCCCCAGGGATCAGATTCTCGGTCTGTTTCCCGCCGGCGCGGGCGCATCGGGCGCGGTCTTCGGCATCGCCGGGGCGCTGATCGTGCTGCTCAAATCGCATCGCCTGCCGGTGCCGACCATCGAACTGAGCAAGCTGCGCCGCTCGGTGATTTACTTTGCCGCAATCAATCTCGGAATCGGCTTCACCATCAGTCTGGGCGTGGTGGAGCGGCATACGGGCGTCAGCATCGATAACAGCGCGCATCTGGGCGGCGTCCTCTGCGGATTGCTCTTCGCGGCTCCCATGGTGCCGCGGATCGGCTCGCCCCGGCCTCTGTTTACGCAGCGTCTGCGCATCAGTGTGGGGATGGTCGTGGGCATTCTGGTGCTCTTCGGATTCTTCCTGGCGCAGTTGCCCCGCTAGAGCATTTTCGCTTCACTTGTTGACATTACGAGCGCATCGAAGGTGGCTTTTTCTTGAGGAAAAAGCCACTTTACTGCAAGGATTCTGTATACACCAGAATCGAAAATGCTGTAACCAAGGAATCTCCCATCAAGTCTAGGTGTTGAAAGGGCACGACTTCAGTCGTGCCGCAAAGAGCCCAAAATGAAGCCGGGCTTTAGCCCCTGACGGAATCTTTGATTGCAATAAAAACTGTACTCAGTTTCCGCTACTTCGTCGCCGTGGCGGCGAACTTCTTCACCATCGCCAGCAGCAGCTTGCGGTCGCTCTCATTCAGATTCACCGAGTAGCGCCGGATCTGCGTCAGGAAGCGCAACTCCTCGTCGGAGAGCTTCTGCAGGTTGGCCTGCTTGCCCAGCGAGTCCTCGGCAAAGAACTGCGTGATCGGCAGATCGAGGGCCTGGGCGATCTTCGAGAGCGTGTCCAGCGATGGCACCGTGTGGCCGTTCTCGACGCGCGACAGATAGCAGCGCAACAGGCCGGTCTTCTTTTCAATATCGCCCTGGGAAAGCCCTTTTTGCAGGCGGTGCGCGCGGATACTGGTGCCGATCTTGAGCATGATGAAAACTCCCGGTGAATGATTGCCCCGGGGTTACTCCCGCGGTAGCAATCAATCCATTATTAACACTAGAGTTAACATCTTCCGGCGAAGAATGCAAGGCACCTGCGGTGCGGCAGAGGCCGCTTGCGCGGCACTTGCTTCATCGTTCACCCGGGGAAGATGGGTTTGCATGGCGTCAGGTGCAGAGTTGTTAGAATCATATGCATGGCACTGACAGCGGTGGAGCGTGCGCGGCGCATCCGAGTGATTCTCTTCGACGTGGACGGCGTGCTGACCAACGGCGGCATCTGGATCATTGCGGTTCCCATCGTTGGGCCGGACGGGGCCATCGCCACAAAGATGGTGGAGGCCAAGGGCTACAGCGCGCACGACGGCGCGGGCGTGACGCTGGCGCGCCTCGGCGGCATGAAGGTGGGCATCATCACCAAGCGCATCTCGGAGACAGTGGCGCTGAGGGCGCGCGATCTGAAGCTCGAATTCGTCTACCAGGGCGAGGCCTTCAAGATGCGTGCGGTGCGCGAGATCATGGAGCGCGAGCGTCTTGCGCTCGACGAGATTGCGTACGTTGGGGATGATGTCATCGACCTGCCGGTGATGCGCCTCTGCGGGCTCGCAATCGCCGTCGCCAATGCGCGCGAGCAGGTCAAGGCCGAGGCCCACTACGTGACGCCGCACAAGGGTGGCGAGGGCGCGGGACGCGATGCCATCGAGTTCATCCTCGAGGCCAAGGGCGTGCTGAAGCAGTGCCACGAGGCGATGATCGACGAAGGCAACACGGCTCTGGCGGCAATCGATATCGGCAGAGGCGGCGACTTGCCGTCCGGGCAATGATGATGGCGACGAATCCAAAACGCGCGGTGGTGCTGCTCAGCGGCGGCCTCGATTCGGCCACGGTGCTCGCGATTGCCCGCGGTGAGGGTTACGAGCTCTACGCGCTTTCCTTCGCCTACGGCCAGAGGCACATCGTTGAACTCGACGCGGCGCGGCGCGTGGCGGCTTCCGTCGGCGTGGCCGACCATCGCATTGCCCAGATCGATCTGCGCGTCTTCGGCGGCTCGGCCTTGACCGGAGATTTCGCGGTGCCCAAGGGGCGCTCGGCCGACGAGATGAGCCACGAGATTCCTATCACCTACGTTCCCGCGCGCAACACGATTTTTCTTTCTTTCGCGCTGGCCTGGGCTGAGGTGCTCGGCTCCAGCGACATCTTCATCGGCGTCAATGCGCTGGATTATTCCGGCTATCCGGATTGCCGCCCCGAGTTCATCCAGGCCTTTGAGCGGATGGCGAATCTCGCGACCAAGGCAGGCGTTGAAGGCATTCAGAGGCTCACGATTCATACCCCGCTGATCGCGCTCACCAAGGCGGAGATCATCCGCAAGGGCATCGAGCTGGGCGTGGATTACGGGCTGACGAGCAGTTGCTACGATCCTTCCGCGTCTGGCGCGCCGTGCGGAGAGTGCGACTCCTGCCAGTTGCGGCAAAAGGGCTTCCGCGAGAATGGGATTGAGGATCCGTTGAAGCAGGGAAGATTCTGATTTCAGCTGTCGGCTATCAGCTCTCAGTTTGTTTACGTCAGATTGACGATCCCAAGCCTAGGTTCGGAGAGCCATCATCTGATAGCTAATAGCTGATAGCTGATAGCTGAAAGCTGAAAGCTGGTTTTATGCCTTACGCGGTCAAGGAAATCTTTTACACGCTGCAGGGCGAGGGAGCGCAGGCTGGACGCGCCGCCGTCTTCTGCCGCTTTGCGGGCTGCAATCTCTGGTCGGGGCGCGAGGCCGATCGCGCAGCGGCGATCTGCCAATTCTGCGATACGGAGTTCGTGGGCGCCGACGGCGCAGGCGGTGGAAGATTTGCGCACGCCGAGGAGCTGGCCGCGGCGATTGCAGCCAAGTGGCCGGCGGAGTCGGAGCCGAATGAATTCGGCTCAGCCCAGCGCTTTGTCGTCTGCACCGGTGGCGAGCCGCTGCTGCAACTGGATGCGAATCTGATTCACGCCCTGCACGATCTTCGCTTCGAGGTTGCTGTCGAAACCAATGGAACCATCGCCGCGCCCGAGGGCGTGGACTGGCTCTGCGTCAGTCCCAAATCCGGCGCGGAGCTGGTACAGAAGAGCGGCGACGAACTGAAGCTGATCTATCCGCAGGCCGCCTTCGATCCGGCCAGCTTCGAGTTATTCGGCTTCCGCCATTTCTTCCTGCAGCCGATGGACGGGCCGCGCCGCGCTCAGAATACCGGCCTCGCGCTGCGCTATTGTTTGCAGCATCCCCAGTGGCGTCTCAGCCTGCAAACCCACAAGATTCTGGGAATTCCCTAGGCGTCGGCGTGAAAAAGGAAGAATCCGCGGCGGCGCGCAAGCCCTTGGGCGATTAGAATCGTCTGTACAGCAGGCAGAGTTGCTCCCACCGCTGCCTGCAATGCCGATCGGCGCTCGAAAGAGGACGGAAATTCCTCCCAACCGAGGGTCGGAAACAGCATGGAAACTCCAGGATGATGAGAAGAAACCTTCGTTTACTGCCCTTTGGCATCGTTCATGCCGCCGCCCTTGTCTTGGTTCTTCAGGCCTTGCCTGCCGGCGCACAGACTTCTGCCGGCAAGCCCTCAGCCGGTCAACCCCCCGCCGGGCCCATCGGTCCGGGCAAGTCGGCGCCGGCAATGCCGGAGACCTCCGCGCCTGCGCCGGTCAGCCCCGCGTCCGCGCCCAGCGCAACTCCGGCTGCGAGCGCTCCGGCAAAGAAGGACGCGCCCTCCACTTCCACCTCGGCCACGCCGCTGCCATTGCGCTCTCGGGCTTACTACCACTTCGCGCTGGCCAACCAGTATGAAGAGCAGGCGGGCCAGGGCCATCCGGAACTGGTGGACAAGGCGATCGACGAGTACAAGCTGGCGCTGAAGGCCGATCCAGGCTCGGCGGAGCTCGACACCGCGCTGGCGGGTTTGTACTTTCGCGGCGGACGCACCGACGAGGCCATCGCCGCGGCTCAGGATCTGCTGAAGAGTTCGCCGGGAAACGTCGAGGCGCACAAGCTGCTGGGGCGGATCTATCTGCGGCAGTTGAGCGAGGGGCAGAACGCGACTCATGCCGCGCCCAGCGCCAACGCGCTCGACAAGGCGATTGCCGAGTTCGAGCAGATCGTCGTCATTGAGCCCCGCGGTGTCGAGGAGCGCATGATTCTCGGCCAGCTTTATTCCGTCAAGCACGAAGCCAAGAAGGCAGAATTCCAGTTCAAAACGGCGCAGTCGCTCGAGCCGGCCTCCGAGGAGGTGGTGCTGAATCTCTGCCGCCTCTATGCCGACAGCGGCGACTTCGAGAACTCCGCCAAGGTGATCGAGGCGGTTCCCGAGGCTGAGCGCACGGCGAAGATGGAAGGTGCGCTGGGCGAGGCCTACGACCAGTTGAAGAAGTACAAGCAGGCGATTGCCGCCTATCGCAGCGCCGCCGAGATGGAGCCGGGCGATCTGCGCACCGTGGATGCGCTGGCCCAGTCGCTGCTCAGCGACAACCAGTTGGACGAGGCGCTCAAGCAGTATCAGATGCTGCTCAAGGCCGATCCGGACAACAGCGGCGCGCTGATTCGCGTCGCCGAGATCGAACGCCGCCAGGGCAAGTTTCCCGAGGCGCTGGAGACCGTCCGCAATGTGCTCAAGAAGGAGCCGGAGAACCTGCAGGCGGGCTTTACCGAGGGAACGCTGCTGGATGCCATGGGCCGCTATGACGAGGCTGCCGCGGCCTACGAAAAAATGGTCGAGCTGACCGCGCACTTCAACGATGTCTACTCCGATGAGGAGAAGTCCAACCGCGCCATCTTCCTCGAGCGGCTGGGAGCCGTCGATCGCGAGCGGAACAAGACCGCCCTGGCGATCGCCGCCTATCAGAAGATGATCGAGTTGGGTGGCGAGCAGGCGGCGCGCGGCTATCAGAACCAGGTGGACACGTGGCGCGAGGCCAAGCAGTACGACAAGGCGGTCGAGGTTGCGCAGAAGGCCGTTGCGGCCAGCCCCAAGGATCGCGAGTTGAAGCTGGTGCTGGCCGGCGAGCTGATGGACTCCGGCAAGACCGATGAGGGATTGGCGCTGGCCAAGGGGCTGCTGGCGGGCACCGCCGAGGACCGCGCCGTCTGGCTGGCGCTAGGCGAGATGTACGTGCGCGCGCGCCGCTGGAGCGATGCCGACGACGCCTTCAACAAGGCCGATGCGCTCAGCACCAAGCCCGAGGAGCGCACCATTCTTCTGTTTACGCGCGGCGAGTGGGCCGAGCGGCAGAAGCAGTACAAGCCGGCCAAGCGCTACTTCCGCCAGGCGCTCAAGCTCGATCCCGATAGCGCGATGACGCTCAACTACCTCGGCTACATGATGGCCGACCGGGGCAAGAATCTCAGCGAGGCGCTCGACCTGATTCAGAAGGCCGTCCAGGCGGAGCCGTTGAACGGCGCTTACCTGGATTCACTCGGCTGGGTCTACTTCAAGATGGGCAACTACGAGCTGGCCGAGGAGAATCTGCGCCAGGCCGTCGAGCGCGACGCGAGCGACCCGACCGTCCACGACCACCTGGCCGAGCTCTACTCGAAGACGCGCCGCATCGGCCTGGCCGCCGCTCAATGGGAGATCTCCTTGCAGCAGTTTGCCAAGACGACCTCGGCCGAGATCGACCCGGCCGAGAAGGCTCGCGTGCAGAAGAAGCTCGACGATGCCCGCGCCAAGCTGGCCAGGCAGCCGGGTGGGAATAAGAATTAGAGCATTTTCGCTTCACTTGTTGACATTACGAGCGCATCGAAGGTGGCTTTTTCTTGAGGAAAAAGCCACTTTACTGCAAGGATTCTGTATACACCAGAATCGAAAATGTTGTAGTTCCGTGACCACGCGATCAGGTAATCCGCAAAATGTAGCGCAGGTCTCCTGACCGGCTGTAGTGCGGGCGTCCACGCCCGCACTTGTTCAGAAGGAATGATCAAATCAAGCAGTTTGAATTATTGGAGTCGATTCATTCACTGCAAAAGCGAATGAATCGACGTTGTATTCGCTCGGCTACAGCGTGCGGTAGACGATTCCGGCAAAGGCATCGGGCGACATGAAGCCCTTGCCCCATGCAGCGTCAAACTCCACCGTGGGCTTTTTGGCCACGGCCTCCTGCTCGCTGGCGCCGGCCTTCTTCAGCGCGGCCATGTTGTCGCGCACCGCGGCCAGCATCTCGCGATACTTTTGAAACTCGGCCTTCGCGCCCAGCGGACCGTGGCCGGGAATGAGCTTGGTGTTGCTGCCCGCAACGGCGAGCGCCTTGTCGCAGGCGCGGATCATGCCGCCGATCGAGCCGCCCGTGCCCTCGTCGATGAACGGATAAATTCCGTTGAACCAGATGTCGCCCAGGTGAATCACATCGGCTTTATGAAAGTGAACGTAGATGTCCGTATCGGTATGCGCGGGCGCAAAGTGAACCAGATCGAGCGCGTCGTTGTTGTGAAACAGTTGCATCGCGTCGTCAAAGGTGACGGTAGGCAAGGCGCCCGCCGGAGACGGCGGCACCTCGCGATGAAACATCTTCATCGACTGCGGTTCGCTGAGGCGCTTGCGCGTGTTCTTATGGGCGACGATGGTAAAGCCCGCCGCGTGCAAGCCCTCGTTGCCGCCGGTGTGGTCGCCGTGCCAATGCGTATTGATCAGCACGAAAGGCGCGGCCTTGCTCTGGGCGGCGATGGCCTCGATGATCCGCGGAACCGCCGGAGCATAACTCGCATCGATCAGGACATTGCCCTCCGCGCCGGTCTGCAAGGCCATGTTGCCGCCCACCCCTTGCAGCAGAAATAAATTGTCGCCGAGCCTGGTGGTTTTGATCGGCGTAGTCGCTGCCTGATCGGGCCCAGCCGCCACGTTCGCGGCCGGCGTCGCTTGCGCATTCATCCAGCGTGGCAGCATCGCCGCCGCGCCCGCCGTCAGTCCTAGCTGCAAGAAGTTTCTGCGATTGATTGCATCCGGCATCGATTGATCCTCCTAAGATTGGAATCGATTGAGCGTCATCCCAGCCCCGGCAAATTCAAACCGCCCAGCACGCCCTTCACGCTGGAATGAATCACCTCTTCGGCCTTGCGTCCGGCATCGTTCACCGCGGCCACCACCAGATCTTCGAGCATCTCCACATCGGGCTTCTCGCCGCCCAATCCAATCACTGCCGCCGGCTCGATGCGGATTTTAAGCAATTGTTTCTTGCCGTTCATCGTCGCCGTCACGGCGCCGCCGCCGCTCACGCCCTCGACGACGGTCGCGGCCAGCTTGCGCTGAACCTCTTCCTGCATTTGATTGGCCTGCGAAAGCATCTCGCCGATTTTGAGCGGATTAATCATAGTTTCTCCTCGTTTGCCGTGCCGATTTATTTCTGCCGCAGATCCACAACGCTGCGCACATCGGCTTTGAAGATTTCCTTTGCCCGCTGCACCATGGGATTGGCCAGCGCGGCCTCCTGAATGCTGCCCGCAATCGGCGCGGCCATCGGCGCTGCGGCCTGCGCGGTTGCTTCGCCGGGTACGACGAGAAAGCGCGCCGGCCCGCCCAGCCGTTGCAGCTCCTGGCGGATGATCTTTTCCGCGGCGGCATTCACGGTAAGCGAGAGCATCTTCTTGCTGGCGATGGCCACTTCAATGCGCAGGCTCGCGCCGTCGATCGACCATTGGCCCGCCTCGAGCAGCGTCGCCGCCGAGACGTGCCCTGCCTCACTGAGCGCGCTGACAACGGCCTGGCGCAGTGCATCAATGTTAAGCGGCGCGGCCACCGGTTGCGCGGCCACAGCCAGCGCGCCTTCGGTGAGCGTTTCGCCGCTCGCGTAGCCTGTTACTGGAGCCGTCGCGGCAGGGAAGGGCGTTGTCGTTTGAATGGCAGGCGCAACGCGTTCCATTGTCGCCACCGGCGCTGCGGATGAGATGGGCTGTGCAGCGGCGGCCATCTTTTCAGCCGAGTTCCAACCCCCGCCCGATGGTCCAAACGGCGAGAGCGGCTGAGCAGCGGCGGGTGCTGTAGCCGCACGCGGCGCACTCACACTCGCACTCACACTCGCACTCGCACTCACACTCGCACTCGCACTCACACTCGCACTCGCACTCACACTTGGACGCGCACTCACACTCACACGCGGACCAGCACTCGCCGAACGCGCAGCACCGACGCCGCTCAGCAGCTCCTCGATCGGCAGCAGGCGCTGCGCATGAATCAGCTTGAGCAAACCCAACTCCAGATGGAAGCGCTGCTCCTGTTTGTAATTGAGATCGTCGAAGGTGCGCAACACGATCTGCAAATTGCGCGTGATCTCTTCCTCGGTAAACAGCAGCGCGGTGCGCGCCGAGCGCGCTCGTTCGTCGCCGCTGATCTGCAGCAGCTCGGTCTGCTCGCCGCCGATCTTGGCCATCAAAGTATTTCTCAGATAGCGGACCATCTGCCGCGCCAGCGACGATGGGCTGTGCCCGGCGTTGACAAGGAGATTTAATTGCTCCATCAGCTCCGCGCTTTGCCCTTGGGCGACGGCCTCCAGCAGGCGCTCGAAGACGGCATTCGGAACCGAGCCCATCAGCTCGCGAATCTGCGACGACGACAAAACAGCCCGGCCATTCTCGACCGGCGCCGAGGCAATCGCCTGATCCATAATCGAGAGCGCGTCCCTCATCGATCCGTCGCCGGCCTCGGCCAGCAACGCCAGCGCATCGTCCTCGGCCGTCACCTCTTCGTGGGCGGCAATCATCTTCAACTGCGCCAGAATGTCGTCGAATTTTACCGCGTGAAAGCTGAAGTGCTGGCAGCGCGAGCGGATGGTCTGCGGAATGTCCTCCGGCTGCGTCGTCGCCATCATGAAGATCACGTGCGAGGGCGGCTCTTCCAGCGTCTTCAGCAGCGCGTTGAAGGCCGCGTCGGTGATCTGGTGCGCCTCGTCGAGGATGTAAATCTTGTACCGATCTCTGGAAGGCGCGTAGCGGGCGGCGTCCCGCAGTTCGCGAATCTCGTCGATGCCGCGATTGGTGGCCGCGTCGATCTCGATCACATCCACCGCGTTGCCCTGGCGAATCTCCACGCATGAGTCGCACTCGCCGCACGGCTCCGGCGTGGGGCGCGCGGCTGATCCGATTTCGGTCCGGCAGTTCAGCGCCTGCGCCACAATGCGCGCGATCGTCGTCTTGCCGATGCCGCGATGGCCCGAGAAGATATAGCCGTGCGCGATGCGGTTCTGCTCGAGCGCGTTCATCAGCGTGCGCGTCACGTGCTCCTGGCCGGCGACGTCGGCGAAGCGCTGCGGACGATACTTCCTGGCCAGAACCTGATAACCCATGCGACCCCGCTCCCTTGAAGGCCCGCCCGGTGGTTGGGCAGCCTGAGCTAGATTCTATCGTTCCAGGCCAAGGCGCGGCGGGTGGAAAAATCCGGTCGGCAGCACGCTCATCGATCTGCGCAGCAACTTTCCTTGCCAATCGCTGTTAGTACTCGATGAAGACCATATTCCGGAAGGTGAATCATGAAAATCGCTTTCGTTGCACTCATTTTTGCGGCTTCCGCATTTGCTCAGAGCCCATCACCCAATCCCACCGCGGCCTGCGGCCCTGGGAATGTCAGCTTCAAGGTGAAATTGGACGGCAATCGGCAAACGCAGACGCCGCCGGATGCAGGCAAAGCACGGGTTTATTTCATTCATGAATCGGGTGGAACCGGTACAGTCGGCTATCCAACAACCAAGTTCGGAGTGGACGGCGCTTGGGTCGGCGCCAATCATGCCAATTCCTTTTTCTCCGTCTCCGTCGATCCTGGACAACATCATGTATGTGTCGCCCTGCAATCCTCCTTGGTTGACAGCCGCGTGGAGCTGGCGCATTTCCGGGCGGTTGCGGGGGAGACATATTTCTTTCGCACGCGTCTAGTCATGTCAAGGGAGGTCGAGTTATTGGTGCTGGAGCCGATCGACAGCGACCAGGGCAAGTACCTGATTGATCTTTTTTCGCTGAGTGTATCGCGCCCCAAGAAGTGAGTCGTAGACAACGCAAGAAGCTCTACAAACTACGAGATCGGTGGTGACCCCTCCTCGTCGCTCTCCCTTGCCCTACAATCAGTGCGTGCCATCTCCCACACTCTCGGAAGACAAGCGCGACTCGGTCGACGTGGTGCTGGTCTCGCCGCGCAACCCGCTCAATATCGGCGCGGCGGCGCGCGCCATGGCCAACTTCGGCCTCTCCCGCCTCACAGTCGTCGCTCCCTATGCGCCGATGTGGCGCGAGGCACGGTCCGCTGTCGGTGCGCCGGAGTTGCTGCTAGACGCAAAAGAGTCCGCGACTTTGGCCGAGGCCGTCGCCCACTCCACGCTCGTCCTCGGCACCGGAACCCTGAACAGCCGCAAGCCCGGATTGCCGGTGGTCTCGCTACCCGATCTGCCGCCGCTGGTGGCCGCCGAGCTTGAGCGCGGCGGGCGCGTCTCGCTCGTCTTCGGCTCGGAAAAGCATGGCCTGACCCGCGAAGATTTTTCCTTTTGCCATTTTGTCGTCCAGATTCCCACCAGCCCCGGCCAGCCCTCGATGAACCTCGGTCAGGCCGTCGCCGTCTGCCTCTACGAGCTGGCCACGCGCGCATTCAAACCAATCGGTACTTCAGCAGCCGGGCAAAGCTCGCCCAGCGCTTCTTCCAGCCCCGCCGTACCCTCCGGCCTCATCGACCGCCTCGCCGCGCTCATTGAGGAGACGATGCAGGCCGCCGGCTACTCGCCCCGCGGAATGCAGGCGGCCAACCGCCACGACCTCCGCCTGATTCTGCGCCGCCTCCAGCTTTCGCCGCACGACACCCGCCGCTCCCTTGGCCTCTTTCGCCGCATCCTTTGGCGTCTCCGCCGCTCACCCCAGCCCCGCATCCCGTCGAAATAACGCCGCATTCATCTTTCCCTTCTCTGCCGCGCCATGATCTGCTAAAGTCAAGCGCAAAGGCCCGTTTATGCTCATACCTTCTTTGCGCTCTCGCTTGCTTCTTTCGGCCATCGCCCTCCTGCCGCTCGCTCTGGCCGTCATCGCCCAGCCGCCTGCCCCAGCCGCTGCTCCCGCCGCTGACCCAGACGCTTCCGCCGCCGCGCCGTCTGCGCTGCCGCCATCGGCACCGGCACAATCGGAAGCCGCCCCAGCGCAACCGGATGCCGCTCCCGCGCAGCCCGAAGCCACACCGGCAGCGCCGTCCGCTCCGGCGCAACCGGCAACGCTGCCGGCCAAAGATGCCAAGAAGAAGGCCGAAGACCTGCAGGCCGGCGGCATCACCGAAGATGAGCTGAAGCAAATGCTGGTCGGCAAGGACCTCTTCCTGCGCGGCTGCTACCTGGACAACATCCTCAGCTTCGACGAGCACGGCCACATCGTCGGCCATCCGCCGCAAGGCTCTTACACCCTCAGCGCCTTCCAGATCGATCGCGTCCGCCTCACCAAGCACAAGGTCGAGATGGAAGGCGCGCGCTTCGGCCTCCGCTTCCTCGGCCAGATGGCCAACGAAGACCCCACCAAGGCCCTCGAACGCGTCCGCATCACGCCCAAAAAGAAGATCGTCAAGATCACCATCGACCGCGAGATGGTCGTGCTGCCCAAAAAGAAGAAGGAGGAGAAGCCGGCCAAGGAGGGCGAAAAGGCAAAAGGCAAGGGTAAAAACGCCAAGCCTGCCGTCGCTGCCCCGCCGGAGCCGGAGGAGATGAGCGCCGACGAGCAGCTCAAAGCCTCCATCGCCGCCACTCCCGAGAACGAGCGCCCCGCCGACCCCAAAAGCGTCACCACCACCGTCCTGCCCTCCCAGGCCACGCAGACCCTCAAAGACGCCATCGACCAGATCTTCGCCCAGGGACTGGACGACCGCATGATGGCCGCCATGCCCGATTATTGGAGGCTCTACTATCAGGCCGTCGCCCACAGGGCCGATTACCGGCCCGCCGATCCGGCCATCCACCGGCAAAACAACGTCGACCGTAAAGCGCGCTTGATCAGCAACTTCGAGCCGGACTCCAATGAATTCGCCCAGGCCGCAGGCGTTGCCGGAATGGCTCAGTATCACGCCGTTATCGGCCCCGACGGCCAGGTCAGCCAGATCGTCATCAGCCGCCCCATTGGCTTCGGTCTCGATGAAATTGCCGTCGACGCCATCCGCAGGGCTAAATTCGAACCTGCCATCGACGGCGGCCAGCCCGTCGCCGTCCTCATCAACCTCGACGTACCCTTCCGCATCTTCTCCAAGCGCACCAACGTCCACGCCCCGCCCGACGCCGCCGACAAGCCCGCCGAGCCCCAGCTCCCCGGACTCTACAGCTTGACCAAACCGTAAGACACAAGCGTAAGACACAAGCGCAGCCGCGGCTGAAGGCTCCTCAACGCCCGCCTTCCCCGCGGCTATGCAAATAGAGCATTGTCGCTTCACTTGTTGACATCAAGAGTGAGTCGAAGGTGGCCTTTTCTTGAGGAAAAAGCCACTTTTCTGCATGGATTCTGTAAACACCAGAATCGAAAATGCTGTAGCCCCGTCCTCAGTCAATTTCTCTTGATTCGCCCTTGGTCCGCATCCTGATTGTTAAAGTTTCTCTCATCCTCTCACTTATTTTTATTTAATTACTTGCATTAAATTTTCCCCATCATCGCCGCGCCACTGCCCCTGTCTTATCGCTCGCGCTCTCCATTGCTCCCGAAGGCCCGCGCGCTACCTCAAAGCGGCTCCCAATCCTCAGGCCGACCTACATCCTGCGCCCGTCTCACGCGCGCGCGACGGCTGTCTCACCTTTGTCTTACGACCGTAAGACCGGCAATTTTCCGTAAAACAGCCTCACGAATCCCTCTCCCGCTCCAGCTCCTCCAGCTTTACCTTGTGCTTCACCGCGCGTCCCTCACGCGGCTCGCGGTCGATCATCCGCACCGGCTTCGGCTGGCCCACGCGCTCCCGCGCATTCGCCTTCACCGCCTTCGTCGCTGAAAAAACTCCTGGCTTGCGTTTCGTCATGGCAAGTATGAGTATGGAATAGTCAGGCCGCGCTGGCAAAGGGCAGCAGTTTTTCTTGAGCCCCGGCGCCCTCGGTCAAGAAAGCTGGATGAGCATGGACGAGCGGGAGTTCTACAACGAAACCAACGAGATGCGCACCCACACCCTCACCTGCCCCAAGTGCGGCCAGCCGGGCGAATACAAGGTCGCCTGGGTCGTTCGCCGCAAGCGCGCGCAGTTGCCCCGCAACGCCGACGAGCGTGACCGCGCCAAATTCGCCAAGGCCCAGTCCTACATGGTGAGACGCGATGAAAAGCTCTCCTGCGCCAACATCCGCTGCCGCAAGCCATTCGAGATCAGCACCTTGCAGTCGGTAGCCTTCCTGCAGGACTGACCCGCCAGCCGCCGGCAGCGCCAAAGCCCGTGCAACTTCCTCCGCCGGCTTTGAATCAAAGCTCTGCCGCGCTTTCTACCGGAATCGCTCTAGAGGAGTATCGCCCATGGCCAATCTGCTGCTTCCCCCCGATGAGCGCCACTTGACCCCCTCGCAGGTCGAGGCCCTCGACCGTCGCCGCGAACTCGGCCACACTCTGCTGGTCATTGCCGGCCAGTTTGCCGTCATCGCCTCTATCCTGCTGCTTTGGGTCGGTCAGGATCTAGCCTGGTCTCCCGGCTGGTATCACCCCATCGCCTATTACTTCGCCCTCGCTTTGCTCATCATCGCCCTATGCAGCGGCTTCGGCATCTATCTTCGCCGGGGCACGCCGCGCCTCGACTGAACCGCCCTAACTGTATCCATCCAATTGATGTACACCTGAGTACATCCCTGCTTCGCCCCGGTATGCAAGAATGTCGAGAAGACTTTTACGACCGGGCCCTTCGATGACCAAGCAGACAGAAAACCGCATTCCGCTCGACGACCTTCTCGTCTTCCATCGCATTGCGCGCTCGCTCACCTCCAGCTTCGACCTCGACACCATCCTGCGCACCATCATGGAACACATGGAGCGCTTCATCCACGCCGACCTCTGGACCCTCCTCATGCTCGACGAGCAGCGCCAGGAGCTTTACTACGCGATCTCCTCGGCCGGCGACGAGTCCTCGCTCCGCGATCTGCGTATCAAGGCCGGCGAAGGCATCGCCGGATGGGTCGTTCAGCACGGCGAGACGCTTTTGGTCCCCGAGGCCGCCAACGATCCCCGCATCAGTGCCGCCCGCGGCGCACAACCCTCCAGTGTCCGTTCCGTTATCGCCCTGCCTCTGCGCGGGCGCAAGGGCACCCAGGGCGCCATCGAGATCTTCAACCCCCGCGCCGACCAGCTCTCCGACTACAACATCGCCTTCCTTCACATCCTCGCCGACCACGCCGCCATCGCCATCGAGAACGCCCGCGACGTCGCCCGCATCCAGCAGCTCACCCTCACCGACGACTGCACCGGCCTGTTCAACTCCCGTCATCTCTACGAGGTCCTGGGAAAGGAGATGCTCCGCTGCAACAAAAAACACCCCGTCAGCCTCTGCTTCCTCGACCTCGACCACTTCAAAAGCGTCAACGACGAGCACGGCCATCTTGTCGGCAGCGAGTTCCTCGCCCGCATCGGCGACCGCCTTCGCCAGCTCTCCCGTCCCCAGGACCTCTGTTTCCGCTATGGCGGCGACGAGTTCGCCATCCTACTGCCCGAGACCGGCGAGGAGGAGGCGATGACGCAGATCTCCGCCCTCCATCGTGCCCTCTCGACTACTGAATTCCAGATGAAAAACGGCCTCCGCCTGCGCACCGGCTCCAGCGCCGGCCTGGCCACCGCGCCCCAGGATGGCTCCGCCGTCCACGCCCTCATTGGCTCGGCCGACCTGCGCATGTACGCCGTCAAAGCCCGCGGACGCGGCGCCGTCCGCGGCGCATAGGGTCCTGGTTGCGCCAGTCCCCATGCGAAATTGGCTTGCCAGCCTTCAGGCGGAACTGGATCGCCGGTCTCCAGACCGGCTGTGGCGCGGACGTCCTCGTCCGGCGGGTGGCGCACTCTTAACCAAACCATAAGATTGGGTGCCCCATCCTTCCCGCGTTCTTTGCGGAAGGGTGGGATACCGCGAACCTTACCCCGCTGTCTTGTCCTGTCCACTGTTCACTGCACAGCGAGTGAACCACGAACCCAACCAGCCATATTTCTTCCACACATTTGCGGAAGATTATTATTCCTTCCCGCATACTATCCAGGAGAAAGGATCGGCGACGGAAAGCAATCCTCAGCAGCAAAAGCAGGGCCCTGTTCCCTCTTCCCTATTCCCTGTTTTCGCTACCCCCCAC
>Ga0255348_1000016_pt1 | contig 114907 bp, 99 predicted proteins | sample CBST25v5metaG_FD_189945 | JGI IMG/M metagenome (GOLD analysis project Ga0255348, IMG submission 189945) | Peat soil microbial communities from Stordalen Mire, Sweden - C.B.S.T-25.v5 | ecosystem: Environmental > Terrestrial > Soil > Wetlands > Peat | place: Sweden: Norrbotten County, Stordalen... | reverse complement strand
TACGCCGCTGGGATGGATCCACCGTGGAAGACCTGCTTGATCGCAGCGCGCTTGAAGCAAGCAGCATGAGAAGAAGCGTCGCAGGCCTGCCGGTGTCGGTTCGTGCCAGCGCCTCGGTCCGCAGGCCCATCCCGCTCTCCGCGGATCGTCCCGTTGCCGGGCAGTTCGAAACTTTCTAGGTAGTTGCCTTGCCCTCGAAATGCGCCTGATCGATCCCGGTCTTCATCTCCTGGCGCGGACGATTGCGCTGGTGCCCGAAGCGAACCTCGATAAAAGCTGCGCTCACGACGCGATTCTGCTCTTCAATCCAGTCCCGCGCGATACGACGCGAGCAACTGCCTGAGCCTGGTTACTCCTGCCTTGCCTTATTGGCGCATTTGAGCTCAGCCAAGGCAGTGCCAGGATGGCGTTCCTTGACCAGCTTGATTGGAGCCCGCTTTCCGCCTTCAGGCGGAATCGGCAGCGGCCACGATTACGGCTGCCGGCCTTGCTGGCGTAGTTTCGCGGGCGGCGCAGGCGACCGTTACGGCGCAGTCGAGGATGCCGATCACTTTCTCCGTGCTCTCCGGCGGCCTGCAGGGATCACCGTCGGACGTGGGGATGCAATCAACCAGAAGCTCAAAAGTTTGTATCCGCTGACCACAATGCAGCGTATACTTCAGCCAATTGACGTCTGGCTTCCCCCCAGCCGTTCCCCGTTGCTGCGGGGGAGTTCTTGGTGACACAGCCTCTGACCGTAGAAACCCAGGGCAGAGGAACAAAGTTCGGAGAAACACAACGGAGTCCCTCCCCATGGCTTCCCTGCCCGTTCCAGTCTCCATCGCTCAAAATCAGGAATGCACCCTGCCCGTGCCGGGGCGTTTTCACCCCGCATACCACCCTTCCAAATTCAATCGAAGATGGCTACCGGCTTTTGCAGCTTTGTTGCTGGCCAGCGCCGGCGCGTGGGCGCAGAACGGCATTTTCGGCACAGTGAGCGTCGGCACAGCCTCCAGTTCGCAGAGTGTCACTGTAACCGCGCAGGCCACAGGCGCGGTCAGCACGGTGGAAGTGCTGACGATGGGAGCTTCCGGCTTTGATTTCGCCGGTGTCTCCAGTTCGTCCACCTGCCCGTCGGCGACGCTGACGGTAGCTCAGCAATGCACAGAATCGGTGACCTTCACGCCGACCGCTCCCGGCCTACGTCTGGGCGCTGTGGTTCTGCTGGATAGTAGCAAGAACGTTCTGGGTACGACTTACTTGTCGGGAATCGGATCGGGCGGACTGGGCGTGCTGGTTTCCGGCAACCTCCTTCCGGTCGCTGGCGATAGCTATTACAAGAATGCGGTAATCGATGGCATTCCAGCCACGCAGGCGGAGTTATACATTCCCTCTGGCGTGGCCGTGGACGGCGTGGGCAACCTCTACATCGCGGATACGAGTCATAACCGGATTCGCATGGTTTGCGGCAAAAAGCTGATTGCCACCATCGCGGGAACCACCTGCACCACTGCGGGCAATATCTCGACGGTCGCAGGCGGCGACAGCGGAGGCTACGAGGGCGACAGCGGTTCGGCGTCGAGCGCGACCCTGGATCTTCCTTACGGCGTGACGATGGACGGCGCAGGCAACATCTTCATTGCCGACACTGGCAATAACGTCATTCGCAAGATCACCGCCGCGACCGGCATCATCAGCACGGTGGCTGGCAACGGCACGGCGGGCTTTGGCGGAGATGCCAGCTTGGCCACATCCAACCAGACTGAACTCTATAAACCTCAGGGCATTGCCGTCGACTCCAGCGGAAATCTCTATATCGCCGATACCGACAACCAGCGCATCCGCCGCGTTGATGCAGCGACGGGCATCATCACCACGGTGGCTGGCAACGGCACGGCTGGATTCGGCGGGGATGGCGTTGCCGCTACATCTTCGCAGAGCGAACTTAACTATCCCAATGCAGTGGCCTTTGATTCCCTGAGCAATCTGTATATCGCTGACTCGCTGAACAACCGCATTCGCAAGGTGTCGTCCGCAGGTATCCTGACCACCATTGCCGGAAGCGGGACGATAGGCGACACGGGCGACGGCGGATCGGCGACAGCGGCGGAGCTGGATGCTCCCTCCGGCGTCGTTGTCGATCCTGCCGGAAATGTGTATATCGCGGATACGCAGAATAACTCGATTCGAAAGGTCAGCTCGTCTTCCGGCGATATCTCGACGATCGTGAAGGATAAATCTGGCGAGTATTATTCCAACGGTGCGTTCACTGCCATTTCTCTCTACGGGCCCGGCGGGCTTTTTCTGGATAGCAGCGCCAATCTCTACATTGCCGATTCGCTGAATATGGCGATTCGTGAGTTGCAGAGCAATTATGTCGCGCTTGATTACCTTAACACTCCAATCCGTCAGGGGCGTACGTCTGCAACGAAGAATCAGACGGTAGAAAACGACGGCAACGCGCCGCTTAATCTGACTACTCCGGATATCTCCGTCGATCCGACGGGCACGCAGGGTTTGGTGAACGCTGAGTTGGATCCGAATGCGACCAGCTGTCCCACCTCCAGCAATCCTTTCCTGGCCGCCGCGGATGCAAATTGTGTTATAGGCGCGATTCTTGCTCCGAATCTTACCTTGAATTTCAATGGCGCGGCAACCTTGCCGCTGACCGCCAACATCTACGTTGGAACGGCGGGCGACACCGTGAACTCGCCGCTGGACATTGAATTGATCGGAACGGCCGACGCGCTGAATTCAACCACGGTCGTATTGACCTCCAGCCCGAACCCATCCACCTACGGACAGAATGTTACGTTCAAGGCGACGGTCACGACAGGCACGGGCACTCTCAACGGCACGGTCACCTTCTATGACGGCGCGACCACTCTGGCAGCGAATGTGACTCTCGGCACGGGCGGCGTGGCCACTTACATAACCTCCGCACTCACGGTGGGGTTGCACACGATCACGGCCACGTACAACGGCGACTCTTCCCACTTCTCCGGTACTTCGGACCCGTATTCGCAGGTAGTGAACGAAGCCACGGCCACCAGCCTCGCGTCCAGCGCGAACCCGTCCGTTCTCGGCGTCAGCGTGACCTTTACCGCAACCGTGACGACGCCCAGCGGAGGCGGCGTGGCGCTGCCCTTGACCGATACAGTGACCTTTACAGACACGACGTCGGCGACAACCCTCTGCACCGTCCCACTTACCTTGACCGGGACGACTTACACGGCGGCGTGTACCCCAGCAGCGTTGTCGCAGGGACAGAATTCGATCATCGCAACCTATAGCGGAAATCCGGCCAAGTATATCCTCGGCAGCAGCAGTGCGACTTTGTCCCAGGATGTCCAGGCATCCTCATCGATCACGCTCGCCTCAAATCCAAGCGCCTCCTACTACGGCAACCCTGTCCAGTTTTTGGTTACGGTTCCGACTGTTGGGAACACTGCCGCCACGGGGACCGTCAGCATTTTTGAGAAAGGACAAACGCAGCCCATCGGAACGGTAACGCTGTCCGGCAATCCAGCCACAGGCACGTTCACAATCTCGTCGCTCCCTGTCGGCACGGATGTTATTACCGCGACTTATCCAGGCGATACGAACTATGGTGTCGGCTCCTCCAACACGATCAACCAAGTCGTGAATCAAGCCACCACCGCCACGGCAGTGAGTTCGATTCCGAGCACTGGAATCGCTGGCGGAACGGAAGCCATCACTGCGGTCGTAACGGTCACCCAGGGTGTTTCCACGCCGACCGGCGCCGTCACTTTTATGGATGGAGCCACCAGCTTGGGAAGCGCTCCACTGGTCAGTACTCTGAGCGGCACGGCAACGGCGACCGTCAGCTCGAAGCTGGCCTTGGGCGCTCATTCCATCGTGGCAACCTACGCGGGGGATACGAATGATGCTGGCAGCAGTGGCATCCTTGCGCTGAACGTGGTGCAAGCGGCCACCAAGACGACCCTCACCACATCTGCGAGTCCCGCGCTGGTACTCTCCGCGGTGACCTTCACCGCAACCGTGGCGAGCGTGGGCGGCGGCGTGCCGACCGGCACGGTCACCTTCACGGATACGTTTGGCAGCGCAACCACAATCCTGTCCTGCGCTGGTACGCTCACGGCTGGAACAGTCACCTGCGTTACCTCCGCGCTGGTGGCCGGCACGCACACCATCACGGCAACCTATAGCGGAGACACGAACGACCTTGGAAGCAGCGCCTCGATCCCCCAGGTGGTCGCACTGATTCCCACCCTCACCGGGCTTGGTTCCTCGACCACAGGTTCAGGCGTCAATGCGCAGTTGGTTTTGGTGGCGACGGTGATCAACTACTCGACGACTACGGCGAACGCCTCCGCGCTGCCTACGCCGACCGGCACGGTTACCTTTACCAGTGGCACAACCACGGTGGGCTCCGCGGCTCTGGATTCAACCGGAGTGGCAACGCTGATCCCGGCCAGTCTGCCCACGGGCTCCTTCAGCATCGTCGCCACCTACAGCGGGGACACATACCATAGCGCGTCCTCGTCGGCCGCTTCCACCGTCAATAATCCCGCTTCGGCCTATACGCTCACGGTGACTCCGTCCAGCGTGACCATGGCGACGACTAAGAACGCTACGGTGAATGTGGCCCTGACCTCAATCGCCGGTTTTACCGACACGATTGGACTGGGCTGCGCATCGCTTCCGGCGGGCGTTACCTGCCACTTCTCCACACCCAGCGCCCCCCTGACGGCAAATGGCACGGTCAACGTAACGTTGACCATCGATACCAATAACCCGCTGGGCGGCGGCTCGTCGGCCATGAATCGGCGTTCCGCGAGCCATGCTGGGGAAGGGAACCGGATTGTTTCGCTGGCGGGCGTGTTCCTGCCGCTGAGCGTGTTCTTCGGCGGTGTTTTTTGGCGCTTCAGAAAACGGCACGCTGGCTTCATGACCATGGCGCTGGTCCTGCTATTGGGCGGCGCGGCCATGATGGTTTCCAGTTGTGGCGGCTTCTCGCAGTCGAGCGCCGTGCCTGGCACTTATGTGATCCAGGTGACCGGCACTGGCGACAATAGCAATATCTCGCGCTACCAGAACGTAACGCTGGTCATTACCGCCAAGTAATGCCGCAGGAGGAAGATGAAGAGCTTCCATCGTAGGTTTCAATCGCGAAGTGGCGCTTTCGGGTTGCGGCTTTGCCGTGACGTGTTTTTCCCGGCCATCCTTGTGGCAGTCTGTCTGGGCGTGGGGCGTTCGGCGTATGCCCAGACGGTGCCGTCAGCCTATAGGGACACGATCAGGTTCTCGGCGGGGGGCACGGCTTCGGGCTATCACCTGGGCTATGGCGATTTGAAGATTGGGGGGGCATCGGCTTTTTTCGATATCGACAACCTGCACCATTTTGGAGTCGAAGGCGAGGCTCGCTGGCTCAGGTTTCACTTGTCAGACGATCAGCGCGGACCTGCCGCGGATGAGCATGCCGCGACTTATTTGGTCGGGCCGCGCTACTACAGATATTACGGAAAATTTCAGCCTTATGCCAAGGTGCTGGTCGGTCTCGGCCAATTCAATTATCCCTACAACTATGCAAAAGAGAATGACCTGGTGGTGGCGCCGGGAGGCGGGTTCGATTACCGCCTGACGCGCAGAATTCGCTTCCGGGCCGTGGACTTCGAGTACCAGCTCTGGCCGCAGTTCAATTACGGTCGGATGTCGTCTTACGGCGTGAGCACGGGCCTTCGGATAAAAATTTTCTGATCGCCGCTTGCCGGTCGCATTCTTCACGTTATAGTGGGGCGTCCTCCTGCCCGTATCAAATTCGATCCAGTGCGGTTTCATAGCGCGTGTAAGGCTCTGTGCGTTTCAGCTCGCTGCCGCTGGTGTTTGCAGATCATTACCATCCTGCAGCGCACCATAAAAAAGGTTGCACTCCGGTCGGCCCGTACCGCCCATGCCTACCCCTCCCCCCCTATATATATTTTTGAAATTTTGCAGATTATTTCGTACTCAGTGATCGTTGCAGCGCCGGTTCGCGGACTCTGACCATTCCCTGCTGCCTCCCGCTGAACGAGAGGTCATGTTTTGCCGATAGGGGGGAAGCGAGAGGGCTATTTCTCGCAGGAGATTCCGTGGTTTCCCGTCTTCTGGGATCTTGCGGAAAGTTCCTTCCAGACAGGGTGGACTAGAGAATGCTATCGATTGGTGGGTTGATTCTCGTATTCGCCTGTGTGCTGGGGGGATACTTTATGGAAAAGGGTAAAATCGGCGTACTCCTCCAGCCGGCGGAACTGCTGATTATTGGAGGCGCAGCGGTTGGCACTTTGTTGACAGCCAACTCGATGCACGTGGTGAAGGAAATCGTAAACGGTCTCGTGAATGTATTCAAAGGATCGCCGTATACGAGAAAACGATATTTGGACACGCTCAAGATGATGTTCGACCTTCTAACCGTTTCCAGGAAAGATGGTGCGATTGCCATTGAAAACGATATTGAAGAGCCTAATCAAAGCACAATATTTTCGCGTTATCCACAATTTCTGAAGAACCACCATGTTCGAGACTTTGTGTGCGATACGCTGCGCATGATGATTACCGGAGGCGTGAGCGCGTTTGACGTGGACCAGATGATGGACCTCGATATGGAAGTTCATCAGCATTCGATAAGCAAACCAAGTGGAGCTTTGACCACGATGGCGGATGCACTTCCAGGACTGGGAATTGTGGCTGCAGTGCTGGGCATTGTGGTGACGATGGGAGCGCTTGGCGGGCCGGCGGAGGAAATTGGAAAAAAGGTGGCGGCTGCTCTGGTTGGCACCTTCCTCGGAATATTGCTCTGCTATGGACTTGTAGGGCCGCTGGCTTCAAATATGTCGGGGATTGCTGACGAAGAACAATGCTATTACCACGTGCTTCGTGTCATGATGCTCGCATTTATCAAAGGCACCGCTCCCATGCTGGCAGTTGAAATGGGGCGTCGCGCCATTCCAGAGCATGTTCGCCCGAGTTTTTTTGAAGTGGAGAAGGCGTGCAGGGAGAAAGTAGGGGAGCCTGCGGCTGTACCCAAGGCCGCATAGGTTTGCATAACCATGGCAAATGAAGAACCACCCATTATCGTTATCAAAAAGATAAGTGGCCACGGCGGCTCACATGGCGCCTGGAAGGTTGCCTATGCCGATTTTGTGACGGCTCTGATGGCGCTGTTCATTGTCTTGTGGCTGATGAACCAAAGCAAGCCCGTACAGGAATCCGTCGGCGGATATTTTCGTGATCCGAATGGCACGGGTAAAAATCATGGATTGTTATTGGTTGTGGCTGGCAAGCCCGGCGCAGAGAAGGAGGACATGAACAAGTTGAAAGAGCAACTGATGAAGTCTCTGGCGAAGATGCCGAACTTCGAAAAGCTGAAGAAACTGATCGAACTGACCATTACTCCGGAAGGACTGAAGATTGAATTGATGGAGGATCCTCACGGAACCTTCTTTGAAAATGGAAGCGCGGTGCCGACCCCGATCATGCAAAGTATCTTGACGATTCTGTCTCCTGAAATCGGGAAGTTGCCGAATCCGATTTCAATTGAGGGACATACCGACTCCAGGCCTTATTCCGATTCAAAGACGTATGGCAACTGGGAGCTGTCGACAGACCGCGCAAATGCGTCCAGACGCTTAATGGAGAACAAAGGTGTACGTCAAGAACAGATTTCGCAGGTCCGTGGCTTCGCCGATCGCAACCTGCGCAATCGCAAGCAACCTTTCGATTCCTCCAACCGCAGGGTTACCATTCTTATTCAATATGTTGACCAGCATCCGCCTGTAGCCGTCAGCACGGGATCCTTGCCGAAGGTGAAGTGATCGTTTGTTTGCTCGGAGCCGCAGGTACGGGATGATTTTTTCAGCTGAGCCGCATAAATGCGATCCTGCCCGGATTAAGGAAATCGAACGATCATGGAAGATGTTGCTTGATCTGCGATCGAATCCATATATTCGGCGGTCATGGCGCTTTCTCGCGGTGATTGGAAGAGAAATTCAAACCCCACCACACTCTGCTCAACATAGACGACCAGGGCTTCAAGCTCGAGCACACCGCTTGGATGGTGGAGGATCAACATTCCTGAACTGCCGGCGGCTACGGGATCGTAGAAAGTGGCGCATATGCCGGAATTGCTGACATTCCTGCATGTGCCATGAAGGGTTTCATTGCCGGACATAAAATCAACGTCGAAGCCGGTCGTGATGCGGCAAGGCCTGTATTCGAATTTGCGGATACTGATCGGGTTTGACATTTCTGCGGATCCTCTCGCACAGGAGGCTTGGTACATATGCTGGCCAAATAAGTTGGCTACTCCACGGTTCTGCCAAGGCGACAGTTCAAATGTTACAGTTCCTGGAGTACTGTCTTTCTACTCGCTGTGGCGGTTAGCGGTTGAGGCTTCTTCGAGGAACCGGAAAATGTGCAGCCTTCGGTTTCGCCGCAGTGGATGTACATGCCAAATGACGTATATATCGGCATATATGCTTGGGATTTTCAATCCGTTATTCGAGTGCGTATTTGATGAGACAACCTTGTGGAAGATCCGCTCGACCGCAAGCTCATTCTGAAGAAAGAGATACCTGTTTTGCTTGCGCGAGATGAGAGGTGCGGCGATGAGGGGTCTGTCGGTTGAACTTTACTTGACTACGTGTTTTCGATGCGCATGTTTCTGTCGGCGGCAGATTTCATTCTTCTCTGTGATAAAGCAGGCATTCAGAAAGAGGTTGTTTTGTTTGAAAAAAGCTTTCTGGTCCAGACATCTTATTCAACTCCTCTGCATCTAAACAAATATGTGAGTTTCTGCCCAAGGGGCATGTACTTATATTTGCAAACGTAGTTGAGGGATTGAAGAACAGGAACTTGCCGGCAAGACATTTTCGGTTGGGCAAGGATCAGAATTTGCAGCAGCGCACCTGATTCAGTAGGCGCAACCTATTTTTGTGAAGTACGCTTCAGAAGCAGATGAAGGATATCTTGGTCGAATACGTTTGTGAACCGGCGAAGGCGCCAGAGGTTGCTACTTGTCCCAGCGCCCTTGCAAGAAAATATACATCTGAAGAACATTTTCAAGGTCAACCGGAACTTTCGGCCGGCCCGAAGATCCTGGTCGTTGACGGGGATGTTCACTTGTGCAAATTCCTTAGCCGAGAATTCAGGCGCAGGCATTGTTTTGTGAGCGTGTGTAACGATGGCGAAAGCGCTTGCGAAACGATTCAGAAATCCTTCTTTAACCTTGTGATCCTCGATCTTAACCTGCCTGGAATGAGTGGAGTCTCCGTTATAAAGAAGGTGCGTCTTATCAACCAGCACCTGCCGATCCTTGTGCTGACGGCCAAGAATCGTACTGAAGATATCGTGTCAGTGTTTGGGTATGGAGTGGATGATTACGTGACCAAGCCTTTCTCGTTGCTCGAATTGATGGCGCGAATCCGCAACCTGCTTCGGCGAAATTTTACTCCGCGAGTGAATTCGTCGACGATTGGTGATTTAACCGTCAACAGGGAGGGGCACTGGGTGAAGCGGCGTGATCGGAGAATTGATCTGACAACGCGTGAATTCACCCTGCTTGATTACTTGATGAATCATGTAGGTCAGGTGGCGTCGCGTGCCACACTTCTGAGAGAAGTGTGGAATATCGAATCGGATTCTACGTCGAACATTGTTGACGTGTATATGAAATATCTGCGCGATAAGATCGACCACGGGGAGGAAGTCAAATTGATACGCACAGTCCGTGGCATAGGGTATGTCTTGAACAATGAATAAAAAGGCGTTACATGGCGGCATGAAGGTGCCAGACCTACTGTTTGTGCTGCGTTACAACCTTGCCTGATCCCTATTGATCCTGGCCCCGAAGTATCATCAGACCATGCCCCATCTTTGCGCCTTTCTTCTGGCGCCAAGGTGGAAAACCAATGCATTTCTTTTGGTCCGGATCAATGTGTGGAATCTTCTGCGGCCAGCTTTAAGTAGATAATGCATATGACTAAGAAATCATATATAATGTCTATAAGTAAGGCATCCCCTTGATGAGCTGAACCCAAGAGAGAAATAGACATTACCTTTCTAGGTGCATGAATTTGTGCATGTTAGGACATTTGTGCGCGATCAGCCACAGGGGAATAAGCTGGAACTCAATCCGCTCGCGACTTCCAGTCAAAACGGGCCATCCGTTCTTTGAAAGTCAATTGAAAACATGGCAACAACTGAAGCTAGATTTGTAAGTGGACCCGCATTTCCGAAATTCCGTATGGACGAGAGCACCGCAACGGGAGTGCTTCTCGTCAGCCCCAATAGCCGGCTACGCAGCGATTTGCGAGAGAAGTTGCATCAGACCCCCTGGATCCTGACCGAGGCCGCAAGTGGCGCCGAGGCGCTGGACTGTTTGCATGAATCTCCCTGCGAAATTCTATTGCTTGATCCGTCGCTCCCGGATATTGATTCTACTGAATTTATTGTGATGGCTCATGAGGAGTTTCCCGATGTTCAGATCATCTCCGTGAATTCGGATACCGGGCAGCTTGTTCTTGGTTCGTCGTCTCCCACGCCGCTTTCGTCTCGGCTTGCGGAAATACTTTATGGCGGGTGCAAGGTCCCGTTCAAAGCCGTATTGCCCGATCAACTGCTCAGAGCGCGGATTCGGAACGAAAAGCGCGTCAGTATTCGCGGCATGATCGGCGACTCGGAGCCGATGCAGCATGTTTATGAAATGACGCGCATGGTTGCCCCTCGCAATACGACGGTTCTTGTGACCGGAGAGAGCGGCACCGGCAAAGATCTGATCGCGCAAGCCGTTCATTCGATCAGTCCGCGGCAGAAGCAGCCATACGTCATTATTAATTGTTCCGCGATTCCCGAGGCGCTTCTTGAATCTGAATTGTTCGGCTATGTGAAGGGGGCTTTTACCGGCGCCGTTCAGTCGCGCATAGGGCGCATTCATGCTGCTCACCAAGGGACGCTTTTTCTTGATGAGATTGGCGATATGCCGCTTTCCCTGCAAAGCAAGATCTTACGGTTTCTTGAGCAGGGTGAAGTGCAGCGCATTGGTGGCAACGACAATCTGCATGTGGATGTCAGGGTCGTGGCGGCAACAAACGCCGATTTGCGTAGTCTCGTCGAGAAGCACTTGTTCCGTGAGGACTTGTACTTCCGGCTTGCAATTTTTCCGATTCATTTGCCGCCGTTGCGTGAGCGTGGCAGAGACGTTGAAAAGCTCTCCGAATTTTTTCTTTCCAAGTTCTGCCCAGGCGTGGTCCTTAGTCCGGGAGCACTCGATATCCTGGTGCGGCATGACTGGCCTGGGAACGTGCGTGAACTGCGCAACGTGATCGAGAGAGCCAGTATTGTTGTCGGGAATGGGGAGGAGATTCAGCCTCACCATATCATTCTTTAGATGGAAACAGGCTCTCGTGGGGCAAAAGTCCCTAAGAGGGCTTCTGTCCTTTTAGAAGCTCCTGTCGGCTTGGTCCATGATTTCCACATTCCCGCCTCCCGGCGGTAGGTCGAGTTGGCTATTAGCGTGCATAGCCAATGGGTAGATGCTGCCTAGTTCTCATCTCGTCCCAATAAATGAGCCCTCCGTCGAAAGTCGGAGCGGCGTTCCTGTCCCTGTAGAAGTTGATTGCAGCGTCGGCGGAAGCGTCCGCGCGCGCAGCGATGCGCAGAATGAATCGGGGATGCGGGCCAGAAGTGTTGCAATTCTCGCCGGAGAATTTTCAGAGTTCATTTTGGCGGCCACGCGATTGGAAGATTCCTACCGCAAACTGCAGGGTGAAGTGTCTGAACTCAGCTCGGAGTTGACGGAACGCAATGCCGCTCTGAACGCCAGTCTGGCGGAAATGGAGCGCATGCGGCTGGCCTTGCAGCAGATTGTAGATTCAATGCCTTGCGGCGTGCTGGTTCTGAATTGCGACGGCCTGATCTCGATCATCAATCCCGAAAGCAGACGCCTGCTCGGACTTGATGACACCTATTTTCCCAAGGGATCGAAGAGAACCTTGCGGCAGATCTCTGAAGACAGCGGCATTCACCTTGATGCGGTTTGCGAAAGTAGCTCCGGCAGTGAAGCTGAGCAGGAGTTCTGTGTTCAGCATTTAGCAGATAAGCGCTGGATTGCAGTTCGTAACCGCCAGCTTTCGCCAGAGATACCGGGAAGTGAAACGCCGGACAAGACCATTCTGATTCTGCGCGACGTGACGGCTCAGAAGCGCTCCGAACAGGAACGCGAAGCTGGGCGCAAAGCGATGGCGCTGGCAGAGATTACCGCCATCGTTGCCCATGAAATTAGAAACCCATTAGCGAGCCTCGAACTGTTTGCCGAATTGATTGAACAAGACGAAGGGAATCGGGAAGAATGGATTTCCAACTTGCGCGCAGGCATCCGGTCGCTCTCAGGAACGGTTAACAATGTCCTCAGCCTTCATGGATCCGGCTCATTTGCGCTTGCCCCGGTGACACTGCAGGCGCTCATTGGCAATGCGATCAAGTTTGTGCGGCCGATTGCGGATCAAGCTGGAGTTTCATTGGAACTTACCACGGATCACGATCCAATACAAGTGATGGCCAACGAGAGCGCAATGCAGCAAGTGGTTTTGAATCTTGCTACAAATGCGATTCGTCATACACCGGCGGGCGGCCAGGTTAAGGTGTCGATTGAGCTTGAGGCAAGCGCATGCGGCGAGAAAATGGCACAGCCGAGCGGCGAGGTCTTGGTCCAGTTCTCCGATACAGGCTGCGGGATCCGGCCTGACCAGGTTGATCATATTTTCGAGCCGGGCTTTAGTGGGAGCGGAGATCGATCTGGATTGGGGCTGGCAGTTTGTGCGGAAATCATGAAAAAGCACGGAGGCCGGATTTCCGTTTCTAACCAAGTGAACTCTGGCGCTGTCTTTACCCTTCATTTCCCTCGACTTCAACAAGAGTTGGTCACGATATGAATCATCAGTTCAATGAAGGCAGAAGCTCCTCCGTATTAGTTGTTGACGACGAGCCTGGCATGCGCACGGCATTGAAAGCCAATTTCATGCGTCACGGGTGGCACGTTGAGACCGCCAGTGGAGTTCGAGATGCGGAACTGGCTTGTGAACTTACAAGCTTTGATCTGGTCGTGACGGACATCCGCATGAGGGATGGAGACGGCTTTGAGGTGATGTGCTCGGTTCAGAAAACATCGCCCACTACGGCGGTGATTCTTCTGACGGCGTTTGGAAGTGTTCCTGAAGCAGTCGAATCGATGCGCATCGGGGCCTTCGATTATCTGACGAAGCCTGTTTCGTTTGAACAACTCCAGGTCGCCGCCACGCGCGTCATGGAGCGCATCAACAAGAGTACGGCTTCGAATAAGATTCTTGAAAACAGTGCGCATGCCAGCATCGCCAATTGTGGGATTGTTGGCCATTCTCCACTGTTACTGCAAACCCTGCAACGCGCTCGCGCCGCTGCCAGTACCGATGCCGATGTCTTGATCGAGGCCGAAAGTGGCACGGGCAAGGAACTCTTGGCGAAGTATATTTGTCAAAACAGTAACCGCAGTCATAAACCGGTGATTGCCTTGAATTGCGCCGCTGTGCCGGAAGCGCTGCTGGAAAGCGAGCTTTTCGGGCATGCAAAGGGCGCTTTCACTGGCGCCGATACAGCGAAAACAGGGAAGTTTGAACTCGCGGATGGCGGCACTCTTCTCTTGGACGAGATTGGCGAAATGCCGTTGAATCTTCAGCCCAAGCTCCTGCGCATTCTTCAGGAGCGCGAGTTCGAGCGGCTTGGAGAGACGCGGCCTATTCACGTCAACATACGCATCATTGCTACAACCAACGCTTCCCTTGGAACGATGGTGGAGCAAGGACGCTTCCGTAGTGATTTGTACTATCGGCTGAATGTCATTCCTCTTTCAATCCCCAGTTTGCGTGAGCGCATGGATGACATCCCGGATCTGGTCAGGCACTTTGTGCGGAAATTTGCCGCAGAGGTCGGCAGTGAGGAACCTCGGGTCGATCAGAGTTTCCTTGAGAGGCTCCAGACCTACAGTTGGCCAGGCAACGTGCGGGAACTCGGCAACTTCATGCGCCGCGTTCTGTCACTGCACCAGGGAGTCATCATCGACGCGGCATGTTTCGACAGGGAGTTTCATCCTCTGGGGAGCGGGCAAGCTGCTAGCCAGCCCATGCCCACACCTGGAATGCCAATTTCCGTCCTTGAGAAAATTCATTTCGAAAATACTCTCGCCCTGACGCATGGCAATCGGACGCATGCAGCGGAGATGCTGGGAATCAGCCTGCGTACGATGCGAAACAAAATCAAGGAGTATGGACTGCCTCCAAGGAGATTAGCCTGATGCCGAACGTACCGTTGCTCTCTCTGCTTGAAAACTACCTTAAGCTGGCTACGACCCGTGAACAGGCGATCGCGGCCAACATGGCCAATGTGGATACGCCCGGTTATCACACGCGGGATATTGACTTTCAGGGCGAACTAAGAAAGGCCATGAACGGAGTCTTGAGGAAGTCCGAGGATGGCGCGCCAATCGCGCCAGCGAATCCTTTGATGTATGAAGTTCAAGGCCTGATGGAGCGTCCCGACGGCAATAACGTGAACCTTGACCGCGAGGGACTGCTGATGGCGGAAACGCAACTGAAATATCAACTTGGTATTCAGTTGGTGGAGCGCCATTTCCACCGTCAACTAAGTGCCATCAACGGAGGAAGTCAATCATGAATTTATTTGATTCACTATCAATCAGCGGATCCGCGCTGGCAGCCGAACGGCAGCGATCCGAGATTATCGCCGCAAACATGGCGAATGCGGAAACAACACACACGGAAGCAGGCGGGCCTTTCCGGCGCAGAGAGGTCGTTTTCCAGTCGTCCGGAACCCCGTCCTTTGGGATCACGCTTGCCAGGACGAGCGTGGACGGGGTCGTTCCAGGAAGCGTGCACATTTCAGAGGTCGTCGATGATCCGACACCTCCCGTCATGCGCTATGAACCAAACAATCCAGATGCGGACAAAAACGGCTATGTTGCATATCCAGCTATCAATCCAACCATGGAAATGGTGGATCTGATGAGTTCTGTGCGCTCTTACCAACTGAATGCGTCGGCAGTGGCCGCGGCCAAGCAGATGATCCAGCAATCCATCGACATCCTCAAGAGCTAGGTAGGAGATTCAAGAGATGAGTGGTTTAATTTCAGGCCTTGGCGCCATCGGCACAATCAGCCCGCTTAAGAATGCATCACCCATTGAGCCGACGAATTCGGAGGGTGGGTTCAGCGGCATTCTTGGCGATGCCATGCAAAAAGTAAGCCAACTGAGCAACGGCGCCGATGAACAGATCGGCAACCTGCTGAGCGGAGGCAAAACAGATATAAGCACGGTGATGATCGCGGTCGAAAAGGCCGATGTGGCATTTCAACTCATGATGCAGGTGCGCAACAAGATTGTGAGCGCCTACAGCGATATTGAGAAGATGCAGTTCTAGATATCTGCATACGAGCAATTCGGAAGTATATAAGTGCTTCTGCGAAGGTTGTTTTTAGGAATATAGCCTCGTGTCAGCGGTGCTAGGTGCGCAGCAGATTGGAATCTATGGCGGGTAATAACCAAATCGCGGTCCCGAAGCAAGTAACGAGTACCAGCCAAGTGGCGGCTCGCGCCAAACAATATTGGGCAGGGCTTCCCCCGAAGCAAAGAACCTATCTTGTGCTGGCCCTTGGCCTTACCCTTGCAGTCGCGGCGTTCTTCGTAAAGATGATCGCAACGCCCGATTACAAGACGTTGATGACCGGGCTGGAAGCCTCCGACGCACAGGCAATCACGTCTCAATTGGCGGCGAAGAAGATACCTTATATTGTCAGTCCGGACGGTGCATCTATTAGCGTGCCGAAAGACAAGCTTGACGCTGCACGTCTTGAAGTTGCATCCCATGATGCGCCACATAGTGGACGCATCGGCTACGAGATCTTCGATAAAGTCTCTTGGGGACAAACGGAGTTTGATGAGAAGGTCAACTACCAGCGCGCACTTGAAGGCGAACTCGAGCGAACCATTCAGACGATGAGCAATGTCAAAAGCGCAAGGGTCCACCTAGTCATGGCGAGTGACTCTGTCTTTCTCGATCAAGAGCGCGGAGCAAAAGCGTCGGTTACGTTGCGACTTAAGCGCGGAAGCCTTTCCAGAGAAGAGTTGTCGGCCATTTCGCGGCTCGTAGCCGGCGCGGTTGATAACCTCAAGCCAGCGGATGTTGCCATCGTGGATGCGGATTCGAACGAGTCGCTTGGACAAGGCGGCAGCGCTGCTGATGGAGGCGACGGTGCCGACCAGGAACTGACGCGAAGGCTGATGGCGACGCTTGCGCCGGTCGTGGGAGCGGATCGCGTCCACGCGACGGTGAACGTCGAATATGAAACAGGAAGCAGTGAAGAGAGCGAAGAGAAATACGATCCGAAGGTCAGTGCGGTTCTCACCATGCAGCACTCTGAAGAAATTTCTGGTTCCGGAGCTGCCGCGGGCGGAGTTCCTGGAACCTCAAGCAATGTCCCGAAAGGCAAGAACGCGGCGGCCAAAACTGCATCAAAAGATATGGGACAGTCGTCAAAGACAGATAACGATACGTATGGCGTCAATAGGACAACCCGCCATGAAATTCAGCCAGCGGGAAGTATCCGCCGGATTACCGCCGCAGTGGTGCTGGACGATGCAGTTGACCATCAGCAGCAGAATGGCAAGTGGGTCGATGTTCGTCGCCGCAGGCAGGCGGATGAGCTGAGAATGATCAGCGAAATCTCACAGGCAGCCATTGGATTCAACAGCGCTCGCGGTGATGTCATCAGCGTGCAGAACTTGTCGTTTGACCACCCAAAACCAGACGACATGGGGCCGGTCACTTTACTCGATCAGCTACAGAAGAGCGTGCGTGATTATTCGACCGTCATTAAGTATTCAGCACTGTTGGCGCTCTTCATCCTCATCTATCTTCTGGTGATAAAACCACTTCAAAAGCGAGTTCTTGCAACTCCGCTTCCGGTAGCTAAACCGACACACCTTCCGCTGCCTTCAGCGTCTGCGAATACAGAATCGCAGGTGGCAGCGGCAAGCATTGCTCAGCATTCTGCAGTTTTGAAAAAGCAACTCGCTGAGTTTGTCAAGGCTGAACCAGAAAGCAGTACAACCGCCGTACGTGCTTGGCTGCGGGAAGAGAATCAATGACCTCCTCTCTTGAAAAGAGCAAACTTAGCGGTCCCCGCAAGGCGGCAATCCTTCTGACGGTTCTTGGCGAGGATACTGCGGCGACGGTATTCCGTAACCTGAACGAGCAGGAATTACAGCGTGTCGCCGATGAGGTCGCAAGTCTCGGAAGCATCCCGCCGGAATTGTCGATCGAGGTCATTGAAGAATACCAGAAGATGACCAAGGCGCAAGATTACCTGCTCGAAGGTGGATATGATCTGGCACGCCGCCTGCTGGTCAAGGCTTTTGGAGAAGACGAGGCGGAAGGTATTTTGCAGCGATTGACCAAGGCGCGTGAGCTTAAGCCAGTGGAATCGTTGCAGCGGGCTGATCCACAGAAGCTGGCGAGATTTCTGGAAGGTGAACATCCCCAGACCATTGCTCTTGTTCTTGGTCAACTCGGAGATCAACAGGCGTCCATGCTGTTAATGTGTCTTTCAAGTGAGATACGAGCTGAAGCGGTTAAAAGATTGGCGAACCTTCGCCGCTTTTCACCTCAGATGGCAGAGAAGGTTTCCATCTTGCTTAGCCAGAAACTGAATACTGTTGGAGAGCAGGGCAAGCGGACCTACTCCGGCTTTCAGAGCGCTGCCGATATCATGAACTGCATTGATACAAGCGTGGGGCAGGAAATTCTTGAGAACATTGAAAATGAAGATCCTACGCTTGCCGTCAGCATTCGCAATCTCATGTTTACCTTTGATGATCTTCTGCAGGTTGGAGAGGCGCATATTCGCGAACTGTTGGGAGCAGTCGACAAGAAATCGCTTGCCATGGCCTTGAAGGGAACAGACGAAGCATTAAAGGACCACTTCTTCCGGACCATGTCGACAAGAGCCATCGAAATGCTCAAAGAGGATATGGAGATGCTCGGACCTGTTCGAAGCAAGGATGTGGTCAAAGCTCAGAATGAGATTGTTGCGATTGCCCGCCAGCTTGAAGCTGAGGGAAGAATCGTTTTGAAAGACGAGGCCAATGATGAGTATCTCGTTTAGTGAGGAAGTAGAGCCATCCCTTGAGTCGCAGTTTTCTTCGTTTGCGTATCGGGACATAAACGCTCCGGTTCTGTCGAAGGCGGACGAAGCGCTGCTGACGGAGTGCCAAAGAGGGGACAAGCCTAAGCAACAGAGGGAGGATGCCCTGTCGCAGCAGGCTGCCAGAGATGCGATCAGTTGTGCTCGCGCGGATGCGGTGGCGGAGACTGAAGCGCGTCTTCGAAAGGAGTATGAAGCACGATCAGCCGCGGAAGCGTCCAAAATCATCAAGGCGCTCGAATCCTTTCAAGGTGAGCAGAAGCAATATTTTTCGAGCGTCGAGGCTGATGTGATTCAACTTGCATTGGCAATTGCCGCGAAGATACTGCATCGCGAAGCCCAGGTTGATCCAATGCTGGTGGCTGCATTGGTTCGTGTGGCACTGGAAAAACTGCACGATGTGTCGAGCGTGAAGGTTCGCGTTGCGCCCTTCAGAGTGGATGAATGGCGCGAATACCTCTCGAAGTCACAGAACGGATCGGCAATAGAGGTTATAGAGGATGCGCAGTTGGAGCCAGATGATTGCCTCCTCGAAACCAGCCTTGGCTCGGCTAACTTCAGCATTGATGCGCAACTGAAAGAGGTCGAGCAAGGGTTCTTCGATTTGCTTGCGCAAAGGCCTGTGATTAAGTGAATACGACAGGTGTGCTTGCTCCCTACTTCGATCGTCTTGCAAGAGGATCGACCCTTCGTTGGCGCGGTCGCGTATTGCAGGTCGTCGGCAACCTGATCGAGTCCGAAGGCCCATTCTGCTCTGTGGGCGAGTCTTGCGAGATTACTAACTCAAGCGGCAGAAAATACTCCGGTGAAGTAATAGGTTTCCGTGGGTCTACCTTGCTTTCCATGGCAGTTGAGAATCCGCAGGGTATTCGCTACGGAGACCAAATTGCTGCCTGGGGAACGCGGCCGTCAATCCGGGTTGGCAGCGACATGCTGGGTCGAGTGATTGATTCAACCGGCGCGCCACTGGATTCGAAAGGAGAATACCGGGGAGAGCGGACGGTATGGGTCGATGGTTCAGCGCCGTTGCCGCTTGATCGTGTGCCAATTCGCGAGACGCTTGGCTGTGGCATTCGCGCTCTTGATGCTTTTGTGACTTGCGGACGCGGCCAGAGACTCGGCATCTTCGGCGGCAGCGGAGTTGGAAAAAGTACCCTTCTGGGCATGATGGCGCGCGGTACAAGCGCTGATATGACAGTGCTTGCTCTGGTCGGCGAACGAGGGCGCGAAGTCGGAGAATTTCTCGAAGTGATCGGCGAGGAAGGCAGAAAGAGATCTGTCGTGGTCGTTTCTACCTCCGATCAATCTCCCCTTTTGCGATTGCGTGCCGCCTTGTCGGCTACGGCTATTGCTGAATACTTTGCGAGCACAGGCAAAAATGTTTTGCTCGTTGTTGACTCCGTGACGCGATTCGCAATGGCCCAGCGCGAGATTGGTCTTTCAGCCGGTGAGCCGCCGACGGCAAAAGGCTATACCCCATCCGTGCTAAATTTGCTTGCCCGCTTGGTGGAGAGAGCGGGCTGCTTCAAAACCGGCAGCATCACTGCTTTTTATACGGTCTTGATGGAGGGCGATGACCAGCAGGATCCTGTTGCAGATATCGTGCGCTCCCTGCTTGATGGACATATCATCCTCGATCGAGATCTGGCAATGAAGAGTCACTACCCGCCGATCTCTGTTCTCGAAAGCCTGAGTCGATTGATGCCAAACATCACTTCCAAAGACCATATGGAAAAGGCTAAGAGCCTGCGGCTTTTGATGGCGTCCTATGCTCGCTCCGAGGACTTGATTCGAATCGGGGCCTACCAGAAAGGCGCGGATCCAACTCTTGACCGCGCGGTCGAGGTCATGCCGCAGTTGAACCCCTTTCTATGTCAGCGTCCCGAAGAGATTATCGCTTTTTCAGATGCTACTGAATCTCTTCTGAGGATTCCGAGCTAATATGGGCTTTCAGTTCTCACTCGATACGGTGTTACGGGTCCGCGTGGTTGTTGAAGAACAAGAGGAGCGGATGCTTCAAAAGATTCTGCATGGAATCGTGCTGGCGCGCGAATCCCTTGCTGAGATAGAGGCGAGAATTGCAGCGTTGAATATTACGCGCTCTGCCAGCTGTTTCAAGTCTGTCATCGGCCGTGATATTCATGCGGCTTACGCAGAACTAAAAGATTTGGAACTAAACAAAGATAGCCTTCATGACAAGATCAAGAAGCTTGAAGAATTGCGAGAGAAGCAACTTGCTGTCTACTCAAAGGCGCGGCAGGATCGTGAGGTGCTTTCCACTATGTATGAAGAAAAGCGTAAGACGCACGAACTGGATATGACTCATATAGAGCAGAAGACGCTGGACGACATTTTTGTATCCAGACGAAACCGCAATTGATTATCTATGCAATGATGTGTGCCTTTTCACAGTGATAAACCTGAGGCAGAGTTTACGCTTTGTTGTACGAGTGACAGCGTGCCTGTAATAGAACCCGGCAAGTATTGCCTATGAATGATCCGGCAAATCTTGCCGGCTTAATGCGGCTAAGGATGCTGCACACTTCCATGCTGAATATAAGGTGTTGATTCTAGAGCGAAAAGAAATTCGGATTCCTGGATGGCAGACAAGATTTCTTTGGCACGCAAGATGCAATAAGATATGCGTGATTGTGACAAGCAATATCGAAATGTCCTCTTTGGCGCAGGGCGGAACCAGCGCGGCGACGAAGGCGAAGACTTCTGATCAGCCTCAACAGGCATTCAGCGAGTCACTATCTGCTGCTTCACAAGCATCTTCGGACAGCAACACCGTAGACGATAGCAAGACCAAGTACACGACCCGGAAGAAGCCAAGTTCGGAAAGAGCTGAATCATCTGATACCGTTGATCAAAATACATCAGGTGGGTCATCGGTTGTTTCTGCGGCAGTGACTCAGACAGTAGCGGTTGTTCCGGTGAAGCCGCCACAAGTGACCACGCAGGATGGTGTGCCGCCGCAGCTCTCCCCTCAGGATACCGGCGCCACTGTGAATGGTGCAGCTGAAATAGATTTGCAACCAAGTTTCCTCCAGTCAAAAGTTACGAGTACAGGGATTCAGAGCATCAACGCGTCTCAAGTATCTATATCGAAAACAGGAAATAGTGTTTCTGCCGCAGACGCGAGCGGGAACACGAACACTGCATCGAATGCGCTTTCAGTTGAAGATTCAGAAACGGTTGTGAACCAGACGGCTGAACTTCCAAAATCAGTTGCAAATGCCGCGGACGACGCTAGTGACCATTCAGAATCGAGTCTAGGTGCGAATGGAATTGCGAATTCGACTCAGAATGCAGCCTCGCCGGACGTTCACCGCGCAGATTCAATCCCTGTCGCACAGTCCGCTCCGGGTGCTTCTGCAGCAGGCAATGCGTCGACAAATCAGGTCATCCCTTTGGCGATCGCTCCGGATCAGATTGTGCCTGCCACAGATTCCGACGCTCCCATTCGCGCGGCCGATCAGCTTGTTTCGCTCAACAAGCTGGGTGCGGGATCAGATGCGGCAATTCGCGCCGGAGCATCGAATTTCAAGTTGGCTTCGTCGGCAAAGTCCTTAGCTGCGTCTGCCGCCGATGGCAAGACTGAATCCAAGGATATGGCCACGAACGCAGTCAGCGATGCTGCTGGATCGGCGAAACATACAAAGATTGCTGCTGACCAATCTGAATCACAGCTAGGCGCGCAACAAAACACTTCGCAGAGTGATCAGAGCCAGAGTGGCGCTTCAGCGCAAGGACAGAACGCAGTTCCGATTCAGATGAACTCTGCAAACCATCCGGTTACAACCATGGTTCAGCCTCAAAGCGCAGTCAGTGATTCTGTGACGCCGAGCGCTTCACAACAAGCGGGCGCTCCGTCTTCTGCTTCGAGTTCTCTGCCCGTGGCGGCTTCCGCTTCGGACGCATTGCCGCAAAGTCTGCCGGTCATTAATTCCGCGAAACTGATCAACACCATGGGACAGTCCGAAATGCGGGTCGGTATGCGGTCGAACGAGTTTGGCAATATTTCGATCAGCACCACGGCAAGCAAAGATGTGATCACGGCGCAGATTTCCCTGGACCACGGCGAATTGGCGAAGACACTTGCTGCCCAGTTGCCTGAGATGCAGGCAAGACTGGGCAGCAGTCAGGCAGTGAGTGTGCACATTGATATGAACAACTCAGGGGCAGGACAAGGAACGGATTCGTCTGGGAATATGGCAAGCAGTTCATACGACCAATCGAGCGGCGGCAGGCAACAATCCACCTATGCTGCTCCAAGCTATACAAGCAACAGCATGGTTGAAAGCCAGTTGTCTCCAGCGGTTGTGACGGCGATAACCGGCAGCGGAAGTGCGAATTTGCGTCTCGACATCAGAGTTTAGTTGGATTCAAGGACAAGAACACAGTTGAGGAGGAACGATCATGAGTAGTGTTTCTGCAAACTATACATTGCCAACGGTCTTGAACAGCTTGGCATCGACTTCGAGTAGTGGACTGGCAAAGAGCGCAAGCGTCAAAGCCAAGGCCGCCAGCACGACCAGTTCCAGCTCAACCGATAGCACAAGTATTGGCTCTACATTCCTGAGCCTGTTGGCGACGGAATTGCAAAATCAAGATCCAACGGCTCCCGTGGATTCGACGGCAATGGTGGGCCAGATGATTTCGCTGAACCAGTTGGATCAGCTCATTAGCATCGAGGAGGCTGTTACAGCGAACTCGACTACCACAACGGCGGCTGCGGCAAAGGCGGCAGGTACCACAGCCAGCACCGCGGCGCTTAACTCGACAAGCGATAGCGCCACCAACTCGCTTTCCCCTTCAACGGCTGCGGCTTCCAGCCAGTTGCCTTTTGATCCCAATACGATGATGCCGATTGGGTACGCTGCGACCGACGCGACAGGGGCATCGATCAACTCATCCATTAACGCTGCGCCTATCGGTTTTTCCGGCTCGGCAAATAAGACTTCGGGAGGCAAGTAATGGGATCTTTTTCAACACCTTTGTCCGGACTTACGGCGGCGCAACAACAGTTGCAAGCAGTTTCCAATAACCTGGCTAACATTGATACCACGGGTTACAAGGACGGGACTTTAACCTTCAGCGACATATTTTCACAGGCTGGAGCCTCGAATGGAGCCGGCGATCCTGTGCAAATTGGATCTGGCGTCTCGGTTGCTTCCATGGATAGCAATTTCACAGATGGAACTGTGAGTTCGACAGGCACCGCGTCAAACATGGCTTTATCTGGAAATGGGTTCTTTGTCACAGAGAGTTCCAGTGGCGTGCGTGAGTACACTCGTTCCGGTGATTTCACTACCAACAAGTCTGGGCAGCTCGTTACTCCAAATGGGGATCTGGTGCAGGGATATCCTGCAACAAACGGAGTGGTTAACTCTTCTGCGGCTTTGCAGGCGTTGACGGTCGGCAATCTGACCACCCCGGCTGTGGCAAGCACTACCGTCGGAATTACCGCCAATATCACTTCCGACACCGCAGTTAACGATACGGCTACGAGCAGCACGGCTCCCATCTATGATTCTCTGGGAACATCGCATACCTTAAGTGTCTCTTATACGAAAACAGCGGCGAACACTTGGACGTACGCTGTCACCGTGCCCTCAGCCGATATAACCGGAGGGACAGGCACGGATACGACGGTCAGTACAGGCACACTTAATTTTGACACGTCGGGCAATTTACTCTCAACGTCCACGATTCCTTCCATCAGTATTTCTGGCCTTGCGGACGGCGCTGCTAACATGACGCTCAGCGGGTTGTTCGGCACGGCTGCCGCTCCAACTATTACCCAGAACGCCTCGTCAAGCACAACCACCACCACCTCCACAGATGGCCTTACAAGCGGGACGCTCTCGAGTACGGATTTCACCGTGGATAGTGATGGGACAATCGAAGGGAAGTTCTCAAATGGCAAAACGCTGGCACTGGGCCAGGTGGCCGTGGCATCCTTTGCGAACAACCAGGGGCTGAGCAGCGTCGGCAACAATAGCTACGAACCGACCAATGCATCAGGATCCGCGGTAATTGGAGTGGCTGGATCTGGCGGACGTGGCACAATCACGGGCGGTTCGACTGAGGCGTCCAATGTGGATATCGCGAAGGAGTTTGCCAAGTTGATCGTAGCGCAGCAGGCGTACTCGGCGAATGCCAAGTCGGTCACCACGTTCAGTACGATTTCCCAGGCGACACTTCAAATGATCCAGTAAACTGGCGTGATTGTAATTTATTAGCAATACATTAAGGCCTCGGCTGTCAGATGTCGCCGCTCGAGCGGCCGAGGCTGCTTTCGATGAACGCTTCTCATACTTACCTCACCAACTCGGTGCAATTCCCCAGGTGTTTCCACCTCCGGTGAATGCGCGGCCCCGTCCTTCAATACCGTTTTCTCCTTGTCGCACGGCCACATAGCGCAGTTTTCCAGTGCTTTTTTCCTCCCCTTTTGCAGCAACGGCCTTTCGATTGCTTTTACTACTATCGAAAGGCTGTTGTGCGTGGCCTGTGCGCAGCCATTTCTATGTATCGTCCTCAGAAACGGCGCGGTCGCTTCGTGGCGTTGCAATGGGAATCGGATGGCCAGGGGAAACAGGGCAATGAACACAGTTACGAATATTGCAGTGCCGGCACCCCAAGAAAGATCGCTACAGGGGCCAGTCCAGAAGGATAAACATCAGGATGAAGATCCGTCAGAACGATTGCCCTGGCTACCCTGCACGCTGGTGCTGGAAATTCCAGTGAATGGATTTTCGGTTGCTGATTTACTGGGGCTTGCGAAGGGCTCTATCGTTGAAACTTCCTATCACCAAAGCAGCGACCTGCCGCTCCATGTCAATGGGCAACTGGTCGGATGGACAGAATTTGAGGTCGTTGGTGAGCGCCTCGCTGTGCGGCTGACGGACCTCTCATGAAGACTCGTTTTTTGGAAGCAACAATTCCCATCCAAGACTCACCACAAATCTGCGTGCGAAGTCGCGTAGATACTCCCGTCTCTGCTCGGACGCAGCAACTGGCCAAGGCCTTCGACAACGCGTTCTGGGCATCGCTTTGGAAGGCAAGACAATTGTGTTCCAGCGTGTGCATGGGTACGCGCAAACAATTCGCGGGGGCGTGTGAGCATTTTCGATTGCTGCTTTTCCAGATGGGAGTAAATGCAAAAACGTGGTACTGGAGTACCAGCCGTCATACTTTAGCACTGCTTTCCCGTATGTCAAAATCTGCTGGAGAGCAGTCCTCGCGCGCATGGAAACGCATCCGGGCGCAACAGATCGCACGCTCCCACTCCAAGCGATTGCACGTGGCAGAAACGGTTTCGCTCGGTGAAAAGCGTTTTGTCGCTGTTCTCAAGGTTGATGGCCGGGAGTTTCTCATAGGCGGTGGCGCCACTAACATTTCGCTGCTGGCGCAGTTGGATACCAAGAAGCCTTTGAAGGCCGCCAAATCGTTTGATGGAATCCTGTCAGAGAAAATGACTGTTCCCAAAAAGCAGCCAGCAAAGCGCGCGAAGAAACAGATCGCCAAGTCCCCGGTCGAGAAGACAGGGGGGCAGTGGTGAAACCAGCAACAATCATTTCCGCAGTGCTTTGTCTGATGCTGTTTCTGGCGGCCACATCTGCCAGTGCCTCGTCCTGGCAGAAGAGTGCAGTTGCCAAAGCCGCGCTCACGCGAAACTTCTGGTCGCTAACGCCGATGCTTCTGGCGCAGGTGTCTGTGCCGCCGGCTCCAGTGCCCACGGTTCAGCCGATAGTCCCTGCGCCCACGATTCAGCCGGTGACTGCTGCGCCTTTCCAGAAAAGTGTTGCCCCTCAGGATCCAAATGAAATACGCATCACTGGGCTGGGCAGCGGCTCGACGCAATGGACAATTTTCGTTCTGCTGACTTTTCTGACCTTCATTCCAGGCATCCTGATTTGCATGACGCCGTTCGCTAGGCTGCTGATCGTCTTCCATTTTCTTAGACAAGCGCTCGGTCTGCAAAGTACTCCATCCAATCAGACCCTGATTGGTTTGTCGATGATCATGACCTTCTTCATCATGCAACCGGTTGGTCAGGTTATCTATCGTGACTCGATCACGCCGATGCAGGCGGGCAAGATATCCGCCGTCGAGGCGTTGACCAGGGCTGGCGCGCCGATGCGCCAGTTCATGTCCCATTACGTTCGAGATAAAGATGCAGAACTATTTCTCGAGATGGCCAAGGAGCCTCGCCCAAAAAGCATCAATGATTTGTCATTCCGCGTCCTGTTGCCGGCCTACATTCTGTCGGAGCTGAAAGCCGGTTTTCAGATTGGCGCCGTGCTCTTTTTGCCCTTTCTCGTTGTCGACATGGTCGTCGCATCCATTACCACCTCTGTCGGCATGATGCAGTTGCCGCCTGTGGTGATCTCCACTCCGCTCAAGTTGCTTCTGTTCCTCATGGTGGATGGCTGGCACTTACTTATCGGCGCTTTAATGAGGAGTTTCAACTAATGAGCGTGGATCAAGTTGTTCTGCTGACCAGACTGATGCTGCAGGAGGTTGTGATCCTGATGGCGCCGATCCTGATTGCCGCCATTGCTGTCAGCCTCGTCGTCAATATTCTGCAAGTGCTTACATCCCTGCAGGATCAGACCTTGTCACAAGTACCGCGCCTGCTGGTTACCGGAGCCGCCATTTTTCTGACGATGCCATGGATGTGGCGGCATCTTGCCAACTACACAGTCAATCTTTTAACTGACTTTCACGCGGTGCTGCAATGAACTTATCGCTGATCCAAATCCTCGGAGCCTTTTTGATGATTGGCGTTCGGGTCACAGGCATCATGCTATTCGCGCCATTCTTTGGTAGTGTTGTGATCCCTGCGCGCGTGAAGGCGGTGCTGGTGATGGCCCTTACTGCGCTGCTTTATCCGATGATTTCAGGAAAAGTGCCGCAGATCAATATCAGTCAATGGCCTGCGATGGTTTTTGGCGAGTTACTGATCGGAGTCGCTCTGGGGATTGCCACGAATGTTGTCTTTGACGGTGTGCAGATGGCCGGTCAAGTGTTGAGCATTCAGATGGGCTACTCGCTGGTTAACATTCTTGATCCGCAAACGCAGGTGGAATCAACGGTAATGGCCACGTTTCATCAGACCATTGCGATGCTAATCTTTTTGCGTCTCAATGTTCACATCTGGATATTGCGCGCCCTGGTGCGCAGTTTTGATTATTTGCCGCCTTTCACGGGGCATTGTGGGCCTGCATTCACGTCGGCCGTATTGAACGCCGGTGCAAGTGTCTTTGTCATCGGGATCGAGATTGCCGCGCCGGTGCTATCTGCCACGCTGCTTGCTGATATTGCACTTGGCCTGCTAGGAAAGGCATCTCCAACACTTCCACTGATGCTGATGGGGCCGGCGATCAAAAGCATGCTCGGAATCCTGATTCTGATTTCTACCCTGAAGTACTGGCCCGGTATGTTTGAAAGCCTGTTTCTCAATTCGATGGACAAGGCCGACTACATTCTTCACTTGGCTCGATAACAGAGGACTTGAAAGAAACAGATGGCTGATAGCAGCAAAACCGAAGAAGCAACGCCAAAGAAACGGCTGAAGGCGCGGGAGCAAGGGCAGATTGCGCGTTCGCGCGAGCTGCCGGGTATCCTCGCTTTTGCTGCGGTTATTGCTGTGTTGACGATGATGGCGCCGACAGCGATAACTCACTGGATGGTGCTCTATCGCAACACTCTTTATGCTGCTGCTTCGGGCGATATTGATACGAATGGGCCTGTGCTCTTTTGGAGCGCATTTGAAGTGATGCGCTGGATTGTTCCCGCCCTGCTGGCCGGCATGGCGCTTTCGATCCTCTCCGGATTGGCGCAGGGAGGTGTCAACTTTGCGCCAGGAGCGCTGGCATGGAAGATCAATCGACTTAGTCCTGTGAGTAAGTTAGGGCAGTTATTCTCGGCTACCGGGCTAAGCAATCTATTAAAGTCGCTGCTCCCGTTTTCCGCGATTATGTGGATTTCCGTCACTGTCATGCGGAGCCACTGGGGCGCAATGGTGCATGCGTCCAGTCTTGGAACGCGAATGTTCATGGGCTTGGTTGGATCGATGATTTTCGAGTTGGCTTGGAAGTCGGGGATCATCCTTGTGGCATGGTCTGCTGTCGACTATCTGCTAACACTAAAAAAGATTAACAGCGACCTGAAGATGAGCAAGCAGGAAGTGCGGGAGGAGTACAAGGAAACCGACGGCAATCCGGTGATTAAATCCAAAATTCGCCAGTTGCAGAGGGCGATGCGCAGAAGAAAATCCCTGGCCGCCGCCGCAACCGCTACTGTGGTCGTGACCAATCCGACTCACTTTGCAATTGCCTTGCGCTATGAAACGGATATGCCCGCGCCAATCGTTGTCGCCAAAGGGCGCAACCTGCTGGCTGAAAAAATCAAGCAGTTGGCGCGCGAGAACGGAATCATGCTGGTGGAGAATCGTCCCCTTGCGCAGGCCCTTTACAAGAGCGTCGAAGTCGGAGATGCAATTCCTGCGAAGTTGTATCAGGCTGTGGCAGAGATCCTTGCGTTGGTCTTCCGCGCGCAGGCTGAGGTCAGGCGAAGCGATGCAGAACGTCGCTCCAAAAATGCTTCTGGTGAAAAGACAGAAAGTCCATCCACTTCATCCGCACAGCGGCCAGGGGCAACATCATGATGCAACGAATTTCAGCAATGCTTAAAAAGTCAAGCGAATGGATAGCGCCTATTGCGGCAGTTGCAACAGTCTTTGTGATGCTGGTGCCGTTGCCTAGCTTTGTCCTCGATCTGTTGTTAACCATCAGCATAGCGTTGTCTATCATGGTGTTGCTGACGGCGATTCAGATTCTCCGTCCATTGCAGTTTTCGGTTTTTCCGAGCCTCATTTTACTGCTTACTCTACTTAGGTTGTCTCTGGACCTGGCTAGTTCCCGCCGAATTCTATTGCATGGCAATGAAGGAACAGCGGCGGCAGGCAAGGTAATTGAAGCATTTGGCCAGTTCGTCGTTGGCGGTAACTTCATTGTCGGCTTCGTCCTATTCCTGGCGTTAATTGCCATTCAGTTCCTTGTGATCAGTCACGGAACGGTGCGTACTGCTGAGGTTACAGCTCGCTTCACCCTCGATGCCATGCCGGGCAAGCAGATGGCGATTGATGCCGATTTGAATGCTGGCCTCATCAACGAACAGCAGGCTCATGCGCGGCGCCAGCAAGTAACCAGCCAAGCGGAGTTTTGCGGTGCCATGGATGGCGCGGCTCGATTCAGTCAACGCGACTCTCTCGCTACCATCCTCATCGTTGCGATTAATATTATTGCCGGCTTCCTAATCGGCGTCTTTCAGCAGGGTATGCCCTTTCAGGATGCCCTCAAGACTTACACCATCCTTACGGTCGGCGATGGGCTGGTGTCGATCCTACCCTCCCTGCTTGTCTCGGTTGCTGCTGGAATTGTTGTTACAAGGGCTTCGTCCAAGGAAACTCTCAGCGCAAATGTCAACAAGCAAATCTTCAGTAGCCCGCGCTTGCTGTGGATCGCAGGAGGTGCCTTGGCGGCGCTGGGAATCATTCCAGGAATGCCAAAATTCTCATTCTTCCTCTTGGCTGCAGGACTAATGTTCGCGGCGCACAAAATGAAGCCGCAGATCATCAAGGATGAAGAAGCGGAAATCAACGCGATGGGTAAAGCTAGTGCGGCGGGGGGAACCGCCGCACTAGCCGTGGATCCCATGGATGCGGTTCTCAAGCTTGATGACCTGATGCTTGAAGTGGGCGTGGGCCTCGTGCCGTTGGTCGATGCGCAAAAGGGTGGAAAGCTTCTGTCTAGAGTCAAGTCAATGCGCAAGAATCTTGCTCAGCAGCTTGGTTTCCTGGTTCCCTCAATTCACATTACTGACAACCTTTCGTTGAAGGAACAGGAATATGTGATCTATTTGCGTGGAATCGAAATTGCGCGTTGGGAGTTGCGCCGGAACTGCCTTCTTGCAATCAGTTCCAATCCCAACGCTGCTGCTCTTCCGGGCCAGGACACAACCGAGCCAGCCTTCGATTCGCCGGCAAAGTGGATTACTCAGCAGATGCAGGGACAAGCCATTGCATCTGGCTACACGATCGTGGACGCGACCTCCGTGCTGGCTGCTCACCTTACAGAGGTGATTAAGCAGAATGCGCATGAACTTTTATCGCGAAACGAAACCAAGAGACTTATTGACCGTTTGAGCGACTCTTATCCAAAATTGGCCGATGAACTGATTCCGAAACTTTTGAGCCTTGGCGAAGTGCATAAGGTCTTGCAACAGCTTTTGCGTGAGCAGGTCTCGATCCGTGACTTGGGAGCCATCCTTGAAACACTGGTCGATACAGCTTCGGTCAACAAGAATCCGATTGCGCTGGTCGAGGCGGTCCGTCGAACGCAGGGACGCGCGCTTATCCAACCGTTGCTGGACGATCACGGTGAACTGAAAATTGTCACTCTCGATGCCGCGATCGAAGATGAATGTCAGCGTGGGTCAAATTTGCCACAGCACCAAGCCATGTCGAGCCCGCAACAGATCGCTATGGCACGCCGCGTGCTCGAAGGACTGAGTAATGACTTTGGAAATGGCATCAGCAAGGCGCCACCTGTTCTATTGTGTTCTTCGCCAGGCAGATATTACCTTCGGCGGTTACTGGAGCCGTTCATTCCAAAAATCGTGGTCATTTCCCCTGGGGAGATTCCACCATTAACGCGTGTGCAGTCCGTGGGGGTTGTTCATTGAGGCTGTGGCAAAGAGACCGTGGAATATGCAAGTGAAATTCCGCTGTAAACCACTGATTATCAAATGCTGCGCTAGAAGTGAGTGCCAGATATACGGAGAAATGCGATGACAACAGCTGAGTTGGCTTACCGTGCAAGTTCGAATTGCATCGAAGAACGGAACGAGATCGTATTGCGTGAATTGCCGCAAGTCTATTACATTGCGGCTCGAATTCGCGATCGACTGCCGAAAAATGTTGATATGGAAGACCTGGTTCAGGCTGGCGTTATTGGCTTGATCGATGCATGCCGCAATTACGATAGTGCAAAGGAGGCGCAGTTTTCAACATTTGCGAAATTTCGTATCCGTGGCGCTATCTTGGATAGCCTGCGCATGATGGATTGGGGATCTCGCACGTTGCGAAAAAAAGGGCGCGAGATAACCTCCTGCATCGTCAAGCTTGAAGCGAGATTGGGAAGACAGCCGCTTGAAGAAGAAATCGTGTCTGAAATGCAAATTGACCTTGAAGAATTACACAGCACGATGACGCAACTGGACGGCCTTTATCTTGTCTCGCAGCGATCGTCTCCCTCCAACGACAGACCTGAGTCATATGACTTTATCGAGTCTGCACCGGGTTCAAGCGATGACAGCCCTTTTGAACTATGTTTGAAGGGAGAGAAACAAGAACATATTGCCGCTGCGATATCAGAAATGTCAGAGCGAGAACAGATGATCCTTTCTCTGTACTACAAAGAAGAGATGACCATGAAGGAGATTTCGCAAGTGATGCATATTGCGGTGTCGCGGGTTTCGCAAATTCACGCTGCGGCGATGGTAAAACTGCGTTCCTCGCTTCGCCATCTCCACGAAGGATCCTCTGCGCCAGTTGGGCGTAAGAATGCGTCTTTCCAAGTTGCGGAGTGCCGCGGATATGAGAGGTAGTTGTGCCCGTGTCTACTGATCTGGAGCAAACAGAGAAAACGGCGAAGAACCGCGCGCCGCAGTCGAAGCCGCGGAATATTCATGCCTGCGATTTTCGCTATGCTGGCAGGCTGTCAAACGAAAACGCACGAACGCTGACAACCTTGCATGAAAAATTTGCGCTGAATGTTACAACTGCGCTGGAACTCTATTTGGGCGCTACCCTGCAACTCAAAATGCAGTCGCTTGAGCAGATGGCTATTGCGGACTACGTCAGCGGCACTGCATCAACTAGTTACCTTGTGCCTTGCTCGCTGAACGTAATGGAGAACAGCTTCCTCATCGAGATGGACAATTCGCTTGTGTTCCCTATCATTGACCTGCTGCTAGGCGGTGCGGGAACTGCGTCGGAAATAGCGCGTGAGCTTACTGATATCGATGAAGAAATCATGCAGAGTGTTACGGTCGTTATTGTCAGGCAGATTGAACGCGCCTGGGAGACACTTAATCTCTCTTTGGCACCTGGCCGTTGCATAAAGCCGGCCACGGTCCAGCAAGTCTTCACCATGAACGAAAGACTTGTGCTCTTGATGTATGAAATGACGGTGGGAGAAACAACGGGCTCTTTCAAACTCGTGTTGCCAACGTCCTTTGTTGGCTTTCTGCTTAGACATCTCAAGGCTGCACAGTCCAAGAAAGCACTCAACATCCGCGCGCTAAAGACCTCCAGCCTTCGGGAGCGGATTCTTGACTGTGATTTTGTGGTGGCTGCGGATATAACAAAAATACGCGTTCTGGTAAAGGATCTGATTGATCTTAGTCCTGGAGTGGTCTTGAGGATGAAAGCACCAGTGAAAATGTCAGGGCGATTGACGGTGGAGAACGTTGAAATTACTGAGGCATTGCCGTGTCGCAATGGTAATCGAAAGGCAGCGCAACTAACAGGCGAACTGCAAGAACCCGCTGCTGCAAAGGAATAATATGACAACCACGAACCGAAGCGATGTTATATTTTCAATGGCGTTTTTCAAATTCTTGGCGAAGGCAATGAACATGGCGTGTGATTGTCCATGGTCTATTACGACCGTGACAGATGAAGAAGTGGCCGTGGATGAAGCCGAGCCAGTGCGGATCATGCTCACTCTAGACGGTAGTCTGTGCGGCGAGTCTTTGCTTGAGTTAAATTCTTCCGAAGCGCACACATTCGTGTCAAGTCAGCCTAACCGTCCTGTCAATGAACTCGAAGAAGAAGAAAGCGAAGTCTTGCGCAAGTTGACAGAAACAGCTTCGCTTGCGTTTTGCGCGGCGGTGGGGCAAGAGTATGGAGCCTTTACTGTAAGGGTGTCTTTAGCTCCCAAGCAACTGTTTGAGAGAAAGAGCGTTGTGCAGGCTAAGGCCACCACCAATGATGGCAGCAGTCTATCTATTGCCATGTGTCATAACTTGGCGCTGAGTGAGGCTTTGTCGAGTCGCTTACCTGAAGAGAGTGCTGCAGGGGGTGGTGGTGTAGAAGCAAAGAAGGTTTTGGCAGAACAAAAGAATCCAGAGCCTGTCAATATGGACTTGGTGATGAATGTAGAGCTCAATGTCACACTGCGTTTCGGCCAACGCCATCTTACACTTCGTGAGGTGCTTGACCTAACCAGCGGCGCTGTTGTTGAGCTCGATCGGCAGGTGGATGAGCCAGTTGAGTTGCTTCTGGATGGCGAGGTGATCGCCAGGGGAGAAGCCGTAGTGATCGACGGCAATTACGGCCTGCGCGTATCTGAGGTGATAAAACCAGTTTCATCCATGGTACTTGATTGAGCATCGAGATGGATAGCGCGGGCCTGAAATGTAATAGCGGATGGAGATACGATGAAGTCAATTTGCTCAATCCTTTTCGGTGGCTGGACTGCTCGATTGAAGTTTGTCACTGTTCGGTGTGAGAGTTGTCGTAACACTTTGACCTTGCGGCATATTTCTGCGCATAGGGCGGGAATCTGGATGCGTGATCGCTGGTATTGCAGCTCGGCCTGCTTCGCGGCGGCGGCAGAAGAGAAACTTGCGGAATTGTTGACATCAAGGCACGCGCAATTGAACCACGCGGAACGCATGCCGCTCGGGTTGATGCTAGTTAGCCGCGGCGTGTTGTCCAGCACTGAATTCATCGAAGTGAGGGCGGAACAGAGAGAACTTGGCGGCGAGATCGGTGAGATATTGGTGCGGCGTGGCTCTGTGAGTGAAAAGCAGATTACCGCCTTTCGCGCGACGCAGTGGGGATGTCCTGTATTCGCTCTGCCGGATGGGGTAATGGAACCAGAAATACATATTCCAAGAACGCTTATGATGTTGTATTCGATGATTCCTCTGCATTACACTGCTGCGACCAACCTGTTGCTCGTCGGCTTTGTTCGCGGCGTGGAGTACGGGGTACTTTATGCCATTGAAAAGATGACAGGATGTAAGACGGAAGCATGCTTTGTGACGCCGAGCGACTTTCGAATCCAGATGCAGAAGAAACAGCGGATGGAAATGATCGATCGGAATCAGAGTGTGCGCGAAGTGAAGTTTGATAGTGTGCAATCCTATGCAGAAATGGCTCGCATTCTCACCAGCTATGGAGCACAGTTGGAAGCAGAAGAAGCCGTCATTGAGAAGTGTCGAGAGTATCTGTGGGCACGTCTGAAGTGCGGAATCAACGAGGTTGACCTTCTTTTCAAGGCTGGATGAGTACTTTGTGCCTGTGATGAGCCGCGGCAAATGCGTGATTCTGGCCGCCTTAGAATAGACTTGGTGTCAACCTGTAAAAGTTAGATACGTGTATGCACAAAATGACCTGAAATGCCGATAGGAAGCATACAGGTACAAAAAAGTGCTCAATCATGCATTCGATTCAGTAAGTAATGCCCGGATTCCCCCACTCACGCTAAGCGCGATCGATACCCCTGAAGAGAGCGCGTTGATGACGACTGGATCTGATTTCCTGGATCATGTGCCGGTTATGCCCGCGACGGTATTTGGGCTGGAGATGCTCCTCCAGGAGCGCAATATTGATCTGCAAGTGGCTTCAGATATTGTCCTTAGCGATGTTGGGGCAACCATCCACACTCTGCGATTAGTTCGGAGAGAATATGAGACTGCGACGGAGCGTCCGAACCGGATGTGTGAATGCATTGCCGGCCTGGACGCAGCCCTGTGGTTTGAGACAATTTCTACTCGAATATCGACTGGTGGCAGGGAACATGCGGCTACGACTGAGATTTGGAAGCATTGCCGCTCGGTGGCGCAGTGTGCTCGATTTGTTGCGGAGTCGATGGATGATGTTTCGCCTGATGATGCGTACTTGGTCGGGCTGCTTCACGGAATCAAGGCGATTCCCGCAGCTCTTGATTGGTCAGAAGACCAATGGTGCCGTGCCATGTCTATGATGGAAGAGACGTTGCCTTCCTTTGTCCTTGCGGCCATGAGAGATGATGATCATGTGGCGGGATCGTCTGTTTGGCAGTTTATCCTCACTGCAGCCCACAGACTCTCAGCCTCTCTGGTGGATTCTTATGAGCCTGTCTTAGGCAATATGAGTTCGATGGTGATCGCACAGAATAGCGTTGTTGTCTATCGGTGAGGAACTGCAACGGAAGGAAATGGTTTATTCGACGGGAGACTTTTTCCAGAGGCCGGTTTGACGCGGACCTGGATGCAGAAAGAGAACGCCGGTTGTGCAAGAAATCAATTGAGATCCCAATCTATGTTCAGACTGTCGAATCAAGAATGAGTCGTAAGCCGATGATCCCGTATTCATCATGAATACGGTTTTGCAACCGCAAATGAAAGAGCTTCATTTCCCTCTCATGTATCTCTCATGCGGAAGACCTTTCAAACTGTGCAAAAGTCGTCTTGAGCACTTATAGAAGCAAAATCTGCGATAAATCAGCACAATTCGAATTGGCTGCCGGCGTGCAACAAGATCGCTGGAGATTCGAAATGAGCAGTGGATACTATGCAGCCTGCACCGGAATGATGGCTCGCTCCGATGCGCTTGATACGATCGCGCACAATGTTGCAAATGTGAGTACTTCCGGGTTCCGGGGAAGCCACAACGTCTTTAGCTCTGTTCTTGCTACCACCGGGGACTCGGAGCTTTCCGTCCTGAACCAGGATGCAAATGATTATGGTGTGCTGAGCGGAACAGTACTGGACATCGCGCAAGGTGCTTTGACCCCGACGGGCAATGATCTTGATGTTGCCATCGAGGGCACGGGATATTTTGCCGTGCAGACGGCGGACAAGACCGTCTATACCCGCGCTGGAAACTTTCACGTGTCGGCAAAGGGACAACTGACAACCGCTGCTGGCGATCCTGTTCTGGGCGACAACGGCCCGATCACGATTGTCGGTCAGCCCGTGTCGATCAGTTCGGACGGAACAATTACCGTCAATGGCGCTGTCGCGGGGCGCGTGAAGGTGGTCGAATTTCCGCCTGCGACGCAATTACAAAGTGCAGGTGGAACCTACTACACTGCCCCCGCAGGCTCAGCCATTGCCCCGGTTAACTCCCAGGTGCATCAGGGGGAGCTCGAGGGCTCAAACGTCAATCCCATCACGAGCGTCGTCGAATTGATTACAGCGCAACGTGAGCTAGAAACTATGCGCCACGTACTCACCATGTACAACAGCGAGATTGACAAAACCGCTGTCCAGGACTTGCCTCGCATTAGTTGATTCAAGGCTTGGTTTCAGCAGTCATTTGTGAAAGGAACCAGATATGTTTCGTGCTCTCTATACGGCCGCCAGCGGAATGTCGGCGCAGCAGATGAACCTGGATAACATTGCGAATAACCTGGCTAACTCGAGTACGACAGGCTTTCAGCAGCGGCAGTTGAACTTCACAGATCTGTTGTATCAAAGCCAGATTATGCCTGGAACGGCAGCAACGCAGGCTACCACCGTGGCGGCAGGTGTACAGATTGGCCTCGGAACGCGCCCTGCTGAAACCGAAATCATCCAGACGCAAGGCGATTTCACGACGACGAGCAACCCTCTTGACATCGCCATTCAAGGGGCTGGTTTCTTTCAGATTCTGCTGCCGAACGGACAGACAGGATATACGCGCGACGGTTCTTTCCATGTAGATTCGCAAGGCACGATCGTTACCGCCGATGGCAATGCTCTACAACCCTCAATAACCATTCCGTCGGATGCGCTCACGGTAACCATTGGCAGCGATGGAACCGTGAGCGTGACCCAGCCTGCTCAGACGGCGGCCACGGAGGTGGGAAGCATCCAGACGGCGCTTTTCATCAACCCCGGAGGCTTGAATGCTGTCGGTAACAATATCTATCTGCAAACGACGGCTTCTGGCCAGCCGATTGTCGGCACGCCGGGCGGTTCGGACGGACTTGGATCTCTTGAACAGGGAATGCTGGAGCAGTCGAACGTCAGTGTCGTCAACCAGTTTGTTGCCATGATTCTTGCCCAGCGATCTTATGAATCCAATTCTAGGGTAGTAAAGGCTGCGGATGAAATGTTGCAGCAGCTTAACCAGCTTCAGGGGTAGTAGCCGGAACTGACGGGAAAAGGCCGGGCTGAGAGAAACCATGATCGTGAGATGGATGCCTGTATTGCTAATTGCGGCAACAAGCCTGTACGGCTGGGGGCAGTCCCAGGCGAAGCAGCGTTTCGCGCTCACTGCGAAGCAGGTTGCGCAAACGCTCTCTGCGAAAGGAGTTCAAATCTCTTCCTCGCAGGTGCTTTTGCTGGCGAACGTCGTTGCCACTGAACCCAATCCTGCGCTGGATGTGTTGTCCGTCGAACCGCTGTTCAAGCAGGCAAACGGGCAGACTGACGCAACGCGCTTCCGGGTCAAGATGGCATGTCATATGCAGGACGAGTGCCTGCCGTTTTATGCCATCGTGATTCCCTTTGAAGTAGTTGCCGGGCAGGCCGTTGATTCGTCTCGTGTTTTTGAAGGTCTGGCATGGAAACAGAACGTTGCGTTTACGATACGCTCCGGTGCTCACGCAAGGCTTGTGATGGACGAGGATCATGCTCATATAGAGGTTGCCGTTATTAGCCTTGAAAATGGCATGGCCGGCCAAAAGATCCGTGTTGCAACTCCGAACCACAAGCAAGTCTATGTTGCCGAAGTTGTAAGTGCCAACCTGCTGAAAAGGAGCTTTTAGAATGCGGTCGAAATGGATGACCACAAGGCGAATTGTTTCTGTTGTATTGCTTTCAGTCTCTTCGACTTTTGTTTTTGGCTCCTCCGCCAAGAAAGCAAGCACCAAGTCCGCTGATTTGCGCGCGGAATACATTGCACGGCTGCAGAAGGAGTTCGTCCCGGTCGCGGAAGAGCACACGGTTGGGAGTCTGTGGTCGGCCGATAGTACTCTTGGCGACTTTTCTTCCGACTACAAGGCACACCACCTGAACGACACCATCACCATCGTGGTTGCTGTTCAGACAACCGCGGCTCAGAGCGGAACGGTTGACAGTGAGCGAACCTTCTCAACCAAATCCGCCATTACTGGCGTCATGGGCAGAACCCCAGTCAAAACCAATCCTCTGCTGGCGGCCAATTCATCCTCGGCGCTCAAGGGAACAGGAACAACGGCTTCCAAAACGACCTTCACAACCAGTCTGACAGGGCAGGTGGTTGCCGTGCTTCCCAATGGTTATCTGGTTGTTGAAGCCGGGCGCAATATCTTCATGAACAATCAGCACGAAGATATTATTGTGCGCGGCATGGTCCGGCCTGGCGACATTTCAGCTAGTAACACGGTGGCGTCGACGTCTCTCAGTAATCTGGAAATTGAAATGAAGGGCAAGGGCATCATCTCAGATAGCGTGCGCAAACCCAATCCTATCGTCAGGGCGGTCCTATGGCTTTTGAACTTCTAATAGCGAAGTCATCTGAGTCTGTGCGGAGGAGGGGTACTGCCTGCGTGGTTCGGCTTACTCTGTTTGCTGTCCTATGGTTTTTTACGGTGGTTCCTCTTTTCGCGTCCGAGGCCGATCACCAGATGTTACTGCGTGATATCACGCAGGTTGAGGGTGTACGCGATAATCAACTGGTTGGGTATGGTCTCGTCGTTGGCCTGAACCGTTCAGGCGACACGCAACAGACCTACTTTACCGTTCAGACATTGGCCAATTCGCTGTCGCGGATGGGCGTGCAGATTTCGCCCAGTGTAGTGGTCGTAAAGAATGTGGCGGCCGTGTTTGTCACGGCAACGCTACCTCCATTTTCACGGCCAGGAACGAAGCTGGACGTGAATGTGTCGTCGGTGGGCGATGCAAAAAGCTTGGCCGGTGGTGTGTTGTTGATGACGCCTCTGCGCGCGCCGAATGGACAGGTTTACGCCATGGCGCAAGGACCGTTGCTGCTGGGAGGTTATGCGGAAGGTGCAAACGGCAGCTCCAAGACCGTCAATCATGCTACAGTTGGCCGGATTGCTGAAGGTGCTTTGGTCGAACGGGATGCGGCTGTTGACCTGAGCCATTTCAAAACAGTTTCCCTCCTGTTGCAAAACCCGGACTTTACGGCTGCGCGCGATGTGGCGGATGTGATTAACAAGGAGTTCGGGAAGACAATTGCCACCACGCTTGACAGTCGACGCATCGATGTTGATGTTGCAGCGAGCGGCGTCTTTTCGGTTCCTGTCCTGATTTCGCGGGTGCAGAACCTTTCCATTCCTTTTCACTCACCGGCCAAGGTCGTTGTGAACGAGCGTACTGGGACCGTCGTAATGGGAGGCGATGTGAGGCTCTCTCCTGTTTCCGTGATTCACGGCAGTCTGACGATCGACGTAAGAACCTTGAACACCGTTGTACAGCCGGCGCCGTTTACGAATGGCAAGACCGAGGTTGTGACGGAGACAACCCTGGCGGTAAAAGATCAGCCTGCGCAATCGATCGAACTGGAAGAGGGCGCGAACGTCGACAAGTTGATCCGAGGCCTTCACGCGATTGGCGCAACCTCTCGCGATGTCATTTCGATCCTGCAGGCGATCAAGGCCGCAGGCGGGCTTCAGGCTGATCTGGAGGTGATCTAAGTGAGTGATATTTCGTCGTCCGCGATAAACTCAGGAGTTGCAATCAACCCGCTCAACACCAATGCGGACAAACTTCTCCATGGAAATCCATCGGCAACTTCAGAGAATGCCAAGATCGAAAAGTCAGCGACGGATTTCGAGTCCATTCTTTTGAGCAGTTGGTTACAGCAGGCGGAGCAGAGCTTTGGATCTGTGCCCGGAGGAGACGATGAGGATACAGATTCCGGAAAGGATCAGTATATGGGGATTGCCATGCAGTCTCTGGGAACTTCGATGACCGCTTCAGGCGGCATTGGCATCGCCAAAATGATTTCAAAGAGTCTGCACAAGGCAGAGGATGCACGGGTTGCGAAAACCCAAACAATCCCGGTTAAATAGCCGGGCATAAAATGCAACTCTCTTGTCTTTAACAGTTTATGCGGTGGATTGAAATGTTTGTTGAAAATCGCCGATAGCTGTACAGTCTGGACAGGAGATTGTGACATGCAGATTGAATTGAACAAGTCGTTAGCAAACCTGGTGCCCATTGACCAAGGTGTGAAGCAAGTTTCGACCAGCAATACGGCTGCTGCTCAGAAGGCAACGCTTGCGGCGCAGGATCGGACTACGCTTCACTCCGACAGTGTGTCTGTTCAGTCATTGACCAGCCAGGCGCTAAGTTCCCCTGAAATCCGCCAGGACAAGGTGGATGCGATCAGTCAATCCGTCAGCAGTGGCTCCTACAAGCTTGATGCAACAGAAACTGCTGACGCCATAATTCACAGTAACGGCGAGTAAACGGGCCGAAACGGCAACTGCGTGATTGAAGCGTTTCCGGCCCGCGGCTAAAGTGCTTGTCAGAAGGCATGCAAATGAGTGAAGCAGCGCTCCGGACACGGGATCAGATCGCGGCAGACTGCCTGCAGCAAATGCGGGAGTTGGCGCGTGAAATCTCCGCCTCGATGGAGGCCATTGCCTCCAATGCAATGCCCGAATTCCAGCAGAGCGTTGCAATGCAGCAGATGCTCTGTTCTAGCCTTGCGGAGATGGCGAATACCGTTGGCATGGACTTCCGTTCTTCCTCGCGGCCGATCCTCCCCGGGATTGATTCCGCGACCGAATCAAGGATTCGATCGGCGAGCAAGGCGCTCTGCGAACTGAATTTACGGTATGCGGCCCTGCTGAGGCATTCTGGCAGGTCTATTGCCGTTCTCGCCACGTTCTACAGAAGCCAATCAGGACAGATTCAGGAGGCTCGCGGCTCCAGGTTGAAGTACCAGACCTGGTCCTGCGAGATGTAACCCATGTCATTATCCACATCCCTGAACATCGCCGTGGAAGCGCTAAATGCCGCCACCGGCGCGTTGCAGATTACCAACAATAACATTGCGAACGCGAATACGACTGGGTACACGCGCGAGAAGGTCGTTCTTCAGGAATCGGCGACAACAACCACCACGAGTGGCGTCAGCCTTGGGAATGGCGTTACCTTTGAAGGCTACCAGAGCGTGCGGGATGAACTTCTGCAGACGCGTATCGGGCAGGAAACCCAGGCGCAGAGCGGCGCCAGTGCTCAATTGTCTTCGTTGCAGGCAATCGAGCCGACCTTTACTACATCAACAACCGATATTGGTACGGAGATGTCGGCGTTCTTTTCGAGCATCTCCAGCCTATCGACGACCCCCACCAGTTCCACTTTGCAGGAAGCGATGCTGAACGCCGGGCAGAACCTGGCTACGGCTTTCAATACGGCTTCTAGCACCTTGACCTCGCAGCAGTCGGGACTCAACACTCAAGTCACTCAAGATGTAGGCGAGATCAACCAGCTCAGCAAACAGATTGCGGCATTGAATCCGCAGATTGTCAGTCTGAAGGCCAGTGGGCAAACGGATGGTGGAACGCTTCAGGATCAGCAGGACGCACTCGTCCTCAAGCTATCCGCGCTGACCAATGTCTCAATAACTCAGACGGACAATGGCGAAACGCTGACGACCGGCAACGGAACCCCCTTGGTGGTCGGTTCCCAGAGCTACACATTGCAGACCTCGACCGGCACGGATGGCATGCAGCATGTCCTGGATCAGAGCGGCAACGACATTACGTCGTCACTGACAAGCGGAGACTTGGGTGGAACTATTCAGATACGCGATACGACCATCCCCGGTCTCCTAACCTCATTGGATACGCTCGCCAACCAGTTTGCGACCGCTATCAATACTGCTCAGGCAAGCGGCTACGATCAGGATGGAACTAAAGGTGGGAACTTATTCACGGTTTCCTCCACCGTTGCCGGGTCCGCCGCTTCGATCAAAGTGGCAATTACCGATCCCGCGAAAATCGCCTCCAGTTCGGATGGAACCACGGGTAGCAATGGCAATCTGACAAATCTCAGCGCCGTGCAGACCACGAAGCTTGCCAGCGGGAAGACGCCCGGTGACGCATATGCGAGTCTTGTTTACCAGGTGGGTAGTCTTACTTCCAGCGCCAACGCCGAATCGACGGCGGCATCTTCCACTTTGGTACAGCTCAACGACCAACTGAAGTCTGTATCGGGGGTGTCGACCGATGAGGAAGCCGCCAACCTGATTCAGTATCAGCAGGCCTACGAGGCCGCTGCCCGCATTGTAAGTGTGGTTCAGTCCCTATTCTCGATCACAATGACGATGGGAACGGCCGCGGCTGAATAAACAACATGCGCGGTGGCCGGCCGCGGGAAAAGGACAACGATGCGAGTAACAAACATTGTTTCCGATGTGCAGTATGCCATGCAGCAAAGCCAGCAGAATTTGGCAACAGCGTTGCAGCAGGTGTCAACAGGCTTGCGCGTCAACCAGCTTTCCGACGATCCAATCGCATCGGCCAATATGGTCACTTCGCTGGCATCTTCTGCCAATGTCGACCAGTATACAAAGAATGTCAGCTCGGTGCTCTCGCAGATGCAAACTGCCGATGCAGCCATCAGCTCCATTGTGACGTCGCTGAACACGGCTGTAACGCTTGGCACCGAGGGTGCCACTGGGACCGCCTCCACGGCGAACAAAACGGCCATTGCTACCGAGTTGGAGGGCCTTCTCACCGGCATCGTCGGTGAAGGCAATACATCCTATCAAGGTGCTCATCTCTTCAGCGGAACAGATAGCAGCACGGTGCCCTTCGTGGCCGCTTCCGCCACCTACACCTCTGCGCAGGGAACGACGGCAAGTCCTCTAACTGCTGCCACCGCACTGACGGCCGGCTCGGTGACCACCATCAGTGATGCCAGCACGGGCGAAACCATGACCTACACGGCTGCGGCTGGCGACACCATCGCCACCTTGCAGAGCGCCGTTGCCAGTGCTGTCTCGGCAGGCACGCTTTCATCCGGCACAACAGCAACCATCAATTCAGGCGGCCAGTTGTCCATTGCCACGAACTCGACTACCAATGGCGTCGTAGTCAGCTCCAATGACGTAGCGCTCGGATCCATGACCGCAGTTTCCGGGACAGAAGTTGCCAATGCCTATGCTTATGTCGGAAACAACAGCGTGAACGAAGTGCAGGTGGGTGATTCACTAAGTATCGCAACCAATCTTCCTGGAAGTACGCTACTTACTTCGGGGACAAACGTTATTAGCGCGCTGAATAGTCTGATTACGGCTCTCAAGAGTGGAACTTCCACGGAAATCGGCACGGCGACCACTGCGATTACCTCCGCATTGAATGCCGTCAACGTGAGTCGCAGCCCCTTGGACAGCGCCATCAGCCGGTTGGACTCCCAGGAAAGTTTTCTCAGCCAGGAGAAACTGACACTATCAACCGCGCAGACCGCGCTGGTCGGGGCCAATCTTGCGGATTCCGCAACGAACCTCTCCGCTGCAGAAACCACCAACAGCGCAGTCCTTGCCGCGGCTGCCAAGGTTATGCCCAACACATTGTTCGATTACATGAAATAGCTGCGCGTGTATCTCGTAACCATTAAGTCGGACAGTCGGAAGAGTGAACTACAACAAAGCGATCAATCTGTATGGATTTGGGCATATTGCTTGGGACATCCTCAAGTCATGACTCACGCAAACTCTTTGCCTGTCCGTATATCCTCACTGCAAAATCTACGTAAAATGCATGCAAATCTTACTTCTTCATTGAAATGATTTTCAGGGATGGTCGATAGAAGGTCTGTCCAAGACGACCTCCTTCTCGACAAACCGGAGCCTCAAATGTAGGCCCACCAAAAAAAGCCGAGTGCAGGCGCAAAAGGGCAAAAACAAGGAGATACACACCATGGCACTGTCAATTCTGAATAACATCTCCTCCCTCTCGGCGGAGAACGCATTGTCCAACACGCAGGCCAGCCTGCAAAAAACCTTGACGCAGCTTTCGACCGGCCTGAAGATCAACTCCGGTTCGGACGACGCGGCAGGCTTGTCCATTGCCCAGGGAATGCAGGCGAACATCTCCGCCTTAACACAGTCCGAGCAGAACGCCAGCAACGGCATCGGCATGTTGCAGACCGCCGATGGTGCCCTCTCTCAGGTCACCTCGCTTCTCAACCGCGCAGTTACGCTGGCTACTGAAGCCTCGACGACCGGCATTACAACCACTCAGGCCGCCGCTCTGAACACAGAGTTCACGTCGATCAAGGCCGAAATCGATCAGATCGGTTCGAGCACAAACTTTAACGGAGCCAACGTATTCACGGCGAATACTGCGACAGGTTTTACCTCGTCGCAGTCAAACCTGGAGACGGGAACCCTACTCCAGAACGGCTCGGTTACCACAATTACCGATTTGGGTACAGGGTCGACGTTCAATTTCACGGCAGGCGCTGCCTCTACCGTGGGAGATTTGATGACTGCAATCGGGGCTGCTGTAACGGACGGCCAGTTGAGCGCCGGTACGACCGTGACGGGCCCAGCGGCCGCCACACCAGCCGCCTTGGTAATTACTGATGGTTCAGCCAAAGGCATGGAAATCACGACCAACGACACTACGCTCGGGGCATTGAACGCAACGACCGCAGCCAACAACACCAGCACGGTCTTCATCAGTGATGGACAGACGGCGACTGTTGCGAATAATGAGGTTACAACCTCCATCAGCACGCTTTCCTCAGCCGGTCTCTTGCTTAGCACCAAAGATCTCAGCAACGCTGCCGATGCGCAATCAGCGCTGACCACGATCACTGCCGCGATCAATACCGTTTCCGCACAGCGCGGCCAGATCGGCGCTTCCGTCAATCGGCTCACCGCAGCCAGCGCCAACATGAGCAACGAAGTTACTAACCTGCAGAGCGCGGCGAACAGTATTCAGAACGCCGACATCGGCAAGACGGTTGCCAACATGACGCAGTACAACGTACTTCAGTCCACCGGCATGGCCGCCCTGCAGCAGTCCAACCAGGCTCAGCAGGCTGTCTTGAAGCTGGTTCAGTAACTTAACGCAGTAATTTAACGCAGTAAGGGAGGTGGCGCCTTAGGGCGCCACCTTCGCGCCATTCAGAGGAAAGTCACTCTTGAGTTGATTAGATTGTTTTCGGCTTTGGGGTGAAGAATTCAGAATCTGACATGTACTCGATGGCGCCTTCTCGCGAAAAGGTCTAGAGCTATGAGCACGACTTCCAGCGTCAGTTCGCTTTTGTCAAGCACGACTTCGTCCACAACAGCATACGATGTCAGCAGCATTCTGGCCGCGATAAACAGCAAAAGCACGACCGCCATTGATGTGACTTCGGCCGTCGCGGCGGGAATCTATGCGGACCGCGCGCCAGAGAGACTATGGGAGGCTGACCAGACTACCCTTACCAGCCAGACAACGGCTCTCACTGCGATTCAGACTGCGACCCAGGCGCTTGTGACAGACATGCAATCGCTGAACAGCCTGGTTGGCCCCTTGTCGAAGCGGACGGTGACGTCCTCCAACACCAGTGAAATTACGGCAACGGCAGCTTCCGGAACGGTCGCCGCTTCCCATACGATTGTGGTCAATAATATCGCCACTACGGGAGCTTGGTATTCGAGTTTGGCAACCAGTTCCACCGCGACACTGCCGACGTCGTCCATCACGATTACACCAGCAAGCGGCACTGCCGTGACGATCAAAACCGGAAGCGGGAATACGGGCGATACACTGACCGATCTTGCCACCGCAATCAATAACGACAGTCTCGGTGTTACCGCGACGGTGGTGAGCGACTCAACCGGCTCCAGGCTGGCGATCATTTCCAACACCTCGGGCGTCGCTGCTGACTTTTCGATTTCGTCCTCCTACACGTCGTGGACAGCTCCGGAGTTGACCTCGGGAGAAGCGCTTGCAGCAGGCACTATCAAATTGACCGGCGCAACCTCAACCGCGGGCAGCGCAACCATCACGATCACCAACGGAGAAACCTATGCGCAACTTGCTACCGCAATTAATAGTGCAACGGACTCCGGTGGAAACTCTTTAGGCCTTACCGCGACGGCAACCACGGACTCGAGCGGCAACACGAATCTGAGCATCGTCAGTTCCGACGGAAGCACCTTGTTTACCATTGACCAGCCGAGTGCCACCTCTGGTAGTCTGGGCTTTACGCAGTCCGTCGAGGGAGCAGATGCCTCACTAACAGTGGACGGCATCCCGATCGACAGCGCGAGCAACACGGTTACCGGAGCGATCAGTGGAGTTACCCTAACCCTGCTGGGCGCAAGCTCAACAACCGCTGTAAACCTTACAGTAGCTTCCGACGCGTCGGCAGTTTCTACGGCGATCAACCAATTCGTAACTGACTACAACACCGCAATTGGTCTACTGACCAAGCAGTTCACCGTTAGCACCAGCACGGATTCGAGCGGCAATACCACGAGCGGAGAAGGGGCACTCGGTTCTGATCCCACTATCCGCGCCTTGCAGAGCACACTCCAGTCTGCTCTCAGTTATACGTATACGCCAACTTCGGGAACCACAACAATTTCGTCGTTGTACAACCTGGGAATTACGGTTGGCGATGACGGCACTCTCACGGTGGATTCAAGCACACTGAACAGCGCGCTTACCAACAATGCTTCCGATGTGCAGAACTTCTTTCAGGGCGCTGCGCTGAACGGCTTTGCGGCTTCGCTGGACACCGCAGTGGATACCTATACAAACGCCGCGACCGGCGCCTTCAAAGTAGACCTGAGCAGTATCGCCACGGAGAACAGCGATTTGACGACGCAGATTAACAACTTCGAGTCCACTTACATTGCGGCACAGGAGATACAACTAACTGCAATGTACACCAAGGCTGAAACTGCGCTGGAGTCATTGACAACCACAATGGACCAAATCAATGCATTGCTGACAACAAAGTCCAGCTAAGAGGGAATGACAATGAGCACGACAGAATTGTCCTATCGTAAAAGTGCGATTGAAGGCGCAAGCCCCATTGGCTTGATGATCGCTCTGCTCGATGCGCTAGTATGCGATTTTCGTCGCGCCGCCAATGCTATTCGCAAGAATGACATCGAGACGCGCTGCAAGGAACTGGACCATGCGCTTCTTGTCCTTGGCCGGCTGGAAACTTGGGTTGATATGAAAAACGGTGGCGAGCCAGCGCAGAACTTGTCGAGATTCTACGCATATCTGCGCGCAAAAATGATAGAGGCTTCAATCAAGAAATCAGCCGCGGTGCTCGATGCACAGATAGAGACGATCGTGCATGTTAGGAGCGCCTGGCAGCAACTGGATATGCTTGTACCGGAAAAGCCTGCAGAACATGTTCTGGTAACTGTTCCGCGAAACAAAGAGCAGTACGCGCCTGCGAAGTATGAAAACTCAGAAAGAATCCCATTGTCACTGTCCGCCTGACCTTGGCAAGAAGCGAAGACTTGTTTGCGATAACGCGGGGTATTGTGCATGCGTACGAAAAGGAAGCTCACGGCGAATATGAGCACCTTGAGCGGAATGATCATCGCGCTTGCCGGAATAGCCGTCGGCTTATATTTTGATGGCGGTAGCGTTGGCCAGATACTGCAACCCACTGCGGCCTTGATCGTTTTCGGGGGGACGCTTGGCGCGGTCATGGTGCAGTTTCCCTTTTCGGTTGTGATGACGGCAGCCAGACAGTTGAAGGTGATTGTTGCCGGCGTGGAGGATCCAGCCGCCCAGTTGATCGAAGACTTGGTCGGCTATGCAGCAAGAGCACGTCGGAACGGCTTGGTGTCTCTTGATCCAGAACTAGAGAAAATAGAAAATCAGTTTTTGAAAAAGGCATTGACTCTTGCTGTAGACGGTGTTCATCCCGCTGAGTTACGCCAGGCAATGGAACTAGAAATGGACAGGGAATCCGACCGAGAAGATATGCTCCCTAAGGTATACGATGCTGCCGGCGGATTTGCGCCGACCATAGGAATTCTTGGCGCCGTCATTGGCCTGATTCAGGTTATGCAGCATTTGCAGAGTATCAATGAAGTGGGCAAAGGCATTGCGGTTGCATTTGTCGCAACGATTTATGGCGTAGGATCAGCGAACATATTCTTCCTTCCCTTTGCGGGAAGGATCAGAATCCTGATGCGGAGGAAGCAGGTCCTCCGCGAATTAATGCTCGATGGGGTGATTTCTATTGTGGAGAGAACAAATCCAAGGGCATTGGAGTCAAAGCTTGGCTCTTATTTGGGACGGCATGCAGAAAGTCAAAAGCTGAAACTGGTAGCCAGATGAGGAGACGGAAAGAAAAAGAGAATGACGTGCATCCGGAGCGCTGGATGGTATCATATGCGGATTTTATGACGCTTCTCTTTGCTCTTTTTGTTGTCTTATTTGCCTCGGCCTATCACGACAAGATTGCAGTTCAGAGGGTATCTTCAGCGGTCAAGAGCGGTTTTGAGGAAATGGGCGCATTTACAAAAAGTAACAGCGTTCCGAAGACCGTATCTTCTGACATCTCTCAATTAGGAAGTGTGCTTAGTCCGGAAGAAAATGGCGGCGCAAAAGTTAGTCCAGTTCCAGGAAACGAAGGCATTGACGTTACCGAGCTTCATCGAAAACTGTCAATGGCGCTAGGTAAAGAGATTGCAGCACAAGAAATCCAACTGAGGATGACCCCCGAAGGGTTTGTTATCAGTCTCCACGAACTCGGATTTTTCAATAGCGGAGAAGCACGGCTGTTGCCTGGAGCTGCGGAAAAAATTAGAAAGATTGCTGTGATATTGATGCAATACGGATTGGATATGCGAATAGAAGGGCATTCAGACAACGTGCCAATCCATAATGCGAGGTTCGGTTCGAACTGGGACTTGTCAACGGCGCGTGCCATGGCTGTGGCGATGATGCTGATAGACGAGGATGGATTTAATCCGCAGCGCATGTCGATCGCTGGCTACTCCCAGTATCATCCGGTCGCGAGCAACAGCACACAGGAAGGACGTCAGGCAAACCGCAGGGTGGATATTGTCGTAGTGGCATCCTTCAGTAAGCACGACGGTAAATCGTAATAGCGCGGAGATACGGTATGCATCTGAAACTGCTTGTAAGTGAATAGTATGAGATGTCGGTTTAAGGTAGAGGTGCAAAGATCTTCCCGTATTATGCCACGAAGCGGAAGTCTGGAAAGAAGGGGTCGACTTCGTGGCCGAGCGGTTTATGCGTCATGATTCCAGCAATCATGCAAACTGGTCAAGTTGGTCCTGCCAGTCTGCTTTGAGGCCTTCGCCTTGGACAGATACTGGCGGATCAGTCCGTTGGATCTCTTGTAGGTGTCTGTTTCGACTGTGCCTGAAGACAAATCAAATCAGATAAGGCCAACTGCGTGTGACGCTTGCGCATGAAACATCACCGCAGGTGGATCTATTGCACTTCGAGATGGAAGGCGGCGTCTATTTTGGGGTAAATGGGGAAAGAATAGTCATTCTTCCGCCTACATAACCATCCACTGAGACGTTGAAACGGCTCCTATGCCCAGGCTTTTTGAGGACTTCTCCGGGGGCGCCGTCGACATATATCGGGTTAAACACCATATTCTTGAAGACAACGCGACCTTCGGTCTCAAATCCTGCTGCGGCAACGTTAAACACTTCATAAATTGCATCACGCAGAAGCTCTTCCATTGGTGTGACTGCGAGATGTTCCTTTACCACGGGGTCAGGCCATCCAACGAGCGCTCCTGCTACGGAGGCGAGGAGTCGGAGATCGGCCTTGACGACCACCGGGGTCTCATTGGGAAGAACGGTATAAATACCGTAGATTTGATTGGCTGTTGTGTCGGGAAGTACGCCTGCCTGGACAAAGGTGACTTTGCGCCCAGTAAGCTGAGAAAAGCGTCGCGAAAGAGCAAATGGGGTTGGTTCTGACATCGGCTATCACCTGTCCAGAATTGGAGTTAGAGCTTTCTCTACGTCTTCAGGCGTAAAAGGCTTGGAGAGCAGAAACGTGGCTCCTGAGTTCATTGCCAAATCTTTGATTCCGGCCGACGTCTCAGAAGTAATAAAGCCAAAAGGAACCGTGTTGCCCGCAGCACGCACCTGCAAAAGAAAATCGATCCCTGACATTTCAGGCATATTCCAATCTGAAAGGATGAGTTTCGGTTGTTCGGCGCTGAGCTTTTCCAAAGCCTGCGCTCCGTTCCCAGCCTCGCCAACGACTAGTCCTCGAAAACCTGCCTGCCGGATTGCTCGTTGGAGGATCATCCGCATGGTCTTGCTGTCGTCCACTAGAAGTATATCCATATTACGGTCGCCTCGTAGACCCTTTTTTGCACGGCGAATTGCGCCCGCAGCGAAGGGACTCATTTCGTTTGGTTCTCTATCGACACATTTGGGCGAATCGTTTAGTGGAAGCTTCGTGATGTTGACTGTGCGGTAGGCCGCAGATGGTTTAAGCATAGTAGAGAATACGGCGCTGCTCTGCGTGCCAGGAGGACAAAGAGCGTTCGCGGTAAAATGCATTCTTCCTAACTGAAGACCTTTCAGCCATATACATCATTGAAGTCATATCAGATGCGGCTGCTACATAAGATTCAGGTAGTTCTCGATAGAAAATATCTGTTGTCTTTCCCTTGAAAGCATCCTGTGGATATGCCGATAGAACGAACTCGAACGAAGAACACTGCGCGAATAGAAATAACGCTGTGACGCAGGCGTAGCGCCAGGGAGTGAGAGGATATCATGGACAATATAAGTGAAGAAGATCAGGAAACGATTCGAGAGTTTCTGGTCGAAAGCGATGAGAACCTCTCTCAGTTGGATCAGGATCTTGTCGAACTCGAGAAGCGTCCCAAGGACGCGGCTTTGTTGGGCAGCATCTTCCGGACCATTCACACCATCAAGGGGACCTGTGGTTTCCTGGCATTCACAACCCTGGAAAGCATCACGCACAAGGCCGAGAGCGTTCTTAGCCAGTTGCGCGACGGCAAACGGGATCTGACTCCGGAACTCGTGTCGCTCATTCTGGAAACCGTGGACGCCACGCGTAAGGTGCTGGCTTCGATTGAGGCCACCGGAAAAGAAGGCGATCTCCATTTTGAAGATTTGACCAAGCGTCTGCAGGCAGCGGCGCAGGCGTGTGTCACCCCTGAGACCAAGCCCGCTCCCACACCCCCTGCTCCTGTGAAGGCCGCTGCGAGTCAGGTTGTCCCTGTCCAAGCTAGTAAGGTTGCCTCTGCTGTTCTCCCAACCGAGTCTCCTGTCCAGAAAAATGGTTTGAAGGCTGTCGAAGAGAAGACGCCCGAAAAGGCTGCGAAAGTTGTAGAGAAAAGAAGCGGGGAGGAGCGGCGAAGCGGGCAAAACGCTGCGGAACCCGAGACTAGAAAACAAGAAGATGCAGATCGGCATTCCGCCGTAGTGGATGCAAACATTCGAGTCGGAGTGGATCTGTTGGACAAGCTGATGGATCTGGTGGGGGAATTGGTGCTCACTCGCAATCAGATTCTCCAGTTCAATATGGAGCGCGAAGACGCCACGCTGAATGCGACGTCGCAGCGGCTGAACCTGCTGACCACAGAGTTGCAGGAAAGCGTCATGAAGACGCGCATGCAGCCCATCGGGGTGGTGTGGAATAAGTTCCCACGCGTTGTGCGCGATATGTCTGTCTCCCTGGGCAAGCAGATTGAATTGGTCATGGACGGAGCCGAGACAGAACTCGACCGCACCATCATCGAGGCCATCCGCGATCCATTGATGCATATTATCCGCAATTCCTGTGATCACGGCCTCGAAATGCCGGACGATCGCGTGAGCGCGGGCAAGCCAGTACAAGGAAAAGTGCTTCTTCGCGCCTTTCACGAAGGTGGGCAGGTCAACATCGAGATTAGCGATGACGGAGCGGGGATCGATGTCGAGCGTGTCAAACAGAAAGCCATCGAAAAAGGGCTGTTGCGTCCCGAGCAAGCTGCCAAGCTCAGTGAACGCGAGGCGATGAACCTTATCTTCCTGCCTGGATTCTCAACCTCGCAGAAGGTGACCAATATATCCGGACGCGGCGTCGGCATGGATGTGGTGAAATCCCACATCGAAAAGATTGGTGGCGTTGCTGATCTCTTCAGCCGAGCCGGCGAAGGAACTACGGTCAAGATCAAGATTCCCCTTACGCTGGCCATCATTCCCGGTCTGGTCGTTACCAGCGGCGGCGAACGATTTGTGATTCCTCAGGTCAGTTTGCAGGAACTGATTCGGCTCGATGGAGACTCCTTGGAAAAGCGCATTGAGCATGTGCATGGAACGCCCGTCTATCGCCGTCGCGGAAGCCTTTTGCCGGTTGCCTATCTGAATCAGGTGCTGAATCTGAAATCGACCAACCGTGAAGATGCGGTCAATATGGTGGTTCTGCAATCGGAAGATGGCCAGTTCGGGCTTGTGGTGGATGGCATCAATGACACGCAGGAAATTGTCGTCAAGCCGCTGGGTAAGCAATTGAAAGGCCTCACGTGGTATGCCGGCGCAACGACCATGGGAGATGGGCGTGTTGCTCTCATTCTTGATGTGCATGGCATTGGTGAGCGCGCCGGCGTATTTGGCGCGCAGCATGAGCGGACGCGCGGTACGGAGGAACAAGCCGAGAAGGAAAAAACGCAAAAGGCACAGGCAGAAATCGAGCAACAGAGGCTGCTGCTTTTCCAGGCCGGCTCATTCAAGCGGTTGGCCATTCCCCTTTCTCTCGTCGCCAGACTCGAGGAGTTTCCGCTGTCTGCGATCGAGCACGCTAGTGGAGGGCAAGTCATTCAGTATCGGGGCAGCATTCTTTCGCTGGTGTCTCTGCGGGATGTGCTGGACCCCGGCGCTCCAGAGCTCGGCGAGTCGCTCGATCCCGTGCCGGTTGTGGTCTTCAACGAGGGCAACCACAGTGTGGGAATGATCGTCGACGAGATCGTGGATGTAGCCGAAGAGGCGGTCAAGATACGGAAGAAGACAGGCCACAAAGGCATCCTCGGTTCGGCGGTAGTCGGCAAGCTGGTCACAGACTTTCTTGATCTCAACGAAGTTATTCGCATCGCCAAGAGCAGTTGGACTCAAGACGAGGACGGGCAGACGAGCAATAAAAGCGTTCTCGTCGCGGATGCCTCGGCTTTCTCTCGCGGCATGATTCGAAGCGGCCTGGACATGGTGGGCTATGTGGTTTACGAAGCCTCCAATCTGGAAGAGGCAATCCATCGGTTGGAGCGGAAGCCGGTCGATGTTGTTGTTGTGGCGCTGGATCTTCCGCCTGAAAACAGTAACGCTTTGCTTGCCGTACTGCGTAACCGGCCGGAGTGGGAAAACATCCCGGTCCTGGCGCTGGCCAACACCGCGCGTCAGGTGAAGTCCAAAGCCGTTCGCACGGCGGGTTTTGCGGAATGCCAATTGAAGTCCGACCAGGAGCAGGTGTTTGAGGCAGTGGCGCGGCTTGCCTCGCCGGCGCCTGTTGCCGAGGCGATCGTGTCGGGCTTCGGGGAGGAGAAATAGTCAATGGCGACGAAAACGAAATCCGGATTGGTGAAGGCGAGTGAGCAGCTCTCGACCTTCTTCGTAGCCGACATGTTTTTCGGCGTGGATGTTATCGATGTTCAGGAAGTGTTGCGCTCCCAGCAGATGACCCCGGTGCCTCAAGCCCCGGATGTCGTCCAGGGATTGATCAACCTGCGCGGCCAGATCGTTACGGCCATCGATATGCGGCGGCGGCTGAAGCTGCCGCCTCCCGCCGAGGGGCACACGCCAATGAACATGGTGGTTCGCACCGCGGAGGGCGTCGTGAGTTTGCTGGTTGACGAGATTGGCGATGTCCTCGATGTTGATGCTTCCACGTACGAGCGGTCGCCGGACAATCTTGATCCTGCGGCGAGAGAACTGATTCGCGGTGTCTACAAGCTCAAGGACCGAGTCTTGCTGGTTCTGGATACGGAGAAGGCAGTCGAGGTGGACAGCAGTTACGTTCCTAGTAGCGGTCCGCTCGACACACCGTCCAGGATGCCATGACGGTGAGTCTGCCGAATCCAATCCTTGCGCAGTAGTTCATGGGCGCAGGTGGAGTTGAACTCGGGGCAGTTCCAATGAATTCTGCGCCGCGACTTGTTGGCAAGGCGCAACAGGCGGCGGATAGCGGGGCGCTTCTTCCCATTGTGGTGAGGTGGCGTTTCCAGGGAGCATCGCAAGTTGGGTGCTTGAGAGAGCCTGGCGGGGCTGGGCAGTTGACTGGGCAGGAAGGCTTGCGAAGAAGCGCGACCACCCGAAAGGAGCAAGGATCATGAAATCGGTTAAGGATATGAAAATCGGCACCAGACTCCTCGCGGCATTCATCATCGTGGGAGCCATTACTGCCATTGTCGGCTATATGGGTGTCGCCAATATGGGCAAGATCGCGGATACGTCCAAGACTTCCTATGAGAATGAAACACTCGGCATCGAGTATCTCAAGCAAGCCAATGTCGATCTTATCGCAGTGGACAGGGCGGCAAAGAACGTGATGCTGGCCTCGAGTGCGGAAGAGGCGGCGCAATTCAAGGCCGCTGTTGACGCTTACGAAGGGTTGGTCGATGATGACCTGAACAAGGCCACGGCCACGATTCACACAGACAAGAACAAAGATATGTTGCGGCAGACTCAGCAGGCGTGGAGGGCGAGCCGTGAGGTCACCGACCGGGCAGTTGCCCTTTCGCTGACAGAGCCGTTCAGCAAGAAACAGCCGTCAGTGGTTCTTTCCTTGGGCGACGGTCGTGCCAAGTCGGATGCGGTCGAAGATTTGCTGGCCCAGTTGACAACGTCGAAGCAAGATCTCGCGAAACAGCGGCAGGAGGATTCGGACAAGACATTCCACAGCGCTCGCACGCTGCTGATTACCCTATGCCTGGCCGGCATTCTGCTCGGCATCGGGCTCGGATACTATATTTCGCGTACTATATCGAAGCCTCTCGGCCTCATTGTCGAGGCAGCCAAGAATATCGCCAAGGGCGACCTGAAGCAGCAAGTCGACTATAGCTCGGAAGACGAGGTCGGAGTGTTAGCCGAGGCTTTGCGCGCCGTGATCAATGCGGTCAACGCATTAGCGCGGGATACGGAAATGCTGTCGCAAGCGGCCGCGCAAGAGAAGTTGACCACGCGCGCAGACGCCACAAGGCACCAAGGTGAGTATCGCAAAGTCATTGAGGGAGTCAATGGCACGCTCGACCTTGTTGTCGAAAAGGTCAACTGGTATCAGTCGATTATTGACGCCGTGCCGTTCCCCATCCATGTGATCGACAAGGACATGAAGTGGGTCTTCCTGAACAAGGCTTTCGAGAAGCTAATGGTAGACAACCGCGTCATTCGCAGCCGTGCGGATGCGCCCGGCATGCCCTGTTCCTCGGCGGGAGCCAGCATCTGCAATACGCAGAACTGCGGTCTTGTCCAACTCAGCAAGGGAAATGGAGAAACAAGCTTCGATTGGAATGGACAGAACTGCAAACAGGAATCGAGCAAACTGCTCAACCTCAAGGGCGAGCACATTGGCTTCGTGGAAGTCGTACAAGATCTCACTTCCATTGTGCGGGTGAAGAACTACACCCATACCGAAGTGGTCCGCGTGGCATCCAACCTCGTCCAGATTGCGAAGGGCGATCCGAATGTGAATTTGAAGTTGGGCGATGCGGATGAATTTACCCGCGAAGCAAGGGACGAGTTCGCCCAGATCAATGACAGCCTTACTGACGTTGTCAATGCCATTCAAGCGCTGACCGCAGATACCAGTAAATTGTCGCAGGCCGCAGTCGAAGGCAACCTGGAAATTCGCGCCGATGCCAGCAAGCATCAGGGCGACTATCGCAAGGTCATCCAGGGCGTCAACGACACGCTGGATGCGGTCATCACACCTGTCAACGAAAGCATCCGTATCCTCGGGCAACTCGCAGGAGGCAATCTGCGCGAGAAGGTTGAGCTTGACTGCAAGGGCGATTACTCGAAGATGAAGGATGCCGTCAATGGACTGCACCACAGCCTTACCGGCATGATCGCCTATGTAACTGCGATTGCGAACGGAGATCTGACCGTATCGATGAGCAAACTTTCCGAGCAGGACCAGCTTGCTGAATGGTTTGTAATGCTAAAGACCAACATCCATGCGCTGGCGGTCGACGCCGGGCAATTGACGGAGGCCGCAGTGGAAGGCAAGCTGGATACCCGTGCCGATGCCTCGAAGCACCAGGGCGAGTATCGCGCCATCATTGATGGCATGAATGGGACGTTGGAAGCGGTGGCCGTACCGATCAAAGTCGCTGCTAATTATGTGTCCCGTATCGGCAAGGGCGATATCCCCGCCAAGATTACCGACAAATACAATGGTGCCTTCAACGATCTCAAGAATGACATCAATGCCTGCATTGATGGCTTGGGCGGATTGGTCGAAGCGAACCATGCCATGCAACGGATCGTAGTGAACGACTATACGGTCAGGATGGAAGGAAACTACCAGGGAATATTCGCCGAATTAGCCAAGGGAATCAATGGCGCCGAAGATCAACTCGGACGAGTTACCAAGACGATTGAGGCGCTCGGCGCGGGAGATTTCCAGGAGATTCTGCTCAACTACCGGAAGATCGGCAAGCGTTCGGAGAACGACAAACTCATGCCTGCCTTCATTGAAACGATGGGTTCGATCGACAACCTGGTTACGGATGTCAATGCGTGCGCCAGGGAGGCAGCCGCTGGCAACATGGGCCTGCGACCTGACGCCAGCAAGCAGCAGGGCGACTATCGCAAGATCATCGAAAGCTTGAACCGGATGCTGGATTCGATTATTGCTCCGCTGAAGATCACGGCAGAAAACGCCAGTACGCTGGCTTCTTCTTCCGAGGAACTCACGGCAGTCAGCCAGCAGATGGCGGGCAATGCCGAGGAAACCAGCGTGCAGGCCAATGTGGTTTCGGCGGCCAGCGAGCAGGTATCCAGAAACGTTGCTTCGGTCGCCACGGCTTCCGAAGAGATGCAGGCATCCATTCGCGAAATCGCCAAGAACGCCAACGAATCGGCGCGAGTGGCCAAGAACGCGGTTGATGTAGCGCACTCGACCAACGAAACCATGCGGAAGCTGGGCGAATCCAGCCAGGAAATCGGCAACGTGATCAAGGTGATCACGGGAATCGCGCAACAGACCAACCTGCTGGCGCTGAATGCCACCATCGAGGCAGCGCGCGCCGGAGAAGCAGGCAAGGGCTTTGCGGTTGTAGCCAACGAGGTAAAAGAACTGGCCAAGCAGACCGCCAAGGCAACCGAGGAGATCAGTCAGAAGATTTCCGATACCCAGGATGTCACCAAGGGCGCCATCACGGCAATCGAGGAGATCAGCGGGATTATCAACCAGATCAATGACATCTCCAACAGCATCGCCTCGGCGGTGGAAGAGCAGACGGTGACCACCAACGAAATTGGTCGCAGTGTTAGCGAGGCCGCGCAAGGGGTCAACGACATCACCAAGAACATCTCCGGTGTGGCTACCGCGGCGCGGAACACCACGCAAGGAGCAAACGACACCAAGACAGCCTCCGCGCAACTCAGTGAGATGGCCGCCAAGCTTCAGGCGGTTATGTCGAAGTTCACCTTCTAACCGGAACCGCGGTTGGATCACAGTCCGGCGCAGTGATGCATACTGCGCCGGGCTCGCAAAAAAACGAAGGCGGATGAGGGATGAGCAAAGCACTGGTTGTAGACGACTCCAAAACAATTCGCACCATTATCCGCAGAATAATGCTTGGAGTGGGATACGAGGTTCTGGAGGCGGGTGACGGCGTCCAGGCACTGGAAGCCCTGGCTGCCAATAACGGTGCGGTCGAGATCGTTCTGGCGGACTGGAATATGCCAGTCATGAATGGTTTTGAACTGCTCCAGAAAATACGTCAAGATCCGGAAATGGCTTCTATGAAAGTGATGATGGTGACCACCGAGACTGAAATGTGCCAGATGGCTTCGGCATTGGAGGCGGGAGCCAACGAGTACATTATGAAGCCGTTTACGAAAGACATCCTCATGGAGAAGCTCGAACTCATGGGCGTAACAGTTTCGGTGGCGGGATAGTCATGACGATCATGAACCAGCGGTTGATGCAACCCGGAGAGCGGATTCGCGTGATGGTGGTGGATGACTCGGTTGTCATCCGCCGGCTGGTCACGATGGCGCTCGAAAACGATCACACAATCGAGGTGGTGGGAACTGCCTCCAACGGCGCAATCGGCCTGCAGCGCATTCCGCAGTTCAATCCCGACGTTGTCACGCTGGACATCGAGATGCCGGATATGGATGGCCTGGAAATGCTGCGCCGGATTCGACGCGAGTATCCACGGCTGCGAGTCATCATGTTCAGTACGCTCACCGAGCGAGGCGCCGCCAAAACGCTGGAGGCACTGACACTCGGAGCTGACGATTATGTAACCAAGGTTTCCAACGAAGGATCGCTCGACCGCTCGATGGCCAGCCTGCGGGAAGAGATGATTCCGAAGATCAAGCAGTTCTTCCGCTGGACGATGCCAACTGCAGCCGCAGCCCAGCCAAAGACAGCCAGCACTTCGTCAGCGCCTTTGGTCTGGCGAGATACGTCAAGCTTGCAGGTCGCCAAGGTGCAGCCCAAGGTGGTTGTGATTGGTGTCTCCACGGGAGGTCCCACAGCGCTGGGAGAAATTCTGCCAATGATGCCTGCGGACTTTCCTTTGCCGATTCTCATTGTGCAGCATATGCCGCCGCTGTTCACCCGTTTGCTGGCCGAGCGTCTTAACTCTACGTGCCGCTTGCAGGTTCAAGAAGCAAGCCAGGGCGACGCGATTGAGCCTGGCCGGATTCTGATTGCTCCCGGTGACTTTCACATGAAGTTAGTGAGTAACAACGGCAAGGTAAGTGTGAATCTTGATCAGTCGCCGCGGCAGAACTCGTGCCGTCCCGCTGTCGATGCGCTCTTCGCTTCTACCGGCGAAGTGTATGGTGGTGCGGCCCTCGCTGTCATTCTGACGGGCATGGGACAGGATGGATTGCGCGGTACGGGAATTCTCAAGGCGCGGGGCGCCAGCATCCTTGCGCAGGACGAGGCGTCTTGTGTCGTCTGGGGAATGCCCGGCGCCGTGGTGAATGCCGGACTTGTTGACCGCGTATTGCCGCTTAATGAAGTCGTGCCCGCGATCGTTTCCATGGCGGGCAGAAAGTAGAAGGAATCTGTATGGCGAGTCAAGTGCTTGTTCAGGGTATCTATCCTGAAAACTACCGATTCCTTCAGCAGCAGGTCTACTCGCAGGTGGGAATCGTCCTTGAGGACGATAAGCACTACCTGTTCGAGAGCCGCCTTGGGCCCATTGTCAAACGGCTTGGCCTCGACTCGATTAACGACTTGTGCGCGCTCCTGCATACAGAGCGCAACTCGAAAATTGCCCAGGATGTTAGCGAGGCAATGACCACGAACGAAACTTACTTCTTTCGCGATCCCGCTCAATATGAAGCCATTCGGACGGTCCTGTTGCCGAAGCTGGTAGAAGAGCGGCGAAATATACACACACTCCGCTTCTGGTCCGCGGCATCTTCCACCGGGCAGGAGGCCTACAGTCTGGCCATGATGCTGTTGGAAGAGAAATTGGCAAGCTGGAATATTCAGATCCTTGGCACGGATTTCTCTGCGGAGGTTGTCAAGCGCGCCCAGTCCGGAAGTTACCAGCAGATTGAGGTTAATCGCGGTCTGCCAACATCCCTGCTCGTGAAGTATTTCACTCGTTCCGGCATGGATTGGAAGTTGAGTGAAACAGTGCGGCGGATGGCGAGTTTCAGAACCATCGACCTGCGCGACAGCATGAGTACCTTGGGCCCTTTCGATTTGGCCTTCTGCCGGAACGTCATGATCTATTTCGACGACATGACAAAAAGAAAGATCATGAAACAGCTCCACGGCACATTGTTCAGGGGAGGCTGGTTGCTCCTGGGCGGCGCCGAGACAATCTTCGGGCTCGATGATTTGTTTGAACGCAAGACCGTGGGAAATGCAACCGTCTACATTGCGCGTTGAAAGGAACTTTATGCAGGCTGAAGTGAGTGTGGATGTACTTGTACAGATTGTGCAATCTGTATTCGCTACCATGATGGACCTCGAGGTGTCTCCTTGCGATGCGCCATGGAAATCCGCGGGAGAACGGATGACTTCTCTGGTCTCCCTGACCGGCGATTGGAATGGGGCGGTGCTGATCGAGTGCAACCCACGGCAGGCTTGCCAGTTCGCTGGCCGGATTCTTGCCATGGATGCTCCCGATGCCGTTGATGACGACGTGCGCGACGTGCTGGGCGAACTGGCCAACATGGTTGGTGGAAACATGAAGAGCGGAATGTCGACCGGCGTGCGCCTCTCCATGCCATCCGTCATGAATGGCCGGGACTATGACGTCAGGGTTTGCGGCTCCGAGGTCGAGGAAAGAATCGGATTTCAAAGCGAATTTGGTAACTTCTGGGTGGCCGTTCTTGTAACAAAGGAGTAAGTGTTGCAAGCTGGCTTATGTTATGGCAAGTTATGCCGCTTGAAGGCCTGAAAAATGTTTGGGCTGACGCTTCATACGTGCCGATAAGTGATTGAGATGTATTTCACTGCTCGAAGCAGGAAGGAGAATCATGGAAATCAGCGGCATCTCAAAAATTTCTTCCTCTGCGGACGCATGGGCCGAAGCAAAAGCTTTATCCCAGCCGCCAGCCTCATCGCTTTCCACTGCGTCCGCCGCGGTCTCATCTTCTGACAAGACGCCAAACACTGTGCTCAGTGTGCCGGTCATAACTCCCGTTGCAACGCAATCCACGACGGTAGCGGGCAAGAGCTATTCGGAAAGCGTCATGAAGCTGGGAGACGATTATGTCGTCTCGGTTCCAAATCCTCCTGGGGCCAGCGCCGTTGGGTCAAGCGTTGAGTCCGCGGAGAGCCAGCTCAGCATGAAATTGGATACGCTTGTCTGAACGTCTAAACTGGAAGAGTGAGCAAGCGCGGCTTAATCCTCGGTATTGAATCCTCCTGCGACGAAACGGCTGCGGCTGTTGTCGAGCGCGGCGCACGTGCGCTTTCCTCGGCCGTCGCCTCGCAGATCCCCACCCATGCCCGTTACGGCGGCGTCGTTCCGGAGCTGGCCAGCCGCGAGCATCTTCGCGCCATAGTGCCTGTCGTCCGCGAGGCCCTCGCCCAGGCCCACATCACCCTGGCCGATCTGGACGCCATCGCCGTCACCTCCGGTCCTGGCTTGGCTGGCGCTTTGCTGGTCGGTATCACCTACGCCAAAGCTCTTGCCTTCGCGCTGGGCCTGCCGCTGATTGCCATCAACCACCTCGAAGGCCACATCCACGCCGTCCTCCTGCATGAGCGCGAGTCCGCCCAGCCTGAATCCGCGGGTGCCCCAGGTCTCGTTTCTGAGACCTGGGATACGACAAAGCCAGCCCCCTCCATCGCCGATCAACCCGCCCTCGCCTTGGTCGTTTCCGGCGGCCACACGAGCCTGTATCTCGCTCGCCCGGCCCATGGCGCTTGGACCTACCATTTGGTTGGTCGCACTCTGGACGACGCCGCTGGCGAAGCCTATGACAAGGTGGCCAAGCTGCTCGGCTTCCCTTATCCCGGAGGCCCTTGGATCGACGCTCTGGCTCGCTTCGGCAACCCTCACGCCGTGCCGTTCGCCTTTGCGCAGATCAAGCACAAGCTCCACCTCGGCAACAGGCCGCCCAAAACCAAGGATGCCCGCACCGCGCCCATCGCCAACCTCGACCCGCGCTTCCTCTTTTCCTTTTCGGGAATCAAGACCGCCGTTCTGCGCTACGTCGAACTGCATGGTCTCCGCGAAGAAGCCCAGCTTCGCGCCGTCCGGTTTTTCCCGCCAAAAGCCGCCGGTCAGCCTGAGCAATCGCAACAATTGGGTGCCCCCGGTCCCGATTCTGGGACCGGGGAAGGCAACGAACCCCTGGGTGCCCCATCCATTCCTCGGATTTTCGAGGAATGGGTGGGAAACCACGAGCCCCAACCGGCTTCCAAACCTCCCAAAACCAGGGAAGAAGCCCTCGCCCTTTGTTCCCAGCAGATTCTCGACCTGGTTGCCAGTTTTCAATGCGCGGTGGTCGGCGACCTGATGAAGAAGACCTTCGCCGCGCAGGAATCGCTGGGCGCGCGTCGCATCCTCATCACCGGAGGGGTAGCTGCCAACCACGAGCTTCGCGCCCGCTTCACGGCGGAAGCTGAGCGCCGCGGCCTGCGCATCGCCTTCCCGACGCTCTCGCTTTCGACCGACAACGCCGCCATGATCGCCGCCGCCGCCTGGCCCCGCTTTCTCAGCGGCGAATTTGCCGGCGAATCCCTCTCAGCCGATCCTTCGCTGGCGTTGGGACGATGAAATCCCGCAGTCAGTTTGCCTGATGCTGCTATTTGATCAGGTAACTAAGAATCTATCCGTAAATAGGTAGCGCTGGGTGCCCCATCCATTTCCGCGTCTTTTTGCGGAAATGGGTGGGAAACGATGTCACTCTTTTCTTGCCGGATCAATAACGATCCTGTCAGAATCTCAGGCAGTAACGGTCTTGACCAGTTCCTGCAGCCCGCGCGCCTCAATCTCGAACTCGCGAATCTTGTACTTCTGAATCTTGCCCGAGAGGGTGATGGGGAACGTGGTGACAAAGCGGACGTACACAGGAATCTTGTAATAGGCGATCTGGCCCTTGCAGAATTCCTTGATCTCTTCTTCCGTTGCCTCGGCGCCGGTAGCCAGCCGCACCCAGGCCGCCACCACTTCGCCCAGCCGCGCATCGGGAATGCCCACCACCTGAGCCTCGTCGATCTTCGGGTGGGTATAGAGGAACTCCTCCACTTCGCGGGGATAAATGTTCTCTCCGCCGCGGATAATCACATCCCGTGAGCGGCCGGTCAGGTGAATGCAGCCGTCTTTGCGCATGACGCCCAGGTCCCCGGAGTGCAGCCAGCCGTCGGCCTGAATCACCTGCGCCGTGCTTTCCGGATCGCCGTCGTAGCCCTTCATCAAAGTAAAGCCGTGCACGCAGATTTCGCCCTGTTCGCCAATGGGCACAACCTTGCCCGTGTCGGTGGAGACGATCTTGATCTCCGTCTGCGGCATGGCTCGGCCCACGGTGTTCACGCGAACTTCAATGGAGTCGCTGGCGTCGCTCATCGTGCACACCGGCGAAGTCTCCGTCTGGCCGTAGGCGATGACCAGCTCCTTGCAGTGCATTTCGTTCAGAACGCGCTTCATCAGCTCGATCGGGCAGGGCGCGCCGCTCATCATGCCAGTGCGCAGGCTGGTCAGGTCGAAGCTCTTGAAGTCCGGCAGCGCAAACTCCGCCACATACATGGCCGGAACGCCGTAAACCGAGGTTCCGCGCTCCTCTTGGATTGCCTGCAGCGTGGCCCGCGCCTCAAAGGTCCAGTTGGGCAGAATCAGCGCCGCGCCGGTATTGACGGCGGTCATGGTGCCGATTACGCAACCGTAGCAGTGGAAGAAGGGCATCGGCATCACAATCTTGTCGATTTCCGTGTAGTGGAAGCCCTGGGCCAGAAACTGTCCGTCATTCACAATGTTGTTGTGCGACAGCATCACGCCCTTCGGCAGTCCCGTGGTGCCGCTGGTGTACTGGATATTGGCAATGTCTTCCGGGTCCACATGGTCGGGCAGCCGGCCCTCGGCTGTGAGCAGCGCCGGCCACTCGGGCGAATCGAAATAGATGACGTGTTCCAGGTCGCAGGTAACCGCATGGCGGGCGCGGCCCAGAATTTCTTCGTAGTTGGCGTGCTTGTCCTTGTGCCACAGGAACAGGGCCTTCATCTTCGACCGGGTCAGCGTGTATTGCAGTTCGAAGGAGCGATAGGCCGGGTTCACGTTCACCAGCGCGGCTCCCGCCCGTGCGCAGCCCATGTGCATCATGAGCCACTCGGCGCAGTTCCTGGACCACAGGCCCACGCGGTCGCCCTTGCGGATGCCCAGTGACCACAAGCCGCGGGCCACGGCGTCCGCCTTGTCGCTCAGCTCCGCCCAGGTCAGGCGTATGCCCTGGTGGCGCGCCGCTACGGCCAGGTTGTCGGGGAAGCGGTCAGCGGTGCGATGCAGCAGATCCCCAACGGTCAGGTTGAGGAGCGGGCGGTTGGGGCCACGCGATTGGCTTACGGTAAGTTCTTCTAGTTCAGACATATTTTTTGACTCGGGAAAACCAATTTTTTGACTCAAAAACACCAAAGGTCACAGTGCATACGAACGAAATTTTATACTAATCCCCCACCGTCTTCGCCGACCCACTGCGGATGAAACTGTGCCCCATCCATCGGACGCCTTTGTTTTTGTCCGATGGGTGGGAGTCCATAGAACTCTCGGTCGATGTCCGTTGAACTTGCACTTTTGTTTCTTGTCAGCGCCCCTTCCAGCAAAAGAATATGCTTCCGGCTGAAAAAGGCATCTTTTCTGACTCTCCTGTAACCTCCAAGCCGCTCTTGCCGTCCATATATCAAAGGGGGGAAGACGATGGAAAGCTGTTTGGCGAAAACTGTGAAAACTAGCTTTCGCTGCCCCTGTTGCGGGTGCAGAACGTTGGAAGCGCCGGGTGCGCTGGCGCTGTGTCCGGTCTGCTGGTGGGAAGACGACGGACAGGAGGACAGCGACGCCTCCGAGGTCCGGCTGACGGTGAACGGCGAACTGAGTCTGGAAGAGGCCCGAGCCTATTACAGCAAGTGCGGCGCCTCCCATCCCCGGTTCTTGCCCTACGTCCGCAAGCCACTCGAATCGGAGCTTTGATCCCTGAGCCTCTGGCCTTTTCTGGTTCCTATTGATCCGGCAGATAAATACTGTCTGTGTGCCCCATCCATCGGACGTCTTTGTTTTTGTCCGATGGGTGGGAGTCCGTAGAACTTTGTGACGTCGTCGTATTTTGTTGAACTCGCACTTTTGTTTCTTCCTCGCCGCTGCGGAGTTGCAAACAACTGGAAAATTAGACGCAGGGGGCTAAACAGGCTGCGGAAAAACTCCAATGTGGATAGGTTTTGTGTCAGGGCACGACTTTAGTCGTGCCGTAAGCGCTTTAAAATCAGCGGGCCTTTAGGCCCTGAGAAATGTTCTTCTGGATTTTGGACCGAAATTAGGCCTTTTTCCGCAGCCTGTAAAGCCCAACATCTTTTTGATCATCTTTCGGCACGACTGACGTCGTGCCCTGACACTTCTCGTAGTCTTCGTGGAATTTTGCAAGTGGCTCCCCAGTCTCTGTTTCCCGCTGCGGGGCGGTCTTGAAATCCGTGGTCGCTGCCAAGACTACGTGCTTTTCCCGGTGCACTTTGTAGCTGAAACCTGCCTGGATGTTTGACCCTGTCAGCAAACCCTCTTACCATGAGATGAGGGATTCCCCTGGCCGCGCGGCGGCAAGTTCGCCTTGAGTGGCAGTCCATGACAGCGTCTCAGCCTGAGATCTTGCCGTATGTGGATAGAAACAGGCAGCTTGCATCCCCAGACCGGCATTTTGTTTAACGCGCAGAGCGCATGGAAGGTGAAACGTTGAGTTCTACCGACACCGAGAAAAATACCCCCCAGCCTGGGGCGGACGAGACGGCGAATAACGCCCTCGAACACGATCACGATCACGAAGGCCACGATCATGAGCACGATCACCAGCATGGTCCGGTTCTGAACCCGGACTGCACCCGCGAACTGGTGCTGGATGTTCCGGTCGAAGAAGTTGCCAAGGCCTACAAGACCGTGGTAGGCAACTACAAGAGATATGCCAAGATTCCCGGCTTCCGCGTCGGCAAGGTGCCGGAGACGGTCGTGCGGCGTCGTTTTGCCGACGGAATCCGCAAGGATGTGATCGAGAGCCTGCTGCCTGAGCGGTTCAACAAGGCGGTTCTCGACCTGGGCGTCAAGCCGGTCGGCGAGCCGCGTGTGACGGAGTTGACCGTCGACGACGGTCAGCCGATGCACGTGAAGGCGGTTTTTGAGTACATCCCGGAGTTTTCCATCGAGGGCTATCAGACGGTCACCGTCGAGAAGCCGTCGACGGAAGTCACCGAGGAGGAGTTCGAGCAGGAGCTGGCGCAGTTGCGTGAGTCGCGCGCCATCGTCGAGCCGGTCGAGGAAGACCGCACTCTGGTCGACGGCGACTGGGCCGAAATCTCCTACAAGGGCCAGATCGAGGGCGACACGGAAGCCGCGCCGATTGCGGGCGAAGACACCTTGGTCGAAATTGGCGGCAAGGATACGGTCGAGGCTTTCACGAACGCTCTGCGTGGTGCCAAGGCCGGCCAGGAGCTGAAGGCCGAGGTCATCTATCCGGCCGATTTTGCCGAACCCAAGCTGGCCGGCAAGACCGTTTCCTACGAGGTTTCGGTCAAGTCCATCAAGAAGCGCACCATGCCGGAGCTGACCGACGACTTCGCCAAGGAGCTCGGCAGCTACGAGAGCGTTGAAGATTTGAAGAAGAGCGTTCGCGAGTATATCTCCAACCGCAAGCGCCACAACGTGGAAGGCGAAACCAAGGACAAGCTCTTCACCGCGCTTGCCGAGCGTTTCTCCTTTGCGGTTCCCGAGTCGCTCGTGCAGTTGCAGATTGACACGCGGCTGGAGCGCGGTTTGCGCGCCCTGGCGGCACAGGGCATGAATACCGAGCAGATGCGCAAGCTGGACTTTGGCCGTTTGCGCGGGGCGCAGCGTGATGGTGCTTTGGCCGAGGTGAAGGCCAGCATTTTGCTGGACCGCATCGCGGATGAGGAAAAAGTCACCATCAGCGACGAGGAACTGGACCACGAATTGCAGCTTGCAGCCTTGCAGTCCAGGGAATCGATTGAGGTGATCCGCACTCGTTTGACCGAGGACGGCGGACTGGCCAGAATCCGGGAGCAATTGCGGCGCGAGAAGACCGCGAACGTGCTCTACGAAAAGCTGCCCGCGTAGAACCGCTGGTTCTGCCGCGCGAGGTCACTGTCGACGTCGCGCGGCAAGCACAAACGGGGAATAAGCCCCCCAAAAAACGGAAGAGCGAGAAGAAGGCCTAATGGCATTGGTTCCCATGGTGGTTGAGCAGACGAGCCGGGGCGAGCGCGCCTACGACATTTACTCGCGTCTGCTTCGCGATAACATCATTTTTCTGGGTACGCCCATCGACGATCAAGTGGCGAATCTGATCGTGGCGCAGATGCTGTTCCTCTCCGGCGAAGACCCGGAAAAGGACGTGCATCTTTACATCAACTCGCCGGGTGGTTCTATCACTGCGGGCCTAGCTATCTATGACACCATGCAGTTCATCAAAAACAAGGTGGAGACCATCTGTATCGGTCAGGCGGCCAGCATGGGCGCGTTCCTGCTTCTGGCGGGCACCAAGGGCAAACGTTTTGCCCTGCCCAACTCGCGGATTCTGATCCATCAGCCGTCCATGGGCGGCCTCAGCGGCCAGGCCACGGACATCGACATTCATGCGCGCGAGATTCTTCGCATCCGCGAAATCACCAACAACATCATGGCCAAGCACACCGGCCAGCCGCTGGAGCTGATCGAGCGCGACGTGGAACGCGACTTCATCATGAACGCGCAGCAGGCCATGGAATACGGCATCGTCGACGAAATCATCGACCGTCCGCGTGCATAATAATGAATGGTTGGCTTGCCGGCTAGCTTGCGAGCAGGCCGGCTGCCAACCTGCTAGACTGGTCCGAACGCAAGTGCAAAACCCGTAAAGGCTCGTCCAAAGGGAGCAGGAATATGAAAACGCGCGTGGGACCCGAAGAAGCACTGCGTTGCTCGTTCTGCCACAAGTCGCAGGATGTCGTGGCCAAGCTGATTTCGTCGCCCAGCGACTACCCTCGTGCTTATATCTGCGACGAGTGCGTAGCTGTCTGCAACTCAATTCTCGAGGACGACCGCGGCACGGATGCCGCTCATCCCGCTGCCGCTGCCGGTCATTTGCCCAGGCCTGAGGAGGTCAAGAACTTCCTCGACGATTTCGTGATCGGCCAGGACCAGACCAAGAAAAAACTTGCGGTTGCGGTTTACAACCACTACAAGCGCATCCAGATGAACAAGATGCGCAACAGCGACATTGAGCTGGCCAAGTCGAACATCCTGCTCATCGGCCCCACCGGCTCGGGCAAGACGCTGCTGGCCCACACCCTGGCCAAGATGCTGGATGTGCCCTTCGCCATCGTTGACGCCACGACCCTGACCGAGGCTGGCTACGTGGGCGAGGATGTCGAGAACATCATCCTCAAGCTCCTGCAAGCCGCCGACGGCGATGTGACCCGCGCTCAGCAGGGCATCATCTATATCGACGAAATCGACAAGATCGGCCGCAAGGACGAGAACCCGTCGATCACTCGCGACGTTTCCGGCGAGGGCGTGCAGCAGGCCCTGCTCAAGATTCTCGAAGGCACGGTCGCCAACGTTCCGCCGCAAGGCGGACGCAAGCACCCGCATCAGGAGTTCACCGCTGTCGATACCACCGATATTCTGTTTATCTGCGGTGGAGCCTTCGTCGGTCTGGAACGCTTGGTGGGTCGCCGCGTTGGCAAGAAGGCACTGGGCTTCAAAACCATCGCGACCGACGACGAAGTCGAAATCGCCGCTTCACACGCGCATCGCGATACCGAATTGCTGCGCCGCACCGAGCCGCAGGATCTGATCAAGTACGGCCTGATCCCCGAGTTTGTCGGCCGTCTGCCGGTGATGGGCGTTCTTGATGAACTGGACGAGGCGGCGCTGGTTGAGATTCTCACCAAGCCTCGCAACGCCATTCTCAAGCAGTACCAGCGCCTTTTCGAGTTCGAGAACGTCCGCTTGCATTTCACTCCCGAAGCCACGGCCGCGGTCGCGCGCGAGGCGGTGGAACGCAAGGTGGGAGCGCGCGGCTTGCGCATGATTCTTGAGGAGTTGATGCTCGATCTGATGTATCACCTGCCTGAGAGCAAGCGCGTCCGTGACCTGGAAATCACCAGCGACATGGTCGAGCGGCGTGATTTGTCGCTTTGCCTGCTGGAAAAAGCCGGCTGATTCCCGTTCTATGTTCGGCCGTTTCATCTGTCCCAGGTCTCGACTCCGAGGCCTGGGATTTTCCTTCTCAGCTCTTGTTTCGCTGTACAATCCCAACAGAGCCGAACCGTCAGCCCGGAATCCATGGCTGTCTTCCGTGCGTCTAACTCTTAAGGTGGCCTGATGACCGCATCCCGCGAAAAGAACGCGTCCCGCAAACTGCCCATGATGCCCATCCGGGACATGGTGATTTTTCCCTACATGATGACGCCCTTCGTAGTGGGGCGCGAGTCGAGTGTGCGCGCCCTCGAAGAGGCGCTCGGCGGCGACCGCAAGATTTTTCTCGCCACGCAGCTTGATGCCGCGAACGACGAGCCCAAGGCCAAGGATATTTTCCAGGTCGGTTCCATCTGCAGCATCGTGCAGAGCGTCAAGATGCCCGACGGCAACATCAAAGTCTTGGTCGAGGGCGTGGAGCGCGCCAAGTCCATTGAAGTCACCGATAGCGATGGCTTCTTCGTGGCCACTGTGCGCGTCGGCAAGAGCAAGTTCGAGGTGACGCCTGCCGTCGAGCAGCTCATGCAGCGCGTCACTGGTCTCTTCGAGCAGTACGTCAAGCTGCAGCAGTCGTTGAACTACGAAACCATCATCGCCACTGTGCGCATGGACGAGCCCGCGAAGCTTTCCGACACCATCGCCGCCAATCTGCAATTGGGCATTGAGGAAAAGCAGGAGCTGCTGGGCATCTTCGACCCGGCGACGCGCTTGGCGCGCATTGCTGACGTGCTGGATATTGAGATTGAGAAGCTCGACCTCGACCGCAACATCCAGTCCCGCGTCAAGCGGCAGATGGAGCGCGCGCAAAAAGAGTATTACCTCAACGAAAAGATCAAGGCTATCCAGAAGGAGCTGGGCCACGGCGAAAAGAGCGAGTTCGACGAGCTGCGCAAGAAGATTGAAGCCGCCGGGATGCCCAAGGACGTTCTCGACAAGACGATCCAGGAGCTGAAGAAGCTGGAAGCCATGCCGCCCATGTCGGCCGAATCGACCGTCAGCCGCAATTACATCGACTGGCTGCTGGCCGTGCCGTGGAAGAAGCGTTCCAAAGAGACCCGCTCGATCGACTCCGCCGAAAAAGTTTTGAACGCGGATCATTATGGCCTGGAAAAGATCAAGGAGCGCATTCTGGAATTTCTGGCCGTGCGCCAGTTGGTCAAGAATCCCAAGGGCTCGATCCTCTGTTTTGTGGGGCCTCCGGGCGTGGGCAAAACCTCGCTGGGAATGTCGATTGCCAAGGCCACCGGCCGCAAGTTCGTGCGGCTTTCCCTCGGCGGCGTGCGCGACGAAGCGGAGATTCGCGGCCATCGCCGCACCTACATCGGAGCGATGCCGGGCCAGATTATCCAACACATGAAGCGTGCCGGAACCAAGAACCCCGTCTTTCTGCTGGACGAAGTGGACAAGATGGATTCGGACTTTCGCGGCGATCCGGCCTCGGCCCTGCTGGAAGTGCTGGACCCGGAGCAGAATTCCACCTTTCAGGATCACTATCTGGATGTGGATTACGACCTCTCGCAAGTGCTGTTTGTGGCCACGGCCAACGCCATGCATACCGTTCCGGGCGCGCTGCAGGATCGCATGGAAGTTCTGCATCTGCAAGGCTATACGGAGCAGGAAAAGCTGGAAATTGCCCGTCAGTACCTGGTCAAGAAGCAGCGCGAGCAGACCGGCCTGAGCGAGAAGAATATCGTCTTCAAGGACGACGCGATCACCGGGATCATTCGCAGCTATACGCGCGAGGCTGGAGTGCGGAATCTTGAGCGCGAGATCGGCAACATCTGCCGCAAGGTGGCCCGCCGCGTGGTCAAGGGCGGCAAAAAGCACAAGGAGGAGATCACGGCCGCCAAGCTCAGCGAGTTTCTCGGCGTGGCCCGGTATCGCGACTCTGAGATGCACGAAAAGAGCGAGGTGGGCTTGGTGACCGGCTTGGCCTGGACCGAGGTGGGCGGCTGCATTCTTGATACGGAAGTGCAGGTGATGGACGGCAAGGGAAAACTCACCATCACCGGCCAGCTTGGCGACGTGATGCAGGAGTCGGCGCAGGCCGCGCTCAGCTACATTCGGGGCAAGGCGCACGTGCTGGGGCTCAGCCGCGAGTTCTATCGCAACGTGGACATCCACTTGCACGTGCCTGAGGGCGCCATTCCCAAGGACGGTCCTTCGGCTGGCATCACCATGGCCACGGCTCTCGCCAGCGCTCTGGCCAAGATCCCCGTGCGTCGCGACATTGCCATGACCGGCGAAATCACTCTCCGTGGCAAGGTGCTGCCCATTGGTGGACTGAAGGAAAAGCTGCTGGCCGCCTTGCGGGCAGGCATCTTTGAGGTGATCCTTCCCCGTGACAACGAGAAGGACGTTGCAGAATTGCCGGACAACATCAAAAAATCCATGAAGCTGCATTTCGTCGATCAGATGGACGAGGTGTTGCCGCTGGCGCTGGAAGGGCCGCTGCCGGAGCCCTTGCCGGAAGAAGCCGAGGTGCTGTCGACCGTGCAGACCGGCGGGCTTGCGGCGAATCTGCCGACGCAGCAGTAAACCGTTATTGATCCGGCAACTAAATATTGTTTGTGTGCCCCATCCATTTCCGCGTCTTTGGCGGGTGGCCCCCATCTCAATCACCAACAAAGATGGGGTGCCCCCGGTCCCTCGCATTTGGGGACCGGGGAGACAACTGACCGGCCCTCTCTTTTCGGACCCGTTGCCGGGTGGCCGGTGGCCCGCTCATTCTCTCCGAAAAATCACCATCGGCCATGAGAATCTGTGCCCCGTTCATCGCAGTCTTATCGCGATGAGCGGGTGGAGGGAGCAGGGGCCTTCAGGCCCCTGAATGAAGGTCTGCAATCAAAGTGGCTTTAGCCACGGGCCTTTCGTTGATTCTGCTGGGACACCACGAACTTTGAGCCGCCGCCCCCCAAGCCCGTTTTGCGGAGAATTACCCGCCTGGGATGCACACTGCCAATAGAGCGAAATTCTTGAGGAGTGCCGGACCATGAGAACCGTTAGAAACATCACCGTCGACCCCGGCCATCAACATTCCCGGTCCTTCGCCGAAATAATTGGAAATTCGTTCTGTAAGCCTGTACCGGCCAGTAAGCTCCATTCCCTTCATCTACTTGCACCAGAAAAACCGGCGGCCGTACAGGATAAGTATTTCAGTATCGCCACTCTGAAAGCCATCATTTCAAAGGCCTTACTTCCATTTCGCACAGAACGCGTTTTAACCGCTGTACGCCAGTAAAAAGCCACCTAAACAGATAGAAATCTAATAAAATCAATATCTAAGGCGGCTCATTCGAAATATGCGCTATACATCACAATTTTTGCTTTCGGCTCTGGCGGCGGCGCAGTTTCCCGCGTCGGATGTGCCGGAAATCGCTTTTCTGGGCCGCTCGAATGTGGGCAAATCCAGCCTTCTGAACACGCTTGTGGGCGAAAAGACGGCGCGTGTTTCGCAGACGCCGGGCCGCACGCGCGCCATCAATTTTTTCGCTCTTCTGGACCCCAGGCAGCAGCCTAAATTGATGTTTGCCGATCTGCCCGGCTACGGCTACGCCAAAATTTCCAAGTCCATCAGCACTGGCTGGCAGGAGTTTATCGAGCCGTATCTGGCGATCCGTTCGACGCTCAAGCTCTGCATCTGCCTGGTGGATTCCAACGTGCCCGCACAGCCGCCTGACCGCCAGTTGATCGACTGGCTGCGCGCCTCTGGGCGGGAGTTCGCCGTCGTGGCCACCAAGATCGACCGTCTCAGCGGCAACGAGCGCACGCGGAATATGCTGGCGCTGAAGAATGGCCTGGAACTGGACGATGTGCTGCCCGTCTCGGCCAAGACTGGCTACGGGCTGAAGGAACTCTGGACGCGAATCGATGCGGCCGGCAAAAACGACTGAAATCCTTGCCTACCACGTAGAGTAGGGCTGGCCGTCGGAGCCGGTCTCCTGGCTGCCGGAGTGAACGTCCTCGACGCCGGGGTCGGTCTGGTCCAGGGAGTGCATCGCGTCGCTGGTTTCGGTTGTCCAGGTGTCCCGCGCGCGGGTGAACGGGTCCAGGGGGATTTCCCGCAGGTAGCCGTCCTGGATCAAGTCCTGAAGCGACTGTGGCGCCTTCTGCTTGTCCATCGTGTAGGAGTCGATCGCCTCGCGCATGACGTGCAAATCTTCCTTGAGCGCGGCCTCGCGCGCCATCCGCATGGCGCTTTCAAACCTCGGTATGGCCACCATCATCAGCACGCCGATGATCGCCATCACGATCAGCAGTTCGACCAGCGTAAAGCCCGACTCTTGTTTGCGTCTACCGCTCACTGAATCCCCTTGTTCCAGCGGAGCTGGCGGAGTTAGCCGCGCTGCGCGCGTGTTGGCGGAGTTGATTCCGCACTTCCTGCCAACTCCGCTGCATTTTCTAACTCCGCTCACCACGCTAACTCCGCTGTCTTTGCTAACTCCGCTAACAACGCTAACTTCGCTCGCCGCCTACCAGTCAGAATACTTGGTTCCGTCCAGGGCTGTTCCCGTGGATTTGGAATACACGTCGAAGACGCTTTGCCCGCCGTAGGAAGTTGAATCCGGGGCGTCCTGCATGGAGCGCAAGCCCCAGTCGGCCTGTCCGGTCATGGGATCCACCGGAATCCGGCGCAGGAACTTGACCTTCTTGGTTTGCACTTCCACGCCGGTGACCAGCGTTTCTAGATCGGGCGGATAGCCCTGGCTGTCCACCTTGACCTGAAAGGCATTTTTGTCGGCCGCGTCCTTGTACTTGTCGATGGCGTCGCGCATCATCCAAAGGTCATAGCGGAGGATGCGCTCATTCTGGCGCTTCACCTGGAAGCGCGCAATCGGGATCGCCGCCGAAGCCAGAATCGAGAGAATCGTCACGGTCACAATCAGCTCGACCAGCGTGAGCCCCCGCTCTCCGGAGCGGAGGTCGCGGATTGGCCGGGCTTCTTTCGTGATGCACCTCGTCGGCGCGATTTTTATGGGCAGGGAACTCATTGTTCTACTGCACCTGAATCTTGATTCGCCCACCCTGGGCCGGCACCTGTTGCTGCGTGCTGGTGAGGGCGCCCGGATGGGTGATGACCAAATCGCTCATGCCAGCGGCCTTGGCCTGGAAGCTGAGAACGCAGACCACGCCTGTGCCGCTGATTCCGGCTGAGGCTGGCGGCCGCGAGGCGTTGATGTTGATTGCGCCCGGTCCGTCGTCGCGGTGAACCAGCGCAACGGCCTTTCCATCCCTGCCCAGAAAGTCTCCGTTGTCCACATTGACCAATGAGAGCTTGGCCGGATCGTACTGAATCTGTAAGGGAACGGAGGCGATGTCATTGCCTCCATTCAGCACCACGGGAATCTGAAAGGTTGAGCCGAGAGTCACTGGGCCGGGCTTGGGAATCAACGAGATCGTTACCTGTGCTGGCGGCGGCGGAACGGCTGCCGCGCGTGCTGGCGCTGGCCTTCCGTTCGTCTCTGCGGCATCGTGCATTTGGGTCAGGAGCGTCGCGGCTGCGTTCTCCGCGTTTTCACCGGAAACCGTGCCGATGCTCGATCGCGTTCTGGCTGGCGGCCGCGCCGGGGTGGCCGCGGGCGTTGACGCTGGATTTGTGTTCGGGGCTGCGCCGGGAACACGGCGAATCTCGATCGATGTGCCCACGCCGGTATCGACCGAGCGCAGATTGACTGGTTGCAGGTCTTGTGAGCGCACAATGTGCGGTATCAGGACGAAGACGACCTCGTCTTCGGTAATCGTATGATCCTTCGATCCGAACAGATATTTGAGCCCCGGAATTGCGCTTAATCCCGGAATTCCGTTCCAGGAGACCGTGTCCGTCTTGTTCATCATGCCGCTCATGATGCTGGCCTCGCCCTCGCGCAGGCGGATGACCTGCTCACTGGTCTTCTGGGCGATGATCGGCTCGACCACATCGCTGATCGTCGATGTGCCGTCCTCCGAACTGTCTTCAAGCTTGATCTTCAGCGTCACATCGTGGTCGTAATGAACGGTGGGCGTCATTTCGATGTTGATGCCCACATCTTGATACTGAAACTGGGTGTTCACCAGCGAACTGACCAGTGTCGAGGAGGTCCCCGAGGAATAGGATCCGGTGGCGATGGGGATTTTTTTGCCGATCTTCATCGTCGCTTTCTGCCCGTCCGTGCAGCGGATGCGAGGATTGTCCAGAATCTTGGTGTTCGAGTCCGACAGCAGCATATTGGCCTTGGCCGCGGAGATGGTCACCAGAAAATTGGAGGATTTCAGGTTCGCCAGATTATAGAGCGTGGCCTCGTTGGCCGTGGCGGTCACGGTCGATGTGGACGAAGAGGTGGTGGAATCGATGTCGGTTTGCAGCGCAATGCTCGCGCTGGTGGGCCAGGTAATGCCCAGAGTCTTCTCCCAATTCTTGCTGACCTCCAGTACCGCGACATCCACGATGACCTCGGGACGCGCCTTGTCCAGATCGTTGATCAGCTTTTGGGCCAGCAGAAGCTCGTCCGGCGTACCCCGGATCACGATGGCGTTCTGGCTGGCCACGCCGTAGACTTTGGCGTTGGGCAGCACGTTGCGGATTGCGGTTTGCACGTCGGTCAGGTCGTTCTGCTGCCAGGCATTCGACAGATAGAAGGTCTGCACCGCTTGCTCGTCCAACTCAGTGCGCTTGGCGCGGGTGTTCGCGGCTACAAAAACCGTGTTGCTCGTGACCGGCCGCCAGAAGGTATTCGAAACGGTGCCCACAATGCGCAGAGCATCCAGCAACGACACGTTGTTCAGATCCACCTGAATGCGCTTGGAGGTGTAATCCGGGTCGAAAAGGATGTTGACTCCGGCGGCCTTGCCAACCGCCTGATAGATCGTTTTGGAGTCCTCGGTCATGTGCAGGGTCACGGGCTCGTTTGAGACCGGACGAAGCATGGCCGGCTCTCCCATCGAGTCGAGATCCTCCTGCGTTCCTTCCGGCTGGGGAAGGCCGATCTCGGCGGCGGGTACTGCTTCGCCTTGTTTCCTGTGCACTTTGGCGATGGCCTGCTGAGCGGCCTCGTTGCTGGGGTCGATTTCGGCGGCGTGCAGATACTCCGCCAGCGCCTCTTGATCGCTTCCCGCATTGAACAGTTTGTTGCCCTTGTTCATGTGCATGGCCGAAACGGAGTCCCGTATCCGGTAGAGCGCGGCCCGGTAGCGCAGATCTTTGGGTGCCTTGTTGTAAGCCTTTTGGAAGTTGCTGAAGGCGGCGTCAAAGTCCTCGCGCGCCTCGGCGTTTTGGCCGCGTTTGTAAAAGGAGTTGGCCGATTCGGCGCGCAGCATCACGCATGACAGGCCAAAGACTGCCACAACGGCAAAAAGCGCAATTCGGAAAGCGGTCTCAGAAAAAACGAATCTGGACGCGGCCTGAGCATGAATGCTGCGGTTCATCGAACTCCCAGGCGTCTTCGCCGGTTCGCATGGTTCATCGAACCCTTGTGGGCTGCCTTGGCCGCCACAGACGCAAATCTTGTCGTAAGTTATCTTGGCAGAACTTCCCATTGAATACTGCCTCATTTTAGCAAAGCTCCCACTGGTAACGCGGCCGAAAGCTGTCCGAATGCTACGATTGAGAGTTGAGGTGCCGGTCGATGTCTCGCCAAACCAGTCACGTGATCGTTCCGCAGGCCAGTTCCGGCCCGCAGAAGTCCGTCAAGCCCCGCGACCCGGTGGCTTCCGGCGAGCGGGACGCTGCGCACAATCGCGCCGCCAGCCATAACTATTTTCTGCTGGAGAAGTTTGAAGCCGGCGTGGCTCTGCGTGGTACCGAGGTCAAGTCCATCCGCGAGGGCAAGGCCAACCTGAAGGACTCCTATGGCCTTATCAAGGACGGCCAGGCGTATTTGCTCAACGTTCATATTGGTCCCTACTCTCACGGTAATATTGCCAACCACGATGAAACGCGCACGCGCAAGCTCCTGCTGCACCAGGGCGAGATTCGCAAGCTACTCTCCAAGACGCAGATCAAGGGCCACACGCTCATCCCCACCCGTCTCTACTTCCGCCACGGGCGGGTCAAATGCGAGCTGGCCGTGGCTAAAGGTAAGCAGGAATGGGACAAGCGCGAAACTGAGCGCAGCCGCGAGGCCGACCGCGAGGCCCACGCTGCCATCAATGCCAGCAAACAGCGCATGGGACGCTGACGGATGGATTCAGAAAAAAGCACACTGAGGAAACGATGAAGACTCAACTGAATTTTACTCATCTTGCCGGAATCGAAACGGAACTGCTGGTCGTCCTGGCCGCCGACACTCAAACTGCCACGGGCCCCGATGACAAGCCCAAGCCCGCGCTGCTGACCGCTGACCTTGCCGTTCAGGCTGGTGCGGCGAATCTTCTTTCAGGTGGCGAATTCAAGGCAGGCGCCAATGAAACGGTGCTCTTGCACGCTCCGATCGGCCTGGCTGCCAAGCGGCTGCTGCTGGTCGGCCTCGGCAAGCAGGCCAAGGCCACGGTCGATTCCGTGCGCCATGCCGCGGGAACCGCCGTCCGCTTCGCCAAGCCGCGCGGCATCCGCGAGCTGGTCTTTGCGCTTGCTGAGTCCGCGCCAGCCACGCCGGAGCTGGAAGCGCTTTCCCTTGCGCGCTCGACCCGCGCCGCCATCGAGGGCGCTTTTTTGGGCGATTTCGACCCTGACACCTATCGCAGCGACCGCAAGGACCGCAGTGTTGCGTCCTTCACCGTGGCCGCGCCCGCCGAGGCGGACCAGGCGACGCTTCAAACGGCCTTTGACGAGGGCGTCATCGTTGGCGAGAGCCAGAACCTGGCGCGCTCGCTGGTCAACGAGCCGGGCAACAAGCTAACCCCCACCATCCTCGGCCAGCGCGCCGTGCAGGTGGCCGAGGCGGTCGGCATCAACTGCAGAACCTTCTCCACGGATATGATCAAGGAACTGAAGATGGGCGCATTCTGGAGCGTTGCGCAAGGCTCCGCCGAGCCGCCCGCTCTGATTGTGTTGCGCTACGAGCCCGAGGGCGTGACCGAAGGCCCGATTCTCGGTTTGGTTGGCAAGGGCATAACCTTTGACTCCGGCGGCATCTCCATCAAGCCGTCCAAGAATATGGACGAGATGAAGACCGATATGTCTGGCGGCGCCGCCATGCTCGCCGCCATGCGCGCCATTGCCTTGCTCAAGCCCAAGGTGCGCGTCATCGCCGTCATTTGCGCCACGGAAAACATGCCCGACGGCAAGGCGCAGAAGCCCGGCGACGTGCAGACGGCGATGCCCCTGGCTGAAGGCAAGCCGGGAAAGACCATCGAGGTTCTCAGTACCGATGCCGAGGGTCGCATGATCCTGGCTGACGGCCTCACCTACGCTCGTCGTCTGGGCGCTACGCACCTGATCGATGCGGCCACGCTTACCGGCGCTTGCGTCGTTGCTCTCGGCACGGTGACGGCCGGCGCTTTCTCCAACGACGATGCCACCTACGACAAGTTCAACGCGGCGCTGGCGGTTTCGGACGAGAAGTTCTGGCGCTTGCCGTTGGGCGACGAGTATGCCGACCAGATCAAGAGCGACATCGCCGACATCAAGAACACCGGCGGACGCTGGGGTGGCGCCATCACCGCGGCCGAGTTCCTCAAGGTTTTTGTCGACGACACGCCGTGGATTCACCTCGACATCGCCGGTCTGGCCTGGCTGGAAGAGGGCAAGCCCTACATCGCCAAAGGTCCCAGCGGCGTCGGCGTCCGCTCGATCCTGGAGTGGGTCCGCAGCTACAGTTCCTAGTTTTTGGGGAGCTGGAACTACCAGCAAAATGGGTGCCCCACCCTCGGCGCGTCTTTGTTTTTGCGCCTAGGGTGGGATATCTATAACTACAGCTTTTTATCTATCGACCTTCAGCTCTGGAACCGAAAGCACAGAAGGCATCCCGACCTTGCGGCAAAAAAAGCTCGGTGTACTTCTTAAAGTCTTTTTATTGCCTCATGCCCCATCCATTCGCCTTTTTCCTGGCGAATGGATGGGAAACCATAAAGCTCAACTGTCGTTTCAGGTATAAGTAGCTCTGAACAATCTCGGGCTAGAAGCTAGTAGCTAGCAGCTGCCTTCCTACATCGCTTCCGGGCTATCAATTCCCAGCCAACTGAGCGCCAGAATCAGTTCCCGCAGCACAACGGCGGTTGTCGCCAGCAGGAAGGTCTTCCGCGCTGGGTCTTCTTCGCTGAGAATGTGGTGGCGATGATAGAAGTTATTGAATTCCTGCGCTAACTGGAAAGCGTGCTTCGCCAGGTAAGCGGGCTCGGAAGTCGTAATGCACTGATCCAGCACCATCGTCCGTCGCGCGGCCATCAGCCACAGCGCCCAGATGTCCTCGTCCGCCTCGCCTTCGAGATAACTGCCTAACTCCGTGACCTCTGCCAGCTTCGCTAACTCCGCTTCCGGCGTCGTCTCTCCCTTGCGGAAGATATTGCGTGCGCGCACGACGGCGTACTGAACATACGGCCCGGTTTCGCCCTCGAAGCTCAGTGCGTCCTTGAAATCGAAAGCGATGATCGAGTTGCGCGTGTACTTCAGCATGAAGTAGCGCAGCGCGCCGATGGCGATCTGTTCGGCGATGTGCTGCCGTTCAGCCTCACTGCGGTCGGTCTGGCGCGCGTCCACCTCGGCGCGCGTGGCCACGATGAGCTTGTCGATCAGGTCGTCGGCCTTGACGCCGAAGCCCTTGCGCCCGCTGACCTCGATGTACGGCCGCGCCAAGTCTTCCGCGGAAACGTCATAGCCCAGCTCGACAGCGCAGCGCGGCGTCAGCGCCACCATCTCGTAACTGAAGTGTGTGTAGCGATTGGCCTGGTCTGTGTAGCCCATGCCGCGCAGCGCCTGGATGACGTTGGCTTGCGGATCGCTCTGGCGCGTGTCGATGACGTTATAAATCGCCTGCGCTCCGCCAAAGTGCGGATGCGTCTCTTCGCCCTTTTCCGCCGAAATCCAGCACTCGTGCGTCGGATAAGTGAAGAAGGGCTTGTAGCCGAAGTCCTTGCCCAGCAAGCCAAACTTCCATAAGTGATAGGCGATGTCCTTGCCGACGTACCCGACCGTGCCGTTGGAGCGCACAATCACCTTCGAGTCTTCGTCCGTCGCGCCTTCCGCAATCTCCGCGCCGGGCCGCGTCATCACCCAGCAGCCCTTGTTCTTGCCCTCGTTTTCGAAGTAGAGCACGCCGGTCTTCTTCAATTGCTCGAAGGCCGATTCCCAGAACTTCAGGTGCAGAATCTCGCTCTCGCGGGGCAGAAAATCGTACTCGATGCCCAGCCGCTCCATGGTTTCCAAGTGCCGTCGCATGACTGCCGTCGAAATCAGTTCGGCAATTGCGGAGGTCTCGTTGCCGCCGACTTCCAGCTCGTGCAGCGTGGCGTAGCGCAGCTTCTTCCGCGCTTCATTTTCTTCGTCCGTGCCGCTCGTGTACCACTGCGAGGTCTTCGCGTAGAGATCCCAGCAGTAGTAGTCAATCCGCTTGCCCTTGCTCTTCAGCTCATCCAGCAGCAGGCGCACGTCGGCCAGCGACTTGCCTTCCAAATGCTGGAATCCCACCACCACATCGGCCACCTGCACGCCGGTGTTGTCGATGTAGTTCTGCACGTCCACCTTTTGCCCGGCGGCGCGCAGCAGGCGAACAAACGTGTCGCCCAGAATGGCGTTGCGCAGGTGCCCGATGTGCGCGGCCTTGTTGGGATTGATGCTGGTGTGCTCGACCAGACTATGGATTGCGGGTGTCCCAGTTCCGGATTCTCGAACCTGGGAATCCGCAGTGGCTCTCACGCCGGCGTCACGATCCAGCCGCGCGTTGATGTAACCCGCGCCGGCCACGTCAAAGCCGGCAAAGCCCTCTACCTCACCCAGCGCGGCGATGATCTCTTGCGCGATGATCTTGGGCGCCTTGTGCAGCTTGCGCGCCAGTTCAAAGGCGACCGGCGTGGCCAGTTCGCCAAATTTGAGATTCGGCGGAATCTCGATGGGGAGGTTTTCAAGCTGAAGATTGTACTTTTCCGCCAGAACACTGCACAGGTGGTCGCCAAGCCGTTTTTGCAATTCCAGATACACGTCGATAAGCCTCAAAAATCGTTGATTTCCAAGGTGATTTTAACAGGATCATGCCCTTGCACGGTTTCTGCTGAAAAGACGAGGAACGGAAAGAGCCTTGTTCGTCCAGCTCCCCAGCGAGGCCACGAGTTTATGCGTGTAACTTCCAGGCTGGAATCAACCAGTCACCATGAAACCAAAAACTCAGTCCTACGTGAAACAACACATAAAACACCCAACTCGAAACATAAGAGATCGCAATCTTGCGTGGCGTTCTCAACACATACCAAGCCAGCAATATATCCAAAGGAATGAGCGCAGGAACCGCCAACCAAGAGGGCATATTCAGTCCAACTTCGGTATACCCTGCCAGAACGACCATGCAACCGATGGAAACAGCTTGAAAGAGATAGATGCGTCGCGATGCCAGAAACAGGCCGAGTCCCCAGGCCAGCGAGGTAAAGAAGATCGATATGTCAAGTTGCACGACTGCTGGTAGCGTATTTACGTTCACGTGGATTCATTCCCCTTTGCGTTTTGAATACTGCGCATCGGTCGTCTGCTAGTCCTCCGCAACGCCGTATTGCATTGGAATAGATTACGATGGAGAGTAAATGTTTGTTCCAGTTGTTTTTCGGAGCAAGCTGGAGCACACGCGCCATCATGACCAAACCAGACACAAATCGCTATTATTTGACCACGCCGATCTACTACGTGAATGCGCGGCCGCACTTGGGCCATGCCTACTCGACCATCGTTTGCGACGCCATTGCGCGGCGCAAGCGGGCGCAGGGCATCGACACCTGGTTCCTCACCGGCACCGACGAGCACGGGCAGAAGATCGAGCGCTCCGCCGAGCTGGCCGGGCGCACGCCGGAGGAATTCGCGACGGCCATCTCCGGCGAATTCCGCAGCCTGTGGAAGCAGCTCGGCATCACCAACGACGACTTCATCCGCACCACCGAGGAGCGCCACAAGCGCGGCACGCAGAAGTTCTTTGCCACGCTGCGCGATAAGGGCTTCATCTACAAAGGTTCCTACAGTGGCCAATATTGTGTCTCCGATGAGCTTTACGTGGACGGCCCTGTTGGCACGCTCTGCCCGGACTGCGGCCGCGAGACCGAGACGGTCAGCGAGGAGAATTATTTCTTCAAGCTTTCGGCCTTCGAGCACAAGCTGCTGGAGTTCTACGACGCGAATCCCGATTTCATGGGTCCCGAATCGACGCGGCGCGAGGTCATCTCCTTTGTGCGCGGCGGCCTGAAGGACCTCTCGGTGAGCCGCACGAGTTTTTCCTGGGGCATTTCCGTTCCCGGCGACGAAAAGCACGTCATCTACGTCTGGCTCGACGCGCTGGTAAACTACATCACCGCGCTCGGCTACGGTTCCGAGGATCCCGCGGACCAGGCCCGTTTCGCCAAATTCTGGCCGGCCGATATGCACCTGATCGGCAAGGAGATCAGCCGTTTCCACTGCGTCTACTGGCCGGCTTTCCTCATGGCCGCGGGCCTTCCGCTGCCGCGTTCGGTCCGTGCCAATGGCTGGCTGCTCTTCGACCAGGGCAAGATGTCCAAGTCGCGGGGCAACATCGTCCGCGCGGAAACCGTCCAGCAGGTTCTGGGCGCGGACGCTCTGCGCTACTTCCTGCTGCGCGAAATTCCCTTCGGCCAGGACGGCAACTTTTCTTTTGATGCGCTCGTCCAGCGCTTCAACGGTGATCTGGCCAACGGCTACGGCAATCTGGTTAGCCGCGTCGTCAACATGGTCCACAAGTACTTTGGCGGCGTGCTGCCGGAAGTCGGTGCCGAGACGGAGGCCGAGACAGCCCTGCGCGAGAGTGCCGCGAAGGCCCTTGCAGCTTTCGGTCTCGCCTTCGACGAACTGAATTTTTCCGACGCGCTGAAGTCCCTGTGGGAACTGGTGGCCGAGACTGACGGCTACCTGACGGCCAACGCGCCCTGGAAGCGGACTGCGGACCGCAGCGAGGCCGACCACGCCGCGCTTCAGGCCCGCGTGCTGGCCACCGCCGCCGAAGCCATTCGCATCATCACTGCGCTGGTCTATCCCATCCTGCCGGAGTCGTCTGCCAAGGCCTGGCAGCAACTCGGTCTGGGCGAAATTCAGGACGCGGCAAAGCAATCATTTTTGACCCATATCGCATGGGGCGGGTTGAAGGCCGGAACAAAGTTTGCCGAGCCCGCGCCGCTGTTTCCCCGCGCGGAAAAGGACGCCATCGAGCAGATGCAGAAGATCGAAGAACAGAACACCAAGACCGTCGTCGAAGCAGCGGCCAAAGGCGGTTCTGCTACGAAATCCGAGACAGCAACTTCAGCTCCCGCGGCAAAGACTGCGGTAAAAGGAGAAATTGTGAGCGAAAATCCTGAAAAGCAAGCATCCGCGGAGGATGTCCCCGTAGATTCTGTTGGCACGGAGACCGTGGACGAAGCCAAGGGCTACGATACGCTGGCGCGGGTTGCAGCGAAGCCGGCCGTTCCCGCTGCTCAAACGCCAGCCCCACAGCAGGCGCCCGCGACACCGACGGTGGCAGAGCCGCAGTACATCTCCATCGACGACGTCATCAAGGTGGACCTGCGCGTGGCGCAAATTCTGGTGGCCGAGCGCATTCCGAAGGCTGACAAACTGCTGCGCCTGGAGGTCGATCTGGGCTATGAAAAGCGGCAGATTCTGGCCGGTATCGCGCAATACTACGAGCCGGAAAAGCTTGTCGGACGCAAGATCGTTGTCGTCGTCAACTTGGCTCCGCGCAAGATGCGTGGCCTGATGTCGAACGGCATGTTGCTGGCCGCGTCCCTGGAAGGCGGTTCGCCGGTTCTGGCCGGATTCCTGGAAGATGTTCCTCTGGGTGCGCGGCTGAAGTAGGCACCTGCGGTGCGGCCATCTGGCTTCGCCTTTCCCGCGCCAGGAAGAAGGCGCGGGGAATCGGTTTGTGCGGTTGCGATTTAACGAAGTGAATCGGACCGCACCACATTTCTTGTATTTCGAGGCCCCATTGCTGATCGATTCCCATGCGCACCTGGACAGTGAGCGCTACGCCGAAGACCGCGAAGCGATGCTTCGCCGTGCTTGGGAGGCGGGCGTGGGCACAGTGCTGTCGATCGGCATCGGCGACGGACCTGCCCAGATGCAGCAGGCGCTCGACCTCTGCCGCCAGTTCAACGCGATGCCGGAAAGCGGCGCGGGAATTCCGAAGCTCTACGCCAGCGCGGGCGTCTATCCGCACAGCACTCCGGAACTGGACGACGCGGCTCTGGCCAAGCTTGACAGCCTGCTGGCCGAGCCGGAGGTGATCGCCTGCGGCGAGATCGGCCTGGATTACTACTACGAAGGCGCCTCCCACGAGGTGCAGCGCAGTGGGCTCATTCGCCAGTTGGAGATTGCCGCCACGCGGAAGCTGCCCATTCTCATTCACTGCCGGCCGACAGATAATTCGACCGATGCCTGGGACGAAATGCTGGAAATTCTGGAGGCTCACTGGCGCCGGACCGGCTTGGGCGGCATCATGCACTGCTTCAGCGGCAACGAGGAGCAGGCGCGGCGTTCGCTCGATCTGGGCTTTCTGCTCTCGTATGCCGGCAATCTGACCTTCAAGAAGGCCCAGCCGCTACGCGATGTGGCCGCCCGTCTGCCTCTGAGCGAGCTTCTGGTGGAAACTGACGCGCCCTGGCTGGCTCCCGTGCCTCATCGCGGCCAGCGTAATGAGCCGGCCTGGGTCGCGCAGACGGCCTCGGTTCTGGCCGGGCTGCTGGGCGTTGAAGAGGAAGAAATCGCCTCCGCGACCACGAAAAACTTCCTCCGGCTGTTTCACCTCCGGCCTGACGTGGGAAACTGAAAGAGTTGCACCGGCAAAATCAGCCGGCGATTGAGGTCGGCCAATCAGCGGCCGGCAGATTGAGGAAGAGTCATGGCCCACGAGAATTCGTTCGATATTGTCAGTAAGGTGGATATTCAGGAAGTTCGCAACGCCATCGATCAGGCGCTCAAGGAAATTCACCAGCGCTTTGACCTGAAGGATACCCACTCGGACATCGCATTGGAGGAAGAAAAGGCGATTCTTCTCTCCTCTGAGGGCGAGTACAAGTTGGAAGCCGTCAAGGACATTCTTGGCCAGAAGCTGGTCAAGCGGGGCGTCTCGCTGAAGAACCTGACTTACGAAAAGGTGGAGCAGGCCTCCGGCAAGAGCGTGCGCCAGAAGATCCTGTTGCAGCAGGGCATTCCCATCGAAAAGGCCAAGGAGATCGTGAAGCTGGTCAAGGACTCGAAAAAGAAGGCGCAGGCCAGCATCCAGGGCGATACGGTGAGAATTTCCAGCAAGGACCGCGACGAGTTGCAGGCGATCATCGCGCTGCTGCGCGCCAAGGATCTGGGGCTGGAGCTGCAATTCACCAATTACCGCTCGAATTAGGCCGCGGATAGGCGCAAGCCGCTGTTCGCGAAATCAGGTCGCCCTGCGGCCGCAAGGAACAAGAAAGCACGGGAACCGGAGAGCTTTGAGCACATTGGCGATAGCGACGGCAAAAGAGGTTTTCGATCTGCTGCGGGAAGATCTCGTGGTGATCGAGCAGCATTTGGGCCTTGATGCCGCTTCCAGAATCAGCACCATCACGGAGATTTCCGAATATCTGCGCGAAGGCGGCGGCAAACGCATCCGGCCGTCGCTTCTTCTCTTGTCGGCGCACGCGCTGGGCTACTTCGGCTCCGGCGCCATCCGCCTGGGTACGGTCGTCGAGATGGTGCACACGGCGACGCTGGTGCACGACGACATCATTGACGGCGCGGACCTCCGCCGTGGCCGTCCTTCGGCAAATACCACTTGGGGCAACGAAAAATGCGTGCTGGCCGGCGACTGGCTCTATATGCAGGCCTTTAACGTCGCTCTCCAGGAGAAGAACCTGCGCGTGCTTGACCTGCTCATTGGCCTGACCAAGCAGATGGTCGAGGGCGAGCTGCTACAGATTCAGAAGCTTGGCCGCGCCGTTGCCGAGGCCGAGTACTACGACCTGATCGATCGCAAGACGGCCTGCCTGTTCGCGGTTTCCATGCGCCTGGGCGCGGTGCTGGCCGGGGCCTCCGAGGCACAGGAAGCCAGCTTGGCCGCATACGGCAAGGCTTTGGGACTGGCATTCCAGATTGTCGATGACATTTTGGATCTAACGGCTACCGAAGAGGTTCTAGGCAAGCCCACGGCCAGCGACCTGCGCGAAGGCAAGGCGACGCTGGCCGTGATCCACTCCATCGATCACGGCACGGCCGCCGACCGCCAAGCGATTCAGGGAGTTCTGGACGATCGCGGCTTCCAGCGCGTCAGCCGCGAGCAGCTTCGGGAGATTCTGGCGCGGAACGGTTCGGTTGAGTACGCCATGGCCGCTGCCAGCCGCCACGCCGAGCAGAGCCGTCAGGCCCTGGCTCCCATCCCCGACTCCGAGTACAAGCGCGCCCTGCTCCGTGTGCCGGATTTCGTGGTGACGCGGGAGAAGTAGCGGCTTATTCCTTTGCCATCAGCGCCTTGAGCGCGGTGACGTATTTTTCCGGCAGGCGTGCCTTGTTCATCTCTTTGTCGCAGACCACATGCGTCGTTTCGCCCTCGGCCAGAAGCTTGCGCTCCTCGCCTTCGGAGGCCTTGCGCCAGATTTTGTAGGCAAACTTGACCAGCGAACTGCGCACCAAGGCGGGCTCGGTTTCGATCTGGATCAGGTCGTCGTAGCGAGCCGAGGCGCGATAGCGGCAGCGGGCCTCGGCAACCGGCAGAATGCAGTCGTAGGCTTCTTCCAACTGGCTGTAAGCCATGCCGAGGGAGCGCATCAGCTCCACGCGGCCAATCTCAAACCAGACCAAATAGTTGGCATAGTAAACCACGCCCATCTGGTCGGTTTCGGCATAACGTACTCTGACTTCGCTGGTTACGGACATTCTACGGTCTCTCCCGAGTTGAAAAATGGATGAATTTTGTACCCGGTTTTCCACGTGGAACGCGAAGTTATCCACATTTCGCCGGGTTTTCTCCTGGTTTCTTCCGGCCAAAGCTAACTCATGCTGGGCCAATCCACGTCTGGGTGCCCCACCTTCGGCGCGTCCTTGTTTTTGCGCCTAAGGTGGGGCACTCTATCCTGCAAGTGGAACGAAAAAGACTCTTACGGCCTGCCATGCGTGAAGATCGGTAGCCGGGTTACGTCGTTGAAGATGATGAAGGCGAAAAACGCCATCAGTACCACAAACGCCGCCTGGTAGATCCGTTCCTTCACGTCGATGTTGATGTCGCGGCGAATGACGCTCTCGATCAGCAGGAACATGATCATGCCGCCGTCCAGAATGGGGAAGGGCATCAGGTTGAGAATGCCCAGGTTGATGCTGATCATTCCCGCCAGACCCAGCTTTTCGCTCCAGCCCTTGGTCTCGGCCGCGTCGCCCGCAACGCGAGCAATGCCCACCGGCCCCATCAACTGCGACACGGGAACCTTGCGCGAAAACAGCCGTCCCAGGGTCTCGAAGATGAGCGTCGAGTTATTTACACAGAAGGTAGTGGACTTGGAGGCCGCTTTGCCCAGGGGCAGCGGATCGTTGCGATAGGGCGGTGGAGCAACAACGAAGCCCAGCTTCCAGCCGTTATCGAGCTTGGCCGGATGCGCCACCATCGGCAGCACGGCTCCGTTCCGCACCACCGCCAGCGAAATAGCCTTGCCCTGTCCGACCTGCATATAGGCCAGCAGCGAGGAAACGGTGTGGAAGGCGTGTCCATCGACGGACTGGATGGCGTCGCCGCTGCGCAGGCCGGCCTGATCGGCAGGCGTTCCCGCCTGTACTTCCTTCACGCTGATGGGACCGGGCAGGAACTGCGGCAGCATACCCGCCAGATCGTCGCCCTTCAATTGGCCGGGGACGCGCATGGCGAGTTGAATCGCCGCGCCGCCTCGCTCCACCGTGACCGGAACCGTCTGGTTGGGGTCCAGGTTAAGGCGCTCGTAGACGTTTTCCCAAGTCGGATGATCGGCCTCGGCAAAATGCCGGATGATGTCTCCGGGCTGAATGCCGGCCTGCGCCGCCGCCGAGTTGGGAATCACCCACTCGACCGTCGCCGTCTTCACTTCATAGGCGGGAACATCGTTGATCCAGCCGTAGTAGACAAACATCAGCACAAAGGCCAGAACGAAGTTGGCGAAGGGCCCGGCAAAGCCGATCAGCATTTGCTGCCAGCGTGGATGCGAGGTCAGTGCGCCGGGGTCGCTGGCCGGAGCCACGGTAGCCGTGCCACTGGCTGCATCGCTGACTTCGCTGAAGTTCTCGCCGGACATCTTGACGTAGCCGCCGAAGGGAAGCAGGCTGACCTTGTAGTCCGTGTCGCCGTATTTATAGCCGAACAGGCGCGGTCCAAAGCCAAAGGAAAACGCCTCGACGCGGACTCCGCAGAGCTTGGCGAGGGCAAAATGGCCAAACTCGTGGACCACAACCATGACGGCGATGAGGACGATAAAGGCGACGACAGAGACGATGAATGCATGCATAAATGTGCGGTTTTTTCCTCAAGAATGCGCTGGGCGCCTGGCCAGCGCCGCCCGTGGTTATAGGAGCAGCGCCCGCGCTGTTTCGCGCGCTTCCCGGTCGTGGGCGAGCACCTCGGCAATGGTGGCCGGGTGCGCCTCGGGTGTGGCTGCGAGTACCTTTTCAATTGTACGCGGGATTCCCATGAAGGGGATGCGCCGCTCCAGGAAGGCCTCAACGGCCACCTCGTCGGCGGCATTCAGGGCAATGCAGTGCGCGCCGCCGATTTTCGCCGCCTCAAAGCCCAGCCGCAGGCAAGGGAAGCGCTCCAGGTCGGGCTGCTCAAAGTCCAGGTGAGTCAGCGCGGCCAGATCGAAGGTCAGCTTGGAGGCCGGGCGCTCCGGGTAGGCCAGCGCGTAGAGAATCGGCAGCCGCATGTCGGTCACCGAAATCTGCGCCAGGATCGAGCCATCCACGTACTCCACCAGCGAGTGAACCGTGGATTGCGGATGCACCGTGACCCGCACCTGAGCGGCCGTCACGTCAAAAAGCCGGCAGGCCTCGATGACTTCCAGAGCCTTGTTCAGCATGGTCGCCGAGTCGATCGTGATCCGCCGGCCCATCTTCCAGGTGGGGTGCTTCAGCGCCTGCTCGGGAGTGATGTTGGCAAACTCCGCCAGCGGCAGCTTGCGGAATGGCCCGCCCGAGGCCGTCAGCCAGATGATTTTCACCTCGGCGTGCTGGCCCACGCGCAGGCACTGATGCACGGCGTTGTGCTCGCTGTCGATGGGCACGATGAGTACGTTGTGCTCACGAGCCGCTTTGGTCAGAATTTCGCCCGCGTCCACCATGCATTCCTTGGTGGCCAGACCCAGCGGCTTGCCGGCCAGGATGGCGGCATAGGTGGCCTCCAGGCCGGCCACGCCCACAATGGCCGAGACCACAAAGTTGGCTTCGGGCAAGGTGGCGCAGGCAATCGTGCCCGCCGTGCCATGCACGACCTCAATGCTGGCGAGACCAGCCTGATGCAGGCGTTTGGTCAGCTCCGCGGCCAGCTCTTCTGTGGCCAGTGAGATCATCCTTGGCCGCCAGCGAGTGGCTTGTTCAAAAGCTCTGTCGATGTTGTGTCCGGCCACCAGCGAGGCGACGGAATAGCGCTCGGGGAACTGCTCGACGATGGAAAGGGTGCTCTGTCCGATAGAGCCTGTGGAACCGAGAATGGCAAGTTTTTTCATAGAGCTTTTTAAATCTCCGGGGGCCTAAGAATTTAAAATTCGTGTTCTTTAAGACGCGATGCCTGCTATGGCCCCGACAATCTCTCGAACTTCTTCAAGAATCTTGTCCGGGACTTTGCCGATCAGTACAGCGTTGCGTATGCGCCAATCCAAACTGCGCATATGCGCGCAAAGAACCGCTCCATGCACCGGCAATTCATCTGCAAGCAGAACCTCAGTTGAGAATCCCTTGATCTTGCTGGTGATCGGGCAAACGTAGGCCAAGGATGTTCGCTGATTGAAGGCTTTCGGAAAGAGCACCAAAGCCGGCCTGTGGCTAGCCTGCTCGTGACCTGCTTGCGGATCGAAATCTAACCAAACCAGATCGCCTGAGCCGGGGCAGTATTGGTTTACCAAAATTCAACCCCGCGTGGCGAACCCCAGTCAAATTCTGGAATGGATGCGCCTTCCGGAATGCCTTCCAAAATCTCTCCCAAAGTTTTGTGCTTCCGGGAGGGCGCAGAGGCTATCTCCGATTTCTTGACGAGTGCAATGCTGCCGATTCCGTTCGAAACCCATTCCACTGGCTCCCCAATGGGTAGCGAGGCCTCGACTGCCAACGCCTCGGGAATCTCGACAGTGAGCGTGTTTCCAACGCGAACGATTTGGGTGGTCATGGGGCCAACTCCTAATGAAATCATAGCGCGAAATGCGCCCAGTCCGCCCGTCTTCTGCTCTCTGATCAGAACCACTGGTGGACAATTTGTGCGAACCACAGCACAGGAGCAGCCACCAGCAGTGCATCGATGCGGTCCAGAACCCCGCCATGGCCGGGCAGCAGGGTGCCGGAATCCTTCACCCCGGCCGAGCGCTTCAGCGCGGATTCGGCCAGATCGCCCACCTGCGCGGCGGCGTTTACCACCACGGCCAGCATCAGCCAGTACCAGATGTCCTCGGAATAGGAGAGCTTGGCTGAGTTGAACCGCACCGCCAGCAGGTGAGCCAGGGCCAGCAAGATTCCGGCGACCAGCAGGCTGCCGGCCACCGAGCCCAGCGTGCCCTCCCAGGTTTTGTTGGGGCTCAGCTTGGGCGCCAGCTTGTGCCGACCCCAAAGGCGGCCCACGTAGAGCGCCGCAATGTCTCCGGCCCAGACCACGCACAGCAGAAAGACGACCAGTGAGGGGCCGTTGGGTTGCGCAATCAGCGCGGGCAGGGTTGTCAGCGTGAAGCCTGTGTAAAGCAGGCAGAAGATGGAAGTCGCTGCGTCGGGGATCATCTGCTCGACGGGCTGGGAGAAGGTGCAATACACCAGCAGGCCCACGCTCAGAGCGCCGAGGATGCTTGCCGTCTGGTCAGGCAGAGCAAAGCAGCCGGCAAACAGCGCCACAATGGCCACCAGCACCGCAATGCGCGGCGGGTTGGCCCCGGTCTTTTCCGCCAGGCCCAGAAACTCCCATGCGGCCATTGCGGCCACCGCCGTCACCGCGAGCGTGACCAGCCAGATCGGCGCCAGAAACACCAGCAGCAGAACCAGAGGGATCAGGACGAGAGCTGTGAGGATGCGTTTCATTCCAAAGGTGAGAATACACTGCCGGGGTGGTCCGTGTACCGGCTGGCGGGCTACCGATTCGCTGTTTTGCAAGGAATTCCTGCCGCGATTTTAGGCTTTTGTAAGGCTGTACTCACAAGAGTGCGTTTGTATGCGCAAGCTGGAAAGGCCTGAAAATGAAAGCCCTCAGCTGACCGCGATTTTGATTCGCTCGGGGTGCTCTTCCACTTCGCCACAGCTCTGGCCCAGGCCGCCGAAGCGTCGTTCGCGGCGCTGATAATCGGCCATGGCTTCCAGCAGATGAAGGCCGCGAAAATCGGGCCAGAATCGCTCGGTGACAAAGATTTCGGAGTAGGCAACCTGCCACAGCAGGTAATTCGACAGCCGCATCTCGCCGGAAGTGCGGATCAGCAGGTCGGGGTCCGGCATATGCGCCGTGTAGAGATGGCGGTGAATGTCTTCCTCTGTCACGCTTTCCGGGTTCAGGTGCTTTTGCTTGATCTCGGCCGTCAGGCCGCGGAAGGCGTCCACCAGCTCCGAGCGGCTGCCGTAGTTCAAGGCTAGCGTGAGCGTGGTGCCGGTGTTGCGCGCTGTGGCCTCCTCGGCCCAGAGCATCTTCTCCTGAACTTCGGCGGGCAGCTCGTGCGTGCGTCCGATGTACTTGATGCGCACGTTGTTGTCCATCATGCGCTGTAGATTGTTCTCCAGGTAGCTCCTCAGCAGGCGCATCAGAAAGCTGACTTCGGCGGGAGGGCGGCGCAGATTGTTTTCCAAAGAAAAGGCGTAAAGCGTCAGCCAGGGCAAGCCGATGCGGGAGGCGGTTTCGGTCACCAGTTGCACGCTTTTGGCTCCCTGCTGGTGGCCAAAATATCGCTTCATGAATTGCTGCTTGGCCCAGCGGCCATTGCCGTCCATGATGATGGCCACATGCTCTGGCAGGCGCTCCGGCTTCAGGGTTGCGTAAACGGCGCGCTCCTCGGCGCTTAGTTCATCAATACGCAGTGTGCCCGCAGGATACAAAGACTTTGCCTCACCGGCGACACGCGATTTTCTCGCCATCGCCAACCTCTGCATCATCGACCGTAGCACAAGCGCTCTGGCGCCGCAATTCTGCCTAAGCTGTGCGCCGCTCGCCCATTGCCAGGTCGCGCGCGACGCCACAAAGCAGCGCCCGGTGCAGGGAATCCAGGCGGGGCAGCGCGACGGCAATCTCGGCCAACAATGGATCGGCCAGAAGCGACGCCATTTCCTCGTCATGAAGGCTGCGGGCATCGCGGATCAGTTGGCGCACATCGACGCCAAGAGCCTCGGCCAGCCGCTCCAGCGAGCCCAGCGTGGGGATGGCTTTCCCGTTTTCAATTTTTGAGATATAGGTGCGGGGCACCTGCATGCGTCCTGCCAGTTGACGCTGGCTCAAGTGGCGCAAACGGCGGATTTCCTTCACCTGGCCGGCCACCTTCAATCCAGCCTCAGCCGAAGGATCAACATGGCGATCGTCAACAGCGACAGGACCGCGCCGGACAGGTTCCTCCACATCCAGGGGCCTGTGGCACCTTCTGCAAAGAGAATTGCTCGGTTTGAATTGGATCAGTTTGCAGTCGGAAAAAGTGCAGCGGACAACTTCGCGTGTTTCCACGCTTAGCGGGGTGGTTGCCATGAGTTGTGTGCGGAGCACCAGAGCAAGGTCTCCGCGGCGCTTTTCAGCACCACGATATATGCTACCTTCATGGAAATGAACCATAATTGTCAAGTGAAATAATAGATACAACCCTGAGTTTTCCCTATGATTCACGGAAAATATGGTGAGAAACCGGGAAAACGCGAACCAGATTGAGCAATGGAGAGGCCAGAAGAGAAATGAGCACTTGTACCAGAAGTGATGCACCGGAAAACACTTCCAAATACGGCCGCGAACAGGCCTGGCAACTGCTGACGGAGTGGACCGTGAGCGAGAGCCTCCGCAAGCACGCCTTGGCCGTCGAGGCCTGCGTCCGTGCAATGGGCGAGGCCGAGGCTGACCGGCTGGGTCTGGCTGCGGATGAGCGCGCCGCGCTGGTGGAGCTTTACGCGACCACGGGCCTGCTGCACGATCTCGACTTCGAGCGCCATCCCAATCTTGCCGAGCATCCATTTGTCGGCGTGAAGGAGCTGGAGCGGCTGGGTTGGCCGGAAGCGCTGCGCACTGCCATTCTGGGCCATGCGCAGTACTCCGGCGTGCCGCGCGCGACACACCTGGACAAAGCACTCTTCGCCTGTGACGAGCTTTCCGGCTTTTTGACTGCCTGCGCGCTGGTCAAGCCGACAAAGGCGATTGCCGATGTGGAAGTGCGCAGCGTGCGTAAAAAGCTGAAGGATAAGGCCTTTGCCCGCGGCGTCAATCGCGAGGACATTGTGCAGGGCGCGGCCGAGCTGGGCGTTGAGCTCGATGCGCACATTGCCTTCTGCCTAGAGGCGATGAAGCGCCGGGCTGCCGACCTGGGGCTGTAAGCCTCTGATCGTTTACACATGCTGGGTGCCCCAGGTCCCGATTCTGGGACCTGGGAAAGCTGGACCTTCAACCGCAACGCAAAAAACCACGGTGTCAAGGGCTCAGAACGGGTCGTTCTGCCTCAGTTCGGCCACAATCTCCACTGCGGCAGCGCGCGCCTCTTTTTCCTGGTCGGGCGAAAAGCTGATGGCGCCCACGCGGGCATGGCCGCCGCCGCCGTAGCGCTCGCAAACCTTCGCCAGATTCACCATCTTCGCCGGGTCGGCCGTGGTCCAGGGGTTCGAACCCACCGAGACCTTGGTGCGGAAGCTGGACTTCGACAGGCCAATCGCGTAAACGGCCTTGGGATAAAGATAGTAGGGAATGAACTTGTTGAAGCCTTCCAGCGGGTGGTCCACGATGTCGAAGAAGATGGTGCCGTTGCGCTCTTCCGCGCGCTGGCGGATCAGCTCGATCGCCTTGGCATGACGCTCCAGCAGCGGCGGCAGCAGCTCGGCCACAAAAGGCTGGTTGAGTACCTCGGCCAGCGGCATCTCGGTCAGCAGCGGAATCAGCCGTGGAATAAAGGCCGGGTCCTGGCTGGCTTCGATGATCAGCGTCAGCTTCATGGCCGGCGCGGCCATCTCGACGGCCGACTCGGGGCTCTCGTACTTTGCGCCGTCCACGATCGTGGCCCAGTGAATCAGTTCGCTAAACGGCGTGATGTCGAAGCCGAACTGCGTCGAGGTGATGTGCGCGATGAAGCTGGTGCAGGAGGTGTACTCGGCATCGAGAAAGCGGTGGGAGCCACAGATCGGGTCCTGCTTGCAGGCCAGATAATGCTGGCGGTCCTCGGGCGTCAGAAAGGCCGAGAGATGATGGTCGAACCACCAGGTAATCTTGGGCGAAGTCGAGTATTTGAAGTCGACGATGGCGTTCTCGTCGCCGGTAAACTCGCTCTCGTCAAAGAGCGAGTCGGCCCGATGCACCAGCCCGTGATACTCGTAGCTGGCCCCCTGCGCAACGCACTTCTGATGGAAGCGCGTGAACAGCGAGGCTGAGCAAGCTCCGTCAAAGCATTTGTCGTGATAGAAAACGCGAACCTGCAAGGTTTTAAGTCCTCCCTGATCGCTCAGAAATTGAACAACCGGAACAGTTAAGCATCAGGCGAGCGGCCGTTTCTGTCAAGGCGAGGGGCGAACGGAGTGGCATCATTAATCCCAAAACCAGTCTTATGGAGGTGGCGTGCCTGGTTTCAGCGCCGGCCTCCTAGATGTCAGGAATCCAGCCCATGAACACTCCAAAGCGTAATTCCATAGCGTATCTTTTCAAAAGAACGATTTCTATCCAATGATCTGTCTTATGGAGGCATTTTGGAGCCCGAGACCAAGCCCGCATTGCCGGAAGCGCCACCCGCCGCGGAAGTTGCGCCTGTAATTCTCACACCCGAATTCTCTGCGCCTGCCCCGGAGTCGCGGTTTTTTCACTGGTTGAACTGGACTTTTATCGGCAGCCAGGGCCTGCGGGCCGGCTGGTCGGTCTCGATCTTTGCCATTATGTTCGTCCTCTTTGCCAGCGTCGCCGGACTGGTGCTTGTTCCGCTCCATCTTGTCGATCCTGCCAAGCACAGCGACTTTACCGCCTCTGCGGCGTTTTTCTCGGAATTGATTGGCTTTTTGGCGCTGGTGGGCGCGGCTGCTTTTGTTGCGTTTATTGAGCGCCGGGGCAGCCTGCTGGCCTTCAATCTGACCGGCCCGCGGCGCATTCCTCATTTTTTCAGCGGTCTGGCGGCAGGTTTTGCGGCTCTCTCGGCGCTGGTGGGGGCCATGACCTGGGGCGGATGGCTGCATTTTGGGCCTGTAGCGCTCTCCGGAGCGCAAATCGTCCACTTTGGCGCGATGTGGGCCGCAGCCTTTCTTCTGGTGGGCTGCGTCGAGGAGGGAATTTTTCGCGGCTACCTGCAATTCACTCTCACCCGTGGCATCAACTTCTGGTGGGCGCTGGGTGTCGTCGCCCTGATCTGTCTGCATCTTGCGTTGAGAGCCAAAGGCAACGGGGCCGTGGGCGTCTATGCCATCGCGCTGCTGGGGCTTTTTCCGTGTTTGATCCTTCAGGTAAGAAAGGCCCCACGGAGTGGGTTTTGGCAGGCTGCCTGGGTGACCTCGACGCTCTTTGGCTTCATCCACACCAGCAATGGCGGCGAGAACTGGATTGGCATCTTTGCCGCGGCCCTCATCGGCTTCGTTTTCTGCGTCAGCGTGTGGGGTACCGGCTCTGCCTGGTGGGCCATCGGCTGCCACGCCGCCTGGGATTGGGCAGAGACCTTTTTCTACGGAACCGCCGACAGCGGAATGCAGCCTCAAGGGCATTACCTGACGACCAGCCCTGTGGGCAATGCTCTCTGGAGCGGCGGCGCGGACGGTCCCGAAGGCAGCCTGCTGGTGATCGGAGCCATTCTGCTGCTGCTGGCCTTGCTGCTCGTGGTGTATGGCCGCAAAAAGCCTTCCGCCGCACCGGTCGCGGAGTAGGACGCTTATCCGTAACAGGGTACGTCTGGTGGCGTAGTTGCGATCACTGCTCAATTTACGGATAGGCTCTTATTTCTTGCGCGCCTCGACGTCGAAGATCGCGGGGTCGGGATCCTTGAAGAAGGCTGCGTGCAGGCTGCGCACGGCCTCTTCGGCGTCATCCTCGTCAATCATGAAGCTCATGTTGATTTCGCTGGCACCCTGCGAGATCATGCGCACGTTCACGTGCTTGATGGCGTTGAAGACCTGGGCAGCGATGCCTTGCTGGCCGCGAATGTCGTCGCCAACCAGGCAGATCAGCGCCTTTTTGCCTTCATATTTCACGTCGGCCAGTTGGCCCAGCTCGGCGGAGATGGCGGAAAGCTTTTCGTTCGAGTCTACGGTCAGCGAGATGCTTACCTCGCTGGTTGAAACCATGTCGACCGGGCACTGGTACTTGTCGAAGATGGCGAAGACCTCGCTCAGGTAGCCGTGCGTCATCAACATGCGGCTGGCCACGACGTCGATGATGCTGAGCCGCTTTTTTACGGCGATCGACTTGAACGGGCTCTTGCAGGGCGGTGCCAGCGAGGTGATGCGCGTGCCTTCGCAGGCAGGGTTGCGGCTGTTGAGTACCAGCACCGGAATGTTCTTCTTGACGGCGGGCAGAATGGTGGCCGGGTGCAGCACCTTGGCGCCGAAATAAGCCAGCTCGGCGGCCTCTTCAAAGCTGATGGTCTTCACGCGCAGGGCGTCGGGACAGATGCGCGGGTCGGTCGTCATGATGCCGTCCACGTCGGTCCAGATTTCAATGGACTCAGCCGTGAGCGCGCCGCCCAGCAGAGCGCCGCTGAAGTCCGATCCGCCGCGGCCCAGCGTGGTCGTGATGCCGGCTTCATTGGAGGCGATGAAGCCGCCCATTACCGGCACTTGGCCTTGCTTGATCAGCGGAAGCAGCTTTTCCGTGGCCCGTTTTTCAATCAGCGCGGGCTGCGGCACGGCCTTCTGGAATTGCGAATCGGTGATGATCACATCGCGCGAATCCACGTGCGCGGCGTTGATGCCCAGCTCGCAAAAGGCCGAGGCGACAATGCGGCTGGAGGTGCGCTCGCCATAGCTGACGATCAGGTCGGAGATGCGCGGAGTCAGTTCGAGAATGGCCGCCAGCCCACGCAGAACCTCGTCCAGCGAATCGAACTTCTCGTCGATGAAATTGATTAGCGACGCCAGTTCTGCGGCGTTTTTCACCAGCGCACTGGCCGTGTCGCGATGGCGCGAGCGCAGTCGCGAGCTGATGGCCAGTGCGCCTGTGCGGTCGCCTTGCGAGGCAGCTGCCGCGGCCTTTAGCAACTGGTCTGTGACCTTGGCCATGGCGCTGACAACGACAACGGGCTGCCTGCCCTGACTGATGCGTCCGGCTACGATGGCTGCGGTACGGCCAATGGCCGCCGGATCTTCGACCGACGTGCCGCCAAACTTCATGACTACCAAGCTCATGGGATTCTTCCTAAAAAAGCTTCTGGTTCCTAGCCTCTAGCCGGGTGCCCCACCCTCGGCGCGTTCTTGTTTTTGCGCCTAGGGTGGGAACTGCAGTACTCGATAGAAAGGTTCAATTTACACGGTCAGAAACCAGGCTTCTAGCTGGGATCTACGTTTACAGTTTGCCCAGGCTTGCCAGCAGTTCGGCGTTAAGAATGGTGGCTCCGGCCGCGCCGCGAATGGTGTTGTGCGAAAGCGCGACGAACTTCCAGTCGAGCAAGCCGCAAGGACGCAAACGGCCCACGCTGACCGCCATGCCTTTGCCGCGATTGCGGTCGAGCCTTGGCTGCGGTCGGTCGTTCTGCGGCAAATACTGAATGGGCTGCTCGGGCGCGAAGGGCAGATTCTGACCGGCCAGAGGGTTGAACTCCGCCCAGGCCGCCAGAATTTCTTCGCGGGTGGCCGGTTTGGCCAGCTTGATCGAGACGCACTCCGTGTGGCCGTCCACAACCGCGACGCGGTTGCAACTGGCGCTGATGCCCGCCGGGAGCGGCTTGACCGCGTGGCCTTCGAGCTTGCCCAGCAGCTTCAGCGTCTCTTCTTCCATCTTGTCTTCTTCGTTGCCGATGAAAGGCACCACGTTGTCCACGATGTCCATCGAGGGCACGCCGGGGTAGCCCGCGCCGCTGATGGCCTGCATGGTCGTGACGAAGATTTTCTCAATGCCGAAGCGCTCCTGAAGAGGCTTCAGGGCCAGCACCAGGCCGATCGTCGAGCAATTCGGATTGGTGACCATGTAGCCGCCCGACTGCTTGCGCGTGGGTTGCTCCTCGATCAGGCCCAGATGCTCGGCGTTGACCTCTGGAATCACCAGCGGCACGTTGGGAGCCATGCGGAAGGCGCTGGAGTTCGACAGCACCGCGCAGCCGGCAGCGGCAAACTTCGGCTCCAGTTCGCGGGCGATGGCCGCGTCAACCGAGGCGAAAATGATCTTCGGCGCGCCCTCGGGCTCGGCATCCGCCACGGTCATCTTGGCGATGCGCTCGGGCAGCGGCGTATCCAGCCGCCACTTGGCGGCCTCGCCGTAGAGCTTGCCGCTCGACCGGTCGCTGGCCGCCAGCCAGGCAACCTCGAACCACGGATGGTTTTCCAGCAGTTGGATGTATCGTTGGCCGACCATGCCGGTCGCGCCCAGGATGCCAATTGAATATTTTGTTTTCATAGCCTTGAACATTTCAGTGTACAAGAGAATGCGCGCAGGTTGGATGATTTCTGCATTGAGGCCTGCGTGACGCAGAAATTGAAACGCATTCCTGCTGTGTGCCGGAGAGGAAACGGTTCCGCACGGCGAGTTTTGCCGATGCACTGGTTCGGGAGCGCCGGATCAAGAGCGACTCTTGCAGCCAATGAGCCGATGCCAGAGCCGCCAGATACCGCCATGCAGCAGGCGGGTCTGCTTGGCTTTGAGCTCGGCATAAGAGCGCGCCACGTAAACGTCGAACTCCGGCGGCCAGCCGATCGTCGAGCGGCGCTCGGCGTAGTCGCCCTCGGACCACTTGGCCAGCACCGCCTTGTAGCCCACCACATGGGTGACGAAGTCGAGCAGGCAAGCGGGCATCTGCTCCTCGACGATCAGCGAGGCCTTCTCAATGATGATCTTTTCGCGAATGTCGTTGAGGGGCATGAAAATGGTGGTCATCCACAGCATCCACTCCTTCATCTCATCGTCGAGGATGGGGAAGCTCTGCGTCTTGCCCTGTTTTTTGAGCAGCGACCGGTAGGCGATGTTGCCCGCGCGGGAGGCGACATAGAGAGGGCCGTAGAACTCGTCCAAACGCCGGTTGACCAGATCCAGCTTGTCCTTGCGGCGCGCCAGAAACTGGGCGCTCATGAACGTGGCCAGATAGCTGAGAAACGCGAGGACGACGGTCAGTACGGCGGCGTTCTGCAGGTTGCTGACGGTAAAGAAAGCGGAAAAATCCATTGTGTGTCCTCGGCAGAGAGTATACCAAGGCCGTGCCGCGGGATCGTGTCTCACAAGCGTTTCCAGAGCTATCTGTTCCGCTTTCGGGACAGGGCACGGCTATTTTTCCTGGAGGAAAGCCTCCGGAACGCAATGATTCATCTGCGCGCTTGCTGAATTCATTCTTTGGCAAGGATCCCTGCCGTTCTCCATCTGCGGCAAAGGATGGAGTTGTTGCCGGTCCTCGGAAAAAAAGGAGAGGATCAGGTGCTCCCGTTTCCGAAAAACATTGTCATTCCTTATCTGGTCTTTATTACAGCCGTTTTATCGTTAGTTATCGAGAAAGTCTTGATGCGCATGGAGAAACTTCCACACAGACGACTAGGCCGTTGTTTCTTTCTCGACCCGATTAAGTTCCATCTTTGAATGATTCTCTAAGTGCCTGTTTAATACCTAGCTTGAATGGAGGAACTAACACGATGAGGTACATTAGGCAACAAGGAATGTCACCCACTTTCACTCAGAAACTCTCTCGATTTGCAGAGCGCTTGCGTGATCGGGAATGGAGACGCTATGGCGCCACCTTGCTCGCTGGCAAAATGCTGGGGGTGGGGACAACTCTGTTGATTATGGCTGCCGTCACGGGTCTGTTCTTCACCAAAGTTCTGGCGGCCGATACCACGGTCAAGGCTGCCGATCTTGTAAATCCGATCAACACCGCATGGACATTGATCGCCGCATTTCTTGTCTTCGCCATGCAGGTCGGTTTCACCATGCTCGAAGCTGGTTTCGCCCGTACGCGCGAAACCGTCAACGTGCTGGTGGAATGTACGGTTGATACTTGCCTCTGCGGCCTTCTGTTCTACGCGGTTGGCTTTGCTTTCATGTTCAGCCACGGCAACGGTCTCATTGGCTATCACTGGTTCTTCTTGCAGGGCGCGCCTGCCACCTATGAGTCCACGGGCGTTGCTTTCTTGGCGGTCTGGATCTTTCAGTTCGCTTTTGCCGACACCTGCTCGACGGTTTGCGATGGTTCCACGGTTGGTCGTACCAGCTTCGTCGGCGATCTTCTGTATTCGGTCGCTGTGACCGGCATCATTTATCCGATCGTTGGTCACTGGACCTGGGGACCGGATGGCTTTCTGGCGAACATGGGCACGGCGGGCAATTTTCTTCCCTGGCTTGGCGTCGGCTTTCATGATTTTGCCGGTTCGACGGTTGTACATACCATCGGTGGCGTGATTGCCTTGGTTGGCGCAATCTTCCTCGGACCTCGTTTGGGCCGCAAGTTCAAGCGCGACGGCGGCGGTCCCATGCTGCCGCACGATCTGACCATCGCCACCTGCGGTGGTTTGATCCTGTGGTTCGGCTGGTACGGATTCAATCCCGGTTCGACGCTCTCGGCGGTTGACTTTGTTGGCATCGGTCGCGTCGCCACCAACACCACGCTGGCGGCTTGCGCTGCTGGTATGTCGGCCCTCTTCTACGCCTACCACTACAGCAAGAAGTGGGACATTGCCTTCACGGTCAACGGCCTGCTTGCCGGCCTGGTGGCCATCACCTGCCCCTGCTACTGGGTGAGTCCGACCGGTTCGGTCATTATCGGCGCGGTTGCTGGCGTTGTGGTCTGCTGGGCTGTCGACGCGCTGGAATGGTTCCGCATTGACGATCCGGTCGGCGCCTTTCCTGTGCATGGAGCCTGCGGCATCTGGGGCACGCTTTCGCTCGGTCTGTTTGCAACCGGCGAGTTCGGCGCTTCCGGTCCTAACGGTCCCGATAACTCCGCTCCGCTCACGGGCTTGTTCTACGGCGGCGGCTTCAAGGTGCTGGAAGCGCAGGCTATCGGTAGCGGCATTACCATCGTCGCCACCGCGGTCCTCGCCATCATCGTTTATTACGCCATCAACAAGGCTGGATGGCTGCGCCTCAAGGAAGAGGACGAACTCTACGGTATCGATCTTCAAGAGCACGGCATTCCGGCTTATCCTGAATACGTGATCTCTTCCGTGTCGGCGCCCTCTGGCTTGCCCAAGGATCTGACTGGCCCTCGTTTTTGATTGAGGTATCGAACTTCACAAACCTTCACAGGAAGGAACAACGCTACGAAGTGAGGAGCTTATGACAAAGGTCGAAGCAATTGTTCAGCCCGGGAAATTCGAGTCTGTAAAAGATGCTCTGATCGCGCTTGGGGTGGAAGGCATGACCGTTTCTGAGGTTCGTGGTCATGGCCGTCAAAAAGGCCATTCCGAGGTGTTCAGAGGAAGGGAATACTCCGTTGATCTGCTTCCAAAGGTCAAGATCGAAGTGGTGATCGCAGACGAAAACGTGGAGAAGGTGATCGAGGCGATCGCTTCCACCGCGTCCAGCGGAAAAATCGGAGATGGCAAGATCTTCACGTTCAAAGTGGAAGACGCTTTGCGAATTCGCAACCGCGAACGGGGCACAGCGGCCATCTAAAGCCGTATCGGTGTTGCTAAACAGTTTCGATTGCAGTGTGGCTCTGCCCGACAAGGAGGGGCACACTGCAATCGATTTTTTAATGCTTCCGCCTTCTTTTCCCCTTCTGGTCTATAATCCAAACCAATTCCACTCCCGGAAACTGCGATGTTTCGCACGTTCGATTCCACTGGATTTCGACCAAGTCTCCCTCAGATGATTTTCATGACAGAGAGGAGATGCAGGAATCCCCCTCAGGATGCGTGTGAGCATTTGTGCGATGCTGCGGCTTCATTGTGAATCGGCCTCTGGCGGCCGGACGGGCAGGTGTGTCTCCGCGCGGCGTACTGGAAGATTTCTGGCGATGCTGGCCCTGATCTGGATGGCGGCGGCCGAACTCGATGCGCAAGAGAGCATCGCTGCGCGGCAACGAGCCAATCTGCCTCCGCGGGTGATTCAGGCCGAGCGCTTCCTGGCGCATCGTGGCTGGCGTGCAAACGCGGCCAGTGGCGACAGGCAAGCCGCGGCTGGAGTCCTGCTCCGGCGCGCGAAGACCACGGCGGCGCGGCCTCAAACGACAACGACGGGAAGCCAAAGCTGGCTGCCGCTGGGCCCCACGGCTGTTCTCTCGCAGGACTTTGGTCTGGTTACCGGCCGCATTTCCGCGCTGGCGCTGGATCCATCGGAAACGGCTGGCAACTGCCTGTACGCAGGGACCACCGGCGGCGGAGTCTGGCGGTCGCAGAATGCAGGCACCTCGGATGCAACGAAGATTACCTTTTCAGTCCTTACCGACAATCTCACTGTCCTCAGCGATGCCACGGATGCTTCGATCAGCATTGGGGCGCTTGCCGTGCAGCCGGGGTCAATCGGAACCTGCGGATCGAGCGGCGTGATTCTGGCCGGCACGGGCGACCCGAACGACGCTCTGGATTCCTACTACGGCAGCGGAATCCTGCGCTCGGCCGACGGCGGAAATACCTGGAGCCTGATCTCGGGCACGGCAGATGGCCTCTACAGCTTTGCCGGGGAGGGCTTTGCCGGATTCGCCTGGAGCACGGTCGATACGGATCTGGTGGTGGCCGCCGTCTCGCAGGCCTACGAAGGCTCGCTGGTCAATGCGGTGGTCTCCGGCACGAGCTATCAGGGGCTTTACTACTCGACCGACGGCGGAAATAACTGGTCGCTGGCTACCATGACGGATGGAGCCGGACAGGTTGTGCAGGGGCCGAGCGCAGCCTTTGCTTCTCCCGATGGGAATGCCGTGACCGCGGTGGTGTGGAACCCGGTGCGGCAACTGTTTGTGGCGGCGGTGCGCTATCACGGCTACTACCAGTCCACCGATGGCAAAACTTTTACGCGGATGACCGCGCAGCCTGGTAGTGACCTGGCGTCCAGCGCGGGCTACTGCTCGACGAATGTGGGCGAGACGGGATCAACCGCCTGCCCTATCTTTCGCGGTGCGCTGGCGGTGAATCCCACGACCGGCGACACCTTTGCCTGGACCGTGGACCTCGATAACCGGGACCAGGGACTGTGGCAGGACAAATGCGCGGCCAGCAGCGGCGCCTGCGCCAGCACGACGATTTGGACGACGGCGCAACTGCAGCAATGGAATACGGCGGCTCTGGAGACAGCGCCGCCGATCGACACCACGATTGTCAACGGCGACTACAACCTGGCGCTGGCGGCGGTTCCCTCCGGGCAGGAAACCATGATGCTGGCCGGAGCCAATGACCTGTGGAAGACCGATTGCCCTTATTCCGAGGGCTGCCGATGGCGCAACACCACGAACTCGACCACCTGCATGAGCGCCGGGGTGGGCGAATACCAGCACGCGCTGGCTTGGAATGTGAATAATCCGCTGGAGATTTTTGTGGGCAACGACAGCGGGCTTTGGCGCTCGACCGACGCCATCGGCGAGACGGGTTCGGTATGCGCCTCCACGGACGCAAGCCACTTCCAAAACCTGAATGGCGGGCTCGGTTCGCTGGCCGAGGTCGAAAGCCTTTCGCAGGCGGGAGCGACGCCCTACACGATGATGGCCGGGCTGGGGGCGCTCGGAACCGCTGGCGTCAAAAGCTCCACGGGAGTGACGACGGATTGGCCCGAGATTCTCAGCGGCGAGGGCGGCTCGGTCGCGATCGATCCCAACAACGCCAACAACTGGTACGTGAACAACGCGGCGGGCGTTTCCATTCACCGCTGCTCGCAGTCGGCCGCCTGCACCCAGACGGATTTTGGCGCGAGCACCGTGGTGACGGACGCGGATGTGGGCGAGGATGGGCTGACGATGACCGAACCGGCGCCCTTTCTGGTGGACCCGCTGGACACTTCAAAACTGCTGGTTGGAACCTGCCGCGTGTGGCGTGGCCCGGCCGATGGCGGGGGCTGGAACTCCGCCGACGCGGTCAGCTCCATCCTGGACGGAAGCAGCAATTCGTATTGCAGCGGTGATGCCCTGATCCGCTCGATGGCCGCGATGGCGCTGCCGGCTTCGACTGCGCTGCCCTCGGGCGGGGAAGTGGTCTATGTGGGCATGTACGGCTCCGCGAATGGCGGCGGGACGCTGGCTGGCCATGTTTGGAGCGCGACGTATAACTCGGCCACCAGCTCTTGGTCCACGTGGACGGATCTGACGGCGAACCCGGTTGGCAACGACACCCACACGATGAACGAGTACGGGATGGACATTTCCAGCATCTTCGTCGATGCGCACGACACGACGGGGAATACGGTCTACGTCACGGTTGCGGGGGTTCAGTCCTTGTCGAAGAAGCTCCAACAGGTGTACGGCTCGACGGACGGCGGGACGAACTGGACGGCACTGACTTCCAACCTGCCGGAGGCGCCGGCCAACAGCCTGGTCGTGGATCCGCTGGATGCCAACACTGTTTACATTGCGACCGACGCGGGTGTCTATTCGACGCGGCAGATGGCCGGTGGAAGCTGCGAGCAGGCCTCACCCGGCTGCTGGTCAACTTTTGGCAGCGGGCTGCCGCAGGCGCCGGTGGTCGCGCTCAGCGCCGAGCCCGCCACGGCCAGCGTGCAGAATCTGGTGGCGGCCACCTACGGCCGCGGCATCTGGATGACTCCACTGTGGACGGCGGGTGAAAGCCTGACGACAGCCACCGTGAGTCCGTCTTCGCTGACCTTTGGCAGTCAGATGGTTGGCACTTCCAGCAGCGCGCAGGTGGTGATCCTGACGAATACAGGCACGACACCTCTGATGCCGACTTACGTTGGCGTGAGCGGGGACTTCAGCGAAACCGACGATTGCCAGGGCGCGAGCATGGTGGCCGGAGCCAGTTGCACCATTCATGTGACGTTTACGCCGACCGCGAGCGGCAGCCGGACCGGCAAGCTGACCGTGGACTCCAACGCCAGCGGCGGCGATTTGACGGTTTCGCTCAACGGAACCGGCACGGCTCCCGGCGTGCTCAACCTGACTCCCTCCAGCGTCAGCTTTGGAAGCTGGGAGGTGGGCGCGACCTCGACGGCTCAGCAGGTGACGGTCAACAACAGTGGCGCGGCCGTGACGGTCACGAGTTCCATCACCGCGCCTTTTGCGATTGCCACAAATTCCTGCGACTCGGTCGCGGCCGACAACTCCTGCAATCTGACCCTGACCTTCACGCCGGTCGTCGCCGGAATCGCCGCCGGAACGCTGACCTTTACCGACGCGGACGGAACGCAGACGGTGACACTGAGCGGCACGGGGCTGGCTCCGCCCACCGATGCCGTTTCTCCCACATCGCTGACCTTCCCCGGCACGGCGATTGGGCAACTGTCGGCGGCGCAGGCCGTGAAGCTGGCCAACAGCGGCGGCGTGGATCTGACTTCGATTGCCATTTCCGTGAGTGGACCCTTCCAGCAGACGAACGCCTGCACCGCCAGCCTGGCGGCAAATTCGAGTTGCGCGATCAGCGTGCAATATGCTCCGACGGCCGTGGGAACCCAGACCGGCACGCTGACCCTTGCGGACGCGTTGAAGACGCAGACGGTGGCTCTCAGCGGAACGGGCCTCAACCCGGCGGTGATCAGTGTCAGCCCGTCGAGCCTGACCTTTGCCGGGCAGACGGTGGGCGTGGCCAGTTCGCCGCAGATCCTGACGGTGAGCAATACGGGCGGGGCGCCGATGGCCAACGTGGGCTTCCAGATTGCCGGCGTTTCCGCCGCGAATTTTTCGACCGGGACGACCAACTGCGGCGCAACGCTGGCTAGCGGCGGCATTTGCACGGTGCAGGTGAGCTTTACTCCGGCGGCGGCGGGCGGCGCGACGGCTTCGCTGGTGGTTTCCTCGTCGACCTCCGGCGTGGCGTCGGTCACGGTGCCTCTCGCCGGCACGGGGCAATCGCTGACCGGGCTGAACGTCAGCCCCTCGCAGCTTGTCTTTCCTCTCGTCGCTCCGGGCGCTTCAAGCGCGGCGCAGACGGTGACGCTGACCAACAGCGGCAGTTCCGCGGCCACTTCGCTTCCTCTGACGACGGCCGCGCCTTTCAGCGTGTCGCAAACCACCTGCGGCGCGACGCTGGCCCCCGGGGCAACCTGCACGGCAAGCGTGGTCTTTTCGCCCACGCTCAGTGTTTCCTACACGGGCACGCTCACAGTTGCCTCGCCCTCTTCGGCCTCTTCGGCCATGGTGCTGCTGAGCGGCACGGGCGGCATTCCGGGCTCGGTCTCGTTCCAGCCCAGCCCACTGACCTTCGCGCAGACCGGGGTAGGCGTGCCCAGTGCTGTCAGCACCGTCACCATCACCAATCCAGATCCCGTGACCAGCCTGAGCAATCTCACGCTGACGCCCTCGCCGGCCGCCGAGTTCAAGCTGGCCAGTACGACCTGCGGCGCGACGCTGGCCGCTGGAGCCAGTTGTACGGCAGGCCTGACCTTGACGCCCGCCAGTGCCGGAACGCGAAGCGGAACACTCGTCGTCAGCGACAGCGTGCTGAAGGCGGGCACGCCGCTGACGCTTTCGGGGACGGGCTTCGATTTCACGGTGACCTTCTCCGGTTCGTCCAGCCTGACGGTCGCCAACGGGCAGGTCGCCTACTTCCACTTCACGATTGCTCCTCTCGACGGCTTGTCGGGTTCATACACCCTGACGTACGGCTCGCTGCCCTTGAATTCCTCCTGCACCTTCAGCCCTACCAGCCCAACCCCTTCTTCAACCGCATCGGTTTACGAAACCGTGGCGATTTCGACCGGGCTGAGCACCTCGTCGGCGCGCGTTGAGCGGCGCTCTGCGTGGCCAGCCCTTCCGCTGCTCTGCGGAGGCTTGCTTCTTCCGCTGGCCTTCTGGCGGCGGCGCAAGCTGCTGTTGCTGGTGGCGCTGCTGGCCATTCTGACGGGCGGCGTTTCCAGTTGCGCGGGTTCAAACATCGGCCGTTCCTCGAACCCGAACGGCGGCGGTTCCGGCACCACTCCGGCGGGCAGTACCTCGATTCCCGTGACCGTGACCGCGAACGGCGTCTCGCATCAGGTCACGCTGACGCTCACCGTGGACTGACGCAGTCGGCGGCATCGCCGCCGTGCTTTCGCCGTCCTGCGAATCCGGGAGAATGCCCTATACTTTATCTTCAGACCTTCAAACGGGAATGCAGCAATAGATCGCCCTGGAAGGCCGCAACTGGGGGAAGAGCAGACGATGACCGCCAAAGTGACCGTGGAAGAAGTGAATCGCGTGGCTGATCTGGCCCACCTGGATCTCAAGCCGGAGGAAACTCCGCGCCTGCTCGGCGATTTGAACGCCATTCTGGACTACGTTGCCGAGCTGAACGAGTTGGACACGGCGGGCGTCGAGCCTCTGGCCCAGATCAGCGAACTGGTCGACACGGCAGGCAAGGGCGCGCTGCGCGACGACGTGCCGCTGCCCTCGCTGGATCGCGCCGAGGTCCTCTCCCAGGCGCCGGAGACCGATCAGGTTTTCTTCAAGGTGCCCAAGGTGATTGAGCGATAAGTTCCTTCAAGGACGCGGCCGGTTGGGCTGCGGTTGGGCGGCGAGATCCCGGAGATTCAAGGGTCGGTTCGCGGTCCCTTAGCAGATAAGCAAAAAGGAAGAATCCATTGTCCAACGAAGCCAAAACGAATTTAGTGGAAACGCCGAAGACTCTGGCCGAGTTGCGCGCCGGGATCGTGAGCGGCACGACGAAGGCGACGGAGCTCGCGGCCAGCTACTATGACCGCATCGAGAAAAAGAATCCGCGCCTGAACGCCTACCTGAGCCTGACCAAAGAGCGCGCGCTGGCGGCTGCCGTCCGCGTGGACGATCTGGCCGCCAAGGGCGATCCGCTGCCGCCGCTGGCTGGAATTCCGGTCGGCATCAAGGACGTGCTGGTCATGCGTGGCGCTCCGGCCACGGCGGGCTCGAAGATTCTGGAGGGCTACCGGCCTCCCTACGACGCCACGGCGGTTTCCAAGCTGGAGGCGGCGGGTGCGGTGCTGCTGGGCAAGCTGAATTGCGACGAGTTTGCCATGGGCTCGTCGAATGAAAATTCGGCCTACGGGCCGGTGCGCAACCCAGTGGATACGGAGCGGGTTCCGGGCGGCTCGTCGGGTGGCTCGGCGGCGGCTGTGGCGGCCAATCTGGCCGTGGCCACGCTGGGTTCGGATACCGGCGGCTCGATTCGCCAGCCGGCCAGTTTTTGCGGCGTGGTGGGCGTGCTGCCCACCTACGGGCGCGTTTCGCGCTACGGGCTGATTGCCTTTGCCTCGTCGCTGGATCGCGTGGGGCCCTTCGCCGCCAACGTGCGCGATGCCGCCACGATGCTGGGCGTTATTGCCGGCTACGATCCGAAGGACGCGACCTGCTCCCAGGCTCTGGTGCCGGACTATGCCGCCGAGAGCGACAAGCCTGCCGAAGGGCTGCGCATTGGCGTTCCGGCCGAGTACTTTGCCGAAGGGCTCGACCCGGAGGTGAGGGCGGCCATCGAAAAGGGAATTGCCGCGCTGAAGGCGGCCGGCTGCGTCATCAAGCCGATCTCGCTGCCGCACACGAAGTACGCCATTCCGACCTACTACCTGGTGGCCACGGCCGAAGCCAGCGCCAATCTGGCTCGCTTTGACGGCGTGCGCTTCGGGCATCGCACGGAGGCGCAGGAGAATCTGCAGGCCATGTACTGCAACTCACGCGACGAGGGCTTCGGTCCCGAGGTCAAGCGCCGCATTCTGCTCGGCACCTACGCGCTGAGCGCGGGCTACTACGACGCCTACTACAAAAAGGCACAGCAGGTCAGGCGGTTGCTGGCCGAGGACTTTCTGCGCGCCTTTGCCGACGTGGATGCGATTGTGACGCCCACCTCGCCGGTGCCAGCGTTCAAGCTCGGCGAGAAGGCCGACGATCCGCTGTCCATGTATCTGGCCGACATCTACACGGTCACGGCCAGCTTGGCGGGCATCTGCGGCGTCAGCGTGCCCTGCGGCGCGACAAACGCCGGTTTGCCGGTGGGGATGCAGGTGCTGGCGGCGCATTTCAACGAAGGCACGGCCTTCCGCGTGGCGCGAGCGGTGGAAGAACTAGGGAACAGGGATTAGGGTTTAGGGACTAGGGAAGTGCAATATCGCTTGATCGGGTTTGTGGTTTCCCATCCTTGCGACAGAAGAAAGTCCCAAGGATGGGGCACGGAGCAGTGAGGGCTGTGGTGAGTTTTGTTGCAAGGGGCACGGCGGAGGATGAAGAGCCGGCCTCATAAAGTGGACGGATTGCTGTTCTTGCGCGGGCTTATCAGCCGCAGTTTCGGTTTCCCGACAGATTTGCGCTGCTTTCTCCGGAGCAAATTGCATGAGAACGAAGAGTCGGATCGTGATTTTGGCGATTGTCGCGGCGCTGCTTGCCGCCACGCCGCTGGCGCAGGCTGCAGCGCGCAAGCCAAAAATTCACACAGTATTTTTGGGTGCGGCCAAGGTTGTGCCTTACTCGAAGGCCAGTGACCCGGCCGGCGCGGATATCGGCGAAAAAAACCTCAAAATTCGTCCTCTGGTCGTGGATAACCTGATCAAGGAGTGGACCAGCGGCGAGGCCCACGACGTGACCGAGCGCAGCTTTGTGGTGCGGCGCGCGATTCGGCTCAACGACACCCTGCCGGGAGAAAGGCAGGAACGCTGGGTGTGGCAGCGCGGCCCGTGGCTGCTGGTGAATCGCGTCAACGGCCACATCCTGGCCCTCAAGCTGCCCGACTACGATCCCGGCGTAAGTCAGGTGAAGTGGTTCCGCGACTACGGCGCATATTGCGGCCTGACGGCCAACGGCAAGAGCCTCTATGCCGTGGTGGCGCAGGTGGAGGCCCATAAGCCGGTGCTGGCCAAAAAACTGGGGGCCTTCGATCCCGCGAACCATCCGGAGCCGGTCTGCGGGGCCATCGAGTGGCAGCGCCAGCCCATGCGCGTCACCTTCCATCCAGCGGGCAAGGACGAGGCGAGCTTCGAAATCGTTCCCGGTTCGGCCGTGCTGGTCGAGGAGACCGGCGACGAACAGGAGAGCCCGGCGGCTCCGGAAGCGAAGAAAACAGGGGATAGGGATTAGGGAATAGGGGCTAGGGGATGTTGCCAAGGCGCTACTGGTAATTCAAGGCTTCTCAACCTTGCGAAGAACGGACTCCCGGCTGATCCCTGTTTTACTAATCCCTATTCCCTAAACCCCAATCCCTGATCTCCGTGTCCCGCCTTGACACGCACCCGGCCTCGCGTATCTTATCTTATAGGCGGTCTTTTGGAATCCAGCCGGAGCTGACGAGGTTTTGGCGCGTTTTTTCGCTTTCCAAAAGGGTGTTGTGTCGAACAGGAAGCAGACGGAAGTTGGGCCGCAGGCTGGCCATGCGGACGTAGGATGCATTCAGCGTTCGCCAATCGAACCGTTCATCTTGGAATCTGGCTCGCGCCTGGGCCGGAAGCAGTCAATATCCAGGAACGTTTCCGGAGACAAAAATTTATCGGGCTCCCGGCAGGTGACCGGGTGTGCCTGTACCCTGAAGGGGAGCGGAGTCGCGCAGCCCCAGGGGTGAGCAAAGGGTGATTGTGGCAACAAGTTTTGCGTTATTGATGCTCCAGCAGTCCACCGGAGGCGCGGGTAGCCTTGCGATGATTCTGCCGATGGTGCTGATGGTTGTGGTTCTGTACCTGCTGATGATCCGCCCGCAACAGAAGCGGCAGAAGCAGTGGCAGGCGATGCTCGCCGCGATCAAAACAGGCGATCGGGTCACTACGGCAGGCGGCATTCGCGGCATCATCCTTTCCATCAAGGACGATACGATCGTGATCCGCGTGGCGCCGGACGGCATCAAGATCGAGGTGGCAAAAAATGCCATCGCCTCGGTGACGACGAGCGAAGACACTTCCGGATCCTAGGTTCGCCCTTTGGCGGTTTGCTTTCAGGGCTTCAAATTTTGAATCAATTTTTGCTTTGTTGAAATAGAGAAACGGGACGATGAAGAAGAATCTCAACGGTAAAATTGCCCTAATTGTTGCAGTGTTGGCGGTCTTTGTCTTTGGCATTATCGGGGTGTCCTGGATTCCTTGGCCAGGGCAGGCTCCGAAGCCACTGCTGCAGGCCATGACGGACCGTGTCCATCTCGGCCTGGATCTGCGCGGCGGCGCCCACCTGATTTTGCAGGTGGTCGTGTCCGAAGCGATCAGCGCCGAAACCGACAATACGGTGGGGCGCATTCAGCAGGATCTGAAAACGGCCAACCTGAGCTTTTCGCAGGTCTACAAGCCGGATCCAAACAAGCCGTCTCTGATCCGCGTCGAAGGCGTCACGCCCGGCAAGGGCAGTGATGTCCGCTCCCTGCTGGAGACCAAGTATTCGACTGAATACGACGTGAACGGCGATGGGGCGGACAGCAGCTACACCGTGACCATGAAGCCGACGGTCGTGACGGCCCTACAGAAAAAGACCGTCCAGCAGGCCATCGAGACCATCCGTGATCGCGTGGACACCCTGGGCGTCAGCGAGCCGGTGATTCAGGAGTACGGCCTGGGAGACAATCAGATTCTGGTTGAGCTGCCCGGTGTCGACAACCTGGATCGGGTCAAGAGCATCATCCAGTCCACGGCGCGGCTTGAAATTCATGCCGTGGCCGGTGGTCCATACAAGGATGAGGCCGAGGCTCTGGCCAGCGCGGGCGGCACCATCCCCTCCGACGAGGAGATGATTCAGGGCACCGGCACGGTCGGCACCGGCACGGGATCCGATAGCGTCTGGCTGCTGCGGCGGGTTTCCGTCGTCGCCGGCAGCGATTTTCGCTCTGCCGATCCTGGCACGGATCAGAACGGGCGCCGCAATGTCCGTTTTACGCTGACCAACACGGCGGGCGACAAGTTCTACGACTACACCAGTTCGAATGTGGGCCAGAGCATGGCGGTGGTCATGGGGGGGCACGTCCGCGAGGTCGCCACCATCCAGAGCGCCATCCGCGACTCCGGCGAGATTACCGGCAGCTTCAGCCCGGACGAAGTTGAAATTCTGTCCAAGATGCTGCGCACGGGCGCTCTTCCGGCTTCGCTGACTTACCTGGAGGATCGCACCGTAGGCGCTTCTCTCGGCCAGGATTCGATCAACGAAGGCATTACGGCAGCCGTCGTGGGCGTGTTGGTCGTCATGATCTTCATGCTCATCTATTACAAGGGATCGGGCATCAACGCCGACTTGGCATTGTTTCTGAATCTGGTTATTCTGCTCGGTTTCCTGGGCTTTTCCGGTGCCACGCTGACCTTGCCGGGCATTGCCGGAGTGATTCTGACCATCGGCATGGGTGTGGATTCGAATGTGCTGATCTTTGAGCGTATTCGAGAAGAGGTGCGCGCCGGTAAGGCGGCTTCGGCGGCCGTGGACCAGGGTTTTGCACATGCCTGGGTCACCATTATTGATACCCATGTGACCACCGTCGTTTCGGCGGCTATTCTGTTCATATTCGGCTCGGGCCCGGTGCAGGGCTTTGCCGTTACCTTGACCTTCGGTTTGATTGCCAACCTGTTTACCGCGGTCTACATCTCGCGGGTGATCTTTGATGCCCATCTGAACAAGCTGAAACCAGGCGATCTGGTGTCCATCTAGTCCTCGGTACGAGAACTGCACGGGTAGCAAGAGAAAAACAAGAACGCTGGAGCCCGCAAGGGTTCCAGCCTCCCAGGAAGCGGAGAGAACCAGTGGAATTGTTTGGCAAAGTGAATGTGGACTGGCTCGGGAAGAAATGGTACTTCCTCAGCTTTTCATTAATCTTCAGCGTAGCCGGCATCATTTCGATGTGCATGCATTATGCGCAGATCGGCAGCCCGGTGCCGCTTGGTGTGGATTTCAAGGGCGGCACGCAGGTGCAGGCGCAGTTCCAGCAGACTCCGGACACCAACCGGATTCGCCAGGCCATGGACGCGGCGGGCATCAAGGATGCGCGCATCCAAGGCTATGGCCCGGCCTCGAACAACGAGGTGCTCATCAGCCTGCCGGAGCAGCAGAACGAAAGTTCGCTGGATGCTGGCCAAAAGCAGATTTCCGATGCTCTCGCATCGCGCTACGGCAACCCTTTCAAGGTGCGCAATACCTCGGTCGTGGGCCCCACTGTAGGCAAGCAGTTGGAAAAACAGGCCTTGCTGGCCACGCTCTATTCAATGCTTGGTATGCTCGTCTACCTCTGGTTCCGTTTCCAGTTGATCTATGGCGTGGCGGCCGTGGTAGCTTGCTTCCACGACACGCTGATTACAGTGGGAGCCTTTGCGCTGACCGACCGGGAAATCAGCTTGACCGTCATTGCGGCCATCCTCACGCTGGTTGGCTACTCGATGAACGACACCATTGTCGTGTTTGACCGCATTCGCGAGAATCTGCGCATGAACCGGCGCGAACCGCTGCCGGATCTGGTCAATCGCAGCATCAACCAGACGCTGAGCCGGACGGTTCTGACATCGGGCTTGACCTTCCTTACAGTACTTTCTCTCTATATCTTTGGCGGAGAGGTGCTGAAGGGCTTTTCTTTTGCGCTCGTGGTAGGTATTCTGATTGGGACGTACTCTTCGATTGCTGTGGCCGCACCGATGCTTGTGGCATGGCAAGAGTGGCGCGCCAGGCAAGGAAAGGCCGCTGTCCTTCCGGCGGCAAAGCGTGCAAGGGTATAACGAGACGAAGTTCCTTTCGCTGTTTTCTTGTGAATGTTGCAGGTGAAGCGTAGCTGAGAACTGCATGAAATGCGCTTCTGCTTTTGCGTTTTGATGCCGGGAACATTTTCAGATTCCCCGGTGTCTAATTAGATGTAAGTAAACACCGATTCGAGGCTGGCCATGTTTGAAGATTCCACGTTTGAATCCGGAGGCAAGATCAAGAGTAAGAGCGGACCTTGGATGATCCCCATGTTCATCGCCGAGGCTTCCTTTCTTGTCCTGATGATTTTGATTCCGTTGATCTATCCCGAGGCGCTGCCTAAGGCTGCCATGCAGATGGCCTTGGTGGCTC
>Ga0255348_1000015_pt1 | contig 116289 bp, 96 predicted proteins | sample CBST25v5metaG_FD_189945 | JGI IMG/M metagenome (GOLD analysis project Ga0255348, IMG submission 189945) | Peat soil microbial communities from Stordalen Mire, Sweden - C.B.S.T-25.v5 | ecosystem: Environmental > Terrestrial > Soil > Wetlands > Peat | place: Sweden: Norrbotten County, Stordalen... | reverse complement strand
TTCGGCCCAATTGCTCCCACTCTGATGGGAACATACTGCGCAAAACCTGCCAGTTCTCAAGCTCCACCATGCGCAAAGACTAACTCCAGATCGCAATCTCGTCAATGGCTATCTTAGCGCTTATGGGGGTCAAGCGGCGGTTTTGGGGGCAGAAGGCTGACGGCGGAGCGTGGAGAGCGCGACTTGGGCGGCGTAGAGAAGCTTGGTCCCCCGATCGTCCATGATCGCGTCGATCAGCATGGCGTTGGCAACGCAAGCGATGAAATCGCGGATGTTTTCGTATCCGGCGAGCGGAGGCATGGCATCGCGGTAGGCTTTTTCGGCCTGCTGGGAGGCCTCGAAGTCGCTTTTGCGCTTCGCTCTTTCCTCCTTGTAGGTGCGTGTCCATGCGTTCATGCAGCGCGCGACGGCGGGGTTGGCGTTGACTGGATTGGCTTCGTTGGTTTCGCTCAGGCCGGTGGTGGTTTGTGACGCTTCGGTCATGTCTTTTTTCTCCTGATCTCATTTTGCGAGACGGGAGGGTAATTTTCTGCAACCACCTGCTGTGGGGCTGGCGGCCTTCGGCGTGGCGAATTGAGAGTCGTGGTTTCCCACCCTTCGCTAGAAAAAAGCGAAGGATGGGGCACCCGGCCTCTTCGGATCAGCAACGGTATGAAGGATTGGCAGTGCTTTGCTCAGCAATATTGTAAACATATGTGAAAGGTAGAGGATACTTTACTTGAAGCTGTCTTGAGGCCGGGTGCCCCAGGTCTCGATTTTGAGACCTGGGAAAGAACAAAGTTCCTTGCGAGCGGGTGCGAGCAGTTGGCCCCACCGCAGGTGGTTACCAGCCCCTAGTTTGCAGCAGATCCTTCTCTTCGATGGCGGCGGCGGCAAGGCCCTTCATGGTGCCGGTAACCTGTTCGGCGACTTCGGCCACGACCTTCGCATCGTCAAAATGTGTAGTGGCTATGACGATGGCTTTGGCGCGGCTGACGGCCTCTTCGCGCTCCTTGGGATCGTGCTCGACATCGAGCGGCGTGGCGCGTTCCTTCATAAAGATTCCCGAGCCAACGAAAATGGCCTCGGCACCGAGCTGCATCATCAGAGCCGCGTCGGCCGGGGTCGCAATCCCACCTGCTGAGAAGTTCGGGACAGGCAGCTTGCCGGTCTTGGCAACCATGCGAATCAGCTCGTAGGGCGCCTGGTGTTCTTTGGCGGCGGCGTACAACTCCTGCTCACTGAGCACGGTAAGCGCCTTCATTTCGCGAATGATCTGGCGCATATGACGAACGGCAAAAACCACGTCGCCGGTGCCGGCCTCGCCCTTGGTGCGGATCATGGCCGCGCCCTCGGCGATGCGCCGCAGGGCCTCGCCCAGATTGCGCGCGCCGCAGACAAACGGCGTCGTGAAGGCGTGCTTGTCGATGTGATGCGCCTCGTCGGCCGGGGTCAGAACCTCGCTCTCGTCGATGAAATCAACGCCAATCTCCTGGAGAATCTGTGCCTCGGCAAAGTGGCCGATGCGGGCCTTGGCCATGACCGGGATGGAGACGGCGGCCATGATTTCCTTGATGAGCTTGGGATTGGCCATGCGGGCCACGCCGCCCTCGGCGCGAATCATCGCCGGCACGCGCTCTAGAGCCATGACCGAGGTGGCACCGGCTTCTTCGGCGATGCGCGCCTGCTCGACGTTCATCACATCCATGATGACGCCGCCCTTCAGCATTTCGGCCAACCCGACCTTCAGACGCAGGCTCGTGGAAGCAGCATTTTTGTTTTCTTCTAATTCCGGCATGGACTTTTGACCTCGCTTCGAGACAGACTCCTAGCCTGATGGGACTCAGGGAGCAACAATCTCATCTTTTATCCCTAGTGTAGCAGCGATGTTCGCAGTGCGAGCGGGAGGGGCGAGGGGAATGCCGCGCCTCTTCATTAACTTTTCCCAATCCATCTGTTCCGTTTCTGGTCATCCTTCTGCATGTTTTCTTAGCAAATGGCCACGACACAGACACAGCCGAAGCAAGAGAATGCGATCCCGCCGAAACCAATCAGTCAGGCGAAGCCAGCCAGCGCAGCGCCGAAACAGATAGATGAGGCGGTGAAGGCCGAGATTGCCGCCGAACAGGCGCTGGTGCTTTCGCCCCATCCGCCGTCCGAGGGCGAAGGGATGGTGTTGACGGTGCCCGAGGAGCGGCTGCCGGTGGAACTGGAGGTCGCAATCGAGATCGCGGAGTTTCGTGTGCGCAACCTGCTTGCCCTGGAGCCGGGGCAGGTGATCGAGACGCGCTGGGCGAACGGCAGGGATATGCCGCTGGCCGCCGGCGACGTGCAATTGGCCTGGAGTGAATTTGAAGTGATCGATACGCAGTTGGCGGTGCGCGTGACCCGGCTGGTCTGAGCGCGGCGGACGGTTTTTATGGAGCGGGTACGACTGGATTGCGACATGAGAGAAGAAAAAAACAACCGCAGGTCCTTCGACTTCCTGCGCTGCGCTCCGGTCGCTCAGGATGACAGTGTTTTAGCGACGCATCGTTTTGTGCCGGATCAATCGTGGAGCGGGAAGAACGGGAAGGGTGGGCAGATGAAGCAGGACGGGAAGGCGAAAATGCTCCTGGGCGGAGTGGCCGGATGGTTGCAAGGACGGCTGCTTCACCACGGCCGCGCGCAATCGAGGCTGGAGCTTGTCGAGCGCATTACGCTGGCCCCGCGCCACTCGCTGGCCTTGGTTGAGGCGGAAGGAAGGCGCTTTTTGGTGGCGACTTCGCCGGAGGGCGCGCCGAGCTTTTATCCGCTGGACGGGCGGGCTCGCTCGGGCTCCGTGCATGGCGGCGGACTGGGGGCGAGGGTCTCATGGTAATTTCCCTGGCTGCGGTTCTGGCGGCGCCGGCCTCCGTGCCTTTGGTGCCCGACTTGAATGCGCATCTTCATCCCGGGGACTCGACGCCCTGGACGATCCTGTTTGTTCTGACGCTGATTACGCTGATGCCCGCGATTCTGATGGCCGTCACGCCGATGGTGCGGCTGCTGGTGGTCTTTCACTTTTTGCGCCAGGCGCTGGGCACGCAGACGGCGCCCTCGAACCCCACGCTGATGGGCTTGGCGCTGATGATGACCTGGTTTCTGATGGCCCCGGTGCTGAATCAAGTGGATCAGCAGGCGGTCGAGCCCTATCGGGCCGGGCAGATTACGGGCATGGAAGCCTTCGACCGCGGCTCGCAGCCGATCAAGCGCTTCATGCTGCACTACGCGCGGGAGAAGGACCTGGCGTTGTTTACCGCCGCCGGGCAGGTTCCGCGTCCCAACACGCCGGACGATCTGCCGATGCGGGTGGTGGTGCCGTCCTACATGCTTTCGGAACTGAAGGCGGGCTTTGCCATCGGCGCGGTGCTGTATCTTCCGTTTCTGCTGATCGACATGGTGACGGCCGCGATCACGACATCGATTGGAATGTTCCAATTGCCGCCCGTGGTGGTCTCGACGCCTTTGAAGATCCTGCTGTTTGTGATGGTGGATGGCTGGAATCTGCTGGCGAACTCGCTGCTGAAGAGCTTTTAAGGATTCGGAACGACTGGATTGCGACATGAGAGAAGAAAAAACAACCGCAGGTCCTTCGACTCCCTTCGCTGCGCTCCGGTCGCTCAGGATGACAGATTTTGGTTATGCAATTGTTTTGTGATGGATCGCGAAGGAGGAGACTTGTGACGCCCGACATGGTTGCTGAACTGCTGCGCCAACTGATGAAAGAGGCCATGATTCTGGCCGCGCCGCTGTTGCTGGCGACCGTGGCGATCAGCTTCGTGCTGAGCTTGTTTCAGACACTGACCAGCCTGCAGGAGCAGTCGTTGACTTCGGTGCCGCGCCTGGGGGCGATCGCCATGATGCTGCTGGTCGGGATGCCGTGGTTTCTGAGCCGGATGGCGACCTATACCGTGCGGCTGCTGACTGACTTGCACAGGTATATCGGGTAGCGGGTTAGCGGAGTTCGCGGAGTTAGCCGCGCTTCGCGCGTGTTAGCGGCGTTGAACACCGCGAACACCACCAACATTGTGATTCGACACGATTGGATTGGGACATGAGAGAAGAAAAACAACCGCGGGTCCTTCGACTCCCTCCGCTGCGCTCCGGTCGCTCAGGATGACAGTTTGTTTGGTTCTGCAATTGTCTTGCGTCGGCCGAGTAAGTTCCATTTCAGATCGAGCTTTCCCTCAGGGGCTAAAGCCCTGACGTTTTTGAGACTTGTCGGCACGACTGAAGTCGTGCCCTTTCAAAACATCCACTTGCTCAGAGCTTCCATGGCGAGCAGCTAGAGGCTAAGGAAGAGGCGGAATGCCACACGGAAACGAGATCGAATGGAGCAACTTTCTGATAGCCATGACGCTGGTGCTGGTGCGGATCAGCGGGGTGGTGGTCTTTGCTCCTTTCTTCTCCTCGACGGCGCTGCCCTTGCGCGCCAAAGCAATCTTTGTGGGCGCGGTGGCCTTTCTGCTGGCTCCGCTGGTGGCCACCTTGCCCAACGCGCATGTCACGCTTGGCTTCTCCGCCCTTCTGGGTGAGCTGGCCGTGGGGCTGGTCTACGGCCTGACGCTGACGCTGATGAGCGAGATGCTGTTGTTTGCCGGGCAGATTATTGGAATGCAGTTCAGCTTTTCGCTGGTCAACCTGTTGGACCCGGCCTCCGCGATCCAGACGTCTCTGTTGGGCGACCTGTTTCAACTGATGGGCACGCTGGTGGTGATTACGGCGGGGCTGGACCGGATTCTGCTGGCCTCGATGGTGCGCAGTTTCCGCGTGGCGCCCCTGGGTTGCTATGCACTGACGCCCGTGGCCGCGCGGGAGATTGTGCGCGCCGCCGGTGGCATCTTTCTGGCCGCTCTCGAACTGGCCGCGCCGGTGCTGGCCGCAACCATGCTGGTCGAGGTGGCGATCGCCCTGCTGGGCAAGCTCAGTCCGCAGTTGCCGGTCATGTCGCTTTCGGTGCCCATAAAAACTTTGACCGGCTTTGTCCTGCTGGCTGGCTCACTGGCCCTGTGGCCGCGCTTCATCGAGGCCCGCTTCAGCGGCCTGCTGGACCTGGCGGAGCGGTTGATTGCCGCGCCGGGCGTGGGAGGATAGCCGATGGCCAGCGATAAAACCGAACAGGCTACACAGCATCGCCGCGACGAGGCGCGCAAGAACGGCGACGTGCTGCATAGCCGCGAGTTGACGGCCGCAACCGGAACCCTGGCCGGGGTCATGGTGCTGGGCGCCATCGGAAGCCATTTTCTGATCTGCTGGCGAGAAGCCTATGCCGCTTTTCTCGATCTCGGGGGGCCTGCCCACTGGGAGCCCAGCGAGATTCAGCCCACGCTCTACGCCGTGCGCCGGCTGGCGATCAACGTTCTGGAGCCGGCGGGCGTGATGATGGCGGCGGTGGTTGCGGTCGCTCTGGGCGTGGGGATTGCACAGACCGGCGGAATCAACTTTTATGCCGAGGCCGTGGGCTTCAAGCCGGATCGCATCAACCCGGTTTCGAACATCAAAAATCTGTTCTCGCTACGCGCCGCCGCGCGGATGGCCAAATCGCTGATTCCCGCCAGCCTGCTCGGGGTCCTCGCCGTGCAGCGCATCGGCCGGCAGTTGAGCCTGCCGCCGTTTTCGACCGCGCGGCTGGAGATGCTCGGCTCGGACGTTTACGGACTTTTGCTGGCCACCGCATGGCTTTTGTTCGGCTGGGCGGCGATCGACTACATCGTCGAGTGGCGAAGCCGCGAATCGCGGTTGAAGATGAGCCAGCAGGATCTGCGCGACGAGTATAAGCAGACCGAGGGCAATCCGCAGGTTCGCGGCCGCATCCGCAACCTGCAGCGCCAGATGCGCCGCCGCCGGGTGAAGCAAGACGTGGCTAAGGCCGCCGTGGTGCTGGTCAATCCGACGCACTATGCCGTGGCCCTGGGCTTCGATTTTGCCACCATGGAGGCACCCAAGGTGCTGGCCAAGGGCCGCAATCTGCTGGCCGAGGAGATCAAGGCCGAGGCGCGCTGGGCGGGCGTGCCGATCATCGAAAACCCGCCGCTGGCCCGCTCGCTTTATCGCGCGGTCGAGGTCGGCCAGACGATTCCGGTCGATCTCTACGCCGCCGTAGCAGCCATTCTGGCTTATCTCTACCGCCAGCGCCTGGATGCCGAGATGCGCGAGCGCCGGGCCCGCGAGGCCGCGGCCAAGGCGCAACAGGCACGGTCCGCCGCGCCACCCCGGAGCCGACCCGACGCCGGCGTTCCACCCTTTGCAGGAGGTCCACAATGAGTACCGCAGCTTTGGCCGTTGGTTCCTTGCCTACCAAGTCGATTCTTCAGCGTTTGCACGAGTACGTGCTGCCGATGGCTTCCATCAGCGTCATCTTCGTCATGATCGTTCCCTTGCCGGCTTTCATTCTGGACTTCATGCTCTCCCTGTCGATGGCCGCCTCGATCATCGTCTTCCTTACCGCGGTGCAGATCCGCCGCGCCGTCGAGTTGAGCGTCTTTCCCACCCTACTGTTGCTGATGACCCTCTTCCGGCTGGCCTTGAACATCGCCTCCAGCCGCCGCATTTTGCTGCACGGTCAGGAGGGCACGGCCGCGGCCGGCAAGGTCATCGAGGCCTTCGGCCAGTTCGTGGTGGGCGGCAACTACGTGGTCGGCTTCGTGCTCTTCATCGCCCTGATCGCCATTCAATTTTTGGTGGTTTCTCATGGCGCGGTGCGCACCGCCGAAGTGACGGCCCGTTTCACGCTGGATGCTCTGCCGGGCAAGCAGATGGCCATCGACGCTGACATGAATGCCGGGCTGATCGACGAGCTGGAGGCCCGGCGGCGGCGCCAGGCGATTGCCCGCGAGTCGGAGTTCTACGGGGCCATGGACGGCGCGGCGCGCTTCAACCAGCGGGATTCGCTGGCCACCATCCTGATTACCGGCATCAACATCGTCGCGGGCCTGCTGATCGGCACCTTGCAGCAGGGCGTGGCCTTGAGCGAGGCCGCGCGCACCTACACCGTACTGACGGTCGGTGACGGCCTAGTCACCATCATCCCCTCCCTTCTAGTCTCGATTGCCTGCGGCATCACCCTGACCAGGGCCAACTCGGCGGGCTTGCTGGGCGGAGAGATTCATCAGCAACTGTTGTCCAAGGCAAGCACTTTCTACATTGCCAGCATGGTTTGCGGGGCGATGTGCCTGATTCCGGGGCTTCCGAAGCTGTCGTTTCTGCTTGTGTCGGGGGGGCTGTTCCTGGCTGGGCGCCGCGTGAAGTCTCATGTTCCGCAGGCTGCTGCGGGTGAGCTGGGAGTGAGCGAAAAGAAGAAGGCTGGCGAGGCTCAGAGTTCCGATCTGGCTCAAATGCTGCGCCTGGAAGATCTGACCCTGGAGATTGGCTTTCAACTGATTCCGCTGGTGGACGAAAAGCAGGGCGGGCAACTGCTGAACCGGGTGCGCGCGCTTCGCCGCCATCTTTCCGCGGAGATGGGCTTCCTGGTGCCTCCGGTGCACATCAGCGACAACCTGCGCCTGAAGCCGCGCGAGTATCTGTTTAGCTTGCGGGGCATGGAGATTGGCCGCTGGCAGACCGAGGGCACGCAGATGCTGGCCGTTTCCAACGACCCGCAGCGGCGGCCGCTGGCCGGCAAGGAGACCCGGGAGCCGGCCTTCGGGGTGCCCGCCATCTGGATTGCGCCGGCGCTGGAGGACCAGGCCAATGCCGCCGGCTACTCCGTGGTGGATGCGGTGACGGTGGTGACCACGCATCTGGGTGAGCTGATCCGCCGCCATGCCTATGAACTGCTGGGCCGGGCCGAGACCAAGCGCCTGCTGGATTCGCTCAACGAGAGCCATCCGAAACTGATGGAGGAACTGGTGCCCAAGCTGCTGACCTTGGGCGAGGTCGAGCACGTCCTCGAACAACTGCTGCGCGAACGGGTCTCGATCCGCGATCTGGGCACGATCCTGGAAGCGCTTCTGGAAACCGCGCCGGTGAATAAAAGCACGGTGGCTCTGGTCGAGGCCGCGCGCCAAGCCATGGGCCGGCGGCTGGTCCAGCCGCTGCTCGACGGCGATGGCCAGTTGCCCGTTCTGCTGCTCGATGGCGGGCTTGAAGAAGAGATTCTCTCCACGCTTTCGCCGGAGCCGGGCCAGAGACTGCTGGCTTCGGGCGCTCCAGCCACGCCCGTGGTTCGCCGCCTGATCGATTCTTTGAGGCGGCTAATCCCCGCAGCCAGCGCTGCGGCGCTTCCCGTGCTGCTGATTCCAAGTCCGGCCCGTTACTACGTCAAGCGCTGGCTGGAACCGTTCATGCCTCGTCTGGCGGTGGTTTCCGCTGGGGAGATCCCTCCGGAGATTCGTTTACGTCCGGCCGGAACGGTGCGGTGAAGAGCAGGGAACAGGGATTAGGGATTAGGAAACAGGTTTTAGGAAATCGAGAACAGAGCGGGATTTGCAAAAGGGGATGGCAATGGGGATGGAAGCGGCGAATACGGAAGGGAACCAGAAGACGCCGCGCCGGGACGCCCGCGGGATCAACTATCCACCGGGCGGCGCGCAACGGGCAAGGCTCAGTGCTGAGCAGGAGCAGGTGCTGATCGAGCACTTGCCGATGGTGCGGTTCCTGGCCCGCCGCATTCACGAGCGGCTGCCCCAGCATGTGGACATCGAGGACATGGTTTCGGCCGGGGTGGTGGGACTGATGGATGCCTTCACCAAGTTCGATCCGGCCAAGAAGGTGCAGTTCCGCAGCTATGCGCAGTTCCGCATCCGGGGAGCGATCCTGGACAGCCTGCGCACGCTCGACTGGAGTCCGCGTGAGTTGCGCCGCAAGGGCCGCGCGGTCGAAGAGGCGATTCGGGTGCTGACGGCCCGGCTGGGCCACGCTCCAAACGAGGCCGAGGTGGCCGAGGAGATGGGGCTGAGCCTGGAAGAGTACCAGCAACTGCTGGGCGATCTGAAGGGCCTTGAAATTGGCACCCTGCACATGGAGCGCAATGAGGACTCGGGCGAGGAGGAACTGGCCTATATTCCGGGCCGTCCCGAGGACGAACCGCTCTTCCGCTGCCTGCGGGGCGAACTCGAAGAGCGGCTCACCGGGGCCATTCAGAATCTGCCCGACCGGGAGCGGCTGGTGATGAGCCTTTACTACTACGAGGAGATGACCATGCGCGAGATCGGCCTGGCGCTGGGGGTGGTCGAGTCGCGAGTTTCGCAGATCCACGCCTCGGCGGTGGCGCATCTGCGGGTGGCGCTGAAGGATCTGGCGGCGCACGGGGCCTTTGAGCGGTCGCCACGCCGCAAATCGGCCAAGCGGGCGGCGCGCTGAGCGAAACCAGAGTAGGTGTACCCAAGGCCAGGCATTCGAGTTGACGCGACCATCAGGGAGCGGCGACCAGCCACAAACTTGCCAGGGCATAGCAACTCTGGTTTCGCTCTGAGCGGGCCTCTCGACGGAGCGGGAAGCGAATGACGGACGAACGGGCGGCAGAAGCCCCTGGAAGGGATGTGCAGTTGGATGGAGAAGACGCTCAAGCAGAACGAGATCGATGCCCTGTTTCAGGCAGCGCGCAGCACGACGGCCGCAGCTCCGGAGACGGAGGTGAGGGCCAGGGTTTTGCCCTACAATTTCTCTTCGGCGGGCCAGATATCGAACGACCAGTTGCGCGCAATCAGCATGTTGAACGACATCTTTGCCCGCAATCTGACCCACAATCTGGCGGCCTGGCTGCGCACCCGCTTCCAGGTCAATCTGGTCTCGGCCGAGCAGATCCCGTTCAACGAGTTCCTGTTGCGCATCCCCGAGATCAATTATGTGGCCTCGGTGCGCTTGGAGCCTTTGGGTGCGCTGGCGGTTCTACAACTGGATCTGGCGCTGGCGCCTCCGATCATCGATCTGCTGCTCGGCGGAGATGGCCGGGATGGCCCCTTGCGCGAGCTGACCGACATCGAGGAATCGATTTTGGGCTCGGTCGTCGAGATCGTCTGCCGGGAGTTGACCACAGCCTGGCAGCCGGTGGGACTGACTTTCAACTTTGAGCGCCGGCAGATGCAGACCCAGGTGGCCCGCATCATGTCGGTGACCGAGAAGACGCTTTGCCTCAGCTTCGAGATCCGCATGCCGCATAGCTCCGGGCTGCTGAACCTGGCTTTTCCGGCCGTGGTGTCCAATACGATTCTGCGCCGGTTGACTTCGGACTGGGGCCATCGCAGCCATGCCAGTGAAACCCGGGCGCGCATGGAGGCCGTGGCGCGCCGCATTCGCTTCGGCGGCTCGCTGCAACTGCCTACGGTGCGCCTGCGGGCAAGCGTCATCGAGAAGCTGGAACCGGGAACGGTTCTGCCACTGAATCTCATCGCCAACGCTCTGCCCGAGTGGCGGGTTGGCGGCGAAACGCTGGCGACGGCGCAGGCCATTCGCCAGGGCGAGCGTCGCGCCGCCAGAATCGAGCGGACGATTACGGAGACTGAACCATGAAGAGTTATCTGGAATGCTGGACCGGCGTAGCGACAACCCTGCTTTCGCAGGCCCTGGCCGGAGAGCCGGAATTGGCCGAGTCGCTTCCCAAGCCTTTGGCGGAGGGAGCCTTCGGCTTTTCCGCCACCCTGACGGGCGACGTCGAGGGCCGTTTCACGGTGGTTCTCGACCCAACGATTCTGGACTCGCCTCTGGTGGGCGAGGGGGTGGACCAGAAGGCTGGCTGGGGCGAGATTCTGAAGGAAGTGGCCGAAGCCGCTGCCGGGGAGTTGCTGGCCCAAACCGGCAAGAAGTGTCATGTCGAGAAGTTTGAGGAGAGTGCCGCGGAGAGCAAGGTCTCCGGCGCATTCCAGTTGAAATCCGGCGAGCATGTCTGGACGATTCTGGTTCGCGACGAAGTGCGCGCCCCCAAGCCGGCGGCCCCACAGCCTGCCGCTGCCGAAGCCGCCGCGGCTCCACCTCCACCGAGCGCCGCCCGGCCTGTTGCCGCCCACGCGCAAACTGCGTTGCCGACGACCAGCGCGGGAATCGAGCTGCTGCTCGATGTCGAACTGGAGGCCACGCTGCGCTTCGGCTGCAAGGAGCTGCCGCTGGGCGAGATTCTCGATCTCGGTCCCGGAGACGTGGTGCCGTTGGATCGCAATGTGAGTGACCCGGTGGATCTGATTGTGGGTGACAAAATTGTGGCGCGCGGCGAGGTGGTGCTGGTCAACGGCAACTTTGGCCTGCGGGTGACCGAGGTGGCCGCGCCCAGAAAGCGCTTGGAGAGCATCCGATGCCTGTTCTAAACCGGAGCCGTGAGCAAGGAAGTGCAGGGATGGAAGAGAAGATGCCGGTTTCCATGGACGCAGGGCTGGGCCGGAGCGCGCCCTTCGGCCTGCGCGGGGGCCTTTTTGAAAGCTGCGCCAATCACGGCTGCAACTCCGGCTGGCTGCACCCCTGGCGCGGCCGTCATGCGCCGGTCTTCGAGGGCGGCTGGACGTGTTCGGCCGCCTGCACGGCGGCGCGGGTTGAGGCGGCCATGCGCCGTGAAATGGAGGCAAGGGGAGAGGCCGAAGAGAGCCATCGGCATCGCATTCCGCTGGGCCTGGTAATGCTCGAACAGGGGTGGATCACGGCTGGCCAGTTGCGCCAGGCGCTGGCGGCGCAGAAGGCGGCCGGCTCCGGGCGGCTTGGCTCCTGGCTGGTGCGCCAGCAGGGGGTCAGCGAGCAACTGGTGGCGCGGGCGCTGGGCTTGCAGTGGAGCTGCCCGGTGTTGCCCCTGGAGTTTCACAATGCCGAAGAGCTGGCCGTTCTGGTGCCCCGGCTGTTTGTGGACGCTTTTGGCGCACTGCCGCTGCGGGTGGCCGCCGGCAAGCTGCTTTATCTGGGGTTCGAGGACCGGCTGGATCCGGTTGTGGCTCTGGGGCTGGAGCGGATGAGCGGCCTGCGCGTGGAGAGCGGGCTGGTTGCCGATTCGCTGTTTCGCCTGGGATATGCCCGTATGCTGCGCGCGGAGTTTCCGCCGGTGGAGCTGATCGAGGCCGCGACGGCGCAGGCGGCGGTGCATGCGCTGGCAAAATCCATTGAGCGGACGCGCCCGGCCGAGTCCCGGTTGGTCAGGGTCCATGACTGCCTGTGGTTGCGAATGTGGCTGAGGCCGCAAAGTGGGCCGATGCCAGAGCGAGGCTCGGTCCGGGATCTGATCTGTTCGATTGGAGCGAATTAAAGCATTTTTACAGTTTCTGCAGAGCTGAATTTCTGGTTTCCTACCCATTTCACAAAGGACGTGAAATGGATGGGGCACGGAGCAACCTTGCATCATCCGTGAATTTGCCAGAGCCGCGTGGCTTCGATCTACACACCTTCCAAAAATGCTCCAAGCGGCCGCTTGGAAGGCGGCGCGGCAAATGCCGCTCAAGAATGGAACGGCAGCGCCGATAAAAGAACAAGCAGGGAAAGTTCGATCAATTGAGCAAGGGGGCTGGGCATGAGTGAAGTTCGAACGCTGATCGTCGATGATTCATCGGTCATGCGCAAGATTGTGGCACGCGCGCTTCATCAGGCGGGACTGGATCCGATGGTGGTTTTCGAGGCTGGCAACGGCAGCGAAGGGGTGGATTTGTTGAAAGCCCAGCAAGTGGACTTGATCCTTTCCGATATCAATATGCCGTTGATGGACGGACTGGAATTTTTGCGCCAGATCCGGGCGCAGAATCTGGCCTCCGGCGTTCCGGTGGTGATGATTACCACCGAGTCGAGCGAGGAGCATGTAAAAGAGGCGATTCTGGCCGGTGCGCAGGGATACATTCGCAAGCCGTTTACTCCGGAGCAGGTGAAGGAACGGATCTTGCCGCTGCTTCATGCGGCGTAGCGTGCAGCGGTGGCCTTTCGGGCAGACGGAATGCCGCTCGGATTCCTGAGACGGGATGTTGCCCTGCTTCGGAAAAAGGTCTTGGTCTTTTTTGCGGGTATGTCGATCGCCGCGATCGCCACAGGACGGTTCAGCGGCAAGAATGAAAGGAAGCGTGGCAAATGCTATCGTTGCGAGACTCGGTGGATCTGCTTTCCGATCCCATGAACCTGGATGCAAGCGTGGAAGAGGTTTTCAAGTTGATGCTGGGGGCGGATTGCCAGCGCTATGCGGGACCGGAACCGATCGCGGAGCCGGAGTCCGTGACGGCGGTGGTTGGTTTTGGCGGGGTGCTCAGTGGCGCTTGCGTTTTCCATAGCGGCGGCTCGACGGCGAAAAAGCTTGCCGCGCGGATGACGGGCATGGAGTTTGACGAGATCGACGAAACGGTTCAGGACGGAATCGGCGAGATCTGCAATATGCTGGCGGGCAGTTGGAAGGGCAGGATTCCTGATCTGGCTGCCAACTGCGGACTGTCGATTCCGACCGTCATTACCGGCCGGAATTACAACCTTCACGTTCAGGCCCCGGAGTTTCAATTGCACCACCTGTACAAATTCGATGCCGCCAGCTTCGAGGTCACGATTGTCTGCGACGGCCTGCAGTAGAGCCGCGCGGGATGCGGCAGGCGATTTTGCCGGGATGTGGCACGAGGGCTGACGGAGGCCTTCGTGCGGAAGTTTTGCGAGTCTCTGCCCGGTTTGCACTGGGTCGAAAACCGGTTGCGTGTGCCAGAGAACCCTGAACAAACCCGTCGGCAAAAATAGCTTTTCCTCGGGGGCTCAACCGGCTGCGGAAAAAGGCCCGAATTCTGCCCGAACTCCCGAAAAACATTCATCAGGGGCTAAGGCCGCGTTGGTTTTGCGGCAGGTACGGCAGTCGAGAAGTAAAAAGAAACTTAAATGCAAGTTCAAAAGAAATAAGACGTCGTCCTGGGGCACGGTCTCATCGATCGTGGGCCGGCTTCGCCGGTGGACGACTGTTCCAAAGCACAGCTTAAACCGAGTTTCTTCGCAGCCTAGTTAGCCCGCACCCTTCACTAATCCAGTCCCTTCAAGGCTTCGACTTCTTCAAAGCTTCCCTGAATTGTTTTGGTGCGCATCGGGCGGAGAGGCTCGACCTCTTGCTGCTTTCTCCTCTTGCAGCATTTTTCGCTGCTCGTCGCCCTCATTCTGAAATTCTTCCAATCTTTTCATTCCTCGACTGGCCTTTCATCTGCAATGTCTCATTGCGATACAGGAGGCTGGTGGATGGACAGTGGATATTATGCGGCGGTGACCGGCTTGGTGGCGCGTACCCAGGCGCTGGACATTGCGGCCACCAATCTGGCCAATGCCGGGACTCCCGGCTACCGGGCCGAACAGGAGCTTTTCCGCTCGGCGCTGATGGGGCCTGATGCCGCGGATTCGCAGTTGGGGCAAACGGTGAACAACTATGGACTGCTGGGCGGCGACCAGCTCAACCTGGCGCAGGGAACGCTGAATGCGACCGGCAATCCTCTGGATCTGGCCATTGAAGGCGAAGGCTTTTTCATGGTGCAGACGCCCAACGGGCAGCGCTTCACCCGCGATGGCGGTTTTCATCGCACGCCGGGCGGAGTGCTGGTGACGGCCTCTGGTGACGCGGTGCTTTCGACCACCGGCCAGCAGATCCTTGTTCCTCCGGGCGCGGTTTCGGTGGGCGCCGATGGCGCGGTTTCGGTGGCGGGCGGCTTGGTGGCGACGGTGGGCGTCTACACCTTTCCCCGCGGCGTGCAACTGACGGCCGAGGGCGCCAATCATTATGTCGCGCCGCAAGGCGTCAGGCCGCAGCTCGAGAGGAACGCCGAGATTCATTCTGGTTCCATTGAAAACTCCAACGAGGGCGTAATTCCTGGAACGATGAAGCTGATTTTTGTACAGCGCGAGGCCGAGATGATGCAGAAGGCGCTTACCGTTTTTCATTCCGAGTTCAACAAGATTGCCACCGAGGATCTGCCAAAGGTCTAGCAGCAGACAGCGAACAACTGACAGTAAGCAGTAAGGAACGGTTGGCAGCGGGAAAGAGCAAGTAGGCGTTAGGAAGTCTGAAATTGGATTGGCAATTTTGGCTGTTTGGACTCTGAAAGCCATTTGCCGCAACCAGAAACTGTTAGCTGTCAGCTGATCGCTGTTAGCTGGCGACAGAGGAGCCGAAATGATTCGAGCCATGTATACCGCAGCCAGCGGCATGAGCGCACAGCAGTTGAACCTGGACACGATCGCCAACAACCTGGCCAACTCGTCGACGACGGGATTTCGCCAGTTGCGGCTACAGTTTCAGGATATGGTCTATCAGAACCTGGTGACGCCGGGCGCGGCGCAGAGCCAGTCGACGGTTTCGGCGGGCTTGCAGATTGGGCTGGGAACGAAGTCGGCGGCCACCGAGGTCATTAACACCCAGGGGTCGATGAACGAAACCGACAATGAATACGATTTGGGCATTGAAGGAACGGGTTTCTTCCAGGTGCAGATGCCGGATGGGACCATCGCGTACACCCGCGCTGGCCAGTTCCATCTGAACAGCGAGGGAACCATGGTCACCACAGACGGCGATCCGCTGATCCCGACGATTACGGTTCCCACCAATGCGACCAAGGTCACCATCACCAAGTACGGCGTGGTCAATGCGACGCTCTCCGGGCAGACGGCCCCCTCGCAACTGGGGCAGATTCAACTGGCCACCTTTCCGAATGCGGGAGGCTTGGAGCAGGTGGGATCGAATCTGTTGCAGCAAACGCTCAGCTCGGGGGACGCGGTGCTGGGCAACCCCGGCGGCACGGAAGGCTTGGGACAACTGCAGCAGGGCTACCTCGAAAACTCGAATGTGGATGTGGTCTCGATGTTTGTCCAGATGGTGCTGGCGCAGCGGGCTTATGAATCGAATTCGAAGGTCATCAAGGCGGCCGACGATATGTACTCGCAGGCAAATGCCATGGCGCACTCCTAGGAAAGCGCTGAACGAGTTGTTTGGAAATACCAGCATTCCCTCGGGGGCTAAAGCCCGCAGCCTTCAAAACATCGGCTGATGCAGAGGTTCTAAAGGGAATTTTCAACCGTTTTGCAAGTTTCTATGAGCGAGGACGGAATGGGAACGGGGCGGAAGAAAACGGAATGGGTTGTGGCATGGGGCGCGGGAGTGCTGATGCTTATCGCGCTGCCGGTTGTCTGTGCGCAGGCGCCAACCGCGAACGGACCCGCCGCTCAGCTTCAGCTTTCGTTGCCAGAGCCCGCCCCGGTTCAGAGCGTGACGCAGAACGAGATTTTGCGCGAGATTGACGACGCGCAGAACGGAACCCGCTGGCTGCTGGTGCGCGACGGCGCGCACCAAGGCGGGCCGGCCCGCTTGGTGCTGGTGGCGGCCTTTGACCGTGAGCCGGATGGCGACTTCAGGCCGAGAACGGCCGAAACGGAGAAAGCTCCGATTGTGATTCGCGCCGGCGACCGGCTGATTGTGGAGGAGCATACGGCGCGGGTCGATGCTGCTTTTGAAGCACGCGCACTGGCTCCGGCCGTTGCCGGGGCGGCACTGAATGTGCGTTTGACACTCGGAGGCAAAGTGATGCGCGTTGTGGCTATCGGGCCGGGAAGCGCGGTTCTGCAAGAGGAGACAGGGAGGCGGCCATGAAACGGGGAATGCGGAGGATCGTGGCGGGTTGTGCGCTGGCGGCGCTGTTGCAGGTTGCACAGTCTTCCGCATACGGCGTCAGCGTGCCCGGTTTCAGGAAAAAGACGAGTCCGTCTCCGGCGGCCAAGACAACTCCGCCGGAGGCGGCGCTCAAGGCGTATGTCGAGAGGGTGCGAGCGCAGCAGGCTGCGGAGGTGCGGACGACGGGTTCGATCTGGAGCTCGGAGGGCCGGATGGTGCGCCTGGGCACCGACGCCAAGGCTTTCCGGCTGCACGATGTGGTTTCTGTCGTGGTTTCCGAAAGCCTGGTGGCCTCGACGGACGGGCAGGTGAAAAACTCGCGGGCATCAAGCGCAAGCTCCGCTTTGACCGGCCTGTTCGGCAAGCTGAAGAGCTCGAACAATCTGCAGAACCTGCTGGGCGCGACCGCTGCCTCGGGATTGACGGCGCAAGGTCAGAGTACGACCAACTCCAGCTTGACTACGACCTTCGGCGCCGAGGTGGTGGATGTGCTGCCGAACGGAATGCTGGTGGTGCAGGCCACGCGGCAGTTGACCTTTTCGCAGCAGACGCAATTGATCAAGCTGCGTGGTTTGGTGCGGCCGGAGGACGTGAGCGCGCAGAACGAAGTCGCGTCGACGGCCATGACCGACCTGGAACTGGAAGTAACCGGCAAGGGCATTGTCAACGACTCCACCTACCGGCAGAATCCGGTGGTGCGCTTTCTTGAGAAGCTGATGGTGTTTTAAAAGCAGGGATTAGGGAACAGGAAATCAGAAAGCAAAATGCATTTGTCCATGCGAGCAGAAAAAACGGTGAAAGACACGGATCGCAGGAACCTCTGGGGCTGGCTGGCGCTGGCCGCGGCGTTGCTGGTGGCCTCCATGCTCGCTCATGGCGAAGTTGCGGGTCATTTGGCGCGAATCAAGGATGTGGCGACCATCGAGGGAATCCGCGACAACCAACTGGTGGGCTACGGCTTGGTGGTGGGGCTTCAGGGCACGGGGGACAGTTCGCAAACGGTCTTTCCGGCGCAGACGCTGCTTTCGGCTCTGGAACGGATGGGCATCACGGTTCCCCAGACCGGGAGCAAGAGCGCCAACAATATGCAGGTGAAGAATATGGCCGCGGTCTTTGTGGTGGCGACGATGCCGCCCTTCAGCCGGCCTGGCTACAAGATGGATATTACAGTTTCATCGGCCGCTGATGCGCGTTCGCTCGAAGGCGGGGTCCTGCTGATGACGCCACTCTACGGCCCGGATGGGCAGATCTACGCGCAGGCGCAGGGGGCGCTGGTGCTGGGCGGCTACATGGCGACGGGCGGAGGCAATACGAAGCTCTCGAACCATCCGACGACCGCGCGGATTCCCGGCGGAGCGCTGGTGGAGCGGCCGGTTCCCTTCGACCTGAAGCAAATGCGCACGGTCAACGTAGTGCTGAACGATGCGGACTTCCATACGGCCGGGCGGATGGCCGCGGCCATCAATCGGGAACTGGGCCCAGGGCGCGCGCACGCCGTCGACAGCCGGAGGGTGGAAATCATTGCCGCTCCAAGCGAGGACGTGGCGACACTGCTGGACAGGGTTGAGGCGGTCGAGGTGGACGTCTATCCGCGGGCGCGGGTGGTGGTCAATGAGCGCACCGGAACGGTGGTGATTGGGGGCACGGTGCGGCTACAGCCGGTCTCGATTCTGCATGGAGGATTGAGCGTGAATGTGATCAGCGTCAACGAGGTTTCGCAGCCCAATGCTTTTTCATCGACGGGCACGACGCAGGTGGTTCAGCAGACCACTGTCGAGGCCAAGGACAAGCCGGTGAACCGCATTGATTTAAAAGAAGGAGCGACGGTGGAGGATTTGGTCCAGCAATTGCAACGTACAGGAGCGGGAGCGCGAGACGTGATCTCGATTCTGCAGGCGATGAAGGAGGCCGGCGCTCTCGAGGCCGACCTGGAGGTGCTCTGATGCTTTCGATTGCAGGAACGGAGGTGGCGGCCAGTGCTGCAACAGCCACGCCATCGCCCAAGCTGGTCAGCGCGGCGCACGAGTTTGAGGCGCAGATGATGCAGGAACTGTTGAAGCCGCTGAATAGCACGAGTGGTCTCGACGGAGAGGACGGCGACTCGGATTCCGGTTCGGGATCGGCGTTGGGCCAGTTTGCCTCGGAGGCCCTGGGAAAGGCTTTGAGCGAGCAGGGAGGGTTTGGCATTGCCAGCAGTGTTGTGCGGCAGCTTTCCTCCGGGAGTAACAAATCGGGAAGCAAAAAGTAACCAAAATACTAAACAAAAGATCCGGAATGAAATCGCTCGAATGACTAGAGTGATTAGAAAACGGGTCGATACATCCAGTAAGGAGAGGTGGGTATGGACATACGCAGCAGTCTTGAGGGTTTGAAATCGCTTTTGGGAACGCAGGCGGCAACAACGGTGGCTGCGCAACAGACGAGGAGCAGTGCGGCGGCGACCAACGCTCTGGGCAGCGACCAGGCGACGGTCAGCAGCGCGGGCAGCGAAGTGGCACAGACGATGGGCGACTCCGATGTCCGCATGGACAAGGTCGCAATCATCCAGGCGGCGCTGGCGGCGGGAAGCTACGATGTTTCCTCATCGGCGGTGGCCTCGAAGGTTGTCGATTCGATGTTGGACGAACAGTCGTAATTCGGGCTTGTAGGTCCAGCGGTTTGGCTGGGATGGAAGGAGCGAAGGCATTGCAGACGATTGAAGAGCATCGTGAGCATCCAAAGCTGAAGGCGCTGGTGGTGGAGGCCTCGGCGGCGCTGGCGCGGCTGGATGCCGGCCGGCTGGAAGAGCTTGCGCTTTCCTGTCAGGCCCTGAATGGTGCTTTGCCAGAGCGCGATTCTGCGCAGACGGATGAGGCTGCGCGCATGGCTCTGAGACTTGAGGCCAGGGAAGCAGAGGGCGATATGGCCGTTTTTGCCAGGGTGCTGGAGGTAACGCGAGCCAACCTGAACGTGATGAACCGCCTGAGGAAGCTGTGCGCAATCGAATTGGAATACCGCGCGGGCCGGCTGGAATACGGTGGGCCGCAAGCGCCTAGATGGCGGCAAAAGGGGAATAGGCATGGGGACGATTAGCTCAGCACTCAGCATCATAACGGGGGCTCTGGATGCCGATCAGGAAGCTCTGAATATTGTTTCCAACAACGTGGCCAACGCCAGCACCACCGGCTACACCGAGGAGGTTCCCAACTGGGAGGAGAACTCGTCGGTAACGATCGACGGTGTCTCGGTCGGGCAGGGCGTCACGAATACGGGCGCCACTTCGGTGCGGGACAAGGTGCTGAACGAGCGGCTGGATCAGCAGCAGCAACTGGCTTCGGCCTCCAGTACGCGGCTGACGGCGCTCGATTCGGTTCAGGCCTTGTTTACTTCGGCTTCGTCGACGACCACGACTGGGGATATTGGCACGGATCTAACTAGTTTTTACGATACGTTTTCAACGCTCGCGGCCAGTCCGACCACCGCTTCCGATCGAGAGGCGGTGCTGTCGGCGGCGAAGACTCTGGCGGCCGACATCTCCGGCGCGGCCACCAGCCTGGAATCGCAAGAGTCGTCTCTGGACACGGAGGCGGCTGGCGTCACCAGCCAGGTGAATGCTCTGACCAAGGCGATTGCCCAACTGAATACGCAGATCATGACGACCTCGCCCGACTCCGATGCGGGCACTCTGGAGGACCAGCGCGAGGCGGATGTCAACGCGCTTTCAAAGCTGGTGGGCATCAATCAAATCACGACGGAAAACAACGGGCTTGCGATTACCACGACCTCTGGCGCGCTGCTGGTTTCCGAAGGCACCAGTGTTGATATAACGAACGGCACGGTGGACGGGGAAACACACTTTTTTGTAGGAACGACGGACATTACTTCCGGGCTGACAACGGGCGGCGGAGAGCTGGGTGGTTACCTGACGGCACGGGACACTGACATTCCCAGTGTGCTCAGTTCGCTCGATACGCTGGCCTATGGCATCGAGACCACGGTCAACGCCCTGAACAATGCGGGAACCGATGCGGACGGAACCGAAGGCACGGGAACGAATTCTTCCGGCACGACTGGCACGGGAACGACGGCGCTCTATATTTTCACTGAACCGACCAAGGTGTCGGGCAGCGCGGCCAGCATGAGCGTGGTGATGACCGATTCGAACCAGATCGCCGCGGCCAGCTTTTCGGAGGGAACCGGCGGCGGTACGAATGCGACCGCCCTATACGATCTGGCCTCAACCACATCGACGGCGCTGGATGGCCAGACGCCGAGCAACTACTATTCGAGTTTTGTTTCTTCGCTCGGCTCGACCGTCTCGGAAGTCTCTACGGAGAGCACGGCGCAGACGGCCTCGGTGACGCAATTGACAACAGAGATCGATTCGCTTTCCGGCGTCAATCTGAACGACGAAGCTGCCTCCTTAACGACGATCGAGCGCAGTTATGAGGCGGCTTCCAAGGTCTTTACGATCTTGGACACGCTGATGGCTTCGGCCTTGAACCTGGGTTCTCAGACGACGGTTTCCTAATGTTGCCAGAACAACTTCGGCGCGGACGCGCGTCGCGAACGAGTGGCTAAAGCAAGGTGGAGGAAAGCGATGCGGGTGGATCCCTATTACGTTAACAATCTGGTCAGTTCGCTCGATAATGTTGACGCCAACGTGGAACAGTTGACCTCTGAGCTGTCGAGCGGCGTCCGCGTGACTTCGTTGAGCACGGATCCGGTGGCCGCGGGCGAGAATGTGGTTCTGCTCAATGAGCTTCAGCGGGACGACTCTTTTACGACAACCGCCAGCTCGGTCACAGGTCAGTTGCAGGTGGCAGATTCAGCCTTGGGCAGCGTGGTCACCGAACTGACTTCGGCCATTTCGCTGGCCACCAGCGCCAATAACGGCACCATGAATTCTAGCGACGTCAAATCGATCTCCACGGAAATCTCCGGCATTCTCGACGAGGTGCTGTCGCTGGCCAATACGACCTATGAAGGTAGTTATGTTTTTGCCGGTACAGACAGTACCACGACTCCTTTCACCCAGACGACGACCACTTCGCCGGCGACGACCACCTACAACGGCGACAACAATGTCAACTACCTGGAAACGCCCAGCGGGCAGAAAATTCAGTTGAATGTTTCCGGCAGCGACATTTTTCTTGGCAGCGGCACAAACAGCGTCTTTGCGGCCCTGAATGCCTTGGTTGCCGATTATTCCAGCGGCACGGTCGACACGACCCAGGCCGTGAGCGATACGACAGCTTTGAGCACTGCGCTGAACTATGTTTCTCAGCAACGCGTGACGATCGACAACTCTATTACCCAGGTTACGGCGGCTTCCGATAGCGTAACCAACCAGGAAACCCAACTGACCACCGCGCAGACCAATCTGATGCAGGCCAGCGTGGCGACCGTCTCCACGCAGCTTTCGCTGGCCGAAACGCAGCAGACGGCGTTGGAGGACGTGATTGCCGAGGTGAATACGGCCTCGCATGACCTGTTCAGCAAGTTGTAAACGCTGGCGGGGGGAAGATGAGGGGAGTCCCTTCGCTTTATACTCGAAGCGAAGGGACTTTTCATGTTTGCTCCGCTCCGTTTTCTCTGGAATGCAACGCGCGGTCACCGGCTGACGCCGTGGCGCAGCGAGTATTTTCGCTGGCGGGTTGAAACCTACTCCGGCAAGCCCGCAGAAACGCTGACATTCAAAGACATCTTGTCGTTTGTCTGGGAATCGCGCTGGGAGCTTTTGAGCTATCTGGCCTGGATTGGCCGGATGGACCGCGAAGTGCATAAAGCCAGTTGACAGCAAACAGCTCACAGCGGACAGCTAACTACTGTGAGCTGGTAACTGTTCGCTGTAAGCTGTTCTTGATGAGATTCGACAGATTTTGCTTCCTCCTTTTTGCGATCATGGCGTGGCTTGTGACCTCAGCGGTTGCAGGTGCGCAGCAGTTGCCTCCTGTTGAGCCTCCGCAGCCGCTGCCCAGCGCCCATGCCGACGCGATGACAACCCTGCACGTGACGGCCAACGAGGTTCTTGTTCCCACGCTGGTCGAAAAGTCGGGCGGGGAGGTCGTCTACGGCCTCAAAGCCAATGATTTTATCCTCGAAGACAACGGCGTGCCGCAGAGGATTCGCGTGCAGGAGGAGATGGATACGGCGCCGGTGGCGCTGGTGGTCGCGGTCGAAATGGGCGGCGTGAGCCAGCTCGAATTCGACAAGCTGGCCAAGCTGGGGCCGCTGCTGGATCTGTTTCTAAGCGACGGCAAAGGGCAGGCCGCGCTGGTCGGCTTCGACTCGAAACCCCATCTGATACGCGACTTCACGCACTCCAGCGAAGACGTCAACGCGGCTCTCAAACATCTGGAGCCTGGCAACGGCGGCGACGCCATTCTCGATACGGTTAGCTACGCCGTCGATCTGCTCCAAACCCAGCCCAAGGAGTACCGGCGTGTTCTGCTGCTGATCAGCGAAGCGCGCGACCACGGCAGCAAGCACATCAAGCCCGCGCAGGTGATCCAGAAGATCGGCCAATCGGACGTGCTGGTGCTGAGTGTGTCGTTCTCGCCCGCGAAGGCCGAACTGGCCCACGACATCAAGGACTCGGGCGATGACCGGACGATGAGTATGATTTCCACGCTCTTCATGGCCGTGCAGGCCTTCAAGAAAAACGTGACCAAAGAAGTGGCCCACATGAGCGGTGGCGAGTACCTGACTTTTACCGGCGACAAGGCCTTTGAAAGCAAGGTGGCGGAGTCGGCCAAGCACGCCCGGAATCGGTATCTGCTCACCTTCAGCCCTTCCGATCCGACGCCGGGTTTGCACACGATCCGTGTACGGACCGCGCAGGACTACGGCGCGCGCATTGTGGCGCGGGCGAATTATTGGCGGGAGGCACCTGCGCACCTGCGGTGCGGTAGCCTCACGCTTTCCGATAGAACAGGGTTCGTGGTCTCCCTGGTCCCCAAAAGCGAGGGACCAGGGGCACCCGGCATCCGGCTCGCAGGGGCCGCTGTGCTCGACCTGTTGCCGATTAAATACCCTGCAAGATTTTGAAAATATATATTAGGGGGGGGAGGGGTCAAGCGGCTTTCGCGGATGCGGGCCTGTCGCGGATCGTGGAGAGCGCGACCTGGGCGGCATAGAGGAGCTTGGTTCCGTCCCTTCCGTCGATCGTGCCAATCAACATTCCATGAGCGACGCAGGCAACGAAATCGCGGATGTTTCCCTGTCCGGAGAGCGGCGGCATGGCCATGCGATATGCCTGGCCAGCGTTGTTCGATGCAGTTGCCCAGCTTAATCCTTTGGCCTTTTCCTTTTTGTAAACACGCTGCCATTCGCTGTAGCAGCGAGCAATGGCGGGGTTTTCCGGAATGGGGCTCGATTCTTCGGTCATATTGCTTCTCCTTTTCTCCATGCAGCCACCTGCGGTGGGGCCAATTACTCGCTTTTCGCTCGCATAGCCTTACCGCTTTTCTTCATTGTGCGAGAGAGAAGAGAAATAATCTGCAAGCACCTGCGGCCACCTGCGATGGGGCCAGTGGCTCACTATTCGCTCGCATGGGGGCGTGGTATTCCTGGTCCCAATGCGAGGGACCGGGGGCACCCGGCTGTAAAATAATACGGTTGAAAGGAGCCTTCATGAAGCGGTTTCGCTCACGATCTCTTCTAAGTGGTCTGGTTTTTTCTGTGGCAGGCATTCTTGCTTTCGCGCAACAGGCTGCAACGGGCAGTTCGCCGACAATTCCGAATTTAACTGGGGTTAAGCCCGAGATTATCCAGATGTGGGGTAGCTGCCTTAGTACAGTAAGCTCTATATGTAGTGGTTTCCGATGCAAAACCCGATTTGGGGCTTGATTATCCTGGCACTTGGCAGCAGTTCCGCGCTTGGTTTCCAGATGAGCAATCTTGCATTGCCTATCTGGAGCGCTTGCGCTGGCTGAACGGTTTTCACTGTCCAAAATGCTCCAGTGAAAAGGGTTGGCGCTTGCCCGACGGGCGCTGGGCTTGTGCTGTCTGTGCTCGCAAAGTCTCTGTGACGGCAGGAACGATATTCGACCGCAGCCGCGTACCGCTGGCCGACTGGTTTACCGCCATCTGGTTCATGACTAACCAAAAGTATGGCGTCAGCGCGTTAGGCTTGCAGCGATTGCTCGGTCTGGGCAGCTATCAGACAGCCTGGACGATGCTGCGCAAATTACGGACAGCCATGGTGCGTCCTGGCCGCGACCGGCTAAAAGGCACAGTCGAGGTGGATGAAACCTACGTGGGCGGAATCGAGCAGGGCACACGCGGACGCGGCACGGAGCGTAAGTTCATCGTGACTATCGCGATCGAAGTGCTTTCACCGATCGGCTTCGGGCGGGTGCGGCTCAAGCGGGTAGTGGATGCTTCCTCACGCAGTCTGATTCCCTTTGTAAAGTTCGCCATTGAGCCGGGATCACAGGTGAATACCGATGGCTGGAAGGGCTATGCGGGGTTGGCAAAAGAAGGCTACGAGCATCATGCTGTCAGTATCTCCAGCAGCGGCGATCCAGCGCATGTGGTCATGCCGGGTGTTCACAAGATAGCATCGTTGCTGAAACGCTGGATGCTGGGAACACATCAGGGGGCGGTCACCGCCATGCATCTGGATGCATACCTGGACGAATTCGCCTTTCTCTTCAACCGCAGGAAATCGCGCCGTCGGGGAATGCTCTTCTATCGCTTGCTGGAAAATTCCGTCGCAACACAACCAACGAGGTTTCGGCCCTCAAGAGCCCGCCAAACAACACCAAAACACAACCTGTAGTGGCTACTGTACTAAGGCAGCTACCCCACTATCCAGATTATTGTGCAGGATCAGTGGGAACGGGGCAACGATATGTTTGGTGGAGGGGCACGCCCGAACCTGAAGCCTCTCGACTGGGGTGTGATTGCCGAACACGACAAGCAGCGGCATGAGCGCGCGCGGCAACTGCTGGCTGCTGGCAAAGTCGAGACCGCAACAGAGTTCTCCTTTATTGCGTTACTGTTCCAGCACTCCGGCCAGCCCGATGAACTTCTTCTTGCCCATGTCCTGGCTCAAACTGCCGCGATCAAAGGAGACGCAAGCGCAAAATGGCTGGCTGCCGCGACCTTAGACCGTTATCTATTGTCGATCAAACAGCCACAGATATACGGAACGCAATTGCACCGGAATGAGAATGGGGAATGGACACAGGAGCCCTTCGCTCGTGAAACAATCTCGGATAGTTTACGTGCGCAATCCTGCGTAATTTCAATCGCGGAACAGCAGCAGATTCTGAAGATAAATCCAACGGGCCTCGGCGGGTTCTCAACTACCATGAAAGATTGCAAATAGCTAGCAGATTATGTCAAAGCGTGAGCGGAGGGACATTGTGCCGCGAAATTCGTGGCATAATGTCCTTATGAGCCAAACCGCCGCTATTCCCGTGGTTCCGTCACCGGCCTTTGCCTTCGATTGGAGGGAGGTCGAGCATGGGCTTCCGCTTTCCACGCTGGAGGAGTTTTCGGCTTATTCCGGCATTGTCGTCAAGGATTTGCTGGAGGTGGTGATTCCAGCGCGGACGCTGAAGCATCGGCGGCAGAATAAGGAACCGCTGAGCCTGGATGAGTCGGACCGGTTGGCGCGGGTGGCGCGGCTCTATGAGCTGGCGGTTAAGGTCTTTGGCGATCCGGAGAAAGCGAAACGATGGCTGACGAAGCCCAAGAGCCGCTTCGAGGAGCGTTCTCCGCTTTCCATGATGCGTACGGGGCTGGGCGGTCAAGGCGTCGAAGAGATGCTGTATCAGATCGATGAGGGGGTCTTCGCCTGACCTCGATGCGGACCCTATGGCGGATTAGCAATTACGTTGACCTTGGCGGCTGGGGCGGGAAGAAGTTTTCTTCGCGCTGGACCAGTCTGGGCCGCCGTGTGGTCTACTTTGCCGAGTCGCCAACGGCTGCACTGGTTGAAACGCTTGTGCATCTTGAAGTCGATAGCGAAGACATTCCGGATTCGTATACGCTGCTCAGAATTTCTGTTCCCGATGATCTCGCCGTCAAGTCGCTCGATCCTCCCGCCGGGACCGAATGGAAGCAGAATCTGGAACTGACTCGCCGCCTCGGCGATGCGTGGTTGGCCTCCAAGGAAACGCCGCTGGCCCGCGTGCCCTCTGTGATTGCGCCACAGACGTGGAACTACCTGTTGAACCCGGAGCATCCCGACGCGAAGCAGGTAGTGGTTGCCGAGGTGATTCGCGAGCGCTTTGACAATCGGCTCTTCCGTTTTGGGGCGCGGTGAGCGGATAAAGGCTTCCGACGGTTCCGATCTGGTTCCAACTGAGTCGAACGAATGGCGCTAAGGTGCGCCTTCATGTTAATCTCACGTTAGACACTTGAAGAGTGGACTGAGAAGACAAGAGGAGTAACAAACGCCGTGCTGGCGACCGCAAAGAAAACTACCCTGATTGAAACCTTTCGCACTCACGATACGGACACCGGCTCGCCGGAAGTCCAGATTGCGATCTTGAGCGCGCGCATTGCCGAACTGACCGAACACTTCAAGACACACAAGAAGGATCACGCTTCCCGACGTGGCCTGTTGCAACTGGTCAGCAAGCGGCGCCGCCTTCTGGATTACCTGAAGACGCACGATACTGATCGCTACCGCGATGTGATTGGCAAGCTCGGTATCCGCAAGTAACCAGAAAGCAAACCTTGACCCGGAAGCGCCCAGACCGGAATTTGGTCACGGCCCCCGCTCTCTATCAGAGCTGGGGCCATGGTGTACCTGGCGAACTCAACCCGCAGCCAGGGAGGTCGCATAGCTGTGAGCTGCGCGCCTCCCTGCCGCGAAGACTGGCACCAGACCGGCGCAGCAGGCCGGGAGAATCTGCTCCCCCGCGCACATCCCACTCTTTTGCGCGCGCCCTGCCCATCGCCTTTTCTGTTGCCCTGCCTATCGCCTTGTACGCCCCTTCCGGCGCTTTCCCCATACAAGTTTCCCAAGCGAACACAATGAAACGAGGACTCTATGTCAAAGCATGAAGTAGCCGTCGAGCTTGCAGGTGGCAAGCGTCTGGTCTTTGAGACCGGCCGCCTGGCCAAGCAGGCTTCTGGCGCCGCAGTGGTGACGACGGGCGAAACCGTTGTTCTCGCCACTGCCGTGGCCTCTTCCGAACCCCGCGAGGGCATCGACTTTTTCCCGCTCACGGTGGATTACCGCGAGTTTACCTCCGCCGGTGGCCGCATTCCCGGAGGCTTTATCAAGCGCGAGGGTCGGCCTACGGAGAAGGAAGTTCTTACCTGCCGTCAGATCGATCGCCCCATCCGTCCGTTGTTCCCTGAGGGATTCCGCAACGAGACTCAGGTGATTGCTCTGGTTTTCTCCGCCGACAAGGAGAACGATCCCGATGTGATCGCCATCAACGCCGCCGCGGCCGCGCTGGCTCTTTCCGACATTCCTTTCAGCGCCACGATTGGCGCCGTGCGTGTGGGCCGCGTGGATGGCGAGTTTATCGTCAACCCCACCTACGCAGAGAGCGCCGTTTCGACGGTCAATATTCTGGTTGTGGCCCACAAGGGCGGCATCGTGATGATCGAGTCGGGCGCGAAGGAAGAGTCCGAAGAGATCATTCTGGAGGCCATCGAGTTTGGCCATGGCGAGATCAAGAAGATCGTCGCCGCCATTGAGGAACTGGTTGCCGTGGCCGGCAAGACCAAGCGCGTTTTTGTCGCGCCTGTCTTCGACGAAGCCTACTTCGCGGAACTCAAGGCCAAAGCCAGCGACCGGCTCAAGGATGCGTTGAATACACAGACGCATGACAAGCTGGAAAGCCAGGTGCTTACCAAGAAGATCAAGGATGAGTTGGCAGCCGCATTGCCCGCCGACGATCCCACCGCCAAGAAGAAGCTGGCGACCTACTTCGACAAGCTGCATGAGCGCATCTTCCGCGAGCAGGTGACCAAGGACCGCATCCGGCCCGATCGCCGCGCCTTCGACGAGATTCGCGCGATCAGCATCGAGACGGGGCTTTTGCCACGTACGCATGGTTCCGCGCTGTTCACCCGCGGTGAGACCCAGGCCCTGGTTCTAGCCACGCTGGGTACGGCCGATGAAGGCCAGCGTCTGGAGTGCTACGAAGGCGAGAAGAAAAAGAATTTCATGCTGCACTACAACTTCCCGCCCTTCTGCGTAGGTGAAACGGGTCGCATGGGCGGAACAGGTCGGCGTGAGATTGGCCACGGAGCACTGGCAGAGCGCGCCATTACGGCGGTTCTTCCCAGCCCGGAGGAATCTCCCTACGCGATCCGCATCGTTTCCGAAATTCTGGAATCCAACGGCTCTTCGTCGATGGCCACGGTTTGCGGCACGACGCTGGCGCTGCTGGACGCGGGCATTCCGCTGAAGGCCTCGGTGGCCGGCGTGGCGATGGGCTTGGTCAAGGAAGGCGACGATTACGCCATCCTGACCGACATTGCAGGCGCAGAGGATCACTACGGCGACATGGACTTCAAGGTGGCCGGTTCCCGCAAGGGCATCACCGCGCTGCAGATGGACATCAAGATCGGCGGACTGACCCACGAGATCCTGCAGCAGGCACTGGAGCAGGCGCGACAGGGCCGGCTGTACCTCTTGGACAAGATGGACGCGGCGCTGGCCGCTCCGCGTACGGAGCGCTCGCAGTATGCGCCCCGCATTGAAACCATCATGATTCCCACGGACAAGATTCGCGATCTGATCGGCAAGGGCGGAGCAACGATCCGCAGCATCATCGAGCAGACCGGCGCCAAGATCGATGTGGACGACAGCGGCAAGGTCAACGTGGCCTCCTGCGACACCGAGGGCATGAAGAAGGCGCTCGAACTGATTGGCAACCTGACCGCCGTGCCCGAAATTGGCAAGACCTACCTGGGCAAAGTGGTTCGGCTGGCCGAATTCGGCGCGTTTGTCGAGCTGTTCCCCGGCACCGATGGCCTGTTGCACATCTCTGAAATTGCCGAGCATCGCGTCAAGGAAGTCAAAGACGAGCTGCGCGAAGGCGATCAGGTGATGGTCAAGGTTCTGGCCGTCGAAGGCAATCGCATCAAGCTCAGCCGCAAGGCGGTGATCAAGGAGCAGAAGGCCAAGCTGGGCCAGAGCGCTCCGGCCGCAGCGGAAGCCGAAGAAGGAGTGGAAGTGTCCGCCTCCGAGGATTCTGAAGCTCCGGCAGCGGCTGCCAAGCCCCGCAATGAGTTCGACGAGCGTCAGCCCGCGTCCAATCAGAGCACCATCCTGATTGAAGGCGGAGACGATTTCGGCGAAGAGGATAGCGAGGAGTTCGACGAAGAGAATGAGCCGAACTTCAACCGTGTCGATGGCGCGCCGGTTCCGGCCGCAACGCCAGCAGGCGCGGGTCGTCCAGCGGGCAGCCCGGCAGGCAACAGCAATCGCCGTCGCCGTCGGCGTCGTCCCGGTGGCCGCGGTCCCAGCAGCGGTGGCGGTCAGAACTAAGCAGTTCTGATGCGCTTCAACTCGAAGAACAGAAAAGGCCCGGACAATTTGTCCGGGCCTTTTCTATGGAGCAAAGCCCGGTAGAAACGAGTAAGTCCCTGCAATGTGGCCTTCTTCCTTGCGAAAAGAAGGTCCTTCTCAAACATGAAGAGCAAAAAACAGAGCCGGGTGCGCAAGGCGCATCCGGCTCCGGGTTGAAGTGACAGGTGAATGACTAGAAAATGATATGCCCTGCAAGCTGGAAGTCTCGATTTCCAGAGGCGGTGGTTGGCTCACCGAAGGCGCTTGTAGAACCAGTGCTGGCGGGTGTAAAGGTCCTATCCGCATTCTGCGAGGGGAGCGTCGTGCCAATCCCGCCAAAGAGGTGCTTGTGCGTGACGTTCAGGCAGTTGGCTTCAAGCTGGAATTTAAAGCGGTCTCTGGTAATCGGGAACTCCCGCTTCAGGCCCATGTCCAGGTCATAGCCGCTGGGGGCGGACAGGCTATATGCCCGAGTTCTCGGCGCATTGCCGAATCTGGAGGTGCAGTTGGTGGTGCAAGTTGCGCTGGTGCCGTAGTAGGTGGGACCGATGAAGGCGGTCGGATCAACGTGCTGTGCGCCGTCAATCGCCCACTTTCCTATGCGCGCCGACTTCTTACCGTAATTAGGATTGAGGTCAGGCATCGCGCTGCCGCCATAGGCATAGTTCGTCGTTGCCAGAATTGCCATGGGGTAGCCCGAATTGTACTTGAAAATTCCGGACAACAGCCATCCGCCTGCGACCGAACGCGTCAAGTAGTGGTTCGAGCCGAGTTTGCCCTTGCCGAACGGCGACTCATAGACGCCGAAGATGTTTAGAGACTGCGGAACGGCGTTGGCGGTCCAGGAACGATCTGCGCGGCCACGCTTGAAGGCTTTGCCGCCGTCGATTGCATCTGCCGGAATGTCATATCCAGAACGGTAGGTGCCGTCGTCGCCGAGGTTTTTGGAGTAAGTGTAACTCAACTGGAAGTTGAGTCCGTTCCAGTCGCGCTGGATCAGACTGAGCTGCAGAGAGTTGTAGCTGTTGTTGCCGACGTTTTGGCCCCAGAGGTTGCTGACGCCCGAATATTGTGGAAACTTCGTCAGCATCTGTTGAATGGTGGCCTTGGTGCTGAGAGCTGCTGCCGCAGTGTAGGCCGGATAGGGAACCGTGATGCTTGGCATCGCAGCCTGCGCGATGGCCACATTTGTCGAAGTTGCCGCCGCCGACATAATGTTTGCTCCTTTAGCTACCTTGGTCGTGGCCAGACCGATCATATATTTCGGATCGATCTGGTTAGCCCATTGACCCACCGCGGCGCTTGATCCGGTCACCAGGAAGTGACTTTCGCTGCCGGAGTAGTTGACAGAAATGGTCGTGCTGTTTCTCAGAGCGCGCTGTACGCCGAAGTTGAAAAATGCAAAGGTTGGCGCACGTCCGGAAACATATGGATCAGCATAGGTAACCGAATTAGCCGCAATATAGGCTCCGTTACTCACATAGTTGCCGGTGTTGAGTAACTGACCGGCAGCGGTTGCTCCTGTTGGTGCGGGGAGCGTATAGCCGGGACCACCAAAGGCGGTGTTGTTCAGACCTGCCGTTGTAAACGCTGAGCTATCGTTCAGCCAGAAGGCTGGAGTGCTCGTTGTTTCCGTGATGCTGGCGGTGGTTGAGTAGCCAAGCTGACCGGTGCCGGTAGCTGCACCCGAACGGCCGCCTACGCCGCCGCCATGCGAGTAGAAGAGACCAAAGCCAGCATGAATTACTGTCTTGTCGTTGACCTCATAGGCCAGGCCAAGACGCGGTCCCCAGTTTTTCCAGTAAGTCTTTACGGGCGTGCTGCACTGGCAACTTACGCCAGAGCCATGGTTACCCGCGAACTGGATCATGCCTAAGTTTCCGGTGATGGTGTTGGTCAGGTTCGGGTTCATGAAGGAAAAGCGATCATGGGCCTCATGGTACGGTGGCAGATAGTCCCAGCGCACGCCAAGGTTCAGGGTCAATTTCTGCGTGACCTTCCAGTTGTCCTCCGCATAGGGAGCGAAGGGATGGTAGCGGCCACCCGTGACGCCGAAGCTCTGAATGGTAGTTGCCATGGTGCCAACACCGCCAAGCAAATAGCTGGCATAGTAATATCCGGTGTTGCTGGTGGTACCCGTTGAAGAAGTGAGGAGTGAAGTTGGATTCTTTGTATACGTGCTGGTTAGAACGCCTGAATTGCCATCGTATGTGGAAGCATTGGCTTCAAGCATCTGATATTGGAAACCAAACGCAAAAGAGTGTTTCCCTTTGAGCCACTGCAGGTTGTCGCCGTACGTGTACCCCAGCGACTTTGACGTGTATGTGGCGCCGGAAGCACCATTGTTGGTCCACATATGCTGTCCATAGGAGTCTCCCGTGGACTGATTAGTCGAGCTGGTCTGGCCAAAGGTGGCGCCAGGGAACTCATCGGAGGCTTGCCCCGCCGGCAGGTTCGTGATTCCAGCCGTTACCGCCTCATATTCCGTGATTCCCTCTGTCGCGTTCTTGACCGGAGGACCGCCGAAGTACAGTAGTCCGAACTTGAATTGGTTGACGAGGGAGGGTTTGATGGTCCACGTATGCTCGATGTTTGCCAAATCGATGATGACGCGGGCCAGGGAGACATGCGCGTAGGGCATGGGCAAGGTGGGGTTTTCGGCAAAGGTGTAAGGCGTGTTTAAACGGCTGCCCTTGGCCCAGATCGCCGAGATGCGCTGGCTCGGAGTCATATCGTAGTCAACGCGGCCAACGAAAGACCAGTTGTCATATCCGGAAGGCAGGCCGCCCAGATAGTTATTGGTAAGACTGCTGTTGCTCACCGGAGGCAGAAACTTCTGCATATACTTCGCAATGGACGAAATCTGCGCGTCAGGAATGATGTTCGTGACTTTGGTCTCGTCGGCTGTTGGTGCACCTGTATAGCTTTGTCCATACGCATAGCGGCAGACATGGCCATTGTTGGCGGTGCATGTGGCCTGGCTGAGCGGATCGTAAATGATGTAACCAGGACCGCCGTTGATCTTGAGCCACTCGCTGAAGTCGCCCGTCCGCATCTTAGTGGTCGGAATCGTCATCATGCCTGGATTTACACCCGCGCGGCCATGGTAGCGATCAAAGGTGTACTGGAAAAAGCCCTTATGCCTCGTGAGGGGAATCGGGCCGCCCGCGGTTACCGCCATTTCATTCTGGTTCTCATAAGGCTTTTTGGGCGGTATTGCTACGCCCGTGGAGGTGTAGCCACTATTGGTTGCTCGCTTTTGAAGATAGGTCCATGTGTCAAAAACCGTATTCCGCATATACATGTTTGCGGAACCGTGATACATGTTTGTGCCTGATTTGATGGTGAAGTTCAGCAGACCCGCGCCCTGATACTCCGGCGGGATGGAACTGGTCAGTACCTGGAACTGATCGATAGCTTCAATCGGAACCGAGTTGAAGATCACGCGGTTATCACCCTGTTGGGTGGCAACCGTTTCCGGGAGGCCATCGAGATAGAGCTCCGCCATGTAGTTTGTGGTTCCGCCGATGACCGGTGCGCGGGACCCGCCTTGCGAGCCGGGCAAAAGGACCGCAAAAGCGGTTGCATCGCGCTGTTGTCCGCTCATCTGGATGGGCAGGTTGGTGTATAGCTTGTTCTCCATGACACCGCCCAGTGTTGCGGTGCTTGTTTCCAACATTGGTGGCGCGTCCGTCACGGTCACTGTCATCGTTTCCGAGCCGGGCTTCAGCGAAATGTTGAGTCCGAGGACGTTCATGGCGTCAATCGTCACGTTTTTCTGCTTGTAGACCTCAAATCCCGTGGCTGACACCGTGATGGTGTAGTTCCCGGGAAGCAGTGGCGTGACGTTGTAGTAGCCTGCGTCCGAAGTCTGTCTCGTGGTCACAATGCCCGTGCCCACGTTGGTTGCCGTGATTGTTGCGTTTGCTACTACTGCGCCGGTGCCATCCGTCACAGTACCTGTAACGGCGCCACTGCCGCCGGTTTGAGCCATGGCGGCCCATCCTAGGCAAATCGTCAGCGCGAGGATGAGTTGCGCCGCATTTGCCCAACTGCCTGTGCGCCTACATGGCGCATTGATGAATCTCATAAAGGTTCTCATAGGTGTGCTTGGTCAGCCTCCTGAATTTGCAAATGGTCAGAACCTGTCGTTTTCATAAAGCCAAAAAAGTCTGCTTCAACCACGGCCAAACACTAGGACATCGAGAAAACGAATGTCAATAGAAAAATAATTTATATTTCGGTTGCAGCGATGCCGCGGTAGTCGCGCAAGTCGCCACCGCGCTCCAAATACGCCTCTGGAGTCCAGACGATCCGGGGTAAGCGCTGGAGAGGAATGGGCGAAACTGTCGTTAAGTATTTTAGAATAAAGTAATTACGCACAAAAACTCCGGCGGCTCACCTCTGAAAAGGAGAGCCGCCGGAGGGATTTGCCGGAACCAGATTCTGCCTCAGAAGGCTCGCACAGGGCCGGAGATTTTGCCGGGCTCCAGCGCAATTCTGGTGTCTCCGTCGGCCAGATTCGCCGCAGTCGCATGGATCAGGATGCTTCCGGAGGAGTCTTTTGCCCGGACAAAAACGTCTAAGCGGCCGGCATCCAGACGGTGCTGCGGAAGCTGAAACGGCTCGTGGTCGGTGTTGCTGCCGTTGTCGGTGGCAACGATCGCTCCCGGCCCGGAGAGGGAGAAGTAAACCTCCTGGGCGGCATCCGGAACCCTTGTGCCCTGGCTGTCGACGGCGGTTGCCGTGATCGTGACCAGGTCGTCGCCGGGAGAAAGCGTCACGCGATCCGGGGTGAGCGCGATGCGCACAGCCTTTCCGGCCGTGCGGAGCTCGTCCTCGGTGACCGGCTTGCCCTGGTTATAGGCCACGGCTTTCAAGATGCCGGGGGCATACGGCACATCCCAATGGAGCGGAGAGGCGTCCGGGTGCAGCTTTTGCCGGCCCAGAGAGCGGCCGCTCAGAAAGAGCTCCACTTCGTCGCAATTGGTATAAACCTCGACGGATTCGGTGTGCGGGGCGGTGTTTCGAGGGGCCCAGTCCAGCAGTAAGGGCTCCTGGATGGAAGGCTGGACCGTCTCGTAGCCGGGGTCGATGGCGGTCCGCTCGGTGGGCGCGACGCGGCGGGCGATGTGCACATTCGGAGCTTCAGCCCACCAGCTTTGCCGTTCCCAGGCGCGAGGACGAGGCTGGCCTGTGCGGTCCAGCAGCCCGAAAGGCTGGGCGATCATGGGCCATGTTCCGGCCTCGCCCAGGTAGTCGATGCCAGACCAGAGAAACTGGCCGGAGTAGGCGGCGTTGTCGCGCAGCGCCAGCCAGGAGGCGCGGTCATGGACGTTTTCCGTGCCGAGAATCTTGCGCGATGGCTTTTGCGCGTGCGCGGCCAGGATTTCATCGACGCGATAGTTTTGCCCCACCACGTCGAGCATGTCGGCCAGACCGTTGTCGTAGTCGTGGCTTACATTGGCGCGGAAGAGGGCCTGTGTGACCGGGCGCGAGGGGTCGTTGGCGTGGAAGACCGCGATCAGCCGAGTCAGAATGCCGTGCGCCAACTCGGCGTGAGGCGTGTCGTGAATTTCGTTGCCCGCGCTCCAGAGAATGATGCTGGGATGGTTGCGGTCGCGGCGGACGATGTCGCGCGCGTCGGTTTCCGCCCACTGTTGAAAGTCGAGATGGTAGTCGTAGGGCTTCTTGCCGACTGTCCAGCAGTCGAACATTTCTTCCATGACCAGGAAGCCCATGCGGTCGCAGAGGTCGAAGAACTCCGGCGAGGGCGGATTGTGCGTGGCGCGGATGGCATTCACGCCGAGAGCGCGCAGCGTGGTCAAGCGGTTCTCCCAGACGGCGACGGGCACGGCGATTCCCAGCGCGCCTCCGTCGGCGTGGATGGCGACGCCTTTGATTTTGATATTCCGCCCGTTAAGCCAGAAGCCGGTGGCGGCGTCGAAATGAAACTCGCGGATGCCGATGGAAATCTTTTCGTCGTCGGTGACGGAAGCTGTTTTCGAGAAACCGGAAATGGCTTCCAGGCTGACCTGAACGCGATAGAGCGAGGGGTGATTCAAGTCCCAAAGCTGCGGCGCGGTGACGGGGATTTCGGCTGTGAAATCAGCCCTCGCTCCGGGGGCAATGGTTTGCACGGGAGTGAGAATCGAGCCGCTGGGCCGGCTATCGGGCGCGGTCAACGTGATTTTAAGCGCGACCTTTTGCGGGACGCCGGATTCGTTGACGGCCGTGCTTTGGGCGCGGACCGTGGCCTGGCGGGAGGAAACCACGGGCGTGGTCACAACGGTGCTCCACGGCTCCAAGTGAACATTTTGCAGCAGAACCAGGCGGACCGGGCGGTAGATGCCCCCACCCTCATACCAGCGCGATGCGGGTTGCTTCGATGTGTCGCAGCGTACGGCAATCACATTGCGCTCGGACTGGCCGAAGCGCAGGTGGCCGGTCAGTTCATAGTAAAAGCTGACGGAGCCGTTGGGCCTGTGCCCCAGGTGAAAACCGTTGATCCAGACGTCGCTGTTGGCCATGACGCCATCAAAAGCGATATAGGCGCGGCGCTGGGCGTCCTGAGGCGGCAGGGAAAAGCTCTTGCGATACCAGACAATGCCGGTGGGAAAGAAGCCTCCGCCCGGACCGCTGGGATTTTTGGGGTCGATGGGGCCAGCAATGCTCCAGTCGTGCGGCACGGTCACGTCGCGCCAGGCGGCGTCGTTCAAGGTGGCCTCTTCCGCGTGAGGTGCGTCGGAAGGCAGAAACTTCCATCCGGAATTGAAGTCAACGATGGCGCGTGCTGGCTCTGGCGGCACAATGGCGGCGAAAGCAGAGGACGCGAATGCGGCAAAAAGTAGAAACGGCGCGAAAAGCTTCATAAGGACACTCCACAGCAGTCGAAAAGCTGTTCTTGACGATTTGATCACCAAACGGAAATAAAACCGAAATGTGTAGTCAATGTGTTTCTATAGGTAATACAATTCCGATTGGGAATCAAGAGGCGATTTAAAGCGATGCTACCGCGAAAAATCTCTGTGATGCGTAAATTCAGTCTCAATCCGGCGTTCGCCGGCCTTCTTCCGGCTGCATTTCTGCTGGCCGCAGCCATTGCTCCGGCGCAGTCGCCGTCAGCCAATTCCACTGAGCCGCCGCCCACGCCCGAGCAGCTTTCGGTTGCGGCAACGCTTCCCCTGAATCCTACTCTTCCAACGGTTTTCATCGTTGGCGACTCGACTGCGCGCAATCAGGCCGATCTGGGATGGGGCGATCATCTTGCACACTATTTTGATACCAAGCGCATCAATGTGGCCAATCGCGCGCGGGCTGGCCGCAGCAGCCGGACCTTCATGAACGAGGGCGCTTGGGAAAAGGTGCTGGCGGAGATGAAACCCGGCGACTACGTGCTGCTGCAACTGAGCCACAACGACAGCGGCGACCTGGGCGGCGCCAAGCCGCGCGGTACGCTGAAGGGCTTGGGCGACGAAACCCGGACCGTGACGCTGCCGGATGGCCGCACGGAAACCGTGCATACCTACGGCTGGTACCTGCGCAAGTACATCGCCGAGACCCGCGCCAAAGGCGCCACGCCCATCCTGCTTACACTCACGGTTCGCAACATCTGGAAGAACGGCGCCGACGGCAGGCAGTACATTGAGCGAGATATGGGCTACGACGCCTTGCTGCGGCAACTTGCCGCCGAGCAGAAGGTTGTTCTGGCGGAGATGGGGCAGGTTGAAGCCGACCGTTTGGAGGCCATTGGACCAGCGAAGGCGGCGCTGCTGTTTCCCAAGGACCATACACACACCAGCGCGGAAGGCGCCGAGATCAATGCCCAGTCGGTCACCCTCGCGCTACGCGCGGTTCACTCGCCTCTCGTTGGCTATCTGGTTGCCCGATAATGAGCGCAGGAGAGTGTGAATGAACGGAGATCGGTCCATGTGCGCTATTGATCTAGTCCAAGAAGACTTTGATGGGTTCCCATCCTTTCGCCAGAAAAAAAGCGAAAGGATGGGGCACGGAATGTCCTTGTTTGCGGGACGGATCAATAGGCAGACAAGCAAAGTTTGTGTCGCGCTGGTGTTCGCGGCGAGTGCTCTGCTTTTTGGACAAACCAAACCAGTCAGCGGTTCACAGCCGGTTTCCAGCGTGTGGAACCCGGACAATGGCGACGGGACGTATCGGAATCCGGTGCTCTATGCCGATTACTCCGACCCCGATGTGTTGCGCGTCGGCGAGGACTTCTATCTGGTTGCCTCCAGCTTCGACCAGGTTCCGGGCTTGCCGATTCTGCACTCCAGGGATCTTGTGCATTGGGAACTGATCGGCCACGCGCTGGGGACGCAGCCGCCGGTGGACGTCTACCGCACGCCGCAGCATGGCAATGGTGTCTGGGCTCCGGCCCTGCGCTATCACGCGGGCGAGTTTTTCATTTTCTACCCGGACACGAACTACGGCATCTACATGGTCAAATCGGCATCCATCCACGGTCCCTGGTCCGAGCCGCTGCTGATCAAGGCGGCCAAGGGATGGATCGATCCCTGCCCGCTCTGGGACGACGACGGGCAAGCCTATTTGATCAACGGAATGGCCGGCAGCCGCTCCGGCGTAAAGACCGCGCTGGTGTTGAGCCGCATGGCGCCGGATGGAAGCAAGTTGTTGGATGGCGGCGCGATCATCATCGATGGACACGATCAGGACACGACGCTAGAGGGGCCGAAGATCTACAAGCGCCACGGCTACTACTATGTTTTTGCTCCCGCCGGAGGCGTCTCCAGCGGGTGGCAGCTTGTCTACCGCTCCAAGTCGATCTACGGACCCTATGAGCGCCGCGTGACTCTGGCGCGGGGCGCGACGGAGATCAACGGACCGCATCAGGGAGCGTGGGTCGACACGCCCGAAGGCGAGGACTGGTTCCTGCATTTTCAAGACCTGGGGGCGTATGGGCGCGTGGTGCGATTGGAGCCCATGCACTGGAGCGAGGACTGGCCGGTGATGGGCGTGCATCCCTCCGCAGCGGGCACGGGCGAGCCGGTGGCGACGTATCGGAAACCGAAGACTCAGGAAGCTGTGCCATCGTATACGCCGGCTGATTCGGATGAATTCAACGGTACAGCGCTGGGGTTGCAATGGCAGTGGCAGGCAAATCCGGAGGCGAACTGGGCCTTTCCCGCGCCCGGCCTCGGCGTGCTGCGCCTTGTCAACGTGCCCGCCGAGAGCGCGGAGGAAAACCTGTGGAATGTGCCTAACATCCTTTCGCAAAAATTTCCCGCGCCGGAGTTTACCGTTACCGCGAAGCTGCGTTTCACACCACGTTTCAAAGGCGAACAGACCGGGCTGGTGATTCTCGGCAAAAGCTATTCGGCGATTGCGATTCAAAACACGGGCGAAGGGCTGGCCATCAAACAGTTGACGCGGCAGCACGCGGATTGTGGAGCGCCGGAGGCGGAGTCGCCGGCCATCTCCGTGCGGGGCGACACATTTTATCTGCGCGCTCAGGTTGACACGAACGCAAAAGTTTCCTTCAGTTACAGCCTGGATGGAGCGGCATTCCATCCGATTGGAACGAGCTTTCAGGCAACCGTGGGCGAATGGATCGGCGCGAAGGTGGGCATCTACGCTTTGGGCGTTCCAGCGCAGTTCGAGCGCGGCTATGCCGATTATGACTGGATTCATTTTGAACGCTGAGAGGAAGTAAAGGAGATACAAAATGCGTGTCTGTTTTCTGTTGAAGATCCGCCCGGAAAAGGTGGAAGAGTACAAGAAGCACCATACGCAGGTATGGCCTGAAATGCAGGACGCTCTCAGGGCGACCGGTTGGCGCAATTACTCGCTGTTTCTGAAGCCGGACGGGTTGCTGGTCGGCTATCTGGAGACGGACAACTTTGAAAAGTCCTGCGCTGACATGAAAAATTATCCGGTCAACGCGCGCTGGCAAGCGACCACAAGCCCCTTTTTCGAAGCGCTGGAAAAAGGCGCGGCGGACGACAATATGTTCCCGCTCGAAGAGGTTTTTCACCTCGATTAGGTTCCGAACCGCTTGATTTGTACCATGCCGTCGAGTGTGGTGGACTCCCACCCTAGGCGCAAAAACAAAAACGCGCCGAGGGTGGGGCACCCAGTGTTGGTACAACTTCAGCCTGAATCAAAGGAGCAAAATGCTGTCTAAGTGTCGAGTAGTTTTTGTAATTGCCGTATCTGTCGGAGCGCTGGCTTTGGCTGCCTCAGCCGCCACGCCGCCCACTTCATGGGTGGACAAGGATACTGGCCATCGCGTCATCCGTCTCACCAATGAACCGGGATCTTCGGGGTTCTATTTCAATGTCAATGCGTATACTCCCGACGGCAAGCAGATGGTGTACAACGCGCGTGACGGTATCCATGTTCTTGACCTTGCCAGCCGCAAGACTCGGCTGGTTGTGCCCAATCCACCGCTTCCGGCCGGTGTTGCGGGGGAAGACCGCAGGCAGTTTTTCAATGGCGTCCACGCCATTGTGGTGGGCAGAAAGACCAGTTCCGTTTTCTTTGCGAAGTTCGATCAGGCCAGCCATCTAAGTACAATCTACAAGGCAAACATCGATACCGGAGAGGTCACGAAGCTGGTCACGCTGCCTCCGCGCGCCAGTGTTGCTACGATCAATGCCGACGAAACGCTGGCCGTGGGTACTTATACCGAAACGGAGGTTGGCGCCGAGCAGGAGTATGGGCGCGTTCCGCCTCCGCCCCAGACCGAGAAAAGGGGAACGCGGCCGGAGCCTGGATTTCTGGTTCAGCCCGAGGGCAAGGGCGCGATGATGGAGCGCCGACTGGCAGCGCGCATTCCCGTGGTGTTGTTCTCCATCAACCTGCAAACCGGCAAGGTCATTGAGTTGCTGCACTCCACCGATTGGATCGGACATATGCTTTTTTCGCCGACCGATCCGGAGCTTCTGATGTATTGCCACGAAGGGCCGTGGCAAAAGGTCGACCGCATCTGGATGATTCATACCGACGGCACAGGAAACACTCTGATTCACAAGCGGAGAATGGCCATGGAGATTGCGGGTCACGAGTTCTGGGGGCTGGATGGCAAGACGATCTGGTATGACTGGCAATTTCCCAAGGGCGAGGACTTTTTTCTCGCGGGCTACGACCTGGAAACGCACAAGCGCACGGCTTATCATATGCAGCGCAATGAGTGGTCGATTCACTTCAATCTGACTCAAGACTTGACCCTGTTTGCGGGCGATGGCGGCGATCCGTCTAATGTGGGCAGGACGGCGGAAGGTGAGTGGATCGAACTTTTCCATCCCGAGATGTTCGAGGTGAAGGGCCTGAACGATCCTGATTTTTGGCAGCCGGGCGTCTTTCACTCGGAACATCTGGTGAACATGGCTGGTCACAATTACAGGCTTGAACCGAACATCCGTTTTTCGCCAGACAAAAAGCTGGTGATTTTCACCAGTAATATGTTCGGCCCGAGTTATGTTTTTGGCGTCGAGGTTGAGAAGGCGAAGAATCCGCCAGCCGCGGAGATTCAATCGACACCGAAGCTGGCGCGCGAGTTTCAGAAATTGAATCCGACGTCTGCGCACTAAGTTTCTGGTCTTGAGGCTTTGTACTTTGAGCTTGTGTGATCCCATGTCCGAGAATCCGGACATGGGGCACCCAAACTGATGTGGAGTGTTTTTTGATGGAGCTTTGATGAAGCGAATTCCGATCTTCGTTCTTGTCGCCTGTGCGCTTGCCGCTCACGGGCAAAAGTTTGTTTGCGGGGCGGCCGACGCCGGTTCCGTGCAGCTTACCGATGCCTCCCGTTATTCCGCGAAGACGCCGGGATTCGACGTTACGACCGCGCCGGAAGTTACCGCAAACTCTTGCTTCAGCGACAAGCCTTTCTTCTTTTCCGCGGCGTTGCCGGAAGGGAGCTATCGGGTCACGGTGGCTTTTGGCGGCGTGCAGGCTTCCACAACCACTGTTTGGGCGGAGTCGCGGCGGCTGATGGTGGAAAAGCTCTTCACCAAAGCCAATGCTTCTCGCTCGATCACTTTCGATACCAACGTTCGCGTACCGGAGATTGGCGGCGACGCAACGCATCACGTCAAGCTTAAGCCGCGCGAAATCGGCAGCTTGAATTGGGACGAGAAACTAACTTTGGAGTTTAACGGCAATCACCCAAGTATTCGTTCGATCACGATTCAGCCGATCCGGGAGACAACGATTTACTTAGCCGGGGACTCGACCGTGGTCGACCAGGACGTGGAGCCATGGGCTGCGTGGGGACAGATGCTTCCTCGCTTTTTCCGCCCCGGAGTGGTGGTTGCTAACTACGCCGAGTCGGGTGAGACGATCCGGAGCTTTGCGGGAGAGAAGCGGCTTGCCAAAGTGCTTTCCTTGATTCAGCCGGGAGATTATCTCTTCATGCAGTTCGGCCACAACGACCAGAAGCCTCACGCTGTATCTCTCGACGAGTACAAGAAGCTGCTGATTGATTTTATCCAGAAGACGCGGGAGAAGGGCGCGACCCCGGTGCTGGTGACCAGCATGAACCGGAGAACCTTTGATAGCTCAGGCAAGATTACTAACTCGTTGTTGGGTTATCCCGATGCTGTGCGCGAAACGGCTGCCGCCGAGCACGTGGCGCTGATTGACTTGAATGCGATGAGCAAGACGCTGTTTGAGGCGATGGGGCCGGATGTTTCTATGAAGGCTTTCATGCACTATCCGGCGAACGCCTTTCCGAATCAGACCGAAGCCATTAGCGACGACACGCATTTCAACAAATACGGGGCCTACGAACTGGCGCGGTGCGTGGTTCACGGCATTCGCGCCGCACGGCTCCCCATTGCAAAGCTCTTGAGCAAGTACGTTCCCGACTTCAATCCAGCCCAGCCCGATCCGCAGGCGACTTTTGATCTTCCGGCAACTCCGATTCCGCCCAAAACCACCGATGTAATGAAGATTCCGCAGGTATAAAAATGACCAAATTTTGTAACGCAATTCAATTCCGCAGAACACAAAATGCATGGGCAAGAAAGGTCGCTCTCCTTCTTGCTGCTTCGGCGATTTTGTCCCTTCAGGCTTCCGGCCAGCAGTTGCGCCAAGGCTTTCTGAATCCGCCGGCCGATGCGCGGCCCATGATGCGCTGGTGGTGGTTCGGCCCTTCGGTGACCAAACCGGAACTGAAGAAAGAGCTTGAGGCGATGCGTGCGGCGGGGATCGGCGGTGTGGAGATTCAGCCCGTTTATCCTCAGGTGGTGGACGGCACGCTTGAGGGCGTCCGAAACTTTCAGTACTTGTCGCCGGAGTTTCTTGGAGATGTAACTTTCGCTAACACGACGGCTCGGTCGCTGGGGCTGCGCGTCGACATCACGCTCGGCAGCGGATGGCCTTACGGCGGACCAGGAACCACGCTGCCTTTGGCTGCGGGCCGCCTCAAAGTGGTTTCGGCGCCCATCATATCGGGCATATTGCCTCAGCCAAAGCTCGCAGAAGGCGACAGCTTGATCGCAGCCTTCGCGGTCTCTGGAACGGCAAAGAACTTTGATCCGGCTTTGGCCCGGCGTATCGATCTCGCCACGAACGCTATTCCTTTGGCCGAGGGATCGCGGACCGCGCTTTTCTTTATCGCGAGCCACACGCGCCAAGCGGTCAAGCGTCCCGCTGTGGGAGCGGAAGGCTATGTGCTGGACCACTTTTCGCGGGCCGCTATCGATGAACATTTAACCGACGTGGCCACGCCGCTGCTGAGTGCATTTGGCAGCCAGCCGCCCTACGCCGTTTTCTCCGATTCGCTTGAGGTGTACGCTTCCGATTGGACACGGGATTTTCCCATCGAGTTTCAACAGCGTCGCGGCTACGATCTTATTCCGCATCTTCCGGAATTGCTTGCTGGAGGCACGGCAGAGGCGGAGGCTGTGCGCCACGATTGGGGACAGACGCTCTCCGACCTGATTCGCGAAAACTATCTTGTGCCGATCACAGCCTTTGCCTCCGCGCATGGCACAAAATTTCGCTCGCAGACTTACGGAGAGCCGGCGGTCACGCTGGCCGACGAGGGCGTACCGAACCTGCCGGAGGGCGAAGGGCCGCAGTGGCGCACGTTTTCCTTTACTCGGTGGGCAAGCTCCGCCAGTCATCTTTATGGCCGCGACGTGACCTCTGCCGAAACCTGGACGTGGCTCCATTCGCCTGCCTTCCGCGCCACTCCGCTGGACATGAAAGTTGAAGCCGACCGCATGTTTTTGCTTGGCGTCAACCAGATTGTCGGGCACGGATACCCGTACTCTCCGGCTGCGGCAGGAGAGCCGGGATGGGCGTTTTACGCGGCAGGAGCACTCAACGCGCACAATCCGTGGTTTCCGGTCATGCCGGATGTCATGCGCTACTTGCAGCGCGTGAGCTGGTTGCTTCGCCAGGGAAAACCGGCCAACGACATTGCGATTCTTCTTCCGGAAGACGACGCGCAGGCGGCGTTCACGCCTAGTCACGTTTCCGTGACCGACGAAATGAAGAAGCTGATACCGCCCGAGCTGATGGCAACGGTTCTCGACGCGGGCTATAACATCGATTACATTGATGCAGCCTCGATCGACAAGCTTGGGACAATTCCTTACCCCGTGCTGCTGCTTCCCGCGACCAACCGGATTCCTCTGGCGACTTACAAGAAGATAGCGAACTACGCGGCAACCGGCGGCAAGGTGATTGCGACCAGCAAGCTTCCGACCTTGGCGCCTGGCTTGAAGGAACAGAACGACTCCACGGAGATTGCGGCGCTTTCGGCGAAGTTATTTGAGAGCAGCGACCATGCGGGCGTCCTGATTGGTTCGCTTGGCGAGTTGACTGATGCGCTCCATCGCGCATTGCCGCCTGACGTGAATGCCGCGGGCCAGGTTGATGGCCTCGGCTTCATTCATCGCAAGCTGACTGGCAGCGATGTTTACTTTGTTGCCAATACAAGCAACCGGCGTATTGAGGGTAGCGTTCGCTTCCGTTCGACGCGCTCTGCGGCCGAAGCGTGGGATCCGGAGAGCGGCGAGATTCTTGAAAAGATTAGATTGCGCGGTGGAACTCCAATTTCTCTGGCGCTTGCTCCTTACGAGTCTCGTGTTTTTGTGCTTCAGAACAAATTCGACGACGAGTTGGAGCGTTCCGTCGGCGCGACGCAATCTTCCCGCACAGTAGAAAAGCAACTTGCGGATCTGAACGGCGGCTGGCAAATACAATTTCCTGGCAGCGCGCAGTCTCAGGCTTTCAGCAAGCTGACTTCCTGGCCGGAACTTCCCGGCAGAAAATATTATTCCGGCGAGGCCGTTTACACGCGCGCAGTTTCCATCGATCAGGCTCTTGCGCCGGACGCGCACCTGTTCCTTGACTTCGGGATCGGAACACCGACCACCGACACCCGTCCTCCGAATGCCCCCGGCACGCAAGCGTTTCTAGATCCGCCTATTCGGGAGGCGGCGATTATTTTTGTCAATGGCAAAAAGGCGGGTTCGCTTTGGCATCCTCCCTACCGGATCGACATTTCCAAACTCGTCCATCGCGGTGAGAACCGGATTGAGATTCTTGTGTACAACACCGCCATCAACGAGTTGGCGGGCCAGCCACCGCGCGATGACTCGGCCTTGATTGCCAAGTACGGCAAGCGCTTCAGCGCGCAGGATATGGAAAATCTTCAACCGCTTTCTTCAGGCCTTCTTGGCCCGATCACCCTTGTGGAGCAGAGAAACAAATGAACATCGCAAAAAAATGGATTTTCGCAATTGCCGTGCTTGTCCTGATGGGGGTGAACTGTGCTTATTCGGCTTCAAAGACATTTGTTGCCAATGACTACGGCGCACGGGGAGATGGCAAGAGCCTGAGCACAGCTTCGATTCAGAAGGCGATTGACGCGGCAGCCGCGGTTGGGGGCATCGTTACGTTGAAACCTGGAACGTACCTGACCGGATCACTCTTTCTCAAGTCCGGAGCGACCTTGGATGTGCCTGCAGGCGCGACGATCATCGGCTCCGAAAGCCTGCAGGACTATCCTGTGCTTCCCACGCGCATTGCCGGCATCGAGATGAGTTGGCCGGCGGCGCTCATCAACGTCCGCGATCAGCGCAATGTGACCATCACGGGGAAGGGCACCATCGACGGCGATGGCCCCGTCTGGTGGAAGTCGTACTGGGATCTTCGCGCCACGTATGAGCCCAAAGGCCTGCGCTGGGCCTCGGACTACGATGCGCAGCGTCCGCGCCTCATCCTGATTCAGAACTCGTCGGACGTCCGGCTTGGCGGCGGCATTCTTCTGGCGCGCTCTGGTTTCTGGACGGTGCAGATCCTCTATTCGCACGATGTCCATGTCGACGGGGTCACGATTCGCAATAACGAAGGCGGCAAGGGGCCGAGCACGGATGGCATCGACATTGACTCTTCGCGAAAGATTCTGGTCGAGCACGCGGACATTGACGTGAATGACGATGCGCTTTGTTTGAAGTCGGGCCGCGATTCAGACGGCCTGCGTGTCAACCGGCCTACCGAGGATATTGTGCTGCGCGACAGTATTGTGCGCAGAGGCGCTGCCGCTGTCACCATCGGTAGCGAAACCTCCGGCGGCTTTCGCAACATCGAGGCTTATAACATCACAGCGCTGAGCGGCGTGCCCTCCGGCGTGCTGTTCAAGTCGGCCCGCGTGCGCGGCGGCTTTGCCAAGGATGTTCGCATCCACGACCTGAAGCTTGAGGGTGTGGCCATTCCCATTCACATCACCATGAACTGGAATCCCAATTACAGCTATGCCACGCTTCCCGAGGGCACAAAAGATGTTCCTCCGCATTGGATTGCGCTGACTACCAGGGTTCCAGAGCTGCAGGGGTTGCCTCACTTCAGCGATGTCCACATTTGGAATATCAAGGCAACCGGAGCACGGCAGGCTTTCGAGGTCAGCGCCTATCCGAACGCTACGCTCGATAACTTTCGTATTGATCATTTAGATATTGAAGCCAAAACCGCGGGCTCCATTGCCAACGCGAAAAACTGGACGCTGTCGGACAACAACATTCAGACAGCCGATGGAAGCAAGCTGGTCTTCACGGATGCCAAGGACAAAGGCGCGACGGAAGCTGCCTTTGGCGAACCGCAGCCGACCGGGAAGGGAAGCGACGCCGCGGCGGTTCCGATTACCGATCCCGGCGCGACGGTCCGTCCGCCTTTGCCGTTGCCGAAAAACCAGAAGCTGCCGAACCTTTTTCTGGTGGGTGATTCGACGGTTCGCAACGGAAAGGGAGATGGCGCTCATGGGCAATGGGGATGGGGCGAGCCGCTGGCCGCATACTTTGATGCAAAGAAAATCAATGTCGTCAATCGCGCCATTGGCGGACGCAGCAGCCGTACTTACATCACGGAAGGCCGCTGGGATGAACTGCTGGCGATGCTCAAGCCAGGTGACTTTGTGATTTTTCAGTTTGGGCACAACGACTCAGGGCCGCTGGACGACACGGCGCGCGCGCGCGGAACTCTGCCTGGCGTGGGTGATGAGAGCAAGGAAATCTATAATCCGATTACCAAAAGACAGGAAGTAGTGCACACCTATGGCTGGTATATGACGAAGTATGTTTCTGACACGCTGGCCAAGGGCGCGATTCCCGTTGTTTGCTCGTTGATTCCTCGCAAGACCTGGAAGGACGGAAAGATTGTGCGCAGCGCCGACAGCTATGGCGGCTGGGCAAAACAGGTTGCTGCTGCAAAGAATGTTGCCTTTATCGATTTGAACGAAAACATCGCGCGCCGCTACGACGCGTTGGGCGAGGCGCAGGTCGAGCTGATGTTTGCCGATCCGCACACGCACACCAGTTGGGCGGGTGCGACCTTGAACGCGGAGTTTGTGGTCAAGGGCTTGAAGGCGCTGCCGGGCAACCCGTTGGAACAATATTTCTCAGAAAAAGGAAAAAGCGTGAAGCCTGAATGAGTAGGCTTCACGCTTCAAAGAAACACAGTTGTTGCAATTTGATGGAAAATGATGAAATCCGGTTGCAGGCAGTTAGTACCGTGACCGTATGAATTCGTAATCCCCGGTCTCGATGAGTTAGTAATCCTCTACAACGCCTTGAGATACAAGGCACGCACGTCATCCGGCGTGAGTGTCTTTGGATTGCAGGGCGTGCAGGGATCCTTCAACGCCGGCGCGATCCAGCGCTCGATATCGTCGGGAACGATGCCCAGCTTGGCAAAGCCGCTGGGAATGCCGACCTTCTGCGATAGCTCGCGGATGGCCGTGAGAGCGGCCTTGGAGGCCTCCTCCACGCTCATCGCGCTGGTGTCGACGCCCAATGCCCTGGCGATCTCCGCGAAGCGCTCTGGGACGGCGTCGCGATTGAATGCTTCCACCACCGGAAGAAGAATCGCGTTGCAGACGCCGTGCGGAAGATTGTGCGTGGCGCCGGGCTGATGCGCCAAAGAATGCACGCAACCAAGGCCAGCGTTGTTGAAGGCCATGCCCGCCAGGAACTGCCCGTTGGCCATCTGTTCGCGCGCTTCCAGATCCTTCCCGTTTTCGCAGGCGATCGGCAGCCAGTGCTTGATGATGCGGATGGCTTCGAGAGCGGTTGGATCGGTCAAGGGATGGGCGCCGGTGGAAACATAGGCTTCGATGGCGTGAGTCAGCGCATCCATGCCGGTCGCCGCCGTGGTCCCTTTCGGCATGGAAACCAGCGCCAGAGGATCGTTGACCGCTACATCGGGAATCGTCGAGTGGCTGATGATGACCATCTTCACGTGGCGCACCGTGTCGGTGATGACGGCATTGCTGGTGACTTCGGCAGCGGTTCCGGAGGTGGTGCTGATGGCAATCAGCGGCGAACCGTACTTGAGATCCTGATGAACTCCTTCATACAAATTGATGGGGCCGGGGTTTGCCGAAAGGATGCGCACGGCCTTGCCCGTATCAATCACGCTGCCGCCGCCGTAAGCGATGATGGCGGCCGGTTTCACGGTCTGAAAAACGGCGAATGCCGCATCAACCATGGCAACCGTGGGATTGGGATCGATGGCGTCGTAGATGGTACAGGCAATCTGCTTGTCTTTGAGCTGACTCAGCAGCGTTTGCAGGCCGCCGAGTTTTCTGAGAATGGGGTCGGTCAATAAAAGTACGCTGCGCATCTCTTTCTGCGCCAGCCACTCTACGGCATCTTTCATTGCATCCTTGCCGCTCAGGCTAATGCGTGGCAGTGCAAGCATAAAGGACATAGGTTGATCTCCTTCTCGCGACGGAAGGATCGAATCTTCCGTCACGCTGTTACTAAAATCGTGGATGATTGAATCTTCGTCCCCTTCAATCAATGTGTTGTTCGTACCATGACCGTTTGACTTTGTCGTTCCCAGGTCTCAAAAGCGAGACCTGGGGCACCCAGAGTTCATGGGGATAAGTGCCGAATCATACGGTCACGGTACTAGATCCACTTTTCAACGGCCAGCGCTTCGGGCATCGGTTGCACATTGAAACGCTTGGCCAGATCCTTGAGCTCCTGGGTGGTGATGGAATGCTTCTTGCCGCCCATCGACAGGACCTTAACCAAAACCTCGGCGGCCTTCTCTGCCGTGTCGATCAGGCCAAAAGCCTCGTCCAGGGTCGCGCCCGATCCGAAGACGCCGTGAAACGGCCATAGCGCCAGCGGATGCTTCTGCATGGCTCTGGCCGTGGCTTCACCGATGTTGGACGTGCCGGGCACCATCCATGGCAGAACGCCGATGCCTTGCGGAAAGACCACCAGGCACTCGGTACTCATCTCCCACAAGGCGCGTGTCAGCGTCGCGGCCGAAAGGTCCAGCACGTAGGAAAGCGCCAGGAGATTGGTCGCGTGGCAGTGCATAATGACGCGGCTGGAGCCCTCTGTTACCTGTTGCCGCACAAGGTGGGATTCGAGGTGAGCGGAAAGCTCGGAAGTGGGAACGCCGTTTCCGCTGAATCCCCACAGAACGCGCACAGATTCGCCATCCGGCTGGACCTGGATCAGGCCGAGATTTTCCTCCGGGTCCAGTTGCACGTTGCGAAGATATTTTCCGGAGCCAGTGACCAGGAAATACTGCCCCGCCAGACCGGCAATCTTTTCGCCGATTGGGAGCACACGGCCCGCGGCGAACTGCGACTGAAACGGCTGGATGTCTTCGTCCAGCAGACGGAGGCTGACATTGCCTCCGTTGCGCTCATCCCAGCCCTTCAGCCACATGTCCGTGGTGGCCTTCACCATGGCCCGAATAAACCAGGATTCTTCAATGGCAGTGCTCATTGCGCTCCTCCGCGCTTGCTCAGCGTTTCCTTTTCATAGTGGCGCACCTGATCGAGCCACTGGATGCCTTCCGGCATGTTCTGGCTGGCGCAGTAATAGGCCCACACGGCGGACCAGGGCATCGATTTCTGCTCCTCGAAGATGGCCATGCGCGCCGTTCCATCGCCCTGCTTTTCCGCTTCGATTTGCTTGGCGGCCGGCTCCAGAAGCGCCAGCAGCAAGGCCTTGCGCATGTTTCTTGCGCCGATGATGATGGCAGCAATGCGATTGATGCTGGCGTCGAAAAAGTCCAGGCCGATGTGTGCCCGCTCCAGTGCGTTGCAGCGCACAATCTCCTGCGCAATGGCGATCGTTGCATCATCCAGCAGAACCACATGATCGGAATCCCAGTGCACAGGCCGGGAAACATGGAGCAGAATCTCATCCAGGAAGCACAGCGCCGTGGAAATCTTGTCGGCGACGTTTTCCGTGGGATGGAAGTGCCCGGCGTCGAGGCACAACAGAAGTTTGCGCGATACGGCATAGGCCAGATAGAAATCGTTCGATCCGGGAGTATAACTTTCCGCACCAATGCCGAATACCTTGCCCTCCACTGCGACCTTGTGATCCTTTCCGCAAGGCGCGGCAGTGATTTCATCCAGCGCTTCAGTCAGCCGTTTCCGCGGCGCAAGACGATCGGCGGGCAGATCCTTGTCACCATCCGGAATCCAGATGTTCATTACGGCAGGCGTGCCGAGTTCCTTGCCAAAGTAATCGCTGATCTTTCTCGACGCGAGGCAGTGATCGATCCAGAACTTGCGGATCTTCGCATCTGGATGGGTCAGCGTGGCGCGCTCGCTGAGCGGATGCGAAAACAGAGTTGGGTTGAAATCCAGGCCGGCTTTCTTTGCCTTTGCCCACTTGACCCAGTTTGCAAAATGTTTGGGCTCAATGGCGTCCCGCTCGACGGGCGTCTTCGATTCAAGATAAATAGCATGGAGGTTGAGCCGCTTTTTGCCGGGGATCAGTCCAAACGCCACATCGAGATCGGCGCGCAATTCCTCGGCGTTGCACGCGCGGCCGGGATAGTTTCCGCTGGTCTGGATGCCGCCGGTCAACTCTCCGGTAGGATTCTCAAAGCCGCGCACGTCATCGCCCTGCCAGCAGTGAATGGAAATGGGAGTCTCATTCAACTTGCGCAGAGCTTCCGCTGTGTCGACGCCTATTTCCGCGTAGCGTTCCTGCGCCAGTTTATAGGCCGTGTTGATTTTCTGAGTTGCTTCCTTCATCGAATATCCTCCTGCTTGCCTGTTGCAACAAGCTGCTGAAATTGTTTCCATACCCGATCCGGGACTTGCTCCTGGGGGAGGAATTCCTGGATTTCAAAGGACCGCCTGATGAGCGCGCGCGCTTCAGATAGTCCCGCGATTTCGCCCATGGCAATCATCTGCACGCAAATGTTTCCGAGAGCCGACGCCTCGACCGGACCCGCGCTGACCGGCAATTGGCAGGCATTGGCGCAAAGCTGGTTCAAAAGGCGATTCTGGCTGCCGCCGCCGACAATGCGAACCCGTGTAAGCCCCTGCCCGCACAGCGTTTCTAGTTGCTCTTTGGTCCGCCGGTAGGAAAGCGCCAGGCTCTCCAGAGCGCAACGCGCAAACTGGCCCAGCGATTCTGGTTCGGGCTGCTGGGTGGCGCGGCAGTAGCCTCGAATCGCGTCTTTCATTGACGCGGGATTCAGAAAACGCTCATCGTCCGGATTGACAATCGAACGCCACGGCGCGGCCTCAGCCGCAGCGCTCATCGTGTCCTCGATGGAGGCTTGGAATTCCTTGTCCAAACACTGTAGAAGCCACAACCCCATGATGTTTTTCAGCACGCGAAAGCGCCGATCAAAGCCGCCTTCGTTGGAGAAGTTCATCTGCCGGGCCTGCTCGGAGAAGTACGGAACCGTGCTCTCCATGCCCATCAGCGACCAAGTGCCCGAACTGAGAAACGCTTCCGTGCGGGCTTCCAGAGGAGTCCCCGCAACGGCCGATGCGGTATCGTGCGTGGTCGGCGCCACGACTTTTGCCGTGATGCCGTCCATCCGCAGAGGGCCCAGAACGGCGCCAGCGGCGACCGGCGGCTTCATCAAAATCCTGCTCAGCCCCGCCGCTGCAAACAGATCCACGTCCCATTCGCCTTTCAGATTGAGAAGCTGCGTCGTGGTGGCATTGGTGTATTCGTTAGACAGGACTCCGCTGAGCTGGAAATGCAAATAGTCGGGAATCATCAGCAGATGGCGCGCCTGGCTGAACTGCTGCGGCGACTGCACGGCCAGGGCGGCCAGTTGGTAGAGCGTATTGAAGGGCTGAAACTGAATTCCCGTGCGCTGGTAAATCTCCTCGGCGGGCATCTGCTTCGTAACGTGCTCGATCATCCCCTCCGTGCGACTGTCGCGATAGCAGACGGCATTGCCGACGCGCCGCAATCCGGCATCGAGCAGAACATAATCCACGCCCCAACTGTCCACGCCTACGCTGGCAATGGACGTCAGAGCCGCGACCCGCTCGATTCCCCGGCGCATCTCCTTCTCGATCGTGTCGATCGGCCAGCAGAGATTGCCGCTGGCCGAATCCTTGGCGAAGGTATTGGCGAACCTGCTCATCTCACGCAGGAGCAGACGCTCGTCAACGAGATGCCCGGCGATGACACGTCCGCTGCTGGCGCCCAGATCCACTGCGATATAAGCAGGACATTCCTTCATTCTGTCGAACTCCTCCGTCGTAAGCTGAACGTGCTTACTGCTGCATTCCCAAATAATTTCCGTAGCCCACGATCGCCGTAGAGGCAACCAGGGTGAGCAGCGTGGCCAGAACCAGCGCCTTGGTGCGCACGCTGACGCCGCTCCACTCCTTCAGGGCGATGCCCCACAGCGTGCTGAAGATGATGATGCTGGCGTTCAGTAGCGTCCAGCCGGAAAACTTGTAGTTGCCCAGTTGCGACTCGCCCATGGTGTAAAAGAAGAACTGCATATACCAGATGGCGCCCGCCAGCGCGGAAAAGAAGTAGTTCCCGAAGAGCGATGGAGTCTTGGGAGCATCAGAAAGATCCGCAGCCGGACCGTTGCCAGCCGGAACCCGCAGGTACTCGCCATAGCTGTGGTTGCGCACGTTTAGCACCGCGCACCAGACAAAGTTGGTTGCGAAGCCTCCGGCCAGCAGGACGACCAGCACCGGCAAGCCCTGCCAGAGTGGATTGCTTCCGTAGGCCACTGTCAGCGCCTTGATGGGCGTGCCCGCATCGAGGCCAAAGGCAAAGCAGGCGCTCATTACGCCGGCAAAGAGGCCGATGGCGAGTCCGAGTTTCAGATTGAACTCGCGAATGGTGGCCGTTTTCTGCTCGCTGGAGAGTTCGTGTTCTTTTGAAATGCCCGCCGCACCCGCCAAAACAATGCCCAGCGCGCAGACCGCCACGCCGGTTAGAGTCATGATTCCCGAGCGCTGCGTGAGCATCTGGCTGAATTGGCCGTGAGCGATGGGCGGAACCAGGGTTCCGAACAGGGCGCAATTGCCCATGGCCACGGCCATGCCCAGCGACATGCCCAGGTAGCGCATGGTGAGGCCGAAGGTCAGGCCCCCCACCCCCCACAGGACGCCAAAGAAAAAGGTCCAGAACAGCGTCGATGTCGGCACGGCATGGAGCACGCCCAGCAGGTCAGTGGTCAGCAGCCCGGCCATCAGCCAGGGCGCAACGATCCAACTCATTACGCCGGCGACCAGCCAGTAGGTTTCCCATGACCAGTTGCGCACTTTGCGAAAAGGAACGTAAAAGCTGGCCGAAGACAAGCCTCCCAACCAGCTCAAGAACACTCCCAATAACGGATTTCCGCTCACGATATGCCTTTGCATTCCTGAAAAATCGGCCCTTGATTCAGACGCGATGTTTCATACAGGAATAGATTTCACATCGGAAATACTGTAAGCGGCCGAGGATGCCTTTGTCAAAGATAAAATCAAGCGCTTTCTCGATGGGCGTGGCCATAATAGCCAGAAGTGCCTCAAGGGGCAACGAAAAAGCCCGAATGCTGCTATTCTCATTGATATTCATCGCTTACAGGCTGAGATGAGGAGGCGAACCTTTGCCCAAGGCCAAAATCAAGAGGTTGTACCTGATTCCCATTCTCTCCAAGGCACTCGACGTGCTCGAGCTGCTGGAACAGAATCATGCGAATGTCTCCCTTGAAGAAGTTTTCCAGAAGACACAGATCTCCAAGACCAGCGTCTATCGGATTCTGAAAACGCTGGTCCACCGGGGTTACGTTGCCCAGACACAAAATGGCCTTTATCGGCTGGTTTCCCGTCCCAAGCGGCTACGATTTGGCTTTGCATCGCAGAGTGCGGAGATGCCGTTCTCGGTGGCCGTGGCGCAGAGCGTGACTGCGGCAGCGGCGGCTTCCGGCGTGGAACTGCTGATGCTCGACAATCGCTACGATCCGGATGTGGCCATTCAGAATGCGGAAGAGTTCGTGGCCAATCGGGTGGATCTGGTGCTGGAGTTCCAGGTTGAGGAGCGGGTGGCGCCGCGCGTCGCCCATATTTTCAAAAAGGCCGAGATCCCGCTAATCGCCATCGACATTCCTCACCCGCACGCAACCTATTTTGGGGTGGATAACTTTGAAGTGGGCTACGAGGCCGGCGAGCTGCTGGCCCAATATGCGCTGCAAAAATGGGAAGGCAAGGTCGACCGTGTGGTGGGTATCGGGTTCTCCGAGGCGGGCAGCTTCGTCGATAGCCGCATGACCGGCTCCTTCGATGCCATTCGCGAACGGCTCACAGATCTGCCTGCCAACTGCTTTCTTCAACTGGAAGGGCGGGGCATGCGTCTGTCCAGCCAAAAGGCGGTTACAGAGCTTCTGCGCGGGCATCGCACGGGTGAGCATGTGCTAGTTGCCACGGCCACGGACTCGAGCGCCCTCGGCGTGCTGGACGCAGTCAGGAAGGCCGGTTGCGAGGCTGATTTCGCCATTGCCGGCCAGGATTGCATTCCCGAAGTGCTTGAGGAGATTCGTACGGGCAAGAGTGCCCTGATCGGTTCCATCTCGCATGAAGCGCAGAGCTATGGACCGCGCCTGATTCAGCTTGGCATTTCCATCTTGCGCGGCTACGCTGTGCCTCCGTACAACTACGTTCGCCACCGCGCCGTGACCCACGAAACGCTGCTTGCCCAAACCAAGGCATAGGCGAGGAGCAGGGCGAGAATTTCAAAACCAGAACGTGGTAGCTGGACTGGGATGACAGCTTCAATATGAGAAGACTTGTTAAGTGTGCTCGATGATAAGGAACGGCATGAATAGATCCGCTATTGAAGTGCCGTCGAATTCTTCGCGGCGTTTCCAACGCAATCACCTACCTGCGCTTCTTCTAGTCTGTTCCGGCGGCATCGTGATTGCGGGAGCGTGTGTCGGAGCCCTCAATTCTGGAGCATACATCCACCCGGCTCTCAGCATGATGTTTGTTGCGATCGTGCTGAGTGTGGCCGCCATCGCTCGATCTGCCGGAGAAAAGGAGGAGGATCCTTATACTGTCCAGCGGGCGCCCCTTGCGTTATGGCTGATTTTTGCCGCACTCATCCTCATCCATGGTTCCATGGCATACTTGCTCGACAAACCTGATTCCGCAGACAATATAGACACTTTCACATTCCAACGCGATGCCTGCAAGAGTTTTCTGCAAGGCATTGATCCGTATGGCACAACTCAGGCCGACATCTACAATCCATATTACACATCCTTGTTCTATGGTCCCGGAATGGTCGTCAATGGACGCGTTCAAGTTGGGTTCCAATACCCGCCGCTAACACTTTTGTGGGCGCTCCCAGGATCTCTACTGGGGGACGTTCGATATAGCTTTATCTTTGCAGTGATGATATCGGCCTTGTTCTCGTTTGCGATTTGCCCCAACACGCGAGGCCTCTGGATCGTCTCGGTTCTCTTGCTGAATCCGCTCACCCTAGTTGTCGAAAACGGATGCTGGACTGAGCCGTTGGTCTTGATGATGCTCTGTGCCACCGTGTATGCGGCAAAACGAAAGCGTTGGTGGCTGCCGGTTGCTCTCGGTCTTTTCCTCGCCACGAAACAATATAACTTTCTGGCATTGCCGTTTATTGGATACTTTGTCTGTCCATTCCAGTGGAAAGCATATTGGAAGTTGACTGGGTGGTCGTTGGCGGTCGCAGCAGCGACTGTATTGCCATTTGCCTGCTGGAATCCAGGAGCCTTGTGGCACGATCTGGTCCTATTTCACTTGGCACAACCATTTCGCCAGGACGCCGTGAGTTTTGCTGTTCCCTTTCCGATCCTGCTCAAGATTGGTCCTGTGCTTCTGGTGGCGTTCATCGTCTGGGCGACACGAACCAGGATGCGTAATGTCGCCATGTTCGCGGCGGCATACGGGGTTTCTCTGCTGCTGTTTGTTTCGACGAGCAAACAGGCTTTTGCCAACTACTACTTTCTAGTTGCACAGGCATTTCTGCTGGCTGTTGCCGCACTGCCCTGGGTCTCATCCAGTCGCGCGGACAGGATTTTCTTTTCTGAGACCATGAATCTAGGGGCGTGAATGATGCCCCACTTATGCGCCACGAAACTGATTGTTGTCGCCAACACTCCAAAGCCATACTTCGTGCTGCGCCTGAAATTGATGGAAGAGGCTTCTTGAAAATACTTTGTGGGGCAGGATAGCTCTCCTATCCGGAAACCGAACATCACGGCCTGGGCAATCATCTGGTTGTCAAAGACAAAATCGTCGGAGTCTTCCAGCAAGGGAAGCGTCTCCAGTAGCTCCCTGGAGAAGGCGCGGAATCCGGTGTGATACTCCGACAACTTGACCCCCAGAAACAGATTCTGAAAGGCTGTGAGCAGCCTGTTGGCGGCATATTTATAGGCCGGCATTCCGCCTTTCAGTGCTCCGCCGCCTAGAATTCGCGAACCCAGCACCATGTCATAAACCCCGCTGGCAACCATTCCTGCCATGGCCGGAACAAGCAGCGGCGTGTACTGGTAATCGGGATGGAGCATCACTACGATGTCAGCGCCGGCCGCCAGCGCCTCCCGGTAACAGGTTTGCTGATTGCGGCCGTAACCATAGTTGGACTCATGCACGAAGGTCTGTACGCCGAGTTTCCTCGATAGATCCGCCGTATGATCCTTGCTGGAATCATCGACAAGAATTTTGATGTCCACCATCTCGGAAAGCTCCCGGACCGTTCTTTCCAGCGTTTTTTCGGCGTTGTACGCTGGCATCACAACCGCAATTTTCTTTCCGTTGATCATGATTGCAACTCCTGAAGCAAAATCCTCTGAGCGAGTGATGCATGGACAAAACTACGGTGTCTGTTACTTATCAGGCTGTGCCGTCAGGGGCTCTTCCCCTTCTGAACCAATTCCTGAATCTAGACCAGTGTGCCGCACATAGGCCCACAGATAGAAGATGCCCACTGCCAGCAGAGCGAGCGAAGCGGGCCGCATCAGCACAACCATCAGTATCTGGTCAAAAATTCCCGCAGTGCCCACATGCAAGGCGTTCCCAAGAATGCTGAGAAGCGCCAGCGGAATATCACCGGTCAGCACCAGCCCCGCGGTAGTGGCCACGAGAGCCATTCGCCGAATTGCGCCGCCCTCGGCCCAGAGCACGGCGCAAGCAGGAACGGCAAGCATCAAAAGTTTCGCATCCCACTCGCGATGATAGGTCACCAGCATGGTAAGTGGCACAATAGCCGCGAGCGCCAGCCAGGCCCCCTGCTGCGAAAAGCGCGATCTGAGAGTGCGAACTGCACCGGCCAGCAGAAGCGCTCCGCAGATCAAATAGCTGACCGGATTGTAGATGCGCGGATCGTCCCGGAAAAAGCTAATAACGGCTTGTAGATCGATGACCGTCGCGCCGGAGCGGCTGGTAAAGCCAGAGGGGCCGGGCTCATTAATGCCGCCGGGCGCTGAAATGACCGACAGATTGGTGTGCCAGTCCTGCATCCAATGCGGAGCGACATTCGAAAGCCAAAGAAAAGCCGCGAGTCCCAGAACGCCGGTGATGAAAAGGCTTTGCAGCGCGCGTTTGCGGTAGACTCCACCCGCCAGAAGGAAAAAAAGCCAGACCAGACCAGCATCATGGGGCTTGACGGCGAGGCTGAGCGCCATGCACAGGATGCCGGCCGGCACAAACCTGTTTTGGAGAAAGCACCACACCGCGATCACGCAAAGCGCCACGACGAGCCCAGCCGTATTGCCAGCAACAAAGATAGACTCGCAGTTAGCCAGGAAAATACAAATCAGGAAGAGGGAGACTTCCGGTGCATAACGGGCTCCCAGATCCCACATCAGAAAAGCTGCAAGAAGGAAAAGCACTCCGATCAGAATCATCCACAGCACGTGCGCGAGGCCCCACGGCAGCACGGCAAAAGGCGCCACAACAAGGAACGTGGTGGGCACATTCACATAGAGAACCACGGCCTGGTGCGCCGCTGCGGACTCTGACGCGCGTTCCCCGCCATCGGTCCGGTAAACGTGCTCAAGCTCACTTACGCTGTAAGGATTGTGGCGCTCAAGCAGGCAGCGGGTGCCGTAGTAGACGGCCCTGAAGTCCACCCATCCGTTCCCTGTCTGCCCGACGCTGGAGCCCCACAGAATGGAGATTCCGCTGGCCAGTAGTATCCAAATCAGAGCGTTTCGCCGAGTCCTTGTCATCTTTAGCCTTCCTCGTGTCAGATACAGCGAAGCTAAGAATTCTCGGGCTCTGCGGGTGCAATGCGGTCGGGAGTGCGACGCACGTACACCCACAGATAGAAGATACTCATGACCAGCAGAACAAGCGGGACAGGTCGCAGCAGCATAACCGTGAGTATCTGTCCAAACAGCTTGGCGGTGGAGATTTGCATGTCGTTTGTGAGAACCGTGAAAATAGCCAATGGCAGCTCTCCCGTCATGACAATTCCCGCTGTCGTAACCAGGAATGCAATCCAACGTATCCGACCGCCCTCTGCCCACAACATGGCACAGGCCGGAACCGTCAGCAGAAGAAGCTTTGCATCCCATGGCCGATGATAGGTCACAAGAATGGTGAGAGGCACCATCGACGCGAGTGCAAGCCAAGCGCTTGCCCGCGAAAAGTGCGTCGTAAGAGTACGAATTGCACCTACCAGCAAAAGCGTTCCGCAGATCAGATAGCTCACGAGATTGTAAATGCGCGGATCGTCACGGAAGATCATGATGGCCGATTGAAGATCAATCACCATGCCAACGCTACGGCCGGTGAGAGAATCGCGACTCGGGTCGTTGAGGCCGCCGCGCGCTGAAATTGCCGTCAGATTAGTTTGCCAGTCCTGCATCCAATGTGGCGCTATATACGAAACCCACAGTAAGGCCGACAAGCCCAAGACAACGGTGATGAGAAGGCTTTGCAGCGCGCGTTTCCTGTAGACTCCGCCCGCCAGCAGGAAATAGAGCCAGATGAATCCTGCGTCATGCGGCTTGATGGCGAGGCTGACCGCCATACATAGAATGCCGACTGAGACATAGCGCTCCTTGAAGAAGCTCCAGACGGCAATTATGCAAAGGCTTACAACAATCCCAGCCGTATTGCCGGCACAAAAAAGACTTTCGCAGTTGACGAGCAAGATGCACATGAGGAAGAGAGAAATCTTGGGCGCGTAACTCTCTCCAAGATTCCACATCAGCGAGGCCGCAAGGATGAATAGTGTGGCCGTAAGAGTTATCCACAGCACATGTGCTGTTCCCCACGGCAGGAGTGCAAAGGGAGCAACAAGGATGAAGGTGCTGGGCAAGTTCACGTAGAGCGTGACGCCCTGGCGGTTCCGGAGCGACTCCGAAGGGTATTCGCCACCCTTAGCTCGGTATACTCCTTCTAACTCTTCTACATTGTATGGGTTGTGGTGATCGAGCAGGCAGCTAGTGCCGTAATAAACTGCTTTGAAATCCACCCATCGATCCGCCGTTGGCCCCACGCTGGCACCCCATAGAATGGAGATTCCGCTGGCCAGCAGTATCCAGATCAGAGCGTTTCGCCGCGTCCTTGTCAAACTTGTCTCCGCTTTCAATATTTCCGGCCACTCGGAATCGAAGTCATGGCTGAGAGTGGAACGAATGCAATTCTAATATGTGGAATCAAAAACAAGGGAGAAGATACACTGGCAACTCATCTGCCCAATGCATCTTCTCCCTTGTGCAAAAGCGCTATGGCTTTGCAGATCACTTTCCTGTCGGTGCTTTGACAGGACTAAACTCGACTAAACTGCGTTGATGGCGGTGCTGACTTTATTGAAAACGCCGGTAATGGCATTGGCGACTCCGCCAACAGCCGTAACGGCGAAAAGCGAAATCAGGGCGACCAGCAGGGCGTATTCAACCAAGTCCTGGCCTTCTTCGTTGTTCTTCAGGTCCTGGAACTTCATGTACATCTTCAGAAGCATCGTGTTCATGTGTGTCCTCCTCGTGAGTTTTACCCAGCCTGAAGCCGGGACGCCTATCTTGTTGCATCTTGCGTGCCATTCTCGATTATTGTGTAACTCGTCCTATATCAATGAAAATCAAAATTAGAATAATCTACGCTGTGAGTCGATATGTAAACATCTGTATACAGCATGGGCTGAAAGACTGAGCTGTTGTATACACAAGGAGCTTGGCGTTTGAATCGGCGGGGTGCGCTGGCGTTCCGTTGGTCCCTCACGTCGAGGGGGCTATTCCGATGGAATTGAAGAACGAAGCGTGGTTTGCCGGTCAATTCTGACTGAATCGGCTGCGGAAAGGGGCTGATCTTGGAAGACTTTGATGAAAACCATCTCAAGGGCCAAAGCAGGCTGCGGAAAAAGACACGAAATCAGGCTATTCGGAAAAAAGGTTTGACAGGGGCTGAAGCCCGTATCTTTATTTTGTTGCAGTTACGGCACGGCTGAAGCCGTGCCCTGACACAAAACAGCCTTCCGAAATGCCTTTTGCAAGTTTTTCCGCAGCCTGTAAAGCCTGCGTTGAATTTGCGGCACTTACGGCACGACTAAAGTCGTGCCCTTTCAAAATATTGAGTTTTTCTGCAGCCGGTGGAATTTATCGCATCGAGCGGAGTGGCAGAATTCCAAGGCCACGATTCCAAATTCGCTTCCGGCTCGAAGCGGCAAACTATCGAATTCGCTCATAGGGCGGATAGGCCGGCTCCCAGAAGTAGGCATGGAGGCGGTCTTGAAGCGTGGCCTCGTCAACGACCTCGGCGGTTCCATCGGCCATGGCTTGCAGAGCAATGGCTTTGGCCACAATGAGACTCACCCTGCGGCAATCGGCCATGGTTGGCAGCAGCGGCGCGTTTTTGTCCTGGAGAATGGGCGACTGGCTGGCCAAAGCCTTGGCGGAGGCCATGATCATGGCGTCGGAAACGCGCGTCGTGCCCGAAACCAGAATCCCCAGCGCCAGGCCGGGAAAGATGAACGAGTTGTTGATCTGCGAAATGCGCACGAGCCGACCGTTCACGTCGACCGGATCGAAGGGGCTACCAGAGCCCACCAGCGCCCGGCCATCGGTCCAGCGCAGCAGATTGGCCGGCGTGGCCTCGGCCTTGGATGTGGGGTTCGACAGCGGGAAGATGACCGGGCGCTCGGCATGGCTGGCCATCTCGCGCACAATCTCCTCGGTAAATGCGCCAGGCTGAGCGGAGACGCCGACCAGAATCGTGATTTTGGCGTTGCGCATGGCATCGAGAAGTGAAATGGAGCCTGAGCCGGTGAGATTCCATCCCTCCACGTCGGCTTTCTTGCGCAACAGCGGTTCCTGATCGGGGCGGATGCCTTCGCATCCCTCGACCAGAAGCCCCTGGCGATCGAAGGCATAGATGCGCTGTCGGGCCTCGGCCTCGGTCAGCCCCTCTTCCTTCATGGCGGCAATCAGCAGATCGCCAATGCCGATTCCCGCCGAGCCGGAGCCGAACATGGCGATGCGCTGATCCTTGAGCTGATGGCCGGAGGCTTGGACGGAGGCCAGCAGCGCGCCGGTGGCGGTGGCGGCGGTGCCCTGGATGTCGTCGTTGAAGGTGCAGAGACGGTCGCGGTAGCGCCTCAGCAGCGTGGCTGCGTTCGCGCCGGCAAAGTCCTCCCACTGCAAAAGAATGTGTGGCCAGCGTTTCTGGACGGTGCTGACAAACTCCTCGATGAAGGCGTCGTACTCCGCGCCGCGAACGCGCTTGTGGCGCCAGCCGATGTAGATGGGATCGTTCAGCAGGCTTTCGCGGTCGGTGCCCACGTCGAGCAGAATGGGCAGGCAGTGCTCGGGCGGAATGCCGCCCAGGGCGGTGTAAAGAGCCATTTTGCCGATAGGGATGCCCATCCCGCCGGCGCCCTGGTCGCCCAGGCCGAGAATGCGCTCGCCGTCGGAGACCACGATGCAGCGCACATCGTCATAGCGCGGGTTGGCTAGGATCTCTGCCATGAGATCCTTGTGCGGATAGCTCAGAAAAAGGCCGCGCGGGCGGCGCCAAATCTCGCTGAAGCGCTGGCAGCCCTCGCCGACGGCCGGCGTGTAAACAATGGGGACCAGTTCCTCGGTGTAGTGCGCGACGAGCGAGTAGAAAAGAGTTTCGTTGGTGTCCTGCAAATCACGCAGATAGCTGTACTTCAGGAAGGCGGAATTCCGGTCGTCCAAGGCTTTCTTGCGGCGCTCCCGCTGGTCTTCGAGGCTTCCGATATGAGCCGGCAGCAGGCCATGGAGGCCGAAGCTCGTGCGCTCCTCCTCGGTAAAGGACGTGCCCTTGTTGAGCCGCGAATTCATCAGCAGCTCGATTCCATGAAGACGGGTCCGCACCACGCTGGTCTTTGCCTGGGATTGCTCACTCATTGCAGCCTTCTCTCCGATGCGAATTTGACGCTGGCTTCCTGCCTTGTCAAGGACAAGTATTATGCTATTCCATTGGCGGTGGAGGGCAAGCCGACATGCCTACTCGAAGGTGAGCAGGACAATCTCCGGGCAGGTGCCGACGCGCATGGGCGGACCCCAGGTTCCGGCGCCGCTCGATGTATAAACCTGGAGCGCGCCGAAGCGCTGCAGCCCGTAGGTGAACTTGCCGAAGGCGCGCCGCGTGAACCATGTGAAGGGGAAGAACTGCCCTCCGTGGGTGTGGCCGGAAATCTGGAGGCTGATTCCGGCCTGCTCGGCGATGGGCAGCCGATTGGGCACGTGACTGAGCAGAATGCTGGCTGAGCCGGGAACCAGATTCAGGCTGTCCAGGGTGGCGCGCAGACGGATGGGGTAGCCGGAATCGTCGTTGGAGATACCCACAATCCGCAGACCATCGACGGTCACCGCGTCATTGACAAGAACGCGGATGCCAACATCGGTCAGGATTTCGGCGTAATGGGCGGTGTCTCCATATTCGTCATGGTTGCCGGTCGAAAAGTAGCTGCCGAAGGGCGGGGCAAGCTCTCTGAAGGGCGCGATGAGAGCCGCTGCATCGGTCCTGCCGCCGTCGAAGAAATCGCCGGGAAAGAAGACGATGTCTGGCTTGAGTCCGCCAGCCAGCGCCACGATGCGGTGGCTGAAAGCGGGACCGTTGATATGGCCCAGATGCAGGTCGCTGGCCACCAGCGCTGTGCGGCCGCGCCAGGACGCGGGCAGGCCGGGCAGTTGGACGGGAATGCGCCGTATGCGGATGGCGCGCGCGTTTACCAGGCCGTAGAGGCCGACCAGAAGCGCCAAGCCGAAGAGCGAGCCAGCCAGAAGTGGCCGGTTGACGGTGATCCGCAGCAGCGCGAGCGCGAAGCTCACCAGCCAGCAGAGGCAGGCGGCCAGAAAGAAGAAATTGAGCAGACCCAGCCAGACGGAGGCAAGCCTGTAGAGCAGCGTGACCAGCCGGTTTGCGTAGTAGTACCCGAGCAGGGTTGTGGTAATGAAGCTGAAGGCCAGCAGAAAAATAGCCGTCCGCAGCGCCAGCAGGGCCGGTGCGCTCATTGGCCACCAGAAAGCGACCCAGGTGGAATAGAGAAACCAATGGGCAAAAAGCAGAATGGTCTGGATAAAGATGATGCCTAGAATCGGCCAAGTTTTCAAACCAGATCTCCCTTGCTTCCATTCTTGCACGAGAAGAACTCATTTTTGAGATCAGGGAACCAGCCCAGTCTGAGCGCCGTTGCTGCGTGAAACAATTGTCTTACATGTCTTACTCCGCGAGTGACGCGCTTGGCCTCTACCTTTCGATCCCCTTTTGCCGGTCGAAGTGCACCTACTGCAATTTTGCTTCGGGGGTGTATCCGGCCAGCGAACACGTGTCTTACGTGGATCGGCTGATCGCGGAGATGGCCGCGGCCCGCGCCTGGGCCGAGCGAATGGGGGTCATCTTGCCGCGTCGCGTGGATACGGTCTATCTGGGCGGCGGAACTCCCAGCCTGCTTGCGCCGGAGCTGCTGACGCGCCTTTTTCAGGCGGCGCGGGCGGAGTTCGATCTCGATCCGGATGCGGAGATTACCGTCGAATGCGCGCCGGGCCAGCTTCGGGATGAGATGCTGCATGTGCTGGTTGCTTCCGGCGTAAACCGCGTCAGCCTGGGAGTGCAGTCGTTCATGGACCGCGAGGCGGCTGGTTGCGGGCGGCATCACAACCGGGCCGTGGTGCTTGACGACATTGCGCGGCTGCGTGCCGCGGGCATTGAAAACCTGAATGTGGATCTGATTGCCGGCCTTCCCGAACAGACGCTTGAGTCGTGGCGGGAGTCGCTGGAGGTGCTGGCCGAGACTGCTGTTCCCCATGCCAGCGTCTACATGCTGGAGGTGGACGAGGACTCGCGCCTGGGCAGGGAAGTGCTGGGCGGAGGCGCCCGTTACCACGCCGGCTCGGTTCCCACCGACGAGGCGATTGTGCAGATGGATGCGGCGGCCATCGAAAAGCTGAAGCAAGCCGGAGTGGAGCAGTACGAGATTTCGAATTTCAGCCGTCCGGGGATGGAGTCGCGCCACAATCTTCGCTACTGGCAGCGGCGGCCGTATCTCGGGCTGGGACTTGATGCTTCCTCCATGCTGCGCGAAGCGTCGGTCGCGGAAGATTCCTCAGCGGTTCGCGTTCTGCGCTCGACAACCACCGACGACCTGAAGGCGTATCTTGCGGGAGCCGAGCCGGTCGAAACAAGTTGGCTCGACCTCGCGCGGCAGCACGAGGAGGCATGGTTCCTGGGGTTGCGGCTGAATGCCGGTGTGAATGTGGCCGCCGTTGAGCGGGAATTCGGCGCGGCGATGGTTGCCCCGGCGCTCCAGGCCGTTGCGCGGCTGGTCGCGGCTGGGCTGCTGGTTTTTAATGGCAAAACGGTTCGCCTGACTCCGCGCGGGCAACTGTTTTCCAACGATGTCTTTCAGGAGTTTCTGGATCTGGATGAAGGTGCCTCAGGGGCTAAAGCTCCATTGAGTTCATGCTGTCAGAGACCTGATAATTAAAATCGACAAATGCTCACTCGTTTGTACGCAGTCTTCATCGTCGCGCTAACGCTTATCGTATTCATCACGCCAAGTCGAGCCATGGAGCCAGGTGCTGGCTTCGATGTGATCCAGTATGAGCTGACACTTTCTCCCGATCTCGCCAGCAAGACTGTTGCTGGCACGGAGACAATTCTCTTTCGAAGTGAAACGCATGACCTGCGGCAAATCGCGTTTTCTGGCAATGCGCTGATTATGGATGGTGCAACGCTGAACGGAAAGGCTGTTCACGTCTCAACAGAGCATGGCGTGCTCTTGTTCGGCCTTTCCGATGGGCTGGAGCCAGGAAGCACCGCTTTGCTCCGCATTGTCTATCACGGCACTCCACGAAAAGGTATTACCTTCACGCCGACTTCCGTCTATACGAGTTACGACGCTTGCGATTGGATGATCTGCGCCGAGGATGCTCCCGGCGACAAAGCGGAATTCTCCCTCGATTTGCGCGTGCCTGCGGGAATGACTTCTCTGGCAAGCGGCAAATTGGTCGGAAAGTCTAAGGCCAAGGATGGTAGCGAAATCCATCACTGGCGAAGCTCGCGTCCATACTCTGCATACCTTTTTGGCTTTGCGATGGGCAGGTTCATGACCGCACACAGCCATCAGAGGCACGCGGAGCTACTCTACATGAGCGACGTGGCGACTCAGCAAGAGCTGTTGCAGACTTTCGGAGAAACGGACGCGATGGTGAAGTTTCTGTCCGAAAAAGCGGGCCTTGATCTGCCTGCCGGAAGCTATGCGCAGTTACTCGTTTCCGGTGACGAGGCACAGGAAGCGACAACTTACTCGATTATCGGCAAAGATAATATCGATCCCAAGGACGACTGGGTTATCGTCCACGAACTCGCACACCAATGGTGGGGCAATCTCGTTACTTGCGCAACATGGAAAGACTTCTGGCTGAACGAAGGCATCACGGTGTACATGACGGCGGCCTGGAAAGAGCATCAGCATGGCCATGATGCCTATGAAGCGGAGATGAACGTTGCGCGCGATCGCGTGGCAAAGATCAAAGCGAAGGGATGGGACAGGCCTCTCGCTTATGGCGGAGAATATCCGTCGATTGGCGTTCGGCGGGCGGTCCAATACAGCAAGGGCGCACTCTTCATGGAACACCTGCGCAGTGTTCTTGGCGATGATGCTTTTTGGGCGGGGCTCCGCACCTATACGCGTGCGCACGCTGGTGGCACTGTGACCAGCATCGACCTGGAACGAGCGATGGAAAAGGCCAGTGGCCGGGATCTTTCGGGCCTTTTCGACGAGTGGGCTTTCGGACCAGGAACGGCGCCTGTCGCACCGTAGGCGATTGCCGAAAACAGCCTTTCATCGGCGACGATGGTGCGTCCGTAAAACTACGCAGTTTCGGTCGCTTTACCAGGCCAGCAGTTCGTCGTCGGAGCTTGGCGAGAGAAAGGTGACCGGCGCGGCGGCTGGGCGAGGGCATTCGCCGGCGCACTGAATCGACTCCGGTCCTTCCGCCTTGGCCAATTGCAGCGCCTCCTCGGATTCGCGCAGAACCACCACCGGCGAGCGGCCCAGGCTGGAGGCGATGCCGAAGCAGGCCGAAAGGCGTATGGCCTCGCCCTTCACGCGGAAGGGCGTTGCGAAGACTTCGGCGCAGAGGCGCTCGGCCATCGAGACGGCGTTTTTGCTGTCGCAGCCGGGCAGGGCCAGGAAAAATTCGTCCTTGCCCGCGCGGCCCAGCAGGTCGTAGCTGCGCAGCAGGCGCGTGGTGCGTGTCGCCACCTGGCGCAGCAATTCGTCACAGACCTCGGAGCCCAGCCTCGAGTTCCAGTGGCCAAAGTCGTCAATATCAAACAGAAGGATGCACAGCGAATTCTGCATCCGCTGCACGCGGTCGGTCTCGCGAAACAGCATTGAGAGCATGGTTTCGCGGTTGTAGACGCCCGTCAGCCGGTCAATCTGTGAGTCATGCAGGACGGCCTCGCGCAAGCGTTCCAACTCGCAGAGCCTTGCTTGTTCGCGTAGCACCGCTTCCAGCCGGAGACGCAAATATGCGGGGTCCGTCGTGCCGGGCGTCATGTCGTCGATCACGCCTTCAGCCAGCCAGTCGCTTTGCTCCGGGGTGACTGTGTCCGAAATCAGGACAATCGGAAAGCGCCTGCCTGTCGTTTCGGCGCGCACGGTCGCCAGCAACTCTCCGATCGCCATGCCAGGCAGATCGGCGTCGATCAAGGCCAGCGTGGGCGTCTCGGCCGCGGTCAGCGCAGATAGGGCGGTTTCGGCGGAAAGAAAGACCTTTACGCACGCGCCGCCAGCGGCAAGCACGGGCTCAATGGCCGCTAGCAGCGCGGGTTCAGCCGAGGCAAGCAGAATCGTCGATGTGGAGTTAACCAGCATTCTCAAAAACCTCGTTTGAGAATCCATCGGCGAGGATTAGAAATTATTTAGACAGCGAGCAAAAATACTTAGGTGCCTGCAATCACTTCTGAGGTCAAATGATGGTGCCAAAAGTACTGCGGTTCTAAAAAATGAAGTCCAGCCAGAGCTGCCAGAAGCGGCCGGCTGCTGTTTCTAGCGCGGCCGAGTGTTCGCGGGCCGCTTGCCGCAGACTGGCGGCTGTTATGCCCGCATGGCGCAATTCGCAGGCATGGCCCACATACCAGCGTTCCAGGCCGGCGGCCGTGACCTCGGGATGGAATTGCAGCCCCAGCGCGAAATCACCTACGGCAAAGGCTTGGTTGGCATAGAGCGCTGATTGGGCCAGCGGGAGCGCGCCCGAGGGCAGGTCAAAGGTGTCTCCGTGCCAATGAAAGACGGAGAGCCCGGGGGCGAGCAGCGGAGCGAACCATGCGGGCGGAGCGGTATGCGGCGTGGCCTGGAGCGGCGACCAGCCAATCTCCGCGCCATTCTTGCCGGCGTAGACGCGGGAGCCGAGCGCCGCGGCCATCAGTTGCGCGCCGAGGCAGATGCCAAGAATCGGCTTGCGCGCTGCCAAGCGTTGAGCGATACAGGCAATCTCGTCCTTCAGAAAAGGGTAATCCTGCTGGTCGTAGACCCCGATTGGACCGCCCAGCACCACGAGCAGGTCGCAGGAGTCGACCAGCGGCAAGGGAAAGCTAGCCGTGGCGACGTCGATGCTTTCTATCTCGAAGCCCCGCGCACGGAGCGGCTTCTCCAGCGAACCAAGATTCTCAAAAGTAACGTGATTGAGCACAAGGGCGCGATGGGCTGTTGTCGGCATGAAAATAGTTTATTCGATCGGGGGCGCGGATCGGTTGTGCCGGGAGGCGCTATTTCTTGGCTTTTGCTTTGGCCTTTTCCGCTGGACGGCGAGATGAATCGATGGCTTCTTCTGCGTTTGCCGAAATTTCTGAGCGGTTTCGGGCACGGTGCATCCAAACATGAAACACCATTCCTGCGGCTGCAATCAGCAGCCCGGCAAGCGAGACGAAAAGGGCGATGAGTAACCAGCGCATAGGCGAAAACTAGTCGCAGAATACCAGACGGACCGCGTTTTGACTTCCGACCTCAGGGCTGGCGCAGGCTGGCGTGCAGCCAGTCGAGATAGGGTTGGCTGGCGGCATCGGCCTTCAGAACCAGAAACTCGGGCGTCTCGTAGGAGTGCAATTCGTGCAGCCGGGCCTCCAAGGCGGTGAGTTGCTCGGGGGCGGTCTTGATCAGCAGCAGGGTCTCGGTGGCGGACTCGACTTCGCCATGCCAGCGGTAGATCGACTGGACGGCGGGAATCAGCGTGGCGCAGGCGGCCAACCGCTCCTCGACCAGCGTGCGGGCCAGTTGGTCCGCTTCCTCTGCGTTGGCGGCGGTGGTCAGAACGATGCGGGCTGGCGGCGTGGTTTCGGGCATGGGCGGTTTCCAAGGTCAGTGTACGAGCAATTGTCGCCGATAAGCCAGTGCAAAGCGCGTGCGGTGGCGATTTCGCGTAAAAGTGAGAATCATGGAGCTACTTGCTAAATCGCCTTCAGACTTAAAACACGTGTCAGGGCACGACTTCAGTCGTGCCGCAAATGGTCCATTCAGACTTTCCGGCTTTAGCCGCTGCGGAACTGCAAACAACTGAAAAATAGACGCAGGGGCTAAACAGGTTGCGGAAAAACTCGTAAAAGGCATTTCAGAAGGCTGCCCTGACACTTCTTGCAATCTCCATGGAATTTTGCAAGTGGCTCCATGTTTAACGACACAGGTGTTTCTCTGCTTCTATCTTCAGACGTAAGATAATCTTGCTCTATTCTGTTCGTGTGAGGATTGCGATGAAGCCTTTGATCTTTGCTCTTTGTTTCGTTTTTGCGTTGGGTGGTCTGCGTGCGCAGAGGCCTGGCTGGCAGCCATCGGCGGGACATGCGCAACTGCTGATATGGCCTGGCGCCATGCCCGATGCGCGGCCTGCCAAGGGACCGGAGACCGTGACGACGACGGGCAAGGAATCGCTGGTTGCCGGCAAGCCAATGGTTTGGGTGGAAAACGTATCGCGGCCCACGATGACTGTCTATGCGCCAACGGGAAAGAATACGGGCGCTGCGGTAGTCGTGTTTCCTGGTGGGGGTTACGAGGGGCTGGCCATTGATCTGGAAGGCACGGAGGTCTGTGATTGGCTGACCTCCAAGGGAATCACCTGTGTACTGTTGAAATACCGCGTGCCGGCTCCGCGGACACCTCCGTATTGGGGCGCATATCCGCAATCACCGATGGCGCTGGAGGACGCGCAGAGGACGGTGGGGCTCGTGCGCTTTCACGCGGCGGAGTGGCACATCGATCCGCATAAGATCGGAGTGCTGGGGTTTTCGGCGGGTGGCCATCTGGTGGCTGCTATGAGCACGCATTTTGAGCATCGCTTGTATCCGCCCGTAGATGCCGCCGACAAGGAAAGTTGCCGTCCTGATTTTGCGGTGGCTCTATATCCGGGGCATCTGGCGTTTAACAATAAAACATCGGAAATGAATCCGGATATTCGCGCTTATATCACGCGCCAGACGCCTCCTACGTTCTTGCTGCAGGATGAGGATGACCACGTGGACAATGTCAGCGACTCGCTGGTTTACTATATTGCGCTGAAGGACGCCGGGGTTCCCGTGGAAATGCATTTATATGCGCAGGGCGGCCATGGTTTCGGGTTGCGGCGCACGAAGCTTCCGGTGACGAAATGGCCTCAGTTGGTAGAGACATGGCTAGAAACAATCGGGATGACTTCGAAGTAGGTGTTCTGAGATTCCACACGACAAACGCGGATTGGCGGGAGTCCTGCGTCCCACGACTCAGTTCAGTTCGAAAAATCAATTTTGAAATCGGGAAAGTATTCCGAAGCTTATTGGCCCCACCACAGGCGGGTTTACCGGTTAATCTTGAATAGGGCAGTATGAAATTGAAGCCGGTGAACACCGGCGCGAGGGAGATTGCAATGACGGCAAAGATCAAGTTTGGCACTTCTGGGTGGCGGGCGATTGTGGCGGACGAGTTTACCGTGGCCAATATTCAGTTGGCGGTGGCGGGAATTTCCGCCTACGTGAAGACGCTGCCGGAGCCGCACCGTGTGCTGGTGGGCCGCGATCCGCGCTTCCTGGGCGAGAGCTTTGTGGACGTGGCGGCGCGGGTGCTGGCTGGAGCCGGAATTACGCCGATTGTGATTCCCGAGGCCGCGCCGACCCCGGCCATCGCCTATGCGGTGCGCGAGATGAAGACCTCTGGGGCCATCAACTTTACAGCCTCGCACAATCCGCCGGAGTACAACGGCATCAAGTATTCGACCCCCGACGGCGGGCCGGCGCTGCCTCAGGCCACCGGGCAAATCGAAGCGGCCATCACCGCGATCAGCGCCGCCGGAGGCGCGATTCCCATTGCCAATCCTCCCGAAGGCGGCTTTGAAACGGCCGATGTGAAGCCGGCCTTCCTGAAGCGGCTGGCGGAGTTGGTGGACCTGAAGGCTATCGCCAAGTCGGGCATCAAGGTGGTTTACGATCCCTTCTGGGGCGCGGGGCGCGGGTACACCTCCGATATCCTGCGCGAGGCCGGTGTGACGGTCGAAACGGTTCACGACTACCGCGACGTGCTTTTTGGCGGTCATGCGCCGGAGCCCTCCGACGCCTTGCTGGGCGACGCCAAGGCAAAGATGAAGGAGATCGGCGCGCATCTCGGCCTCGCCACTGATGGCGATGCCGACCGTTTTGGCGTTTTGGACGCCGATGGAAGCTTCATCCAGCCGAATTACGTGATTGCGCTGCTGTTCGACTACCTGGTGGAGACGCGCGGCTGGAAGAACGGCGTGGCCAAGAGCGTGGCGACGACCAATCTGATCAATGCTCTGGCCGAATACCACAAGGTTCCGCTCTATGAGACGCCGGTGGGCTTCAAGTACATTGGCGAGCTGATTAACGGCGACAAGATCGCCATTGGCGGCGAGGAGTCGGCGGGGCTGACCATCCGCGGCCATGTGCCGGAGAAGGATGGCGTGCTGGCCGGCCTGCTGGTGGCCGAGATGGTGGCCAAGCGCGGCAAGACGCTGGGCGAGCAATTGAAAGATCTATTTGCCAAGGTTGGTTCCTTCTATCCGGTTCGGGAGAATTTCCGCTTGACCGAGGAGCGCAAGGCCGCGTTCACTGAGAAGTTGAAGGCCGATCCGACGGAGCTGAGCGGGCGCAAGGTGGCCAAGATTGTGCGGACCGATGGGCTGAAGCTCATCTTTGAAGACGGCTCATGGGTTTGCTATCGCCTTTCCGGGACTGAACCGGTGGTGCGGGCCTATTCGGAGGCGCGCAGTGCGCAGGACACGGAAGCGCTGAAGGCGGCGGCCGAAAAGTTCGTGCTCGATTAGGTTTTTGACCGCATCATTTCGCACCTTTCAATGGGTGTGACGGAATTCCACCCCAGGCGCAAAAACAAAAGCGCGTCGAGGGTGGGCACCCAGCTTTGGTACAACTTCAAGCTGTCAAGGGCTAGGAATGAATGGGGCTTTATGCCGGATGAGATGACAAAAAACCTAGCTGGAGTAGCTGCTCCGATGCCCGTGCGCGCGCTGAGCTTTGTGCAGCGCGCATGGCGTCCGGCGGTGTCCATGATGGCCGTGGCGCTGGCGCTGCTGCTCGGCTGGCATGTCTTCAACGGCAAGAACGGCGTCTCGGTCTGGGAGCAGAAGCGCGCCGAGGACCGCCAGTTGCGCAAGGAAATCGACGACCTCAACGAGGAAAATTCGCGGCTGCGCAACCGCATTCAGCAGCTCCAGACCAACCCGGACGCCATTGGCCAGGTGGCGCGGGATAAGTTGCACTACACCAAGTCCAACGAGGTGATTGTCACCATGCCTCCGGACAAGGCGGCGCAGCAGCCGCAGTCGGCTGGCGCGAGCAAGTAGGCCGGTCGCGGTGCTCTGTGCATAACGATAAGCAATATAATCGCCTCATATGCTGAACGAAGCAATGGTCATCATTGACGTGCAGAACGCCATTCTTGGCTCTGCCGACTCGCCGCGTCGCATCGAAAATCATGCCGCTCTCGACGTTGTTGTTGCGCGGATTGCCGCGATGATCGGACGTGCGCGCAGCCAGGGGGTTCCCGTCTTGTTCGTGCAGCACGCTGGACCGGCAGGCCATCGTCTTGAAGCCGGAACGCCCGGCTGGCAGATTCGGCCCGAAATAGCACCGGTCGCAAGTGATCCCGTCATTCACAAAACTGCTTGCGATTCGTTTTTCGAGACGACGTTGACCATGGAGCTGAAATCACGCCGGATTGGCAAGCTGATCGTTGCCGGTTGCATGACGCAATATTGTGTTGATACCACCGTGCGCAGGGCTGTGAGCCTGGGATACGACGTCACTTTGGTGAGCGATGGGCACATGACTGCGGATTTCGGCGAACTCACCTACGAGCAAATCATTGCCCATCACAACGCGCTGCTGGATGGCTTCGATGCCGGATCCCATGCGGTGCGGGTTGTACCGCACGATCAGATCTTTTGATTGGCAGACATCGCACGGTTTATCCGTTGATCTTCTAAAAATCCACATGCGCCCGCACTGAGCCCACCCATGCCGGGCCGCGGTCGCGGTTGTAGCCGGGGTTGTTGATATGCTGCACATCGACAGCGTAGAACAGTCCCCGCCATGCGTGCAGGTTGTAGTAGCCCTCGACAAGATTCTCGCGGCCATAATTCAGATTGCCATCGCCCAAGAGAAACCCGAGGCCTCCCAGACGCAGATACTCCTGATGGTCGCGTTTGATGGCGTTCGAGACGACGGCGAGACCGACCTTGTCCACTGGGCGATGCCAGCGTGCACCGGCGTAGTCGGCTCCGGCCTCAACGGTCTGGTCCACTTCGGTGTAGGCGTAGGACTCGTGCTGGCCTTCGTTCCAGCCGAAGCGGCCAAAGACGCGCAGATTTTCCGTCAACTCCTGCTCCGCGTTGAAGCCGAAGCCGTATTTGAGCGCGCCGATGTGCTCGTGGAGCAGGATGTTCGGCGTGTTTCTGGTTCCGGCGACGGCTTCGACAGCCTCGCGATAGGTGCCCATGTGCGCGCGATTGGCGAAGAACAGCAGGCGCTCGGTGCCTTTGCGGTGCGGAATGAAGCTGTGGCGCAGTTCGAATTCGCCGTTCTGCGCATGAGCGCGGCTGAAGGCCCAATCCAGGTCGATGCCGTTGGCCACGACGGGCATGGCAAAGAGGCCGTAGCGCAGGCTCCACGTCCGGTCGTCGTACTCGGCCAGGCCACCCACCGTGTAGCCGCGTGTGTCGGCGGCGTAGTCCCATGCGCCGTTGTTGTCCGCCGTCCAATTCATGAACTGCAAGTGGCTGTCGGAGCCGGGACCGTTCACGTCAAAGAAATCCGGCAGCGTCATTCTGCCAACGCGCAGCTCGACGCGCCGCACGGGCACGCTGGACGCCACGGCAAAAAAGCCCGGCTCCTGGCGGGTCGTCTCCTGCGTCAGGCCGATGACCTGATGAATCTCGTAGCGGGCCAGATAGGGCGCGGAGCCGAGAGATGGATTGCGCACCACATCCAGATTTGTGAAGCCGGCCAGCCCTAGTGCCTCGCTCAGGCCTCGCCCGCCGGAGGCTTCCACGTCCAGGATCAAATCGGTGTTGTAGCGGATCGAGCGCGTGGGCCTGAGAGCGGTGTAGAGCGTGCCCAGCAGGGAAGTCTTGTACTCGGCCGAATTGCGAAAGCTGTTTGTTCCTTGATAACGAGAATGGAAAGGCAAACGGCCCTGGTAGATGACGTTGACCTGCCCGGAGAGCCACCAGCGGTGGTCGTCCGAGTGCGGAGCCATGGTCACCGTGGGCGCTTCGATTGGGCCGCGGCCTTCAGACGCTGCGTCGCCTGCGGCGCTTCCTGCGCTGTCGGGCTTGGCCGCCAGCAGGAGCGGGAGTGGACCGGTCTGTGCGAGCTGCTGTGCCGGGATTGCTTGCGGCTCCGGCGCAGAGGGCAGGCCTTTGGGCGCTTGAGCGGAGGCCATGAGCGCCAGTGCAAGAGTGGCCAGTGCGCTGGCGAGTGAGCGCAGAAGGCTGGAGGGTATCGAGAGTGACCGGGAGATCATGAACACGAGGAATCCTTTTAATGGTAGCGTGGGGCGTGTGAATTAGGGATAAAATATGAACGAAACCATACCCCCACTTAGTAGATACCATACCGGGGGAGGGTATTGTCAAGGAGAGGCAATGACTCAGCATGAGCGCGAGAAGGTCAAGCTGTTGCAACGATTGAGAAAGCTGCGCGGGCAGTTGGATGCGGTTGAGCGGGCTCTGGTCGCCGATGAGAATTGTGGCGGGCAACTGATGCTGCTGGCCGCTGTGCGCGGAGGCGTGTATGCATTGATGGGCGAAGTGCTGGAGGACCACATCCGCTTCCATCTCACCGATGAAGCCAAGGCGCAGATCACTCCGGAACTGGCCGAGGATCTGATCGACATGGTGCGCGTTTACCTGAAGTGAAGGCGTGAACGATTGCAGCCTGGCAAGGGAATTCAAGGGTTTGTCTTTTGCTTTTCGCTGAATTCTTGTTGGGTTCTCCCTGAGTTGTGAATCCGGGGCGGTTTTCTGTAGTTTTATGCTCGATATAGAAAATCTATCGTGATTCATTCAAGTTGCCGTGCCACCTCGCCCAGCCCGCGTTCCAGGCGGGCGAGGTGACTCGGGTTAGAGGTTAGAAGGTCAGCTTCACCGCGCCCTGGAAGAGTCTGGCGTTGGAGCCATTGGCCGTCGATGTGATTCGACCGAAGGTTGAAGATGTTAGCGCTGGGGCGGCGGCCAGATAGCCTGCGCTGCTGCCAGGAGCGGCGAAGTCCGGATGGTTCAGGACATTGAAGGACTCGATTCGAAGATCCAGCTTCAATGCCTTGTGCAACGCAAAGGAGCGGGTCAACGCGGAATCTATCTGCAGGAACTTGGGGCCCCGATAGGCGTATTGCCCAGAGTTTCCGAATGTGCCCTGCGCATTTTGCTTAAACGCGGCGGTGTTGATGTACTGTGCGTTAGTTGATGCTCCGCTCTTGATCTTATTGTGGGTATACACGGGCGAACCTGTCCGATCAGGGCGGTCACCGCCTTCAGCAATCAGGGAGTTGTCCTGCCCTGACATGACCGTGAACGGAGCGCCGTCCGTGATGTGCATCAAGGGCGAAATCTCCCAGTGATTCACCGTCGCGGCCAGTAGGCCATGCAGGGAGTTGAAGTGGCTCGATGCCACAACGGTGGTGTTGATAACATGCCTGAAATCGAATCCGCAGTTTCCTTTGTCTCCCTTGATGTTGGCCGGATTCTGGATGGTGAGGGTGCTGACGTCCGCCGCGTTGTCCGAGATGTCGATGCAATGCGACCAGGTGTAGTTCGCCATTAACACGAAGTTCGACGACATGCGGTGCTGAATGGAAGCAATCATGCCGTTGTAACTGGCATTGGCTCCAGCCATGACGTAGACCGAGCCGGCTCCGCTGCCGATGCCGCCGGTGGTGCCGCCGCCCGCATAGTAGGGGCCAGCGGTGGAATTGGCAAGCGTCAGCTTATAGCGCATGGCCGTGTTGGCGGTGGTTGAACAAGGTGAGGTTCCTGCTCCATGTGTTGGTGTCACCTTTGCGTTACTGCTGCAGTCAGACCCTGAAATGTAGACCGCTGGATTCATCGGCAGACCGTATGGTCCAAAGTCTGTCCTGTTTCCGTTGTAATCGATCTCTGCCTGCCAGCCGTGGCCGAATTCATGCTGCACACTGGCGGTGTACTGGATCGTGTAAGGGGAATGGAACTTGGAGGGAAGAACAAAATACTGCCCTCCTTTCGGGAAGACAAAAGAGGACGACGGTACTGGGGCCTCAGGAAAAGGATTGGTCGTCACCGAGCCGTTAGACCACGGACTGTCAAAGCTCAGAGGCGTGCTTCCCGCAGTATTGGCAACCGTCAGGCCAAAGGGCGGATTCTGCTGCACGCGCTGGCTGGTGAAGAGGTTGGGTGAGTCATAAACCAGCGCCCCGCCGACGCGGAAGACCGTCTTGCCGTTTCCCCTGGGATCGTAGGTGGCGCCGACACGGGGAGAGAACTGCCAAGGCGAGTTCTGCGTAAAGGCCTTTGGAACTCCCTTGTCGCCGTGAAAGAAGCTGCCCGCGGGAGCGTTTGTGTACACCGAACTGACGGTGCCGGCCACGAACGCATCGTAGTTGAAGACTGATCCGCGGTTGAAATAATCCGTGGCAACATACTCCGGATCCCAGCGCACGCCGGCATTGAGCACCAGCTTGCTGGTTGCGTGATAGGTGTCCTGAATGTAAGCGCTCGGAATCGGCTGGCGCATGGCATTCTGTTGGGCTTTGCTCTGTGTAAAGCCGCTCATGGAGCCGGTCAGGAAATCCAGGTTGGCGTCGATTCCCAATCCAGAATTTGTGGTGGATTTTGTTCCGGTCGGGCCAAATTTGCTGTAATTGCCAGAGAAGGTGAAGAATCCATCCCCCTCGTACACGTTGCTGACGTTGAGTTGGGTGCGGACAAACTCGCCGCCGAAGGAAATCTGATGTTTTCCGTGCATCCAGTTCACATCGTCGGCCAGCGACAGCGTGTTTACGTTGAAGAAGGCTGACGAACATTTGCTGCAGTACACATTCCATTTGCTGGTTGCGGTAAAGTACGACCCGATGGAGGTCAAATCGTAGAACACAGATGTAGCTGGAGCGGTGGTGGTCAACGCGCCATTGCCCAGATCGCCGTAATTGATGCCCGTCGCTGCCGGACCGCGGTCGTTGCGCCGCCGGGTTACTGTGGCGTGGGCCGAGTTCACCAGGCTCTTGCTGATGATGTACGTTTCACCAAGCGTGAATCCTTGCGCGCGCTCATTGTTGCCGGCGTTGGCGGTGATCAGGATGTTAGTTGGCGAATAGTAAGTCGGAAGCTTATAGCCGTCGAGAAAATACCGGCCATAGAGGCTGTGATTGGAAGTGAGGGTCGAGTCGACGCGGGTGACAAACTGGTTCTCCGTGAAGTCGACAGGAATCGCAAAGGTAACAAGGCCATTGGCGGCCGTCGAAGTCGGAAAGAGCGTCGTCAGGGCTTTCGCTTTTGGATCGACAGTCCACTTAAGTCCTGCCGCAAGGCTTGCCGGATCGTTGTAGTTGTTGTTGGTAATCTTTATTCCGGTTTGCGGGTCATAGAGTTGACCTGCGCCTGTAGCCGAGTTGATCACATCCGACGCCGAGAAATCTCCCAGCAGATTTGCGGCTGTTGGCACATAGGCGGTGGTGTTGGACTGAAGATTGTTGCTGATTTCATGCTGGTATCCAACAAAACCGAAGAGCTTGTCGCGAATGATTTTTCCGCCGAAGGTGCCGCCAAATTGATTCTGGTGCAGGATATCTTTCTTTGTGGAGAAGAAGTTGGTGGCATTGATGTAGTTATTGCGAATGAACTCAAAACCCGAACCATGCCACTGGTTCGATCCCGAGCGGGTTACCACGTTGACCAGGCCGCCCGGATGCAGACCGCTCTGCGCGCCCAGGGCGGCGGTTTCCACGCTGAACTCGGCTACCGCGTCCGGGAAGGGAAAGGGCAGATTGACGTTTGTCATGTAGTCGTTCTGATCGGCGCCATCCAATCTGTAATCGGTGGCATTGCCCTGTCCGCCGCCGATGGAGATCACGGCGGAACTGTAAAACGTCTTGCTGCCAGATTCGTCGTTGTTCTCGTTCGCGTTGACGGCGCCGCCGGTGAGGGTGATCAGTGAGGTCATCTGCCTTCCATTCAAAGGCATCTCCGTCATCGTGCTCTGATCAATGGTCTGTTTGAGTGAGCTGTCTTCGGTCTGCAATGCCAGACCGGATGACTCGACCTCCACGGTGACGTTGGTTTGACCGATTTTCAAGGCCGGGTTGACGGCAATGCTGCTGCCGACCTCGAGAACGATATTCGTTTGGCGATAGTGCTCAAAGCCTTGTGCCGACACTTCCACGTTGTAGGTGCCGATGGGAATGTTGGGAAGGCTGTACAGTCCACTGCCGCTGGTTGCGGTTGCGTGTTTTACCTGGGTATCGATGTTCGTGGCCGTGACCGTTGCGTTTTGAACCACGGCGCCCGTCGCATCCGTTACAACACCCTGGATACTCGCGGTACCAGCTGTCTGGGCGTTCACTTTTGCACCGAATAAAAAGAGCGTGATACAGAATGAAAGGAAGATCCAGCAATGGAAGATCCCCTGCAGATTGAAGCGGGTGTATCTCATTGAAGCCTCCAAGTGGTTGTCAAAGATCAACTGACATAGGCCCAAGCTCGAATCAGAGATTCTACGTCTGCTGTCATCGAGGAGGCGGCTGAACTTTATCCAGCCGTTATCTTGGGTCTCAATTGCCGGAACAAATCTATATAGTGGTTAGTCCAGTGGTGTCAAGATTTATTTGATATAGAAATACGAAACCTTATAGGTTGCTTTTAATGAAACTGTTACGTCTATTGCTCAAGATAGATTGGTCTGACCTCTTGAACCGCCATGTCGTGGAAAGACGCGGAGACAAGGGGAAGAAATCGAAGCGGTCCAGCCGACTTAAACCGACCGGAAGCAGGGACTTGGGTACTTTGGATTCGGGAGACAGTAAGTGTGGTTTCGCTCTAGGCGCCGGTGCTGATGGCGGGCGCGCGCAGGGCGTCCAGGTCGGCCGTGAGGTCTTTGGAGAGGGCTTGCTGGGCGGCTTCGGTTAGCTTGGCGCCCTGGCTGGTGAGGTAGAAAACGTCGATGGCGGTTTCGCCTTCGGTATCGATGAGCGCCACCTTGATGTTGCAGTCGTGCTTGTTGAAAGCCAAGGCGATCTGGCGCAGCAGTCCGGGCAGATCCTGGGCCACGACTTGCAGAATGGTGGAGTGGGAGGAGGACTCGGAGTCGAACTCCAAGCGGGTGGCCACTTCAACCTTCAGGTTGTCGGGATTGTTCCGGTGGCTGCGCGCCTCAAGAAGCTGCGCGACCGGGAGTTTGAGCGCGACCACATCGTGCAGATATTCCCGGAAGCGATCTCTTTCGCTTGGGTTCAGCTCAAGCGTGCGAAAACTGTCGGCGAACTGAAAGCTGTCAACGATGACGCCATTGTCATTGGAGAAGGCGCCGGCCTTGACGATGTTCATGCCCCAGGCGGCAAGGGCGCCGGCCATGTCGGCGAACAGATGCTTGCGGTCGCGCGTAATGACGGTCAGCTCATAGAGCTGGCGGTGAGGGTGCAGCTCGAGCTGCACGACATCCTGGTTGAGATTGAGAAACAATTGAAAGTGGTCGCGAATCTGCTCGGGGAGGCGGGTTTGCAGATAGCGTTGCGGCAGGCCTTCAAGGAATTGCTTCAGGGCGTCGTACTGCGCGGGGAGTACCATCGAGCGAATGCGATTCAGCAGCGTGGGGTCGGTGGCGGCGCGGTAACGGACCTCGTCGACCGAGCGGTCCATGAAGTTGGCGGTGGCCATATAGAGCTGCCAGAGATTTTCGGCTTTCCAGGGCGTGAGCGCATCGGGGTTGACGGCCTTGATATCGGCGAAGGTCAACAGCGTGAGCATCTTCAGCATCATGGGGTTGCCGATCTTTTCAGCAAAGCCGCGTACGTTTTCCGGGTCAAAGATATCGCGGCGCAGAGCGTTGGACATTTCCAGGTGAAGGCGGATGAGATTCAGCACATCCTCGCGCTCTTCGCTGTCGAATTCCAGGCGGGCGAGAAAAGCGTCAGCCAACTCAACGCTGGGAGCAACGTGATCTTCGGTGCGGCGGGCCTTGCCGGTGTCATGAAGCAGCAGGGTGAGCAGGAACAGGTCCAGGCGGTCGATTTCGGGGACGAGCTGCGCCAGGCGCCGTTCATATTCGTTGGCGGGCTGGCGGAGGCCGTGGACGTTGTCGATGGCCAGGAAGGAGTGCTCGTCGACGGTGTAGCGGTGATAGCTGTCGCGTATGACCAGAGCGTCGATGCCATGGAACTCGGGAACGAGCATTTCCAGAATGCCGAGAGCGTGCATGGTGCGCAGCGATTGCGCGGCATAGGGCCCAATCAGCACTTCCCGCAGCGCGTTCCACAGGTATGGCCCTTCGGGAATGTGAATGGCCAGGGCGGGCAGTGCGTCCGTGATGCGGTCTTCGGCGGTCTGCGAAAGCGTGTAGCCGTGGGCGGAGATCAGCGAAAAGATGCGCAGGATGGAACTGGGGTCGCTGAACTGCGCGCTGGGCGCAATGTCGATGCGTCCCTGATTGAGAAAAAAGTCGGTTCCGGCGATGGGGGTTTGACGGCGGCGGAACTGGCGATAGAAACTGACCGGGGCGGGGACGCTCTCCATCAGCAGAACGGCGCGGCGATAGACGACGCGTGCATGGCGATAATAGGTGCGCATCCAGTAGGCCGGGTCGGCCGTGCCACGGGTTTCCAGCCCAATCGAGTTGGCCGCTGCCTCATCCTGCGATTGCCAGTCGAGGGTATTGTCGTCGCGCCCGTGGCGGAAGTGAAGGAAACATCGCGCCGCGGCCAGGAAGTCAAAGGCCGCCTCGGCGTCGCCGCGGGCGCTCTGGAAGACGCCGCCGCGATGGCGGGGCCATTCCCTGGTCTCCTTCAACTGAAACAGCAGGGCGAACCAGACAGCGAGGTTGTAGTCGCGCAGGCTGCCGGGACACTCCTTGAGGTTGGGCTCCAAATGAAAAATGGTGTTGCCGAACTTGGCGTGGCGGGCACGGGCGTTTTCTCCCAATTTCTGCGTGATCGCATTCCACTCGCTCAGCACCAAACCGGGAAAAACAACTTGGTGAAGCTGCTGATAAAGAGGAAAATGCCCGGCGAGAAAGCGGCGGTCAAGCGTGGATACGGCAAATTCGTAGTTTTCAGGGTCGAAGCGGCCGGCTTCCTTGAGGGTGCGCGAACAGGGGCTGGCGCGCAGGCCGATGTCCCACATACCCTGGATGAAGGTGCGGACCGCGTCCTTGGACTGCTTCTCCGTCTTTTCGTCGGCAAAGGCGAACAGAACGTCGATGTCAGAGTAGGGAAAAAGATCCTTGCGGCCATAGCCACCCAGGGCCAGCAGGGAGATGCCTGCGGCGGGGTGGTCGGCAAAGACGCGCCGCCACATTTCAATCAGAATCCGGTCAACGACCGCCGAGCGGCGGCGAATCGCGGCCGTGCCATCCCCATTGCGCTCGAAGGTCTCGAACACGAGCGCCATCTGCTGCGTATACTGCTGCCGAAGATCGTCAACTGTCAAAGCGACTGGATTCATGGGTGATTGTTCGTGGCTTGCCAAAGCAAGATGAATATTCAATAGAATAAGCGAAGTTGGTGGAAATGGCGAACTTTTGGCAGTTTGTCCCTGTGAGGCCATTTGCATTCGCCCTGATTTTCTGCAATTGCGGATTGAAACGGGTGGCTTCCCGCGTTTTCAGATCGACGGAAAACCGTTCCGGCTCAAGCCGGTTTCATTCTGAACCCGCAGTTGGAGCGTTCGGCGGAAATGCAGCGCTCGCTCGCATTTTGCCGATAGAATAATGGGTTAAGCAAGTCGACTTGCTCTATTGCGTAGAAGACCGCTTCCTGGTGGTCAAACGTCAGAGGCAGGGCTGGGAACGCGGGCAGGATCAGGCTGTCACGGGGGAGGGCATCATCGGCGCACGAATGCGATTGGGCGATTTGCTGCTCAAGGCAAATCTGGTCACTGCAAAGGATATTGCCGAGGCGCTGGAGTATCAGGCCAGCCACGGCGGACGGCTGGGCGATAATCTTGTGGCTCTCGGGGTGATTGACGCCGCAGGTCTGGAAGCCTTCCTGAAGCGCATTCCTGCCGAGCCTGCCGATCTGGCGGCCACTGGAATTGAAGAGACCGAGCTTCTGAGCCTGTTGATGCGGCTGATCTATTCAGGCCGCCTGCAAAGCTGCCGCCAGTTCGTTGATGCCATCAAGCTGCCTTATCCGTTGGTGACCGATCTGGTCAAAATGGCCATCGACCGGAAATTTTTGCAGAACCTTGGCATGCGCGGCGCATCGAGTTCGATCGACATGATGTATACGTTCACCGAGGAGGGCAAGCGGTGGACGATGGACTCCATGGAACGGACCGGCTATGCGGGCCCCGCGCCGGTTACCCTGGAGGAGTTTTCTTACCAGGTGTGCCTGCAGAAGCTGACCAACGAGAGGGTCACCTTCGAGCGCATCCGCAGGGCGCTGGGCGAACTGACCTTTGACGACAGTATTGTCGAGCAGAGCGGGCCGGCGTTGAACTCGGGCAGGGCCATGCTCCTCTATGGCCCCCCCGGCAATGGCAAGACTTCGTTCGCGCGCTCTCTCAGCAACGCTTTCAGCGACGTGGTCTATATCCCTTATGCGATTACCGTCGAGGGACAGATTATCCGCGTCTTCGATTCCAGCGTGCATCTGGCCGTCGAATCCGTTGTCGCCAAGGCGAAGCAGACCGAAGGCGCGACAGCCTCCGACAGCCTGGGCGAGGAAAGCATTTTCGGCGAGCAAAGCAGCGAATTCTTTATCCGGGCAGAGGAATATGATGCGCGATGGGTTGCCTGTCGGCGGCCTTTTGTTGTGACCGGCGGCGAACTGACCCTGGAGATGCTGGATCTTCTCTATGACAAGACGGGGCATTTCTATGAGGCGCCGCTCCACGTGAAGGCGCTGGGAGGCTGCTTCATCATCGACGATTTCGGCCGCCAACTGGTTCGTCCAACCGATCTGCTGAACCGCTGGATTGTGCCCCTGGAGAATCGTGTCGACTATCTGAAGCTGCATACCGGAAAAAGCTTCGAGATTCCCTTCGAGGAACTGGTGATTTTCTCCACCAACCTTGAGCCGGAAGACCTGATGGATTCGGCCTTCCTGCGCCGTCTTCCCTACAAGATCGAGGTGGGCGCGCCCAGTCTCGAAAATTACCAGCGTATTTTCGAAAATGAGTGCAAAAAACAGGGAATCGCGTTGACCGATGGGGTGCTCGAAACCATTGTGGAGAAGCTCAATGCGGGAAAAGGCATGGAACTGGCGGCCTATCAGCCGAGGTTCATCGTCGATCAGGTCGTGGCCACCTGCAAGTTCATGAGGCAGCCTCCGCATTTCGAGCCGCGCTTCATCAACTATGCGCTGAACAATTTGCGGGTGAAACGTAACTCACCGCTCCCTACCAGGACGGTCTCCGTCTAAGAGGCGGTTCCGGCAGGGAGCAGGAGTGTCAGGCAAGCAGGCAGAATTCAGATTGCGGTTTCGCCGCGTTCGTCGTTGCGAATCCGGATGGCTTCGTCAATGTGGCTGATGAAGATCTTGCCGTCGCCGATGCGGCCGGTGCGGGCGGCTCCGATAATGGCTTGAAGGGCTTTATCCTTCTGATCGTCGGTAACCACCAGTTCAATCTTGATTTTAGGCAGCAGGTCAACGGAGTATTCGCGGCCGCGATAAAACTCAGTGTGCCCCTTTTGGCGGCCATGGCCGCGGGCTTCAAGAATCGTCATGCCTTCAATGCTTGCTTCGAGCAGAGCATCCTTGACTGCATCTAATTTGGAAGGCTGGAGAATGGCTTCAATTTTGAGCATACGCAAAACGCCTCGTCTGACAGCGTAACAGCCGGGGGGCTTGCTTGGGCAGTCCCCCCGGCATTTTGATGATCAGCAAATGAGCGAAGAACCTTATGAATTAAGGTCGTAGCCCTCTTCGTTGTGCTGCGACAGGTCGAGTCCTTCGGCTTCCTGTTCTGGCGTGAGACGCAGGCCGACAACCTTGTCAACGACAAACAGCAGCACCAAGGTGCCGACGATGGAGATACTCCAGGAAATCGCGACCCCGGCAGACTGGTTGAGCATCTGGCTCCAGTGGCCGTCCACCGCGCCGCTCGCGAGCGTCTTACCGGCGGCGTTCTTGAAAATGGGATTGATCACGCTGGTGGCGAAGATGCCGGTCAGCAGCGCGCCCATGGTTCCACCGGCTCCGTGAACGCCAAAAGCGTCGAGAGAGTCGTCGTAGCCGAAGAAGCTTTTGACGATGAAGACCATGAAGAAGCAGAAGACGCCGGCGATGAAGCCGATGGCCAGGGCGCTCATGGGCTGCACAAAGCCCGAGGCCGGAGTGATGGCGACCAGTCCGGCAACCGCGCCGGAGATGGCGCCCAGGGCGGTTGGCTTGCCGTTGTGAATCCACTCAGCGATGGACCAGCCGACGGCCGCCGCCGCTGCGGCAAAGTGTGTGTTGACGAAAGCGCTGGTAGCCAGCGAGCCCGCGCCCAAGGCGCTGCCGGCATTGAAGCCGAACCAGCCCACCCACAGAAGGCAGGCGCCGATGAAGCTGATCACCATGGAGTGGGGCTGCATTTTCGTGTAAGGGTAGCCAACGCGCTTGCCCAGGTAGATGCAGGTGACCAGCGCCGAAACGCCGCTGGTGATGTGGACGACGGTGCCGCCGGCAAAGTCCAGGCTGGGAATGCGGCCGCCCGCGGCGTTCAGCAAGCCGCCGATACCCCAGACCATGTGCGCCATGGGGCAATAAACGAACAGAGACCAAAGCGAGAGGAAGATGGCCATGGCGCTGAATTTCATGCGTTCGGCAAAGGCTCCCGTGATGAGCGCCGGCGTGATGATGGCGAACATCATCTGATAGATCATGTAGGTCTGCTCGGGAATGGTGGGTGCGTAGTCGGGGTTGGGAGCCAGTCCCACGCCGCGCAGGAACAAGTGCTCAAAGCCGCCGATAAAGCTGTTGCCGTGGCCAAAGGCCAGCGAATAGCCCACGACAGCCCAGAGAATCGTCACGATGCCAATCATGGAGAAGCTCTGCATCAAGGTGCCCAGGACGTTCTTCTTGCGAACCAGGCCGCCGTAGAACAGAGCCAGGCCAGGGCCGGTCATCAACAGAACCAGCGCCGCGGAGACCAGCATCCAGGCGTTGTCGCCGGCTGACTGTGCGCTGGCACTGGCGGCTTGGGCAGCTTGAACCGATTGTTGGAGGGCGGTGATTTGGGCTTGTGTGGCTGGTGCGTCAGGGGCGGCGGGCTGAGCGAGCGTCAGGGCCGGAAATGCCAGAACGGCAGACAAAATAAGCAGTTTGATTCCACGACACATAAATCTTCACTCCCGAAAACGATGCAATATGCAAAAGCCTTGCTGCTGGGGCGAGAATCCGGCCGATCTTACGGATGAAGTGAAGAAAGATGCACCGGAAACGCGAGTCTGCACGGATCGAAGCCGCTGCCTGTGCAGAAACCTATACGCAACAATCAGGCACGGCTATCACCGCGTCACCGGGGAGTGACGCAGACTTCACGCCTACTTGATTCTCAATAGAGCGAGCATAAGATTTTGCGCATAAGGAACCCATAAAGAATTCACAAAAACAGGCGAATGCCTGCGCAAAAAAAGCTGAAAAACATTGCAATCTTATTGGTCTTGCGCTTGGGCTTTGCGTTTTGCCTATTATGCTGATTGTCATCAAGAGGCCTTTCTTCGAAGGCAGAAGGCCTCTCGATGGCAATCAGAATCCATGCAGCGACAGCCGCTAGATGGCGGCGTCTCCGCGCTCGTCGTTGCGAATGCGGATGGCCTCTTCGATGGGGCTGATGAAGATTTTTCCGTCGCCGATATGGCCGGTGCGGGCCGCGCCGAGGACGGCCTGGATCACCTTGTCCTTCAAAAGGTCATTGACAATGATTTCGAGCTTGATCTTGGGGACCAGATCGATGGTGTATTCGCGGCCGCGGTAGAACTCCGTGTGGCCTTTCTGGCGGCCATGGCCGCGTGCTTCCAGAATGGTAATTCCTTCGATGCCTGCTTCGATCAGGGCTTCCTTGACGGCGTCCAGTTTGGCGGGCTGGATGATCGCTTCAATCTTGAGCATATGCAGGTTCCTCGCTTCGGATCTCAATTTCAGGTGACGGTTTGAGACTCAACTATCCTATCCTAGCCGCAGAAGAATGACACGCGGCTGGGCATCCTTTTCCAGCAAATTACGAATTGAAATCGTAGCCTTCCTCGCCGTGTTGCGACAGGTCCAGGCCAACGGCCTCATCTTCGGCGGAGACGCGCAGTCCCATGGTCTTGTCAACCAGAAAGAGCAGCGCCAGCGTTCCCCCGATGGCCAGAACCCATGCTATACCCATGCCGATGGCTTGGTTAAGAAGCTGATGCCCGTTGCCATCGAGTGCTCCTGTGGGATTCGGTTGCCCTGCAGCATTCTTGCCGAAGACGGCGTTGATGGCGCCGGAGGCAAACAGCCCGGTGAGCAGGGCGCCCATCGTTCCTCCCACGCCGTGGACGCCGAATGCGTCGAGCGAGTCGTCGTAGCCGAAGAATCTTTTGACTTTGAAGACCATCAGGGAGCAGACCACGCCGGCAATGAGGCCGATCACAAGTGCGCTCATGGGCTGGACGAAGCCGGCGGCCTGGGTGATGGTGGCCAGTCCGGCTACCGCGCCGGAGATGGCGCCGAGAGCGGTGGGCTTGCCGTTCTGAATCCACTCGGAGACGACCCAACTGATGGAAGCGGCGGCGGCGGCGAACTGGGTGTTGACAAAGGCGCTGGTGGCCAGCGGACCGGCGTTCAGCGCGCTGCCGGCGTTGAAGCCGAACCAGCCGAACCAGAGCAGTGATGCGCCAATGAAGCTGAAGACCATTGCATGTGGCTGCATATCCTCATCCGGGTAGCCAAGGCGATGCCCCAGATAGACGGCGGTGACCAGGGCCGCAATGCCCGAGGTGATGTGAACCACGGTGCCACCGGCAAAGTCGAGCACCGGCCAGCGGCCGCCGGCGATGTTCAGCAGGCCGCCCACTCCCCAGACCATGTGCGCCATGGGGCAGTAAATGCACAGGGACCACAGGGAAAGAAAGACAGCCATGGAAGTGAATTTGACGCGCTCGGCAAAGGCGCCGGTGATCAGCGCCGGGGTGATAATGGCGAACATGAGCTGATAGATCATGAAGGACTGCTCGGGGATGGTGCCGCCATAGCTCGGATTGGGCTGGAGCGAGACACCGCGTAAAAAGACGTGCTCAAAGCCGCCAATAAAGCTGTTGCCTGCTCCGAAGGCTAGAGAATAGCCGACCAGCGCCCAGAGAACCGTGATCAGGCCCATCATGGCAAAGCTCTGCATCATGGTGCCGAGGATGTTCTTCTGGCGGACCAGGCCGCCATAAAACAGTGTCAGGCCAGGCGCGGTCATCAACAGGACCAGCGCCGCGGAGATCAACACCCAGGCGTTGTCGCCGGAGGCCTGGGCGCTCTGGACGGCTTGTGTGAGGGCTGCAATTTGGGCCTGTGTGGCCGGAGCCGAGCCGGACTGAGGCAAATTGGGGGTTACGGCCAACGCCATGGTTGGGAGTCCCATACAGGCCAGCAGCATGAACAGCTTGATTGCGCGACGTACCATCAATTTTCACTCCTAATGAAGATGCAGAAGACAAGAATCATGCGGTGAGTCAGGCTGAAGACCAGCCGCTGCTGCGGACGGTACCATTGGCTCAAACTTTGTGCAGTTCTCTCGGAAAAGCCTAGAGCCTCCAATATAAGGAACCCATAAGGATTTTAGAAATAACAGGGAAAAACGCCAGAAAGATAGTGATTTGCTATGGATTTTTCATCATTTCTGCGCTAAAGATTTCTTCTCGTGCCTCCGGCTTCCGAAAAGACGACGTGCAGGGGCGAAGATGGAGAACTGAAGATCGGCCGAGACCGGAAGCGCCGGCGGCGCAGGGCGGCATCGAGGTATAGTAGTCCTATGTCGGCCACGGCAGAACGCGACCATTATCTGTTTGGAGCGCTGGAGAGCAGCGCGCAAAACCGCATCAAAATGGCGGAAGTGAACTACGGCGTGGAAGCGCCTGAGGGGGTTCTGCTGACTTCCTTGGACTATGCCGTCAACTGGGTCCGCAAGAATTCCATTTGGCCGATGACCTTCGGCCTCGCCTGCTGCGCCATCGAGATGATGTCGACGGGCGCGGCGCGCTTCGATTTGGCGCGTTTCGGCGCCGAGGTCTTTCGGCCTTCTCCCCGCCAGTCGGATCTGATGGTCGTGGCCGGGCGGGTTTCCTGGAAGATGGCCCCGGTCATCCGCAGGCTCTACGACCAGATGGTGGAGCCGAAATGGGTGATCTCGATGGGCGCTTGCGCGACTTCCGGCGGGGTCTTCAATAACTATGCTGTGGTGCAGGGCGTCAACCAGATCATTCCCGTCGATGTCTATGTTCCCGGATGTCCTCCCCGCCCAGAGCAGCTTGTGTATGCGATTACGCTGCTGCAGGAGAAGATTCAGCGTGAGCCGCGCAGCCTGTCGAAGACCTTGAATGCGGGATCGGCATAGATCGGGATGCTGATGGCACAGGGAAGGGCAGGATTCGCTCGAAAGAATCGAACCGTCTGAAATGCAAAAAGAAAGCAAAGGGGCTGACCGGCAAGCCGGCCGGCCCCTTTGCTTATTGCGGAAAATGCTTTGGGCCTTGCGTTCCTCTTCGCGACAGAGCGAAAAACCTGTCGCGAAGAGGGGCTGAAACTACTTTTCGGCGGTCTTCTTGCCCGCGTGCTTCCTGGCCGCCAGTGGCTTGCGCGGCTGCGCCGTGACCTTGGTCTCATCGATCAATGTGGTTCCGGTCACATCGGCTGAGAAGGTGGCGCCGGAAGGCACCAGGTAGTTTTCCGCCTTCTGACTGTTCGCGGCGCCAGTCGCCACGCTGATGCGGGTCGCGTCAATGCCTTTCTCGGTCACCAGGTAGTCCTTGGCGTTGACGGCGCGCTTGTCTGCAGGATCCACGACGTTGGCCTGCTTGCGTCTTTCAGCCGCTGCCTGCAGCTTTGTCTTTTCCCTTGTATCCGAATTGCCTACGATGACAACCTTGGCATCGGACTGTTTCTGCAGGCTGAGGGCCACTTCATCCAGGCAAGCCTTGGCTTCGTTGTCCACGCGCGTTGGCCTTGCCTTGTCCTTGGAGAAACTGATCGAGCAGAGTGCCTGAGTGTGCTGCACTGGCGGCACTGGACGTGGAATGATCGTCACGTTGAACGAGGATGTAGTCTTGAGGCCATCACCATCGGTGACTTCGCAATTGATCGTCGCCGGCCCCACGGGAGCGCCCGCCGGATTGAACGTTTCCGTGCTGCCTGTGCCCGTAATTCTGCCGACTGAAGACAGGCAGTGATAGGTCAAGGGGCGATTCTGCGGACTGACAGCATCGGCCGTAATCGTGCTGATCTGATCCGGATAGAGTGTGCTGGGGCTGGCTGTGATGCTGAGCGTCGGCGGTTCAAACGCTTTCACTGTGAAGCTGGCCGAGCAATCAGCCCACCGGGCTGGGATGACCCGGAGGCATGCCCTGCTGGGTCTGTCTTCCCTCACTTGGGCCCTTACTGTATAGGTGCCGGGAGCCAGGGAATGTGTATCCACCGTGCCTGTTGTTTCACTACCCCTGACGCCTGCTCCAGACCAGCTATAGGTCACGCTCTTGCCGAAGTTCAGGTTACCGGCCGTTGCGGTCACCACGACTGGTTCGCCGGGATAGACCGAAGTCTTGTTGGGGGAGCACGACAGGGCAAGCGGCTGCGGAGAGTCAGAGGCAGCGCTGTGGAAGACGGCGCCGGCGCTCAAACGCAAGATATTCGCGTTGGCAACGCCCTCCTGAATTCCCGCTCCATAATTTTCGTAAACATGCTGGTAGTCCGCCTGGATAAGGCGAATGGCCATGTGATGCTTGAGGAACGAAGTATCGCAATCCATGCCGCCGCCGACGGTTTCCACCGACCCCCAATTGTCCAACTGCCAGTGGGGGCCGTCCGCGATCTCGCCGCCCATTAACACGTGAACGAACGGGGTGGTGCCGGAGTGACGAAAACGATAGATCACGCCGGCCGAACCGCCGCTGAACTGGTCCCGTGGCTTGTATTTATATTTTGGGCCATGAACTGAAGCTTCGTCTTGCAGATGGACATCGCCCAGGATTTCCCAACCCCAATGCCTGTTGACGTAACGGGCGATGCTGACCATTCCTCCCGGGCCGATGGGCACGTAGTTGAACGGTTGAGTTGGCGCTCCCACTTTCAAAAGCGTTTGCACGGTTCCGTGGGGCGACAGAAAGCTATAGCCGACAAAGATGTCCCACTTCGGCACGAGATCCTCTGGAGTAATACCCTTGACTGCTGAAGCGACTTGGGCCTTCATGCTGATAGGCAGCGAGACCGCGAGAGCCAAGACAAACAGGTGTCTGGCCTGCTTTGAAAAGTGTATGAACATGCATTTTCCCTTTGCGATCCATCGAGGAACAAATGGATCCATGCGCGCTGAACCTGGCCATTCAATGCCTGTTCAAGCAAACGCAGCACATAAAATATTGGAGTCTTAAAATCAAAATACCATATATGCGTCTCAGTGATTAAAATTTTCTAATCATGTGTTACCTTCAAAGCTACTTCGTTGGCTGTTTCGTGGTTACCATAATGACTGGATCCAAGGTTACTTCCTGGTCACTGTCGGAGCGGTTGCGGGAATTTGAGACACCATGAAACACCATTTGAGAGGCTCTGTTCCTAGGCGCTATCTCGATTGGCGACATTTTCTGGCAAGGCGGAGGATAATCCTCTGTAAAATCTTGTTCTTTCTGACTTCTGCTGTGCTAGCATTGTGCCGTGATGAATCGAGTCGTATATCGTTTTCACGGTGCCCATTGACTCATGTGTGGAAGCCGTGCGCATCAGTAACCGTTCCCCGATCTTTGGTTTTCTAGTGGAGGAATTGTATGAATTCGAGAAGTGTGATTTCTGTGTATCTGGTCCTGGCTTCGGCCAGTCTTGTCTTTGTGCCGATGGGCTGCAAGAAAGCTCCCCCGGTGACGTTGACGGCTGCGGCCGCCCCACCTGCTGTTTACCCCGGTGAGCCTGTTACCGTGACTGCCACCCCTGGCGATCTGAGTACCAAAAAGCACGTGAGTGTCCTTTATAGCTGGTCGGGAGATGCCGTAACGGGCAACGGAACGACGGCTACGGTGGCCACATCAACACTTGCGCCGGGCACCTATACGGTGAAGGCGACCGTGAAGGAAGGCAAGCCGGGCAAGGAAGGCTTGAAGCCTGGCCAATCCGCGGAAGCCGCGGCCAGCTATACCGTGAAACCGTTCGAGCCGCCGACGATCAGCATTGCGGCCAATCCGAGCACGATCAAGCCGGGTGAGGAAAGCGCCATTACGGCAACCGGACAGAGCCCGCAGAATCGCCCCTTGACGTATGCCTATTCGGCCACGGCAGGCACCGTGAATGGGACGGGAGCTTCGGCCACCTTTAACTCGACCGGCGCGCCGACTGGCACGGTCACAGTTACCGGCACGGTTACGGATGACAAGGGACAGACGGCCAGCGCGACGACCAGCGTAACGGTTCTGGCGCCCTATGTTCCTCCTGTTCCGCACGTTCAGGCACTTGCCACCATCAATTTTGGCAAGGACAAGAAGCGTCCGGTGCGTGTGGATAACGAAGACAAGGCGAATCTGGACAGCGTAGCTCTGGCTCTGCAGAAGGATCCGGATGCGAAGCTCGTGCTGGTAGGCGAGTCAACCACGGCGGAAAAGACCCCGAAGAAAGGCCACAAACACGCGAAGGTTGCGGATTTGGCTGCCGAGCGGGCCGTGAACGTCAAAGACTATCTGGTGACCGAGAAGGGCATCGATGCCAGCCGCATCAGCGTTGCCACAGGAACGGCGGATGCGCAGGCGGTGGAGCCTTACCTGGTTCCCTCCGGCGCGACTTTCGCGGCGGATGTCCAAGGAACCACCCCGGTGGATGAGTCGCTGGTGAAGGCGCAGCCTCGCAAACCGCTGGGCGCCAAAAAGCATCATCATGCCAAGGCCGCTGAATAGGAACAAACTCAGGGGCTGAGGTTCATTCGTCCGTCTTGCAACCCCTTCCTCGCTGCATCTTCAGTTTTTGCGGCGAGGGAGGGGTTTACTCGTTTTTTGCGTTGTGGATCACGAGATTCCAATGGTCAATTCGGATGTCTCGGGCGGTGGTTGTTTCATCGAAATACACGCGCGTCGCCTAGACCAGAGAATTCATTCCATTCCCATCCAATCAAAAAGAAGAACGATCTCCGTGTAGTCCGGGCGGATTACGCACCGCCGTGCTTGCGAGCCTTGATCCGGCGAATCTCTTCCATGCGCTGGGCGAGGATCTTCTCGCGGCCCTCTTGCGTGGGCTTGTAGTAACGGCGTCCCTTGAGCGAGTCAGGCAGACAATCCATGTCGGCAACCTTGCCCTCTTCGTTGTGCGCGTAAAGGTAGCCCTTGCCGTAGTCGAGTTCCTTCATCAGCTTGGTCGGCGCGTTGCGCAGGTGTAGCGGAACCGGCTCCTGGCGGGTCTCTTCCACCTCGCGCTGCACGACGCCGTAGGCCGTGTAAACCGAGTTCGACTTGGGCGCGAGGCAAAGATAGACGACCGCCTCGGCCAGCGCCAGATCGCCTTCCGGTGAGCCGAGAAAATCAATCGCCGCCTTGGCGGAGAGCGTCAGATTCAGCGCCTCGGGAGCGGCCAGGCCGATGTCCTCGACGGCCATGCGCACCACGCGACGGGCCAGATAGAGAGGATCTTCGCCAGCGGCAAACATGCGCGCCAGCCAGTAAAGCGCCGCGTCGGGGTCCGAGTTGCGCACGCTCTTGTGCAGCGCGGAAATCAGGTTGTAGTGCTCTTCGCCGGTCTTGTCATACATCAGCACGCGCTGCTGCACGGCCTCTCCGGCGATGGCCTTGTCGATGTGCTTCTGGTGCTCCAGCGCCGGTTCCATGGCCAGTTGAGCGGCCACTTCCAGCGTGTTGTAGGCGCTGCGGCAGTCGCCGCTGGAGTAGCCGGCAATCATCTCCAGCGCATCGTCGTCGGCGGTCAACTCCATTGCGCCCAGGCCGCGTTCCTTATCCTCCAGCGCGCGCCTGAGCAGCGCCGTAATCTGCTCCTCGGCGAGCGGCTGCAGAACGTAAACGCGGCAGCGCGACAGCAGCGCGGAGATGATTTCAAAAGAGGGATTCTCGGTGGTCGCGCCAATCAGGCGGATCGTGCCGCGCTCGACGTAAGGCAGAAAAGCGTCCTGCTGCGCCTTGTTGAAGCGGTGAATTTCGTCGACGAAGAGAATCGTCCGCGAGTGCATCTGGGAGGCTTGCGCGGCGGTGGACATCACCTGCTTGATCTCTTTGATGCCGCTGGTCACGGCGGAGAATTCAATAAAGCTGGCGCGGGTGGTTTCGGCGATGATCTTGGCCAGCGTGGTTTTGCCCACTCCCGGCGGACCCCACAGGATCATCGAGCCGGAGTCGTCGTGCTCGATCTGAACGCGTAACGGCTTGCCGGGGCCGACCAAGTGCTCCTGGCCGCTCATTTCATCGAGCGAGTGCGGACGCATCCGCTCGGCCAGCGGTGCGGTGCGGGGCGGCCCTTGAGCGCCTTCGGGTTCATTGTCGAAGAGGCTCATTGCGCGTTTCCAGTTGAGGACTTCGGGTGCCCCACCCTCGCCGCGCCGTTGTTCTTGCGGCTAGGGTGGGATGCAATTGCTTCATCCTCGGCCCGTTGCCGTGAGGCCGCGTAGAGCAGCACGCTGGCCGCGACCGCCGCATTCAGGCTTTCCACCTCGCCGGGGCAGGGAATCGTCACGGCTCCATCGGCCTCGGCGGCCACTTCCTTCGGCACGCCGTTGCCTTCATTGCCAATGATGAGCGCCACGGGTCCGGTCAGATCGACGCGATCCGCTGCTTCGGCCCCCTCGACGGCGGTCGAAAAAATCTTTACGCCAGCCGCGCGCAAGCGGGCAAAGCACTCCTCGGCGCTGGCCGCGAGCAGCGGAAGCCGGAAGAGGCTGCCGGCCGAAGCGCGCACAGCCTTCGCGTTCCAGGCGCTCACGGTTCCCGGCAGGCTGACAACCGCCTGGGCGCCAAAGGCCTCGGCCGAGCGCAGAATCGTTCCCAGGTTGCCGGGATCCTGCAAGCCAGCCAGCACAACAATCAGCGGAGCCTTCGCATCAAGCGCGAAAACATCCTCCCATGCCCATTGGGGCGGCTCAATCAGGGCGGCAACCGGCTGCGGCGTTTCGGTCGCGAGTACGGAATCCAGCAGCTCTCTGGGGACGAGCAGCACCTCGGTCTTCGCTGGCAGCCTCAGTCCTCCCAGCAGATGCTCGGCCTCCTGCGCCACAAAAACGCACGAAACGCGCAGTCCGGCGCGCAGGGCTTCTTGCAGCAGATTTGGCCCTTCAACGCCGACCAAGCCGTGTGCTTCCCGGCCCGGATGGGCCAGTGCGCGGCGCAAATCTTTCAGCCGGACATTCTGCTTACTCTGTACAATGCGAACAGGCATATCGGGGACGAACCGCTCTTTCCTTGGCGCTAGAGCGATTCTAGTCTGTTTGCGCCGATGCAATCAGGCGGAAAACGCAGCCGGACCGGCGCACAGACCGGAGCCCTGGCGGTTCCTGCTTTTTTTTGAGGATTTCCAGCTCGGGAACTTTAAGGTAGGCACTTTTGTCCGCGGAAATCATACGCGTCCATCCCGATCACCCCCAGCCGGACCGGATCGACCACATCGTTTCCTGTCTGCGCAAGGGCGAGGTCGTCGCTCTGCCGACCGATACCTTCTATGGCCTGTCCGTCGATCCGGTGAATCTGCACGCTGTCGAGCGGATCTATCAGATTAAAACCCGCCAGAAGTTCAAGCCCTTGTCGCTGCTGATCGCTTCACTGGCTCAGGCCTACGAACTGGTTCGCGACTCCGATTCGGCTCCCATGCTGGACAAGCTGGCGGAGCGCTTCTGGCCTGGCCCGCTCACCATCATCGTGGAGGCTGGCACCCGTCTTCCGCTGCGCTCGACAGCCAATACCGGCCATGTTGCCCTGCGCGTGCCTGACGCCGCCATTCCCCGCGCCGTTGTCGAGCGCTTCGGGTTGCCCATTACCGCGACCGCGGCCAACCTGCAGGGGGCGTCGGAGTGCACCAACGCCGCCTGCGTCCGCGACCAGCTCGGCGAGCTGGTTCCACTGATAGTCGATGGCGGTCCCACAGGCCAGACGCAGCCGACCACCATTATTGATCTCACGCTCGGAGAGGGACGCTGGGAGATCCTGCGCGAGGGCGCCATCCCCACCAGCGAAATCGTCACGGTCTTGAATCGGTGAAAAAATAGAGGTCAGAGATCAGGGGTCAAGGAACAGCTACAGTTCATTTCATCCATGGGCACTTCGGGCGGGTATTGCGGATAAACTGGTCTTTGATCTCTGTTCCCTGATCTTTGTAAGAGGTTCCGCATGAAATTTCCTTCCAGCCAAAAAAATCGCAACTGGATCCCGCGTGCCGCGCTTGCACTCCTGTTGGCGCTGGCTGCGGGGACTCTTGGCTGGTGCTACTGGGTCTATGTGCGGATTGAGCAGTATGCGAGCCAGGATCAGGCGGCCCAGGCCGATGCCATTGGCGTTTTCGGCGCGGCGGAGTACGACGGCCGGCCTTCTCCGGTTTATCGCGCCCGCTTGGATCATGTCCGCTCGCTCTTCAATCGCGGCATCGCTCCGCTGATCATCACGCTGGGCGGAAACGGCGGCGACCAGTTCAACGAAGGGACCGTGGGCCGCGAGTATCTGATGGGCATGGGCATTCCCGAGAGCGCCATCATCGCCGAAACCGAGAGCCGCAACACCGAGGAATCGGCCCGCCGCATCGCCGTCATCGCGCGCGCCAACGGGCTCCGGCGGCTGGTCATCGTCAGCGACGGAACGCATCTGTTCCGCATTCACGAGATTTGTGCCGCCGAAGGCCTTGACGTGCTCACCTCGCCCCGGCCGCGCGTCCCTGTCGAAGGCGGCGCGTGGGCGTTTGATCGCATCACCCACGAGATTCTCAGCTATACGGCCTGGAAGCTGCATTTGCATTGAAGCGCGGCTGATCCCGCAAGGAATGTGCGTAGTTTTGCGTGCCGCTGGGTGAACTCCGTGGCAGGTATGGGGCGGCTGAAATAATATCCCTGCGCCTCGTCGCATTCGCGGCTCTTGAGATAGGACAGCTCCTTGGCGGTTTCAACACCCTCGGCAACAACCCGCAGATGAAGGCTCCGTGCCATGCCGATGATGGCGTCCACAACGGCTGTGTTCACGGAGTTGGTCGTGACCTTGCGAATGAGTGACCGATCGATTTTTAGGGCATTGAGCGGAGTTTTCTGAAGATAACTCATGCTGGAGTAGCTCGTGCCGAAGTCGTCAACCGACACCCGTATGCCTTTTTTCTCCAGGGCCTTCAGAATGGGCGCCATCAGCTTGGCATATTGCATCAGAATGCCCTCGGTTACTTCCAGTTCGAGATTTCGAGGATTCATGCCGGTTTCGTCGATCAGTGCAAACAAGTCCTTGAGAAAATTTGAGTTTCGAAGCTGAATTGCCGAGATGTTCACGGAAATCACCGCATTTGGCAGTCCCTCATCCGCCCACGTCCGGGCGTGGGCGCATGCTTCGCGGAGAACCCAGGCGCCGATGGACAAAATCAAGCTGGAGTCTTCCGCAATGGAAATAAACCGTGCGGGAGAAATCGGTCCTCGCGTGGGATGCGTCCAGCGCAGCAGAGCTTCCGCACCGGTAATGGCTCCCGTTCCGAGGTCAATTCGTGGCTGGTAGTGCAGCTGAAGCTCATTTCCCTCGCAGGCGCGCCGCAGATCCTTCTCGATGGACTGCCGGCTTTTGGCCCTGACATTCATCTGCGGCCTAAAAAACCTGTAGGTGTGGCGTCCGAATGCCTTGGCTTCGTACATGGCCCTGTCGGCGTGCTTGATCAGTGTCTGTGCGTCTTGCCCGTCGCTGGGGTAAATGCTCACCCCAATGCTCGCGCCTATAAATAGTTCGTGACCGTCGATACAATGCGCGTTCGCCATCGACTTCAGGATTCTTTTCGCTGTAAACGCGGCATCTTCCGGTCGATTCACATCTTGAAGCAGCAAGACGAATTCATCTCCACCCTGGCGGCTGACGGTGTCCGGCGTGCGGACACACTCCTGTAGCCGTTTTGCGACGGATTGCAGAAGCTTGTCGCCAACCAGATGTCCCAGGGTATCGTTCATGTGCTTGAATTGATCCAAATCCATGAAGAGTACCGCAAATTGCCCTTCATCCCGGCGCGTCCGTGCGATTGCCTGCTCAATCCGGTCTTTCAGAAGCAATTGATTGGGCAGGCCGGTAAGAGGGTCGTGCTCGGCCAGCCGCATCATCTGTGCTGTCATTCTGCGCGCCACGGTCACGTCGTGAAAAACCAGAACCGCTCCGACGGTCATTCCCTCACGGTTGCGAATCGGGGCAATGGAGTCTTCGACAAAGATTACCTTGCCATCCGGCCGCACAAGAATGCAGTCCTCTGGCTGACACATGCCTTCGTTTCGCTCAGACAGTTCAGTCAGCTTGGATATGGGGTTTGGCGCTGGCATGCACGTGTTGGCGTCCATGATGTTGAAAACTTCAGCAAGTGGCCTGCCGGCCGCCCTTTGAAGCGACCAGCCAGTCATTCTTTCTGCGGTGGGGTTCAAAAACGAGACGTTTCCCGCAAGATCAGTGCAGATCAAGGCATCGCTCATACTGTCCAGCGTGATCTGTGCGTGCTCGACTTCCTTAAGCAGAGCGTCTTCGATAAGCTTTCGTTCCATGGCGCTGTGCAAGGTGCGCATCAGCTCGCGCGGACCGATCTGGTCCTCGATGATGTAGTCTTGCGCGCCTTCTTCCATGGCCCGCAATGCGGTTGCTTCGTCGTCCATGCCAGACAGCAGCACAATGGCGGCGCGGGGTGCGATTGCGCGGACTCGCCGCACGGCTTCCCGTCCTTGCGCATCGGGCAATCCGAGACCAAGTAAAACAACGTCCGTCGAACGCCTGGCAAGATGCTTCTCGGTATCTGCCAGGGATGCCGCCTGCGTCAACTCAATAGCGGATAATTCCTTTTCGTTGAATATCTTGCGGATCGATCGGGATTCTTCCTGGCGGTTTTCGACCAAGAGAACAGTTTTGACCGGGATCTCCATCTTTTGTTTGACCTCAAAAAGGGAAAGACCTCATCGTGTCCTATGGGAAGCGGGGATGCTCTCGATAGAGTTCTTACGGGTGTGTCATAAACAGAATGGCCAATGAATGTGAGACCGTCTGTTCAGTTTTGGCCACATCAGGCCTATTCAGGATTGGAAGAAGGCTGTGCCGAGGTAATCAAGAAATCGCTGAACAAGTCAGCGCTTTCAAAAGGGCACCTTTGCAGGTTCTTGTCGCGGCTGAAATATTTATGGTTTTCAGCGGCAAACCGCGCGGGGCGAATGATTTTCTCAACCAGAGCCGGGGATCGCGCCCGGGAAAGTCTCCGTTGTTTTTTTCGTGTGGGGTTTGCGGAAGCGGGGGCAATGCCCTTACCCCGGGTTCCTGATTTACAATCGCTGAGTAAGCAGGAAACAACTCAATGAGGTTTTACGCATGAATTTTGGCCAGGCGCGTGTGCGGTTGGTAGAGACGGGCGCGGCGATTGCGGCTGCCCTCCTTGTTGCCGGTTGCGGCAACAATTACCGGCCGTCGGTTACGACAACCAGCTCGACCGGACCCGCTGCGCAGGTGAGTTCGTATGCCGTGGTGGTTTCAGCTCCTTCGACCTCCGCGGCAGGTATCGCCTCGATCTTCGACTATTCCGGCGATACGCTGGTGGCGCAGGCTTCCATCGGCCCTGGACCGACCGCGTTTACCCTGGATGTCACCGGTTACGACGCGTACACGCTCAATAGCGATAACACGCTGACCAATTTCCCCATTTCCAGCACGTTGCAGGAGAAGAACATTACCTACACCACGCTGCCCAGCAATGCGCAGCCGGTGAACCTGTTCTCGCCATCGTCCGGGCTATGGGCTGCCGATCTGTGCGGCGCCAATACCACGACCAGTGTCTGTGCTTGGGACGACGACCCGGCAACGCTCAACTTCAGCGGCGCCGATCTTTTCACCGGAAGCCCGGAGACCTGGGTGCGTTCGATTCCGCTGGCTCCCACGCCGGTGATGGTGGCGGCTTATGGCGCCAGCGCTAGCCGTTTCTTCGGCATCAGTCAGGGCAGTAGCACCAAGACGAACGGCGGCGCCAGCGCGCTGAATATCTCCACCGCCGTGGACTGCAACATTTCTCCCTCAACGGTTACCACGAATGGCGAGGCGGACGGAATCGATGTTTCGGATCGCATCATTTCGAGCCAGATTCCTCTGGGCAAGTGCCCGGTCTATGCGGTGGGAAGCAGCGATGTCAAACGGCTTTTCGTGCTCAACCGGGGCAGCGACACCATCTCGGTGATTGATGTGACGAAGGACGCGTTGGACTCCTGTACGCCGTTTACCGATCCTGAGACAGGGCGGACGGTGACTTGCCATCCCAGCCTGCCGCTTTCTCTCAATGCTGGGCTTGCGCAAGACGCCAAGGGCGACGTTTCCACGACGGCTGGTCCGGTTTACGCTGAGTACAACGCCACCAAGAACTTGCTGGTGGTGGCCAACTATGACGGCGGAACCATCAGCGTCATTGATGTCAGCCTGGACGAGTACGGCAATGACAGCGCGAACTTCGGAACAACTTATACGATCCCGGTAGGCAAGAATCCGGCCAGTGTGACGGTTCTTAGCGATGGCAGTCGCGCCTATGTCGCCAATCAAGCCGACCAGACCGTGACCATCGTGTACCTGGATAGCCACACGGTGGAAAAGACGCTGAATGTTACGGGGCACCCGCGCACTGTCGTTTCGACCCAGAATTCCAGCTATGGCAAGGTTTACGTGGCCTCGCCGGACAGCAATGTCCTCACCATCATTAGCACTGGTGGCACCGATCCAGACATCGTGGATGCAACGCCAACGGTTCAGGGCCATATCGTGGATGTGCGCGTGAGCACCACAAACGGCACAAGCAGCACCAACTACAACAACCAGAGCCGAGTTCCCGGCTACGGCCAGCCCTGCAACCTGCCGCCCAGCTTGATGTCATCCACTTACACTCTGGCTGATTGCCAGAAGTTGCCGGTGCAATAAAGCGATTTCTTGGAACCAACTGGAAATCAAGACAGCCAAAGGGCTTTTCCCGCGAGGGAAGACTTCTTTGGCTGTTTTTGCAACTGGCCTGTCCGGTCTTTGACCGTTTGAAGTTCTACCACTTCGGATGCCCCACCCTCGGCGCGCTTTTGTCTTTGCGCTTAGGGTGGGATGCTACAGCCCATTGAAACGTACGAATTACGCGGACAGATGCCTGGGCTGTTTTGGCCAGCGAGTGAATTGAGGGAGTAGATGGCGGGCAGTCCAAAAATGCGCGTGGACCTTCTGCTGGTTGAGCGGGGACTTGCGCCCAGCCGCGTGCGTGCGCAGGCGCTCCTCCTCGAAGGCCGGGTTCTGGTCAGCGAGCAGAAAGTGGAGAAGTCCGGTACGGCTGTTTCCGTGGATGCACCCATCCGCCTGCTGGGCGAGGAGCAGCCTTACGTCAGCCGTGGCGGCCTCAAGCTGGCTGCGGCTCTCGCGCACTGGCCGATCACCGTAAAGGGCCGGGCCTGTCTGGATGTGGGTGCCTCGACCGGCGGATTTACCGATTGCTTCTTGCAACACGGCGCGGCTCAGGTCATCGCCGTCGATACCGGCTTTGGCCAGATTGCCATGAAGTTGCGCAATGATCCACGCGTCCACTTGCTGGAGCGGACCAATGCGCGCCTGCTGGAGCCGGGAGCGCTGGCGGCCGAGCAGGGAAATCCAGAACTCACGCTGATGGCGATGGACGTTGCCTTCATTTCGGCCACGCTGCTGCTGGAGCCGGTCTTCAATGCGGCTCCCGGTCTCACCGAAGCCGTCATCCTGGTCAAGCCGCAATTTGAGGTCGAACGCGACCAGGTGGGCAAGGGCGGCATTGTCCGCGACCCTGAGGCTCACAAGCTGGCCATTGATCGGGTGGCCGACTGCGTTCGCTCACTGGGCTGGCAGGTGGTCGAGACGATTCCATCGCCCATTACCGGCATGGAGGGCAACCATGAATTCCTGCTCTATGCGCGCCGGGCTTGAGCCTCAGATATGTACGCCGCAGTTGCCGCAAAATGGGGATGCATCCGCCAGTTTCGCGCCGCATCTTTTGCAAAATCCAAAATGACTCGCGCCTGCGAACGCTGGCTCAGGTTGCGACTGCGCCCTAACTCCCGTCGAACAAAATCCGGCGTTCCCGGCAAATACTCCGGGGGCCGCGATGAGAAATTTGGGATTGGGACCATATTGATTCCCCTGTGGATCGCTGTCCGTGCACAGAAAAATGATCTCAATTACAGCGGCGACCAATCCAAGGATGGGGATAATCGTCAGCACCATAAGCAGCAGCAGCAACCAGCCGCTCTTGCCGGTATCGTGGAATCTGCGGACGCTGACGGCCAAAGAAGGAACAAACGCGGCCAAAAAATAGATGAAGAGCAATAGAAAAGCTAAACCCGCCGCGATTCGAATCCCGGTTGTGGCACCGAGGCCATTGTCCGTGGAGAGCCCAAAAGAGATTCCTATCAGCACCCCAAGAACGATTGCCACCAGAGAGATCAGACAATTGAAGAGCGCAAACATCCAATACTCTTTGCGGCGTGATCTTCCGGTGAAATCGGCGTACTTTTTCCATACCATCAGATACCAATCCATCTTCAATCTCCAATTCTGGCTGATCAGTCAGCCGACAGACGCAGGCGCATGATCCATTTCGCCTGCAGGCCTGCATAGCTGGCGGTTCGCTTGTTTTTTTTGGCGTTGAGCCAATATACAAGCAGATGCCTGACTTTGTCATCAATTTTGTTGCGCCTTACTCTTTCATTGCAGGCAGAATTGGCCCCACCGCAGGTGGATTGCTGAAGAGATGAAGGTGGGACAGAAACGCCCTTCCGCCGTAGACAAAATTGGCCCCACCGCAGGTGGTCCGTTACACTGAGACACATGGCGCGCGTAGCGATTGTCTGCAAATCGCAGAAGGAAGAGCTGTCCCGGCTTTTGCCGGAGCTGATTGCGTGGTTGCGTCAGCACGGCTATGAACCGTTCCTGGACCAGGAGGGCGGGCGCTACACCACGGCAGCGCCGATCATTGACCGCACGGCCATGCCGGAAAAAGCGCCGGAGCTGGTGATCGTGTTGGGTGGTGACGGAACCCTGCTCTCCGTGGCGCGCATCTTTGCCGCAACTGGCATCCCCATCCTCAGCGTGAACCTGGGCTACCTTGGCTTTTTGACCGAAGTTCGCCTCGCCGACCTTTATTCGACGCTGGAGGGCTGGTGCGCTAGTTGCTATGACAAGGATGTTCGGACCATGCTGCACGCGGAGCTGTGGCGCGCGGGCGCTCTCTGCTCCAGTTACGAAGGCTTGAACGAGGTGGTCGTTTCCAAGGGCGACATTGCGCGCATGGGGGACTTCGCCATTGAGTTGGAAGGCAAGAGCGTTGCCCGCTTCCGCGCCGACGGCGTCATCGTTTCCACGCCCACCGGCTCCACGGCCTACACACTGGCCGCCAATGGCCCCATTCTGACGCCGGATGTGGACGCGATGGTGGTGACGCCCATCTGCCCGCATTTGCTCACGCTCCGTCCCATCGTGATCCGCGGCGATGCCTTGCTGACTGTGCGCGTCGAGGGCGTCGCCAACTCGGCAATGCTCACCGTGGACGGCCAGAAGGCAGCCGAGTTGTTTCTGGGCGACGAGGTCCGCTGCCAGAAATCCGCGCACACCGTCAATTTGGTTCGGGTCAGCGAGGGCGGATTCTTTGACGCGCTGCGCAGCAAACTCAGTTGGGGCGAGCAGTAGAGGGACTGGGAATGGATGCCTGGGGGCTCCGTTGAAACGGGTATCCCATAGAAGCTGGGTGCCCCACTTTCGGCACAGTTTTATCGTGCCTAAAGTGGGATAGCTCCATCTATTTATAGCTTTTTATTGCTTATCTACAGTTCTTTATCGCTTTTCCCTAACCACTAAACACTGTCTTTCACCGCCCCAGTTCGCCTAGCAGCACTCTAGCCTTGGCTGAGAGCGTGTGCGCTCCATCCACGTCGTCGGAGTTGAGCGCCGCGCGGGCCTGTTTCAGAAACTCCCTGATCTGCGCGGCAGTTTTCTGCTCCTGATCGTTGAGGCCGCGCGTGATGCTATTCAACCCGCGCTCTGTGGCCATGATGGAACTCAGTGTCTGTTGCCGCAGGTCGTTGGCGCCGCCGGACGAAAGCTGGCCGATCGCGCTTACACTGGCGTTTCCATTGGAGGCCTGCTGTGTCGTGTTGGCTGGCGGCGCGGGTTTTTTATGGTGGACTGGCCGCTTGGGCGTCACCTTCGGTTGCGTGCTGATCTCGGGCACGGGCACCGGGCTCGGAACTGTCGCAGCCGGAGGGGTAGGCTCGGTGGGCGCTGGTGCTGGCGTTGGCTGCGGCACGTTCTCAATTGAAGGAGCAACAGTCTGAACCGGTGGTTGATGGGTCTTGTGAAAGCAGCCCGTCAGCAGCAGCGGCAGCAACCACGCGACACTTTTGGCAGGCAGCTTCATCCCGCAGATCCTTTCTCGTTTGTGTTGTCCGCCGGCGGAAGATGCCGGTGAGCCCATTCCGTGGCGGCCAGAGGAATGCGCAGCAGAAATTCCGTGCCCCGGCCCTCCTCCGATTTTACTTCGATGCTGCCGTGGTGGAACTGGAGAATCCGGTAAGTCATCGCCAGGCCGATTCCGCTGCCTGCGCTCTTGGTCGTGAAATAGAGGTCAAAGATTTTTTCCCGAATTTCTTCCGGAATGCCTGACCCCTGATCGGCAATGCGTAAGATGGCCGTCTTACGGTCCTCTTCGAGCGTTACTTCCAGCTTGCCGCCCTGCTCCATGGCCTGCGCGCCGTTCTGAACCACATTCAGAAGGGCCTGTTTCAGCAGATCCGCATCGATATTCGCCATCAGTGGCCGGGAAGGCAAGTGGCTGACCAGCGTCACATTGTGCGTCGAAAGCTCCTCGGTGGCCAGCGACAGCACGTCGTTGAGGACCGGGCGCAGATCCTGTTCGCGCAGTTGCAACTCCACCGGCCGCGAAAAGTCCACCAAGGTCTGCACCACACGGTCCAGGCGATGAATCTCCGAGTCGATGACCTCCAGGTGGCGAAGCGCAGGGGCTCCGGCATCGCCCAGTTTGTTTTTCAGTAGCTCCAAATGCACCACGATGGCGTTGATGGGATTCTTGACCTCGTGGCCCACGCCGGAGGTCAGCCGTCCGATCGACGCCATGCGCCGCGACAGTTCCAGCTCCGACTCAATCTCCTCGACCGATTCCAGGTCGTGTAGCGTGACCAGCGCGCCCAAATTCTGTTCACTGCGGTCGTCGTGGATAAAGTCCACGGAAACTTCAATGCGCCGCCAAGTCTCGGTCTGGACTTCTTCCTTCACCAAAGGACTGCCCGCTTCGAAGGCCTTAAGCAGCGTCGTTCCCAGCACCGTTGAGTCGTTGAAAATTTCCTGCGCGGTCAGCCCAAGCAGATTGCCTCTCTCCACGTTGAGAAAACGCCGCGCCGCCTCTGAAACCATCACCGCCCGCCTGTCCGCGGTGAAAAGCAGAAGCCCGTCCTGCAAGTTGCCCAGAATCTGGTCCAGATTCTCTTTCAACGCGGAAAAAACCTCTTCCACGTTACGCATGCGCTGGCCGATCATCTCGATCTTGTTGGAGACACGCGCCGGCGTATCCTGCTTCGGCGTCTCCTCTTCTTCAGCGTTGGCTGCTTCACTGGCTGCGGTCCAGTAGTCGAGCTGATGGCTGATTTCTTCAAGAGGTCGCAAGGCCAGATTGCTGAGCAGGAATGCGGCAATCAGCGCCGTGCCCAGCACAAACTCCATCAGCGTAATCGTTGCCGAAAGCCACGGCGCGTAGACGGCTCGCAGGAATGTGGTGCGCACGCCCACATGCACCGTGGCAAAGGGTTCGCCGTTGCGGTTGAGAGGAGCCACCACATCGAAGACCTTCGGAGGGCCGAAAACTTCCTTCATAAATTGGATCGGATTGGCGTCGAGAAGCTCTTTGTAGTAGGGGCGCGCCGGTAGCGGCTTGTCTTCGTTTTCCGGATTGGTGCTCAGCAGCGTGTTGGACTGCCTGTCGCCGATGTTGATGTCGTACACGGTCAGCGAGTAGAGATTGACCGACTCGACCACTTCCTGCAAGCCCGCGTTGTCGCGCACGGCCTCGGCTTCCAGGTTGCGCAACTGGGCCGGATTGTTGGGATCGACCTTCTGGCCCTTGAGCCCGTCCTCCAGCGCATTGCGCAGGGCAAATTGCACCTGGTCGGCCACCATCTTGTTGGTCTCGTAAGACTGCTGCACGGCCGCATGAAGCAACTGGCTCACATAGACCATCGAGAGCAGCCCGGCAATGAAAAACACCAGCAGGGTAATGGCCAGCACGAGTTTGGTCTTCAGGCTCATCGATTGCGTTTACTCTGGCTCCCGGCTGTACTCCTTCAGCTTGTTGTGCAGGGTCTTCGGGCTCACGCCCAGAATCTCCGCCGCTCGAGTCTTGTTCTGCCCGGTGGCTTCCAGCGTGCGCAGAACCAGCAGCCGCTCGGCGTCGTTCACGGTCGAGCCCACATGCACGGGCACCACGCTGGCGTCCTGCGCCTGTGCGGCCGGGCTTTGCGCTTTGCCAAAGCACGCGGGCAGGTGCCCCACATCGAGCGGCGCGCCGTCCGCGCAGAGAATCACTGCCCGCTCAATCGTGTTCCGCAGCTCGCGGCCATTTCCCGGCCAGTCGTAGGCCATCAGCCGGTCCATCATCGAGGGCGCCACGCCGGAAACATGCCGCTCATGCTTCTGGTTCATATCGTTCAGCATCGCCTCGGCCATTGCCGGAACATCCTCAAGATGTTCGCGCAGGGGCGGCATATGAATATTGAAGACATTCAGCCGATAGTAGAGATCCGGCCGCAAGCCGCCCTGTGCGACAGCCGCGGCGGGGTCGCGGTTGGTCGCGGCCAGCACCCGCACGTCCACTTCCTGCTCCGTGCGCGCGCCCAGCCGGCGCAGCTTCCGTTCTTCCAGCACCCGCAGCAGCGTGGTTTGCGTGGCCGCCGGCATTTCGCCAATTTCGTCCAGCAGCAGCGTGCCGCCGTCGGCCAGCTCAAAGCAGCCCGCCCGCCGCTCCACCGCGCCCGTGAAGGATCCCTTTTCGTGGCCGAAAATTTCGCTTTCAATCAGTGTTTCCGGGATGGCCGCGCAGTTGACCGCGACAAACGGATGCGATTTGCGCTGGCTTAGCTCGTGCAGCGTGCGCGCCACCATCTCCTTGCCTGTGCCGCTTTCGCCGGTAATCAGCACCGAAACATTGGAAGGCGCAATCTGCTCGATCAGCCCGAAGATCTCGCGCATCTGTGGGGAGTTGCCCACCAACTTGCCCAGCACGCCGGTCTCGCGCAGCCGTCGCCGAGCAACCTCCAGTTCGATTGTGGTCTCGCGTTGCCGGGTCGCGTTGGCCAGGATGGTCTTCAGCCGGGTTGCGTCCACCGGCTTCTGTAAAAAGTCGTACGCGCCCAGCTTCATGGCCTCGACTGCCAGTTGAATGGAGCCCATGGCGGTCAGCACCACCACGGCCAGGCTTGATCCCAGCCCCGCGCCTTCTTCGGCCAGCTTGGTCAGCAAGCCGATGCCGTCCAGCCGTGGCATCTTCAGGTCTGTGACCACGATGGCCGGCTCCCAAGCCAGTATCTTTTCCATAGCTTCGACGCCGTCGCGCGCGGTCTCGGTCTGGTATCCCCACCCGGAGATCAGCTCCGCCAGCCCCTCCAGCGCGTTGGGCTCGTCCTCGACAATCAGAACCTTCACCGTGCTTGGCATGGAAATCTCCTCTTGTCCTAGCTTACCTTGCTATTACGCGGAGACTCCCCGGCAGACGACAGGTCTTGTGTCAGGGCACGACTTGAGTCGTGCCGTAAGCGCAGGGAAAAACGGGGCCTTCAGGCTCGGATCACCGCGCTTTTTTGATTCCAGCGTTCATTGCGCCGCCATTGCGTTCGGCCGTAGCCTTGCGAATCGCCGCCATCGGCGCGGCCAGCCGTGGATCGTCGCGGGTCAGCACGCGCGGGGCGTTATAGAGAGTCTTGGCCTGCTGCTCGGTGTTGGCATCCTGAATAAACTCGCTCCAGTCCATGAAGTAGGTCCAGCGCGGCTGCCGTTCAAGCACCTCGGGGCTGGGCAGTTTGCCCACCTCGGCCAGCGCGATGGGTTTGTCGCCAGCCAGTTTGACCACGCTCGTGTAGAATTCCTGTTTGAACTCGCCGTAGATGTCCATGCTGACCACGTCCACGTACTGTGCGCCGGGATAATAGTCGGTAATCGGCAGCCCGCCGGGATTTGGCGCGTTCGCATTCCACACCCATACCAGATTGTCCAGGTGATGAACGTTGACGAAGCGGTCGTAAATCATGCGGTAGAGCGCCGCCGAGCCGTTCCAGCCGGGGCGTCCCGCCCACCAGAACCAGCCTCCGTTGATCTCGTGATAGGGTCGGAAGAGCACCGGCACATGGGCGTCGCGCAGTTGCTGCAAGTAGCCCGCGATTACGTCCACCTGCGCAAGCCAGCGCCGATTGAGCGGCGTGCCGGGAGTCAGCAGTTCCTTCCACTCGGCGTCGGTCAAGTGATTCTGCACGCTGCCTTTGAAGGTGACCGGCTCGTCGTCGGTGGGCCGCACCTCGTGCCAGGTCAGCGCGATGACCGCGCCGTTCTGGTATTGCCGCTTGACCTCTGCGATCATCGCTGGCCGCGACAGCACGGAGTCCTTGTCCTCGCCCGCGGAAAAGCCGAAGTCGCCGCCGAACAGGCCCGGATACTTGCCCGTCAGGTCGTAGGCCATGTCGGTCCAGCGCGCGCCCACGTTGGGATAGTTGTGCTGTCCGGCGATCGTCGCTGTGCCAGAGATGGAGGCCAGATACGCCAGCAGCGCCCGTGCCTCCGGCGTTGCATGAGGATTTACCGGCTCCGGCGCGGCATTCAGCCCCGCGCATCCCAAAATTCCAACCAGAGCGATTGACATAAACCTGACCATCCGCATCGTATGATTCCGCATTCTGCAAGCCTCAATCCGCATAATGAAGGTCCAACCTTCTGCGGGGAAATTATAACTGATAACGGTATCATCCGCGTAAAGTTTGATTCCAAACTCGCCGCGTCAGTGTCCCGGTTTGTCCGTCCTTCGGGCGCAATACGGGAAGTGAAAATTTAATCGCCGTCAATGGTTGCCGCCTTCGATGAGTGACTTGGCGATTTGGCGTAAATCGAAAACAGAGGTTTCCGCCTTTTCAAAGTGCCGCGCTGGCAGCAATGTGGCGTCCTGCGAGTCGATGGGCAGACCCTCCGCCGCGTTGCGTCTGAGGTGATAAAATTGGTCTTTCTTTCAGTGATGACAGGGCGGGGCCGCGTTTTTTTAGAACGAAGGCGGCTCTGAGGGTTTTGCTATGTTTCGAAGATGGCAATGTAGTCCACTGAAACGCACGGGCGTTGCCATGATCTTGGCAATCATCTTTTGGGCGCTCCCCATTTGCCTAAGCCAAGAGGCAACCTTCGAGGGCATCGAGTATGTTGGGCGCTGGACAGGGCCGGACGGCGCGCATATTGCGACTTATGGAGGATCGGCGGTTCTGCTCAAATTTCGTAATTCCTCCTCTGTGCGCCTCGACTTAACGACTGGCGCACCTTCAACCAATGTCGACGTCGGTGGCAAGCTCTACATTCGTGTGATTGTGGACGGCGGAGCGCCACAGCGCGTAGGTCTCGCTCGTGGAGCACACCCCGGCTATTTGTTGGCGAACGGGCTATCTGCAGGGACTCATTTGGTCGAAGTGCGCTATGACCAAGAACCCGAATTCGGCGCCCTGCAGGTTGGCCACGCCTCGCTCGATCAGGGGGGAATCTGGGAGAAACTGAGAGATACGCGCCCGATCATCGAGGTCATCGAGGATAGTGACGCAACAGGTGTCTGTGTTCTCGGTCCCACCAATCCCTCGACGCCTCAAAGGCTTTTTACTTCTGCGTGGTCCTCACAACTGCTGAGTTGGCCTGCGCTACTTGAATCGAGCCTCACCGCGATGGGACACCCTACAACCGTCGTTGACCTTGCGCTCAGCGGCTCGACGGCGGCCAGCGAGGCGGAAACATACGACCAGGCTGCTCCTCGCTGGGACCAAAGCAAATTTACGGCCTATAGTGGCGGACGTCATGCCTCGCTGGTGCTGTTCTGGGGTGGTTCGAACGACAAAAACGTGGGCGGGGAACTGGCCAGCGGGATCCCGGTCACTTATGCCACCCTCAGCCCATTCGAGCGCGGGATTTACGACCAAATCATGAAGGTAGTCGCGCAAAATCCCCAGGCAGGACTTGGGCTTCTCGAATACCTTGATCCTAACGTGCCGCATTGGACGTCGGCGTACATGCAAATCAAAGGTCTGTTGCCGCCGGACATCCAGCAAAGGCTTCATTTCCTCGCGGTAAAGGACGATCCCGAGCATTTCAATGCATGCGACGCAAGCCCAAACGGTCACCCCGATCTGGCCACTCAGGAAAGCTGGACCGCACAAATCCTGCAATGGATCGGCACCGAAGGCCTTCTGCCTTAGGCTATTTGTGCCGTCCGGTCGTCCACTTTGAACCGATCTTCCCAACTCTAGAGGGGGGCTGATTGTAGAACAGCTCCCATTGAGGCGTAGGTCGCATCATGACCGTTCGATCTGTCAATCAACGATCATGATGCTTCTCGATGGGCTCAGCGATGTGCCGATCGTCATTCCTCCCGAGTTTCGGTCGGAATGCTGCAACCCGGAATCTTCCCCACGACCGAAAGCCGTTCAGAAAAGTTTTGGCCTATCCCGCCTTCTCGGTCAGTTCCGCCCAGCGGGCGTAGAGAGTGTCGCTTTCGTGCTGCGCTGCGTCCAGTTCTTCGAGCGCTTTCTGCAAAGCATCGGCGTCGGTGGCAATCTTTGGATCTTCAATGCTGGCGCGGGCCTTGGCCAGCCGCGCATCGGACTTCTCGACGTGCTTTTCAATGGCCGCAAACTCCCGCGCTTCCAGATAGGAAAGCTTCTTCTTGGCGGAGTTAGCCGACTTAGCGGCGTTCGCGGAGTTAGTCTTTGGCTCCGGCTTGGATTGCGCGGTTTTTTCCTGTTCCTTGACCCAGTCTTCCCACTGCCCATAGTCGGCAAATCGTCCGATGTGCCCATGGCCGTCAAGCCCCAGCACGATGGACGAGACCCGATTCAGCAGAAAGCGGTCGTGCGTGACCAGCACCAGCGCTCCGGGAAACTCCAGCAGGTTTTCTTCCAGAATCTCCAGCGTCGGAATGTCCAGATCGTTCGTCGGCTCGTCCAGCAGCAGCACGTCGGCAGGCTCCAGCATCAGCTTGGCGATCAGCACCCGCGCCCTCTCGCCGCCGCTCAGATTGGCGACCGGCTGATTCAGTTGCTCGCTGGTAAACAGAAAGCGCTCGGCCCAACTGGCCACATGCACGACCCGTCCCTGATGGATGACGGAGTCGCCCTCTGGAGCCAGCGCGCGGCGCAGTGTGAGGCTCTCGTCCAGTTCCCGCATCTGGCTGAAGTAGACCAGGCGCAGCGCCGTGGCCCGGTGGATCGTCCCTTTGGCGGGCTCGATCTCGCCCCGCAGCAGACGCAGAAGCGTTGTTTTGCCGCTGCCGTTCGGGCCCACCAGCCCCACTTTCATCCCCGCGGTCAAAACGAAATTGAGCCCGGTGAACAAGCGCCGTGGCTTCTCTTCCTTTGCTCCGGCCTCGACGCTCAGGTCGCTGCCCGGAACCTCGCAGGCGACGCTTTTGAATTCCACCAGCCGCTTGGTCTGGCGATGGCTGGCCTCGAAGTCGATTCCCGCCGAACTGACCGCTGTGCGCGTATCCATGGCGGCCAGCTTGCCAATCATGGCGTTGGCCGTGTTGATGCGTGCCTTGGACTTGCCGGTGCGGGCTTTTGCACCGCGATGCAGCCATTCAATCTCGGTTTTCACGCTGTTGCGCAGGCTCTCTTGCTGGCGGGTTTGCGTTTCCAGATGCAGCTCCCGCTCTTCCAGAAAATGGCTGAAGTTGCCCTTGACGCTCAGTAATCCGTCGGCATAGATGCGGTTCAGCTCAATCACTTCGCTGGAAGTGTCCTCAAGGAAATAGCGGTCGTGGCTGATGGTGACGGCGGCAAACGGCGACGAAGTCAGCAGTTCCTCCAGCCACTCGATTCCCTCCAAGTCCATGTGGTTCGTCGGCTCGTCCAGCAGCAGCACTTCCGGCTCGATGAGCAGGGCTTCAGTGATGGCCAGCCGCTTGCGCCAGCCGCCGGAGAGCGTGGCTGCCTCGGCGTTCAGGTCCGTGAAACCGGCGCGCCCAGACAGCTCGCGCAACCGGCCTTCGCGTTCGTCCTCGCTGACATGCGCGGCGGCCAGCGCCTGCTCCAGCACCTGCCGAACGCTGAGTCCGGCGGTAAAGATCGAGTTCTGCGGCACATAGGCGGCGCGTGCCCGCTTGCGCACGGCCACTTCGCCCGAGTCCGGTTCAAGTTGCCCGGCCAGAATGGCCAGCAGCGTGGACTTGCCTGCGCCGTTGGGACCGATCAGGCCGATCCGGTCGCCGTCCTCGACGGTGAAAGAAATATCGTGAAAAAGCGGTGTAGCGCCGAACTGCTTGGTCAGGGATTGCGCATTGAGAATAGGAGGCATCTCTTTTAAGAGTACAGTGTGGCGGCCTTGGTGTCTGGTCGGTAAAGGCCAATCCCGTGCCGGGAGCGCTGCCGTGAACGCCTCCGAGACTATACTTTTCACTGTCAAGTTCTTTGAGAGGGGTTACAGTTATGTCTTCGCCCGCCGTTGAGTATGCACGCCAGAATTATCCCCGTTTTTTGAGTGAATTGAAGGACTTGCTGCGCATTCCTTCGATTTCCACGCTGCCCGAAAACAAGGGCGATTGCCGCCGCACCGCTGAGATGCTGGCCGCGGAATTCACGCGCATCGGCTTTGAGCACGCGCGGCTGATTGAAACCGACAGCCACCCGCTGGTTTATGCCGACTGGCTGCACGCAGAGGGTAAGCCGACCGTTCTTTGTTACGGCCACTACGATGTGCAGCCGGTCGATCCGCTGGATGAGTGGATTACGCAGCCCTTCGAGCCCACCGAGCGCGATGGCAATCTCTACGGTCGCGGCACCGCCGACGACAAGGGCCAGGTCTGGCTCCAGGTCAAGGCGCTGGAGTCGCTGATGGCTGCTAACGGCAAATTGCCCTTGAATGTGCGCGTCATCCTTGAAGGCGATGAAGAGGTCGGCGGAGAGGGAATTGCCGATTATGTCGCTTCCAAGCCTCCTGAGTTGAAGGCGGACTTTGCGCTGATTTCCGATACTGAGATGTTTGCGCCCGGCCTGCCGACCCTGTGCGTCGGTTTGCGCGGCATGATCTACACCGAGATCGAGGTTCACGGCGCCATGACCGACCTGCATTCGGGCTCCTACGGCGGCGCGGCTCCCAACCCGTTTATGGCGCTGGCGGAGATTCTGACTGGCCTGAAGGACAAGAACGGCCACATCCTCATCCCCGGCATTTACGACGACATCATTCCTCCCAGCCCGGAGGAGTTGAAGGCATGGAAGAGCCTGCCCTTCGACGAGGAGTACTACCGCAAGACCGAGGTCGGCTCGCCCTCTCTGGTCGGCGAGTCCGGCTACAGCGTGATGGAGCGCACCTGGGCTCGTCCCACGCTGGAGGTGCACGGTATGCCCGGCGGGTTCACCGCGGCGGGCGCGAAAACCGTGATTCCCGCCAAGGCCTCGGCCAAGGTCTCCATGCGCCTGGTTCCGGGCATGAGCGCGGTCAAGACTTATGAGCAGTTCAAGAGCTACGTGGCAAAGATCGTGTCCACGGGCGTGACGGTCGAGGTGCGCCTGTTGAGCACCGGCGATGCCAGCCTGATCCGCGTCGACAATCCCTACGTCCAGGCGGCCACCCGCGCCTTGCATGAGGTCTGGGGCAAGGATACGGTCTTCATTCGCAGCGGCGGCTCCGTGCCGATCGTGGGCGACTTTGAGCGGCACCTTGGCGCGCCCAGCGTGATGATGGGTTTCGGCCTGCCCAATGACAATATCCACGCCCCCAACGAGAAGTTCTGCCTGAAGAACTTCAAGCTAGGCATCGAATCTCTCGTGCGTTTTCTGGAAGAAGCCGGGAAGTAAATTGGAGTTCTAGGTCTCAAAGTCGAGACCTAGAACTTGTAGACAATACCGACCGTCGGAGTCATTGTTTGCACGTATTTGTTGGTCTTCAGGGTACTGGATGCGAAGACTGGAGGTTTATAAGTGAAGCTTTCGACTTGCACACGAAGTGCAAGTCGACGGCTCAGGATAAAGTCATTTCCACCGCCAATTGCGATCACGTTTTTTCTCAGCAGGCTGGCACTAGGTGCATCTCTTGGATCGAAGATCAATTGTCCGCCCCCGACGGTAATGAAGGACTCTAGCTTCTTTGTCAGGGGATTTGAAAAGCTGATCACAGCATTGGCAGTTGCGACCTGAACATTTTCTTTTAACGAAAATGCGGCGGATGGCGATGCTAATTTCTGGCTGTCGCGAAAGACTTCATAGTCGCCTTCGACTCCCAACCAGTGAGTGAAATTGTACCTGTACGCTGCAAGCACGCCGGCTGAAGATGTCGGCTCATAGGTAACGTCCGCATTGGTGGTTTTCCTCGTAAAGACGCCGCCGCCCTGTAACGTTACCTGCTGTTTAAGTACATGATTCTCTGCTGGTTTTGGCACCTGAGCGAGTCCTATCCCGCTTGATACCGCAAATAGACATACGCACAAGGTAAAATGTTTCATGCATTCGGCTCCTGATCAAGATGTCGATGCGGCCGTATTGAAGCCAGGACGCATCGATCTAATACCTACTGGTACGAATTTATATGACTTGTGTAGGCAAGTCAAGGTTGTGCCAAACTGCATGTGCATCTGGATGTGTGGTAGACCAGTATGTAGCCTTCAACTTACTGGTCTACCACGTGTTTCTGTATCTTAGATAGGGAAGCTCTTAAAGAGCATACTGAGAACCTGAAAGAGACAACATGACAGACATAAACCCGAACAAACACGAATTGAAAACCCGTGAAACGCGGGCTCTTCTGCTCAAGGCAGCGAAGACCATCTTTGCCAGAGATGGATATGAGGGAGCTGAGTTGGGTGAGATCGCCTCCCTGGCTGGTCGCACAAAAGGAGCAATCTACGCTCAGTTCAAGAGTAAAGAAGACATTTTCCTTGCTTTGATGAGAGACCAAAGATCTCGCTACGAAGCTCGGATGGAACAAATGCTTGCTGCTTCCACTGACGTTGATAAAAACAAGCGGGCTTTTCGAAAGTTCTATATGGAACTGGTTGAGGATCCAACCTGGGGGCAACTGTTACTTGAATTCAAATTGTTCTCTCTGCGTCATCCCATGGCTAAGAAAAAACTCCAAGCCCTGTTTGCTGATACCTTTACACGGGATAGTGAAAAGAGATATTCGGCGATCCTTGGTGCGGCGGGAAAAGGCAAGGGAGATATCAGCCGCGTCGTTGCTATACAGACACTTTTGCCGATGCTGTCGGCTCTTATTCTGGAGGCAAACGTTTCCGATCCTGTTCTTGCGCATAGTGTCGTCCAGAAAGTGGCAGGCAGACTGTTCGATGCTTTGATCTAGCTATTATCAGGCAGGTGGCCCGGTCATCAGTTCCGAAAAACAGCCCTGAGTCTTGAAAAGCTGTGCCTCGTTCATCGCGGCCCTATTGTCTTATCGCGATGAGCGGGCGGGTTCCATATCTGACCAACCCAAAATGACTGGGTGCCCCAGGCCCGGATTTTCGGACCTGGAAATCCATATTCTTTGGCGGGTGCTCCACTCTTGATTCTCCTCATATTCAAAGACAAAGCGCAGCTTCTCATCCATCACACTGCTCGTTTCCAGCCCATCTTGACGTTGTAATCAAACGCCCATGGAACTGTGCAGTGTCAGGGATGTCCCCGGTTCAAAATGTCAGGGATGTAGCCAGTCCGTACCAAGGAATACCCCCTCCCTCAACCCCCATAAGCGCTAAGTTATGCGTTCAAGTTGGGGTCTTCGTCTTCTGTTTGGCTCGCTGAGGGCTGCGGCAACTTGATTCCAGCATTTCAAGACAACACCGAGGTGCAGTGCAGGTGCAATTGCGGC